>SDBT01005114.1_pt1 | contig 22122 bp, 19 predicted proteins | sample 2277101 | NCBI WGS metagenome assembly SDBT01 (sample SAMN10404973, study PRJNA504765) | marine sediment metagenome | isolation source: marine sediment core GS10_PC15, 103 cmbsf | place: Arctic Ocean: Southern Knipovich Ridge | collected 2010 | reverse complement strand
GTGGCATGGATCACGATTTGTAGGGGCAAACGCTCCTGGCGATTATCTCGGTTCTTGGCCAGGATAGGCTGTCCACTGGCAGAGGCCGACCCCGTGGCGGCCCAGGTGGTACAGCCCTCAGTACCCGGAGGCTTGCGGGTCACCAAATAGTCGAGCAGGTAGGTCACCAGGTCGTAGCGCAGCAGCGTGTCGAACTCGAATTCCAGCGCTTCGGCCTGCCCCCGGATCATGGCCAGCAGTGGGGCGTCAATGTCTTGAAGCAACTCGTGAGTCTCTCGCATCAGGGCCTCAAATCGCGCGTCGGGACCGTACTGCTCGATCTGGCGGAAACGGACTTCGATGGCCTCGACGATCAGCGGGCGCAGCTCTCTGACCTGATGGCCATGTTGCCGCCCCATGGTGTAATGGTCGCCTTGTAGCGTGAGAGTGACGTATTTGGGCATGGTTAGCTTACTGGAATAGATGGCAGGCCACCTGGTGGCCTGCGCCCACAGTGATGAAAACCGGTTCCTGCTCCTCGCAGATTTTGCCGATCTTGGCAAAGCAGCGGGTGTGAAAGCGGCAGCCGCTGGGCGGATCAATGGGACTGGGCACGGTTCCTTCCAGAATGATCCGCTTCCGGCGGGCAGCCTTGTCCACCACCGGCACGGCAGCCATCAATGCCTGGGTGTACGGATGCACCGGATGCGCAAAAATCGCGTCGGTTGGTCCTTCTTCAACGATCTTGCCCAGGTACATGATCGCCACCCGGTCGCTGACGTGCTGGACGACGCTCAGGTCGTGGGCGATGAACAGGTAGGTCAGGTTGAATTCCTGTTGTAGCTCGTCCAGCAAGTTGATCACCTGGGCCTGGATGGACACGTCCAGGGCCGAGACCGGCTCGTCGCAGACGATGAACTTGGGGCGCATGGCCAATGCGCGGGCAATGCCGATGCGCTGGCGCTGGCCGCCGCTGAACTGATGCGGATAGGCGTCCATGCGGCGCTCCGGGATGCCCACCCGGCGCAGCAGGAGGGCGACCTCTTCCTCGATGGACTTGAAGTCCTTGACCCCTCGGTTTTTCAGCGGCACGGAGACTATCTGCCGCACCGTTTTGCGCGGGTTCAGCGAAGAGTAAGGGTTCTGGAAAATCATCTGGGTCGTTTGATAAAAGCTCAGCCGATCCAAGGGCTGGCTTCCTGAAACCCTCTGCCCGTTGTCAAAGACCACGCCCTCTCGACTGGCGTCACTGGCGCTGATAGGATGTCCCTGGAACAGCACTCGTCCGGCAGTAGGCTCGTAGAGGCGCGTCAGCACCCGGCCAAAGGTGGTCTTGCCACAACCCGACTCGCCCACCAACCCTACCGTCTCGCCCGGATAGATCTCGAGATCCACCCCATCCACGGCTTTCACCCATTGATCCGTCCGCCCAGCCAGGAGTTTGACCAACAGGCTGTGCCGGATGGGAAAGTGCATTTTGATTCCTTGCGCTTCGACCAATGGTTGTTCTGACAAATCGGCCCTCCTGAGTAGGGGATGGCACATGGTTGGCGCTAGTGGAGCAGGCAGCGAACCAGCCGACCGTCCGGCAGTTCTCTCAGCGGGATGGCTTCGAGCTGTGAACATTCGGGCATGGCCACGTCGCAGCGCGGAGAGAAAGGGCAGCCCGGCGGCAGGTCGGCCAGGTCGGGCACGAGGCCGGGTATGGGGGAGATTCTCTCCCGTTGAGCACCGATCCTGGGCAGGCAGCGCAGCAGACCGCGCGTGTAAGGATGCACTGGATCTTCTGTGACCTGATCAATCTGACCCTGTTCCATCAGTTGACCGGCGTACATAACGATGATGCTCTGGCAAAACTCGGCCACCACCCCCAGGTTGTGGGTCACCAAAACGATGGCCGTGCCGTGCTCTTGATTGATCTTGTCCAACAGGGCCAGGATCTGGGCCTGGATGGTCACGTCGAGGGCAGTGGTCGGCTCGTCGGCCAGCAGAACGTGAGGCTCGCAGGCCAGCGCAATGGCCGTCAGGGCGCGTTGCTGCATTCCGCCGCTGAACTGGTGCGGATAGCGGCGCGCGCTCTGGCGGGGCACAGGGATGCCCACGTCGGCCATCGCCTCCCAGACGCGCTGGTATTCGGCGGCTTTGCGCCTCCGGTCGAACAAGCGGGAGAACAGCCCATTGGAACGGGGAACAATGTTGTGAGTCCGTAGCGATTCGCGAATTTGCTCTCCCACCAGAAAAGCCGGGTTGAGAGTGGTCATCGGATCCTGAAAGATCATGGCTATGTCTTTGCCCCGGATCTGCCGCATCTCTCTGGCAGATTTGGTCAGAAGATTCTGGCCCCGAAAGCGCACCTCTCCGCTGACGGTCTCACCCGGACTAGGCACCAGCCGCAGGATAGAGAGCAAGGTGACGCTCTTTCCCGACCCCGATTCGCCCACAATGCCCAGTTTTTCCCCCTCGTGCAACTGAAAGCTAAGGCCGTCCACGGCGCGCACCAGGCCCCGGCGGGTGGGAAAGACCGTGGTCAGGTTATCCAGTTCTAATAACAGTGAGGGCGTGGCGCCCACAGGTTGATCTTCCACTTCTTCCTCTGAAAACTTCGTCCCGCGAGCACCCACTTTCCATGAGAACTCCATCTCAAGAACACCTCTCTGTTTCAAAGCAACAAGTCGCCAGTCAATAGGTCAAGGTTTGACTCTCGGTTTCTTTCACGATTTCATCGAGCTGCACAGCGATGCCGTCCGCCAGCGGCAGCGGCTGATGCTCCGCCAAGATGCGGCGAGCTTTCTCCTGGGCTCGCGTTCGCATATCCGGCGCGCCAGCCTCTTGCCACGACTCCCGGGATTCACGGCCGATAAGGTCTGGGATCAACAACTCGTCCCGGAAGTGACGAATGGTATGGGCCGTAGTCGTAAAAGCGCCCCCCGGCCCGATTTCGTGGATCAGGTCCAGGGCCACGGTCTCGTCGTCCACGGTGATTCCCCGCAGGTAGCGCTCGATGACACTCAGAATTGTTTCATCAACCACCAGTTGCTCCAGACTGAAGGACATCTTGGTGTCCAATGTGGTCAGGTTGACCAGGTCAATGCCGGCCAACGCCGGGGGCAACAGAGTCATCAGCCGTTCCAGCATCGCCTGAGCGCCTGGCGTATGAGCATCGGCGCCGCTGCTCATGACGCTGGGCAGGCCGCAACGCCTGGACAATTGCGCCACCGCTGCGCCCATCAGCCCAATCTCCACCGCACCAGACAGATTACTCCCGCTTCGCATATCCGGCACCGACGACGACATGCCATAGACCACCGGTGTGCCCGGTCGAATCAACTGAGCGATGGTCACCAGGGCCAGGACCTCGGCGTGGGTAATCACCAACTCACCAGCCAGCGTCACCGGCGCGGTGAAGCCGGCCATAGGGTGAGCATGGAGTGTGAGCGGCAGCCCCCGCGAGGCAAAAGCCTTCAGCACGGCCAATTGGCTCGACACCAACTGCAGCGGTGAGGTGGCTTCGGCCAGAGCAGTGATAAAGGGCCGCTCCCGCAAAGCACCCTCTCCCTCTGCCACCACTGCCGCCATGGCCAAAACCGGTTCGATGAGGCGCTCGTTGAGGCAGACGTAACCCAGCGGCTTCACTGTGTTGGCCAAAGCGAGCCTCACCGTGCGGACATCCACTGCGGTGACAGGCACATCGGCCGGCTGCACCGCCATTGTGCTCACGCCGTGGACGTGAGGGAGGGCGTCGGCCAAGCGCACGGCATTGGCTGCATCCTGACAGTCGGGCTCACGTCTCCGCCCGCTGTCCAGGTCGAGAACGCCCGTTGCCCCGCTGGAAGTGCGCGCATAAAAGGGGCCTGTGCCCAGGGCCATCACCTGCTTCCCCAACCGGTTGTAGAGGGTGACGGTCGGCGGGGCCGTGGCTACGGCATTCTCTACCACCGGCGCTGGGACACAGACGTGGCGGGCCTCATGGTCAACCCGGCAGCCTGCTTCATCCAGCAGAGTCAGCACGGCCTCGTCGTGGATGGCGATGCCTGTCCGAGCCAGCGTCTGGAGCGCACCGTCATGGATTCGCTCGATCTCATTCGCGGTGATGGTACAGAGGCGTGCTCGGCTGAGGCCAGGGCTACTCACGCTCATCGGTTGCTGCCTCTGCTCACTCGACCTTCAGGCGTGGGTCCAGAATGTCCCGCAGGCCCTCGCCAAAAAGGTTGATGCTCATGACCAAGATCAAAATGGCCAGGCCCGGCAGCGTGGAGATCCACCAGGAAGTGACCAGATAATCCCGCCCATCGGCGACCATAGAGCCCCAGGCTGGCGTGGGCGGTTGAATACCCAGGCCCAGGAAACTCAGGCTGGCCTCGGTGATGATCAGCGAGCCCATGCGCAGCGTGCCTAGAACCAGAATCGAGTGAAAGATGTTGGGCAATATCTCGCTGACGATGATGACCGGGTTGGACTGGCCGACGACTTTGGCCGCTTCGACGTATTCGGCTGTCTTTTCGGCCATGACCGCGCCCCGGGCCAGGCGGAAGAAGACAACCCAGCCCTTGAGCGTCAGGGCCAGCAGCAGGTTGGTGAACCCCGGCCCCAGAAAAGCCATCATACCGATGGCAAAAATGAGAAAAGGAAAGGCCAAAAGCAGGTCTGCAAAACGGGAGATGAGGGCATCCACCCAACCACGATAGTAGCCACTCAACGCTCCCAGCGCTGTGCCGATCAAGGCGGAGATGCCCACGGCCAGTATCCCTACCCGCAGCGAGATTCTGGCTCCGTAAATGATGCGCGACAGAAGATCGCGGCCTTGCACGTCGGTGCCCAACAGGAACTCAGGGCTGCCCCCTTCTTCCCAACGCGGCGGGATCAACTGATTCCTCAATTTCCCTCTGGTGGGATCGTGAGGCGAGATCTGGGGCGCAAAGACGGCCACCAGCACAAACAGCGCCACCAGCACCGCACCCAGCAGCGCCGAAGGCTGCCCCCACAGCTCGCGCAGAAAATCGAGACCGTTGCGTCCCCAAAGCTGGAAGCGGAGTTTGAATGGATAGAGGGCCTGGCTCAGAGTAGTGGTTTGAGCTTCCATAATTCCCTCCCTGTCGGGGACGGTCTCTGACCGTGCCCCCCTTCGCTAAAGCGTGATCCTGGGGTTGAGATAGGTATAGAGCACATCCACGATCAGGTTAGCCATGACAAAAGTAAAGGCGTAGACCATCACCGCCCCCTGCACCAGGGGAAAGTCCCGCGAAAAGATGGCCTGCACCACCAACCGGCCCAGGCCCGGCCAGCCAAAGACCGTCTCCACGATCATGTTGCCGCCCAGCAGCACGCCCACCTGCAAGCCGACCACTGTCACGGTGGGGATCAGTGCGTTGCGCAGCGCGTGCTTGGCGACGACCAGGAACTCTGCCAGACCCTTGGCCCGGGCCAGCATCACGTAATCCTGGCGCAGCACCTCCAACATGCTGGAGCGCAGGATGCGGGCGATCGTGGCCGCCGTCGCCGCCCCCAGGGTGATGGAGGGCAGCACCAGGTGGCGCAAGCTGCTGATCAGCGCGGCCTTATTGCCGGTGAGGATGCTATCCAGCACGTACAGGCCAGTGACCGTTTGCAATCCCGCGTCGTAGTCAATGCGCCCCGCAACCGGAAGCCACCGGAAGCGCACGGAAAAGATGAGCATAAGAATGATACCCAACCAAAAAGCGGGCATGGAAATGCCCAGGAAAGCCCCTGCCATGCTCACCCGGTCCAGCGCCGAGTGTTGCTTGACCGCAGAGACGATGCCGATGGGCACGGCCACCACCAGGCCGAAGATCAGCGCTCCCAGGGCCAGTTCGATGGTGGCCGGCAATCGCTCGGCGATGAGTTCGGTCACAGGAGCGCGTTTGATGTAGGAATTGCCCAAATCGCCGCGGATGGCATCGCTCAGGAAGAGATAGAGCTGCACATGCAGCGGCTTGTCCAGGTTAAACTCCCGGCGCAAGTTCTCGATCTCGCCCTCAGAGACGTAGCCGGCCTCGCCCATCATGATGTCCACCGGATCGCCCGGCGTCAGGCGCATAAAGAAGAAGACGATGATGGCCACCCCGAACATGATAGGGATGGTCGCCAGCGCCCGCTCCAACACCTTGACCGCTCTCATGCGCACACTCCTCAGCCCAAAACTCAAGGGGATGAGTCACCGCCGCCAGGCGGTGACTCATCCCTGCTGTTCAATGCACGGCCCGTCCTATTGGGACAGCCAGACGTCGTGCATGTTCAGTCGGCCGTCAGCGCTGACCGTCCAGTTTTGCACGTTGCTGGTGGAGGCCTCGATGATGTCGGGGAGGAACAGGAAGACCGCCGGCACCTCTGCGTACACGATCTGCTGCGCCTCGTTATAGATCTCGTGGCGCTTCTCCACGTCCGGCTCCACCTCGCCGGCCCCGATGAGTTCATCCACGCGAGGGTTGCTGTAGGTAGAGAAGTTACCGCGTCCATTACCCGTGCCCTCGACCTGAGAGTGCCACTTAGCCTCAAAGTGTCCCACGGGGTCAAAGGCCGAGTCGCCCCAGCCGCCGACGTAGGCCGTGCGCTCGCCATCCAGCAGCAGCGGCTTGAGCACGCTGTAGTCCCACACACGCACGGTGGCGTCAATGCCCAGCTCCTGCAACAGCCCGGCCACGGCCTCGGCGTAGGTCTTGTACGCGGACGTCACGTCAATGACGAAGGCGAATTTCTCGCCACCCTTGTCCAGGAAGCCGTCGTCATCGGAGTCTGCCCAGCCGACTTCGGCCAACAGCACCAGCGCTTTGTCCGGATCGTAGCCATAAGGCTCCAGCGAGTTATCGGCAAAGTTGTTGTAGGGGGAGAGCGGGCCGGGGATGACGATACCCAGGCCGCCCAGCACCGTTTCCACGATGGTGTCTGCGTCCACCGCGTAGTTCATGGCCAGTCGTACACGGACGTCGTCAAAAGGTGGCTGGTTGACGTTCATTTCCATCCAGAAGGGCCGCGTGCTGGGGCCGCTGACCACGCGGACGCCGGAGTCGGTGGCCAGCACGGGGATCATGTGCGAGGGAACGACCTGGATGATGTTCACCTCGCCAGCGCGCAGTGCGGCCACCCGCGTCGAGGCCTCGGGCAGGATCTTGAAGATGACGCGATCTAGCGGTGGCGGGCCTACCGGCAGCAGTTCATCGGCGCCGCCATAGTAATCGTCAAACCGCTCCATCACGATCTGATCGGAGGAGCCCTCCACAAACTTGAAGGGGCCGCTGCCGACCAGGTGTTCGACAAAGCCCTCGTTGCCCACCTCCTCAAAGTAATCCTTGGGGATGATCTGCTGGTGGACAAACATCTGCATGGCCACCGGCCAAGGATCCGACAGGTGGAGGCGCACTGTGTAATCATCCATGATTTCGACGCTTTCCAGCGGCGAGATCAGGCCTTTGCGCGAAGAGGTGTGGGGCTCGGGGTAGTCAATGCCGTTCTCGGAGATGATGCGGTCGAAGGTGAACTTCACGTCTTCGGCCGTCAGGTCTTCGCCGTTGTGGAAGGTGACGCCCTTTTTGAGCACAAATTCCCAGGTGGTGTCGTCAACCAGCGTGGCCGACTCGGCCAGTTGCAAGACCACCCGGCCGTCGTTGGTGCGGGTCACCAGGCCATCAAACATATTGCGGATGATGGTCTCGGAGGTACGATCGCGGTGATCGGCCGGGTCCAGCGACTCGAAGTCACCGGACAGGCCAATGACCAGCGTGCCGCCTTTCTGCGGCCCCACGGCCGGCGTGGCCGTCACTACCACCTCGACCACCACCTCCTTCTCGATCACCACGGTCTCCACGACCTTTTTCTCGACCACAACTTCCTTTTCGACCACCACAGTCTCCACGACCTTTTTCTCGACCACTACCTCCTTTTCGATCACCTCTGGGGTCGGCGCGGCACAGGCCGAGAGAGTTATGGCGGCGATGGTCACCAAAGCTAATAAGGTTCCCCATCTTCTGTTAGCAAACATTCTTTCCTCCTTTATTTGTGTTTTGAAACTAACGCGAGAATCCGATATTTTTGTGCGATAGGCATCCCTCCTTTCAGTACGCTAACCCTCTCGGTGAGTCCCAGCGCGCGTTTCCACAACTGAAGAGCAACCTGGGACATCCAAGATTCTAAGAACTCACCTTGAGGTTGATATTGAGGCAGTTTCCATATCTCTATAGTGAGTAGTATATCCGCCCTTTGCACAAAGGTCAAATAACGCGCACAGCGGAAGCCAACGTCGTCGTTGGCCAACTCAACGCCACTGCAGCTCCGCTTGCAACGAAGGCAGCAATCTGGGGCGAAGTCCGGCCACGGCGTGTTAGACGAAGTCGAGCCCGTTTTTGTCACTAAGCAACAGCCATATCAAATTCCGCGAGATTGCTCCATTTCTCCCCCGCAGAACGCGCCGCTGCTCCATCTGATCGCCTCTCATTATCTGGCGCAGCGGAAGCCGACATCGTCGTTGGCCAGCTCAACACCACTGGCACTCCGCTCGGAGGTGCGCACCAGTATCTTGTCGCTGAACCAACCGCCCCCCTTGATCACCCTGTACTTTTCCCCAAAATATGGAGAATAGAAGTCACCGCCAGGATAGGCTTTGAACCAATCGGTCGTCCACTCGGCCACGTTGCCCGCCATGTCCAGCACCCCATAGGGACTGGCCCCGGCAGGGAAGCTCCCCACAGCGGTGGTCCCGCGATTACCTGCCTCCCTGGCGTTTGCCTTGGCCGCATCCCACTGGTTGCCCCAGGGATAGCTGCGCGCATCGGTGCCCCGGGCAGCCTTCTCCCACTCCGCCTCGCTGGGCAACCTCTTCCCAGCCCACTCGCAGAAAGCAATGGCGTCGTTCCAAGTTACTTTCACCACGGGATGCTGGGGCTTGTTCTTGGCATAGTACCGCCAGGACGTTTCGCCTGCCTTCTCCGCACTGGTGACGTAGCTCGTCTCCCAGACAAACCTCTCAAACTCCTGATTGGTCACCTCAAGCTTGTCAATCTCAAAGGCTCCGACAGAGACCACGTGAGGCGGCCTCTCGTCCTCGACGTTGCTGCCCATGGTGAAGTCACCGGCAGGGATGGCGATTATGGCCGCCTCCACACTTGGGGGCGGGGCGCCCTGCGTGGGGGTGGCCGTAGGCACAGGAGTGGAAGTGGGGGGAACCCGGGTACGGGTCGGCGTTGGCGGAACTGATGTCGGTGTGGCAGTGGGTTTAGGAGTAGGAGTGGCAGTTGGCACAGGGGTGGGAGTGGGGCTTGGGGTACGAGTTGGCGTAGGCGTAGGCGGTTTTGGTGTAAACGTAGGCGCAGGGGTGCGGGTAGGGACCCGGGTACGAGTCAGCGTCGGTGTAGGTGGTTTTGGGGTAGAAGTGGGCACGGGGGTGGAAGTAGGCACAGGTGTGGGAGTTGAAGTGGGCGCAGGCGTGGAAGTGGGCACTGGCGTGGGAGTTGAAGTGGGGGGAATAGGTGTAGCGGTCGGTGTCGGAGTAGCACGTCCACAGCTAACGCTCAAAACCAGAAGTGTCAAAAGACAAGCCAATAACAGCTTCCTCATTTCGATGCCTCCTCAATTGTTCTTCAAAATAGTTGGCTGGCGCTTGATGGTTCCGCACAGTGGGCTCTTCAACTTGAACCTTATAGTCTCAGTAGATCCAAGATTTCCAGTGGGGGCGGCCCTGTACTTGACCGTCCGGGACAAGTGCTCCCATGCCTGTCCTGAGCTTGTCGAAGGGCCGCCCATTCGCGGGCGTGGGAGCCCGCTCTGCGTGGCTTCCAACGAAATTGGACACTGCTACTATTATACTATAGAACCCCACAAACCGCAACAGCGTTAACCCTCCAGGCGGGCGATGGAAGCCACGGTGTCGCCTTCCCTTAGGTTCATCATAATGGAACCCTGGGTGTTTCGCCCTATCTGGGGGATGTTCTCCACCCCTGTCCGCAGAACCATTCCCTCAGCAGAGATGAAGGTTACCTCGTCTCCTTCTTTGACTACCCGTGCTGCGCAGATAGGCCCGGTCTGATCTAAATACCGAGAGCTAAGGGTGATAACGCCGCGGCCATGACGCGCCTGAGCGGAGTATTCGCTCAAGGATGTTCGCTTGCCGTAACCCTTGGTTGTGACTATCAGGAGGTCGGACTGGGGCCTGACTATGTCCATGCTGGCTACCCGGTCGCCCCTGGCCAGCCTGATGGCCATCACGCCAGCGGCGGTTCGGCCCATGGGGCGGACCTCCTCCTCGCTAAAGCGGATGGCCTGCCCCTGTTCGGTGACGATGATGATCTCCTGGTCGCCGCGAGTGAGCTTGACCCAGCCCAGCTCGTCGCCCTCGTCCAGATTGATGGCGATCAACCCGCTGGGGCGGATGGAGCCAAATTCCGCCAGAGCAGTGCGCTTGATCCTGCCCTGCTGGGTGACCATGGTCAGATACGACTCGGCGGCCCTCGCCAAAGACTCGGCCTGTCCGAGGTCAGGGACGGCCAGTACCGCCGTCACCAGCTCGCCTCGCTCCAAAGCCAGGAGGTTCACCAAGGGCATACCCTTGCCCTGCCGGCCGGCGTCGGGCACCTGAAAGGCCCTTTCCTGATAGACCCGGCCCTGGTTGGTGAAGAAAAGGATGTTATCCAGGGTGCTGGCGGTGGAGAGGTAGAGCACAGTGTCCTCCTCACGGGTGGTCATGCCCATGACGCCACGCCCCCCTCGTTCCTGACGCCGATACATTCTGGTAGGAGTGCGTTTGATGTAGCTCCGCTGGGTAATAGAGATGAGGACATCAATGTCGGGAACCAAGTCCTCCTCCTCGAACTCCTCAGTTGCTTGAGGCAAAATGCGGGTGCGCCGGTCGTCGCCATAGCGCTCCTTTAGCTCTATCAGATCCTGTCTAATAAGATAGAGGATCTTGCGGGGATTAGCCAGCAGGTCCTCCAGATAAGCGATGGTTTTTATGACCTCGGCGTACTCATCTTCGACCTTCTGGCGCTCCAGTGCTGCCAGGCGACGGAGCTGCATGTCCAATATGGCCCGGGCCTGCACCTCGGTCAACTTGAATTCCTTGACCAGATTGTTGAGAGCATCCCCCGCCGTCTTGGAATTGCGGATGGTGGCGATGACGGCATCCAGGTTAGCCAGGGCGATACGCAGCCCCTCGAGTATGTGAGCCCGGTGGCTGGCCTTGTTCAACTCATAGCGGGTGCGGCGGGTGAAGATCTCTCGCCGGTGCTCGACGTAGATCAGCAGCGCCCGCTTCAGGGAGAGTCGCCGCGGCTCCCCATCCACCAGGGCCAGCAAGTTGACGCCAAAAGTGCTCTGCAGGAGGGTGTATTTTAGAAGCTGATTCAACACCGTGCGAGGCTGAGCGGTGCGCTTTAGCTCGATGACAATGTTCATGCCCTGGCGCCCCGACTCGTCCCGCAGATCTGAAATACCGCTTATGCGGTCATTTCGCACTAACTCAGCGATTTTCTTAATCAGCTTTGCTTTGTTCACCTGGTAGGGGATCTCCGTGATCACGATGCGGTGGCGGCCGAAACTCATCTCCTCGATGCGGGTCACAGCTCGCATCACTACCCGCCCCTTACCCGTGGCGTAGGCGTTCTTGATGCCATCCACACCCAAGATCAACGCCCCCGTGGGGAAGTCAGGGCCTTTGACGTATTCCATCAAGTCTTCGACAGCCACCTCATCCAGTTCATCGTAGTGATCTATGAGGAAACAGATAGCGTCGCAAAGCTCGTCCAGATTGTGGGGGGGGATATTGGTGGCCATGGCCACAGCTATCCCCGAGGCGCCGTTGAGCAATAAATTGGGCAGCTTGGCGGGCAGTGCCGTTGGCTCTCTGAGAGAGCCGTCGAAGTTATCAACGAAATCTACGGTCTCCTTCTCGATATCCGTGAGCATCTCCTCGGCGATAGCTGCTATGCGGGCCTCGGTGTAGCGCATAGCGGCTGGCGGATCGCCGTCCACGCTGCCGAAGTTGCCCTGACCATCCACCAGCATGTAGCGCAGGGAGAAATCCTGGGCCATGCGGGCCATGGCATCGTAGACAGCCGCGTCCCCGTGGGGATGGTACTTGCCCAGCACCTCGCCCACGATGCGGGCGCTCTTCTTGTGGGATCTATTGTGATGGAGGCCCATATCGTGCATGGCGTAGAGGATGCGCCGATGCACCGGCTTCAGACCGTCGCGAGCATCGGGTAAGGCACGCGAGACGATCACGCTCATGGCGTAATCGAGGTAAGACCCCTTCATCTCTTTTTCAATGTCAATTGGCTTAACAGTCCCTATTTCCATTGTTCCTCCTGATCTGGTGTACCCTATATTATACCTCAAGATGGCATAAATCGCCAGAGCCACCGCCTGACTTCACCACATCTCCCCCACCTGTTCATAATTTCTCCACAGGTTTGTGGCATAATGGAGTCAGAAAGATGGGCGGTTTTTGCTCGCGCAGTTGTTCGGAGGCAACGGGCACACGGCGCTGTTGGTATGGATCTGGGGTATCGGACTGTCGCTAGCATTGCCACTGCTAGCGGTGGGGTTAGCGGTACGAGCCTTTCGGGACATCGCCACACCGCTGGCCGACGTCATGGCCGCCGCCGACGCCGTGGCCGAGCTGCTGGCCGACGTGGGTACCAGCTTCAGCGGCCAAGCTGAAGCGGCGGGCATAGACCTGCGCGTCGAAATCGAAGGCGACGCATCCGGCCTGACCATCACTGGCGACGTGGGACGGCTGGATCAGGTGCTGAGCAACCTGCTGGCCAACGCGATGCGCTACACACCTGTTGGCGGGGTAGTCACGCTGCAAGCCCAGCCGACGGACGGTGGCGTCCGCATCGTCGTACGCGACATCGGCGAGGGCATCCCCGCCGAGGATCTGCCCTTTATCTTCGACCGCTTCTGGCACGGCGACCGGTCCCGCTCCCACGCCGGCGGAGCCGGGAGCGGACTGGGGCTGGCCATCGCCCGGCAATTAGTGCAGACCCACGGCGGCCGGATCGGCGTGGAGAGCGAACCAGGCCGGGGGACAACGTTCACTGTCGAGCTACCTGCAGGCGAAAAGTAGCGTTTATATCTCTCTCTCGAACACCAAAGCCCTGGCGAAACGCCGGGGCTTTTTGCTTGGAATATTAAGATTCTCAAGATAGATATTAAATTCTCTAAATTGGGCCTTGACAAAATTGATATTTTATGGTATAATTTAAGCAATCGGTTAAGAATATTAATCAGCAGCATAATTTTTTTAATATCATGAATAAAGTTTCTAACAACGAATAGAGGAGGTAACCAATGTATCCAGTACCGGGTCGATGTCCAATTTGTGGTGAGGAGATGACGGTGACGCGCGTGTATTGTCGTCACTGCGATACGGCCGTGGAGGGGCGTTTCGCTCTGGGCAAGTTTCACCACCTCACTCCTGAGCAGTTGCAGTTCGCCGAGATTTTTATCCGCTGCGAGGGCAAGATCACGCGAGTTGAGGAGGACATGGGGCTTTCCTATCCCACTGTGCGAGGGCGGTTGCACGACCTCATCCGCGCGTTGGGCTACGAGGTGGGGCCAGAGCCGGCCGGCGTCTCGCCCGAGGAGCGGCAGGGCATCCTGGCAGAGTTGGCCCAGGGCAAAATCTCCGCCGAAGATGCACTGGAGTTTTTGCAAGGGTAATGAGTTCGAACCGAAGCTAACGAATCACACATAGAGGAGGTGTTAGACATGGCAGCATCGAAAGAAGAACGGGCACAGATTCTCCAAATGGTCGGCGAGGGCAAAATCTCCGCAGAGGAAGGGGCCCGACTCTTGAAGGCCATTGCATCCCATGACCACCCAGAGCGGAAGGCGAGGACAAGTGAGGCTTTGCGCGGGCGCTGGTTGCGGGTCCGGGTGCTCAACACGGTAACGGGCAAGCCCAAGGTCAACTTCAGTCTGCCCATGGGGCTGGTCAGAGTAGGGATCAGGCTTGGCGCCCAGTTCGTGCCCGAGTTGGCGGACATTGACCTGGACGAGTTCATGACCACTATAGATGAAGGCACACAGGGCAAAATCCTGGAAGTCGAAGACCCTGAGGACGGTGAACGGGTTGAGATTTTCATCGAATAGCCAGATAATACTTCACAGGAGGTAAACAATGATCATCCTTTACACAGACCAAATATTCAAACAGGAACAGTACAAGGACCTGCTACGCGAGGCCGAGCACTACCGCTTGGTCAAAGCCATCGCTCAGCCCAAGCCCAACCGCCTTCAAAGGGTCGCTGCGGCTCTACACAAAGCAATGGCCAAGCCAACCCGCGACTTGCCAGGGTTCAGGCCAGTGGAGTGGCAGGCAAGAAGCTGAAGAGCTTCATACATTTTAAGAGGAGGCAACAATGTACCAAAAGAGAATCTCGACGTCGGAATCTCCCCGCATAGAGGTGACTGCCTGCCAGGGAGACCTGGCCGTAACGACATGGGACAACGCGGAAGTTTTGATCGAGGTGGATAGCGAAGAGGTGTTGACCGTGGAAGAGCGAGAGGGTGCAGTGGCCCTGGTTTCCAACCGTGATTGCAGCCTGACCGTGCCAGCCGGCGCTTCTCTCATCGTTGTCCAGGCTCAGGGCAACCTCTCCGTGCAGGGAGTGCGCGGGACCGTGGAGGCAACTACTGTGCAAGGAGACGCACAGTTTCAGGATGGCGCCGCCAGCGCGTCGCTGGGCACAGTCCAGGGCGACCTGACGGTGGAGCGCTGGACGGCCGCTGTCAGCGCCGGGACCGTTCAGGGCGATGCCAGGGTGCGGCAAGTGGACGGCCCCGTGGAGTTTGGCGCGGTCGGTGGCGATCTGGCCGCGGAGGAGATCAACGGCCCGCTGTCGGCGCGGTCAGTGGCAGGTGATGCTTATCTACGCCAGTTGAACGGCATGCTCTACCTGAGTGACGTTGGCGCGGACCTGGTCGGCCGAGCCTGGGCAGCAGGCGCGGACGTGGCGCAGGTGGGTGGCGACGTCTCGCTCAAGACGGCCTTTGTAGGGCCATTCACTTGTGACATCCAGGCCCGGGGCAATCTCGTCGTCAAGGCACTGCCGGGCAGCAGCGCGACCTTCACCCTGCAGGCGGCTAAAGGGCAGATCAGGGCCAAGGGCGTCACAGGGGAGATGACGGAGGAAGGACAGTGGAAAGGCGCGATTGAGAACGGCGAGGCGCAGGTCACACTGACTTCCACGCACGGCAATGTGCTGTTCAAGGCCGTGGGTGAAAGGGATGAGGAGCAAGAGCGCGATGCCTTTGCCTTTGCAGCCGACCTGGGCAAGATCGGCGCCGAGGCTGGCGTGGCTGCCCAGGAGTTAGCCTGGCGCATCCAGCAGCGGGTGGCCGACAAGCTGTCCACGCTTGACCTCGAAGCCATCGCCCGCCGCGAGGCAGAAAAGGCTCGTCGCCAGGCGGAACGGGAGGTTGCCAAAGCACAGCGCATGGCAGAGAAGGCGCGGCGCAAGGCGGAACGCGCTCGAAAGAAAACGCAAGGGAAGGCGAAGCGGCACTTTGGGTGGGATACAGGTCGCGGCAGGCGGCGCACGGCGGGACGGGGCCAGGTGAGCAGCGAAGAGGAACGGCTGGCGGTGCTCAAGATGCTGGCCGAGGGCAAGATATCCACTCAGGAAGCCGAAACCCTCTTACAAGCCCTTGAAAGCTGAGAGTTGAAAAACAAACAGAAATTAGGAGGCAACGATGGAACAGCAAACAGAGACAACACAGGCTCAAGAGTCCGAGCGTTTTGGTGATACTTTTGAGCAGTTTGGTGAGCGGATGGCTGCCTGGGGCGAGGAGTTCGGATGCCAGATGGAAGCCTGGGGCGGAGAGTTCGGACAGCGCATGGAGGACTGGAGCCAGGAGTTTGGACCTCGCATGGAGGACTGGGCCGAAGAACTGAGCCGGAAGATGGAGTTGGCGGGCCAGCGCCTTCGACAGCGGTTCGAGGAGCCAGCAACCTCTACTGCTGCCAGTACCGATAACCCACAAGAGGGTCGCCTTACCATACTGCGCATGGTGGAAGAGGGCAAGATCAGCGTCACCGAGGCGGAAAGCCTGCTCCGAGCCCTCGGCGAGTAGCCGTCTTTGAGGTTGGAGTGGAGCCTTCAGGCGGGTTTTTGGGTCAGGGAACCGGCTAAAGGAGTGCTTTTATGTTGGAGACCGCGAGCAAACAGCCATTGAAGACAACGCCCTGGAAATTCCCCTTTTTCACCATCTGGACAGGGCAGGCGTTTTCGTTAGTCGGCAGCAACCTTGTGCAATTCGCGTTGGTCTGGTGGCTGACCGAGACGACCGGCTCGGCCACCATACTGGCCGTCGCCTCGATCATGGCGGTACTACCGCAGGTCTTCCTCGGCCCCATCGCCGGCGCGTTGGTTGACCGCTGGAATCGCCGCCTGGTGATGATGGTGGCCGACAGCGTGATCGCGCTGTCGGTGGTTGTGCTGGCGGTGCTCTATGCTCTGGAAGCCGTGCAGATATGGCACATCTACGTGTTGATGTTCATCCGGGCGGCGGGCGGGGCCTTCCACTGGCCGGCGATGCAGGCCTCGACCACGCTGATGGTGCCAGAGAAGCACCTCTCCCGCGTCGCCGGGCTGAACCAGACCCTCTTCGGCGTGGCGAACATCGTCGCGCCGCCGCTGGGCGCGCTGCTGTTCAGCATCCTGCCGATGCAGGGCATCCTGGCCATTGACGTGGGCACGGCGGTGCTTGCCATCGTGCCGCTGTTCTTTATCGCCATCCCACAGCCGGAGCGTAAGGAGGCACCAGCGGAAAAACCTTCCGTGCTGGCTGATATGCGAGAGGGCTTGCGTTTCGTTTGGAACTGGCCGGGCATGATGATGATTCTTGTCATCGCGACGCTGATCAACCTGCTGATCAACCCCGGCTTCGCGCTGCTGCCCATCATGGTCACCGATCACTTCGGAGGCGGCGCGCTCGAACTGGCCTGGTTGGAATCCGCCTGGGGGATTGGCATGATACTGGGCGGCATCACCCTGGGCGTGTGGGGCGGCTTCAAGCGACGTATTGTCACCGGGCTGCTGGCCTTGACGCTGATGGGTGTCGGCGTCACGGTGCTGGGGCTAACGCCGGCGACGGCCTTTACGCTGGCCCTGGGAGCGATGTTCTTCGGTGGATTCATGAACCCCATCGCTAACGGCTCGTTGTTCGCCACCCTGCAAGCGACGGTCCCGCCAGAGATGCAGGGGCGCGTCTTCACGCTGGCGATGAGCGGCTCGGCGGCGATGTCCCCGCTGGGGCTGGTCATTGCTGGGCCGGTCGCCGATGCGCTGGGCGTGCAGATCTGGTTCCTGATCGGCGGCATAGCCACGGTAATCATGGGGGTAGGCTCTTTCTTCGTCCCGTCCATCATGCGGATCGAGGACAAGGCCGCCGAGCTCGAAGCGATGCCATCACCGGCATAAGAATTCGATAGAGTCACGGCTTAACTCTCCCCATTCAGCCAGAGCTGGTGTCACGCCCGCCGTTGATTGAGCAGTTGAACGCTGGGCCCCACCGCAAGCTGGCCCGGTGAGCGACTGGCTCGGACTCCAGGTGTGGTACGTGGCGGCTGGCCTGCTGTGCGGGTTGACAGGGCTAACTCTATTCCTCGTGCCGGCGTTGGTGAATATTGAGGAGAACAACCAAACAGGTAGTTGCGGTTAAGGAGTATTCATGGTATAATACTGTGCGTACTCCAACCGTCATAGAACCTGCCTGGAGAGAACCTATGGGCTTTGTAGACCGCGAGATGGAACTGAATCTACTGGACGATTTGTATCAGCGGCCAGGGGCTCAACTTTTGATCCTGTACGGCCGGCGACGGATTGGCAAGACCCGCCTTCTGACCCATTGGTTGTCCCACCTTGGGGAGCGTCACTTCTACTGGGTGGCCACACAAACCTCAGCCACTAATCAACTCCGGGGCTTTTCGCAGGCGGTGTTCCAATTCCTTAATCCTGGTGCTCGAATTGAGCCCACGTTCAGCTATGCGTCGTGGGAGGCGGCCTTTGATGAGGTCCGGCGGGCAACTGCCCAGGAGCGGCTGGTCGTGATTCTGGATGAGTTCACTTACGTCATGCAAGCCAACCCTGAGGTGCCCAGCATTATCCAGCACGCCTGGGATCACCAACTCAAGGAGCTGTCGGCTGTGTTCCTGATCCTGACCGGTTCCCTGGCTGGCATGATCCAGCGCCACGTACTGGACTACCAGGCTCCGCTGTACGGCCGCGCCACGGGCAAAATCCGTCTGCAAGCCCTTCCCTTCGGAGCACTGGTGGAACTCCTGCCCCGTTACCGGCCGGACCAGCGGGTGGCTGTATATGCCATCACCGGCGGCGTGCCGGGCTACGTTGAGTCATTCGATGACCAGTTGAGCATCACAGAGAACCTGCAGCAGCGCATCGTGACTCCGGCCAACGTGATGATGGGAGACGCAGTCTTCTTGCTCCACGAGCAACTTGATGAACCGCGCAACTACATGGCCATCATCGAAGCGATTGCGGCAGGATACCATAATCTATCAGATGTAGCCAAGATGGCCGGCCTCGCCCGTACCAACATCGTCAAATACCTGGGCGTGCTGCAGGAACTGGGTTACGTCGAGCGCCAGGTGCCGGCCACGGTTCGGCGGCCTGAAAGGAGCCGCAAGGGGCGCTATGTCATTATTGACCCATACCTCCGCTTTTATTTCCGCTTCCTGTCGCCCAACCTCAGTCTTATTGAGCGGGGCATGGTTGGGCAAGCGATCAGCCTGATGCGAGACCACCTGACTGACTTCATTGGAACGTTTACTTTCGAGGAGCTCTGTCGGGACTGGGTGGCCGTTCAGGCAGACCTTGGTATGCTGCCGTTCCTGCCGGAGCGGATAGGGAGCTTCTGGTCGCGTCAGGCGCAGGTTGATGTGGTGGCCGTCAACTGGCGGACCAAAGACATTCTCCTGGGGGAGTGCAAGTGGGGCGATGACGAGGTAGGGCGGAGCGTGATTCGGACTTTGGTGGGCAAGACAGACAAGGTGCTGCCCGATGAACGGTGGACTGTCCATTACGTCGTTTTTGCCCGTCAGGGGTTTACGGCTGCTGCTCAGGCGGAAGCTGCAACACTCAACGCCACACTAGTGACGTTAGAACAACTAGAGGCCGATATCCATCGCTGGATGAAGGGTAGACGGGTAAAGACATGACCCTTCCATCCCTGATCTGATCCCAACCCAGCAGGAGATAAAAATGGAAAGGTATCACGTGAAACCAGATAGCCAGATTGACTTGAGCCAGTGGGATACGAACGACACAAGCGCTTTCGATGGGGGCAAACGAGAAGCACGAGAAGTGCTGCAGACGCTAAACGAGCGTCTGGAAGAGCTACAGGAGCTGCTCTATGCAGAACACAAACACAAAGTGCTCATCGTGCTGCAGGCCATGGATACCGGCGGCAAGGACGGCGCCATTCGCCACGTCTTTGAGGGCGTAAACCCCCAGGGTGTGAAGGTGGCGGACTTCAAAGTGCCCACGCGGGAGGAACTGGACCACGACTACCTGTGGCGAGTTCACAAGCAGGTACCAGGTAAGGGTCAAATCGTCATTTTCAACCGCAGCCACTATGAGGACGTTTTGGTGGTGCGGGTACACAACCTGGCACCGCCGGAAGTGTGGGGCCAGCGGTATGCCCATATCAACCACTTCGAACGGACGTTGGCCGACGAGGGCACGACGATCCTGAAGTTCTTCCTGCACATAGACCTGGACGAGCAAAAGGAGCGCCTGCAGGCCCGGCTGGACGAGCCACACAAGCGCTGGAAGTTCAAACTAGGCGACCTGGGGGAGCGCAAGTTGTGGCCGGAATACATGCGAGCCTACGAAGACGTCCTCAGCAAGACCAGCACCGAATGGGCGCCCTGGTACATCGTTCCCGCTAATCGCAAGTGGTACCGCAACCTGGTGGTGGCGACCGTCCTGGTGGAGGCGCTGGAAGGGCTGAACATGAGGTACCCCCAACCGGAGGAGGGTCTGGACAACGTAGTGATAGAGTGAGTGTTTCCACGCGATCCGACAGATTGATGAGGGCTTTTTGCGATAGACTTGTGAGGCAAGAACCTTGAACGTGTGGCAACTAGCTTTTGGCATGGCTTTCAGCAGCATCATCACCTGGGCGGGCTATCGGAAGCGCTCGCTTTCCCGCAGCGGCGTCGTGGGGGCCATCGTCGTCGGTACCCTCACCTTCGGCCTGGGTGGTTGGACCTGGGGCCTGCTGCTGATCGCCTTCTTCATCTCCTCCAGCACACTCTCCCACTACCGCAAGGATGACAAGCGGGAGCTGGCTGAGAAGTTCGCCAAGACCAGCCAGCGAGACCTGGGCCAGGCCCTGGCCAACGGAGGCTGGGGGGCTGCTCTAGCCATAGCCTATTTCTGCCAGCCCGACCCCATCCTCTTCGCCGCCTTTGTGGGGGCCATGGCCGCCGTCAACGCCGACACCTGGGCCACGGAGCTTGGCGTGCTGAGTCCCACCCCGCCTCGCCTTTCGACCACCGGCCAGAGAGTGCCCGTCGGCACCTCGGGAGGGGTGACGATCCTGGGGACAATAGCGGCTTTTAGCGGCGGTCTCCTCATTGGGTTGGCAGCCCTCGTCCTGGGTCGGGTGGAGGCGATGTGGGGAAGTGGCCCATTGAATGGAGGCTATCTCTGGCTTGTGCCCATCGGTATCCTCGGCGGCCTGAGTGGCTCTACCTTCGACAGCCTGTTGGGGGCTACGGTGCAGGGGATCTATTACTGCTCTCGATGCCAGAAGGAGACCGAAAGCAAGGTGCATCGCTGCGGCCAGCCAACCCGGCACCTGCGCGGCTGGCGGTGGCTGAACAACGATTTGGTCAACTTCGTCAGTTCCATCGTGGGTAGTTTGCTGGCTGGCTTTTTGGGGTGGCTTGTCTTTTGACAGCGGGAGGTGGTCGTGACAAGCAGCGTGCACTTCGCAGGAAAGCCTCTTGGGCTTCGGGAGGCTGGGCGTCGGGGAGGGAGGCGAAGGCTTGGAATTTAGGGGGGAAGGTCGCTGGTCGTGTTTTCATGATACTTTTGGTAGTAGACGATAGCTTACAGGGCACTCCAGCGGGGGTTAGGTGCGCTCTGCCCTTTCACATTTAGCGCTTCCTCGTCCATATGCTTGTTGCCATGACGCAGACACATCCACTGAAAGGCTAATCGTCTGTATGGATTGCTCGTTCAAAATCCTTAAGGGGCCAACCGCTAACACTGTAATCAGTGTACTTCCCAGTGTAGCCAATTACAAGAAACACAAGGTTATTGAAAAGCTGATTAACTTTCAGGCAGAGACTAAGCAACTGAGTAGTGTGGTCAGGAGAACTACTAGCGCTTATGAATCCAGCATGGGCTGCAGGATGTCTAGTGTCTTCCCAGTCGCTGAGAAGTTCTGGTGCTATCAATCCCTCTTCGACAAGCTCTATTAGTCTGTCCTTGGCACGCGGCCGGAGCATGTTTCCGAGAAAACCGCAGACTCTTTTTTTGAATGCTTCGGTGAGAGCGCAATGGCCCTGGATTAGCTTTCTGACGGCTTTTATTTCTTCTTCAATCTCATTGGTAGGAAGGCCGAAACGCTCAAACTCAAGACGCAGCACTCCTTCAACTGCAACACTTATTGCGAGGGCTTGAGATTCCAATGCAGAGAAGGTGGCTGAGACTACGGATCTGACCAGGGCCGAAAGAGGGTGTAGCTTATCTTGCTTGTCGTAGTCGATTATGTGGTGCAGGTATTTATCAAAGAGAGACCAAGTGGATCCAGTCTTGTCGATCCGTTGGAGGGCAATCGGTCGTCTTGGTGATTGGTCAGTTTCTAATCTGCCAGATGGTCTAAACACGGTTAGTCTCTTGTTTCCTTCGTAAACCTCGCGGAAGGACCATATCAGGCGCTGCGCAAGCACAAACTGAAGAGCCTCACTCACCCTGATGTCCAACGAGTTTGGAAAGATATCGCCACTTGACAATAGCTCAAGCACCAACCAACCTTCCTCATCCTGCAGAGTGAACTCATAACCACAAGCCGAAAAGCGAGCTGCGTTGAGAGAGGCAGATGTGCCATAAGGTTCACCTGCTACAGTTGTCTCTACTTCGGTGGTAGCATTGCAGGGAA
>SDBT01005113.1_pt1 | contig 22123 bp, 19 predicted proteins | sample 2277101 | NCBI WGS metagenome assembly SDBT01 (sample SAMN10404973, study PRJNA504765) | marine sediment metagenome | isolation source: marine sediment core GS10_PC15, 103 cmbsf | place: Arctic Ocean: Southern Knipovich Ridge | collected 2010 | reverse complement strand
CTGACCATCGCCATCCACATCCGCTGCCTGCACACCTGGCCCATGCCAATGGGGCAACCCATTGTCCCCTGTTTGCTCCACCCGAATGTCAATCTGCTTAACCCATAGTTTTCCACCATTATGATCATACACAGCAAGATAGCCCGGCTTCGTAATCAGATAATCGAGCAAGTCATCGCCGTTGACATCAGCCACAATGATGCCGCCAGTACCATCATCTTCTGCCGGAATATCGAGCTGAATAACGAAAGGATTAGTATGATATTGCGGCCAATCGGCCATAGCTCTCTGACTATACCCAGAAAACCCAAAGAAGATGATAAGGCTCCCAACTAGACAAATCCACCTCAAAAACTTTACTAGTCTCATCGATTCCTCCCGTCTTTGACTCAAATATCCCCACAGCAGAGCTGTGGGGATATTTACTATTTTCTCTTAAAAATTTCTTTCTCTTCAACTATCTCTTTGAATACTGATAATGTCTCTCTTGCACTATTTTCCCAAGAGAATTTCCTAAATCGAGCCAGCCCTCCCCTAATCAACTTTGCCCTTGTTGCGCCATCTTCTAATACTCTGACGGTTGCTCCGTAAATTTCATCAACACTCGTTGGGTCAACCATTAAGGCAGCATCCCCTACTACTTCTGGCGTACCCCCGGTGTAACTTGTAACAACCGGACACCCACAAGCCATCGCTTCCAAAGGCGGTGCAGGAAAAGATTCATAAAAAGAAGGAAATATCAATAAATCAGCTAAATGATAGAATACCCGGAGCTCAGAATGCGAAACCCACTTTATCATAATAACTTTATCTTTCAGATTCAGTTCTTCTATTAAATTGAAAACCCTGTCGTATTTCCATCTAAAGCCTCCAACCAAAACGAGTTTATGAGGAAATTTCTCTGCCACTTTTGCAAAAGCCTGAATTACTCTCTCAATATTCTTCCCCGGATATATCACACCCACATTCAAAATGAATTGTGGAGGCAAATCATATTTAGCTTTGATTCTTTCAATGAATACCGGGTCTATTGGTTGGTTAAAAACGTCCTCTGCTGCTAAATGGACAACAATAATTTTAGACTCGTTCACTCCGGTAAATCTAATAATGTCATCCTTGCTCCTGTCAGAAACAACTATAGTCTTTGCAGCTTTTCCAAGATATAGAGGCATCATAAGGTTAAAATATAGAATATCTCTCGTTTTATAAAACTCAGGATGTACATAGTTCTGTGTGCCATGCAGAACCATTACTGTTTTACAAGGCGAAATTAAAGGTACTGCCCATTTTGGACTAAATAATAAATCTAAGCGGGCTCTTAGTGCCAAGAAGGGCATAAATATTTGGTCCCACAATATCTTATGAGGGACATCATTCCATTGTTCTTCAACATTAGAATAATCAGAAAAATCGGTCTTTCTTTTCTTCCCCTGGTAAAACAATATATATTTATTGTCCTCATCTATTCTTAAGAGATTCTTCAGAATATTTACAGTATATAAACGGATCCCTCCTTTTTCTTTCAGTGCCCTTAACATCACGCCTATTCTCATTTGCCTTTATCTTCTTTGCTTGCCTTATTTCTGGACTTTGATTTTTTTTGTAATTGAATTTTATTATCTGTTTTTCTATTTCCCACCACTCTTGCCGGTATTCCCACGGCGATAGCGAACTCTGGAATAGACTTGGTTACCACAGCGCCCATTCCTATAAAAGCGTCTCTACCTATGGTTATGCCATCTTTTATTTTAGCACCCGTCCCGATGGCGACATTGTCTTCAATAGTAATGCCTTTGATAATCTGTTCCTGGCTCATTATGGGAATATCAGTTCGAGTCATTGTGTGGTCCCCCGCTCCAATAATATAACAATAAGCGCCAATACCAACATTTTTGCCAATATCTACTCTCTTCCCCGATTGGATAAAAGCATTTATGTTGATTACGGTATTCTCGCCTATGTAAAGGTCGCCATTTTTACAGCTGAGAACACAATTACGTCCTATTGTTACATTATCACCAATGAACATACCTTTATTATTTTTGCCTTTAGCGTCCAAGACACAATTATCCTCTACGATAACATTATCTCCTAAATGAATCTTTTGCGGATGTCGAAGAACAACATTCCTACCAAAGACTACATTTGAACCCATTCTACCCAGAAGAATTCTAAAAAACTTACCTCTCAAGGCCAGACCTAGAGCACCTGGCAATGAACCGAATAAGCCAGTGATTATCTCATATTTTAACAAAAACCATAAATTTGAAGAGCCAACAAAGAGCTGCTGGTATTTCATAAAAGCAGGTTTCTTAGCGTCAGTCAGTAACGCCTGAAGTTCTGTTTTATACTTAATCTTCCCTTGCTCATCCTCTTGCATTTACTCATCCTTTCAAGAAATACCTCAGGACAATTTCTTCCGTCGCTGTATAGTAGCCTTTTATTATTTCTGCTTAGCTTCTGTAAGGCTTCTTCAGAAAATGTCCTTCGGTAGACCATATAATTTCCTAGTTCATCAAGGTATCTATTTAAGCACGGCAATTTTTCCGACTTTCTTTTCTCCTGCAGATGTAGCAGCGAGATAAACGTAAATACCTCTAACTACTTCTTCTCCATATTCATTTCTACAATCCCAGGTAGCTACAGTATAACCCGGACTCTCTTCTATTTCGTCTCCTATCTCCAAAGTTCTTACTAACTCACCATTAATAGTATAGATATATATTCTTTCAATATCAGAAGGAAGATTAGCGATTCTAACCACCTGGCCCTGGTCCAAATAGCAAGGATTAGGATAAGAAAATACCTCTCCCAGAGTCTTTAGTCTGTATTCTTCCTGGACGGTAACAATATTTTGCTCTTGCACATAATGATATATCATTAAGGCACCCTGTCCAACATACCACAAATTTTTTCTCCCTTTTACATAATCCGTATGTTGGTCTATCTTACTACCCAGAGAAAAGTCAATCCGCCAGGGATGGAACCCCAGATGATATATCTTTCCCGCGTCTGTTCTTTTATCGAATTCACTGTTAAGCTTTGATAATGTTATCTGTTCTATCTCTATATTTATTTCCCAGCGATTCCATTTTTTGTACAAACCATTATCAGAATCCCAATTTGGAAAATCTCCCTCCTGATTGTCCATTGGACCAGACATATCTGCTATATATTTATACTCACCGAGCTTGGCGCGAAGAGTACTATCGGAATCACCATAGGGAGAGACCCAGCCCCACACGTATTCACGGGTTCCGCTCTTATATAGAGAAGGTAGGGTAAGATTATCAATAATATCATTCCTGCTGCCTCCTACTTCAGAATCATAATCACTATATGGAACATGTGGATGCATTCTGGAATGTGCATTTGCTTCAATATAGCCCTCATCTATTTTGCCCTGAATATGAGACCAGATAGGAGATGGTTGATCCCCCCATATTCTATCATTTCTATACCCCTGGGTATTGATACCAACGGATAGCCATATTTTCTTGAGGGTAAACATATCGCTGGCTTGTTGAAATCTTAAGTCAATAAAGGAATTACCACACCAGTCATCCGCTGAAAAGACCACTGTTGCATCCCGATTATCGTAATATTCTGTAATCCCATCATAAGTAGCTACCGGACTTCCCCATTCTTCAACTATCTTCAAAAAAATCTCATCGCTCTCATCATTAAAAGCAACTGAGACATAGGCTTTATCATTATTATAGTCAAATCTTACCGCCTCAATGCCATTGAAGAAATCATCGCTTGTCTTCTCAATAATTTGAGTCCAAATTGCAGATTCAGAGTATGTCTTAAATGCTTCAAGGTTTGATGAGCCGGAAGGGATTGAAAATCGGTAAGTTACCGGATAGGTAAAACCATAGTCATTGCGTTTTCCCGTGCTAACGGAAAGTTCAAAGTAACTGGGTACTTCAGCTTCTTTTGCCGCTGCAGAATCAATTGAATTAATTTCCCCCAAGGAGAAAGCAGTTGCTAATCCTAGAATGCAAATAACTCCCAAACAAGGCTTGCGTCTCATTTTTCTCTCCCTTTCATGGCTTTTACTAGTCCAAAGACAAGATTTTTTTCTTCGCTATCGAACACCTTAAGACAAAATAGCAAAAAGAGGTAAAGACCAAGCGCAAGAAAGAATAATAGAATCAATGGAAGTGTATTAAACTTCCAGATTAAAGCACCTGTCAATAATGAAGCTAAAAAGGGCTTAAGGCTTAATTTCCAGACTGAGATTTCAAAATACGAACGGCAAAGGTAAAAACAGTAAATGCCAAAAACCAGCAATTCAGTGATAACAGTGGTAGCTGCTGCTCCCTTAAAACCATACCCTGGTATTAGTAGTAAATTCAAGAAAATATTAACTATCAAACCGCTAAAGCCAACATACATAACCACCTTCTGCTTATCTATTGAATTGAGAATAGTCTGGAAAAGTTGAATTTGAAATACAAAAATAATTCCCCCCAGTAGAATCTGTAAAGCAATAACAGAGCTCTGAAACTCTCCTCCAAACAATATATCTATGATATTCTTTGACAGTATTATTCCGCAAATAAGAATGGGAAATGAGATTATGAACATATACTTAACCGCCCTGGAGGAAAGAAAAAGATGAGTATCTTTATGGGAAATGGAAAGATGGGATAGTCTAGGGTACAAGACGGCACAAATAATCCAGGGAAATATTATTAACCCCTCATAAATCTTATACCCAGCGTTATACCAACCAACTTCTGCATTTGTTCGCATAAAAGAAAGCATCACTGTATCTGCATAGGCATACAGGACCATGATTATGGAAAATAGCCCGAAAGGAAGAGCTTGTACCTGTAATTTTCTTAATAAACTAAAGTTAAATTTGGGAATAATCTTAACAATTCTCCAATTTAGAATCCCCAAAGTTAAAGCTAAGTCAAACACTCTAACTATAACAAAAACAAAAGCAAAGGAGATTAGCCCCCCACCCCTGATAAGTACAACTATTCCGGCAGCTAAAAGAGTACACCTTTCAATACATGCGGTCAGCAAATCCAGATCAAATCGTTCAAAAGCGCGAAAAAAAGTGCGGCAGGTTATCTTGAAAGACTTTAGAATAGTAGCAAAACCCAGAAGATAGACGACCAACCTTACCTCAGATGAAGACTTTAGCAGATTTATCGTAGAAACCAGAACAATGAAGACAACTATTGACAACACTAACTTCCAGATTAGGAGATTCCCCAAATACGATCTTGCCAATTTCTTGTCTCGAGCTATCTCTCTCTGTGAAAAATCGCTTACTCCAAAGTCGATAAAGATTCCAAATATAAATACAAAGGCCAAGGCAAAAGTAAATACCCCATAATCCACATCCCCGAGATATCTTCCTGCCAGGATTAACAATCCAAGTAAAAAAAGATTGCTAAAGGAAACAAGTGCAGAATAGAAAGTATTCTTAGCCAGACCAATTTTGTCAAATACTATATCTTCTTTATCTATTTTATTGCCTCTTCTTTGTAAAAAACCCTTTTTCTCGATACCATTCACCGGTGAGTCTGAGTCCAGTTTCTAAATCAAACTCAGGCTTATATCCAAGCTCTTTTTTAGCTTTAGAGATATCAAAAGCACGACTTTTGGTGAAAAAATCAACTCTCCGTCTATACAAAGGAGGCTCCAGTCCTAAAGGCACACAGGCTTTCTCGCATAATAAGCTCAAAACCCTAAAAGGACGCACCGGGAGATGAATTTTTGAAACCGATAGTCCCAGAACTTTGGCAATCAGGTCTATCAATGCATTCAGAGTTAGATATTTATCCCCCCCAAAAATGTAGACTTGTCCTATAGCATTCTCCTTTTGAGCACAAAGCTCAAAGCCTCTGGCTAAGTCTTCAGCATAAACTAAATGATAAAAGACATTGCCACTACCGAGAATAATCATTTTACCAGACGAAACATATTTAAATAACTTAAATAACCTCATATCCCCCGGGCCATAAATAGCAGTAGGCCTGGCAATAACTACGGGAAATTTCTTATCCCGAAAGAACTTTAAAGCAAGCTTCTCACCCTCACATTTACTTTTCTGATAAATATCAGCCGGATCATAGGGATAAGTCTCATCAGCCGGCGGGTTGGTAATATGACCCAGAACTCCGATGGTGCTACAGTGTACAAACCTTTTTACTCCTTCTTCGTAGCCTGCCTCTAACATATTTTGAGTGCCCTGAACATTTACTTGCCAGTAAACCTTGTCAGGGAATCGAGCCTGACGAAAAAGAGCCGCTATATGATATACAACATCAACTCCTTTAATAGCAGTCTTTATAGAGTCCTTGTCAGTAACATCCCCAATGCACAACTCAACATTGAGCTTCTTCAAATAGTCTATATTACTGTTCTTGCGCACCAGGATTCTTACCAACTCTTCTTTCTTAACTAATCTAGAAACAAGGTGACTGCCAGCAAATCCTGTCCCCCCTGTTATAAGAATCTTCAAAGATTCTGCCTTTCTAGTCATTACACTTTATCTTACAACTTTGACTTTCCCTCTCACCTCAACCTTCTCCTCAAAGGGAAAGGAGATGATGAGATTAGAGCCTTCTGACGAAGCAAAGGAAATTTCATTACTTGAAAATTTTCCTTATTGATTGATATCCGAGGATATTATCTTTTAGAAAACGAAGAGCATCCTGGCGGGGAAATCCCAATATTTGCTTTCTCCAAAGTCTATCACAGTTATTGCAGGGCTCTATATCCTGGTATTGTCGGGCTGCTATTTTTTCCCGTAAGGATACCTGGATAGAATTATGCCAAATTTTGGACAGAGGAGTATCCTTCACATTTCCCAGCTCATTTTTTCCGAAAAAGTCCTGGGGACAGGGTAGGACCTTCCCATCCCAGAGAACAGTTAATGAATACCAAAGAAAAGTGCAAGGCAAATAACTATTTTCCTTAGAAAAATTGTTCTTTTCTATCCTAGTATCGTAATCTCCACCCCAATTGTGAGGTTTTCTAATTATGAGATTATCCAGGGGGAGTGAATTGAACTGATTAATAAATTGCTCTCTTTTAGCGTCATTTTGCGGTTCAGAGGGTTCTGTAAATTCAATAGCCGTAAAAACCGTGTAAGGAGTCTTCTTCTTGAGCTTCTCCTTGATTAGTAGAAAATTATGGATATTATCTAAAGTCTTCTCAAAATTCGCTCCCACTCTGATTCTTTCATATGTTTCCTTTTCATAACCATCAAAAGAGAAAGAGAGAAAATCCAGACCTGAATTTAAAAGTAAATAGGATTTTTCTTTTGTTAATAAAGTAGCATTAGTATGCAGTCTGGCAAAAATATTCTTCATCTTCACGTATTTTATCATTTCAAAAATATCCGGATGAAGCAAAGACTCCCCCCTGTGATGAAGATAGACATCGTGGATAAAATCGGCTGCTTCATCAATAATCCCCTTAAATAAATCAAAATTCATAAATCCTTTCTCGTCTTTAGCAATTGACTTGTTAAGACACATAACACATTTTAGATTACAGAAATCGGTAGGTTCAATCCAAAGCCGAATGGGTAGAGGACTATTTCTTACTTTCTTACGATTATAGGCGAGGTATATTTGCAAACTTCTACTTAAATGCTTAATCTTTCCTTTCAATTAGAATCCTTAACATTTATTCTTTCCCAAACCTTCTGGTACACATCCATAAGTTTTTTGCCTGTTGATTGCCAGGAATAGATATCGACTGCTTTTTGTCTTAACTTTTTACTCAGATTTTTGGCTAAGTCCTCATTTGATAATATCATTTCTGTTTTTTCAGCCAGGGAGACTGGATCATTTAGTTCGGCATAGATTCCTAAATCGCCAAGAATCTCTCTATTAACTTGCGTATCAAATATAACTGTGGGTAATCCCATAGCCATATAATTATATAATTTCCCGTTCGACTCAGTTTTTGAGATCTTTGGTGAAATAGCAACATCTCCCAGGGAAAGATATTGAGGAGCTTTCCTATAGTCTATTCTCCCGGTAAAAGTAACAGTATCACTAATTTTTTTCTTTCTGGCTATTTCTTTATATTTTTTCACATCAGGATACCCCATTATCAAAAAATGTACGTTTTGATTTTTCTTTACCAGATAACTTATTGCCCCTAAAAGACAATCAACTCCTTGATATTTATTTAGAAGCCCCAGATAGACCACTATCTTTTTGTTTAAGGGAAGATTCAGTTTTCTCTTGAGGTCAGCCGTATTATTACACATTTTGAATTCATCCACGTTCACACCATCCCGGACAACAAAAATTCTATCTTCTTTAGCATCGAGTCCCTCTTTGAGCAAATTTGCAGAATTAGCCGAACTGACCACTACTGCATCAGCAGAGCTATTTATTAAATTCTCTGCTTTTCTCATAAATTTAAAGGCAAAACTCTTTCTCTTTAAGAAATTATGGTCTATTAACTCACCGGTTAAACTACCTTGAAAATCAAACACCAAAGGCATTCTCCTAAATTTCTTATAAATCTTGCCTAACAGGGCTCCTTCATGTAAATGCGCATGGATAATATTGGCCTTCTCATCGATGCCCGATTTTGCAAGCTTTAGTAATAACAAAAAATCCAAATAAATTTTGTGATAGGAAGGACCCGCTTCTAATTTTCTATACCAGGGAATATTCATTATTCTTCGCGTGTTAATCCCCGCTATATCTCTTCCATTATGATAAGTATATATCACTACCTTGTTTCCTAATTTTTGCAAAGCTCGCGCCTCTTCATAGATTCGTATATGACACCCTCTATCGGCAAAAAAGGGAGTAGGAGCTATCATTATGATATTATACACTAGCCTATCTCTTTTTTACAATCTAAGACTTCTCTGATGAAATAGATAGATTTATTCTGTGATTCATGGTAGGTCCGCGAAATGATTTCCCCTAAAAGGCCCATACTGATAAATTGCCCGCCGATAAGTAAAAAAAGGATGGATAGATATAGAAAAGGATTCCCGGTCATATCTACTCTGGAAACCAGCTTCATAGCCACCAGAATTATTGCGCAAATAAATCCCGAAAATATTGAAATTAAGCCGAACTTACCAAATATTTGGATAGGTCTGGTAGCAAAGCTAAGCAAAAATTTAACTGTCAGTAAATCTAAAAAACCTCTGTTAATGCGGGAGAAATTATACTTAGATTTTCCGTATTTCCTGGGACGATGCCCGACTTTAACCTCACATATAGAAGCTCCTACCCAACTGGCAAGAGCAGGAAGGAACCTGTGCATCTCACCATAAAGCTTAATATCTTTGGCTATCTCTCGTCGATAAGCTTTTAGAGTGCAACCATAGTCGTGCAGTTTCAAACCGGTGAAAAGAGAGGTAAGCCAATTCGAAATATGGGAAGGCAGTCTTCGGCTCAAGAAAGGGTCTTCTCTTTCTGCGCGCCAACCACTTACTACATCATAGCCTTCCTCTATTTTTTCAATCAACTGCGGAATATCTTTCGGGTCATTCTGCAAATCAGCATCCAGAGTAACTATAACCTCATTCTTTGCATAATCAAAGCCAGCTGAAATAGCCGCTGTCTGCCCAAAATTTCGCCGAAACATAATTCCTTTAACCTTCCTATCCTCCCTGCAAATCTTGTGAAGAAGCTCAGGAGTCGTATCTGTGCTCCCGTCATCAATAAAGATTATTTCATAATCTTTTTCCAAACTACCTAGAACCCGCTTTAGTTCGGGATAAAGTAATTTAATATTATCTTCTTCGTTAAAGACAGGTATGACTACTGATATATCCTTTATTTCTCCCCGTGCAGAACTACTCAAAACCTCTCTCCTTGTTCCTCATTTTCCGCCTCACCTCAATTCCCCCCCGGGGGGAAATTCAGATTGCTTCAGAACTTCGTTCTTCGCAAAGACATTAGGGGTAGTTTCGCTTTCACATTGCATACCCGGAGCTATCTTCATTACTCAATTATAGCGATCTTACCTGTTTTTCTTTCGCCCGTAGTAGTGGTGACAATCCACAAGTAGACACCTCTGGCTAACTCTTCTCCCGCCATATTTCTCACATCCCAGGTCCAACTATGTTGCCAATTTACCTCTTCTTCTTTTAATAACCTGCCAATGAGAGTAAATATACGAATTCTGGCATAGATGGTCAGTTTATCAAAGGTGACCTGGGTATGACCATTTAAAGGGCTAAATGGATTGGGATAGACTATTAAATCCTCCAGGTTATCGGATAGAACCATAGTCGGTCCGATTATTTCGCTTGTAGGTTCTCCAACTGCTAACAATTTATAATGACTATCGTAGGCTTCGAAATAGTAGGTATAGTCTAAACCTGCGCTTAAGCCTGTTTTTACGTAAGTATAAATTTTTCCGTCTGTGTAAGTAATATCGGCAGGATCTATCTCATTCATAGTAAAGGGACTGCCCGTTATTTCAAAACCATCCTTTGAGATATGAACTTTAGGATAGCCAGTCTCAGGAGCGTAGTTATTATCATCTTGATATTCCATTTGATATATGAACTCTGTAGAACCGTTACCTCTTTCTGGGCTTAATCCATCCGATTCATAGCCAGCTTCACCTGTCCAGAAGAGAAGGGGAAGAGCTAGTAATCTTAACCGACCATTACCATAGATGTTATCCTTCCCCGAAACTCCCATATCCACCGCCCAGCCTTCCAAAGCTAACTGAAGTTGCTCTAGAGTACAATCAGGATACCTGGATAAAACAAGCGCAGCAGCACCGCTAATATGAGGAGTAGCCGCAGAAGTATAATTACCTATCGTCCAGGTAAAGGAAGATACATAACCAGGACCCATGATATCAGGCTTTGTTCTCCCGTCATTGCTGGGACCCCGGGAACTATCATGACCCTGAGGCCCTGTCTCCCAGTTGAATCTTTCAATATAACCTACAGCCATAACCCCAGTAGAATCAGCAGGAGCTACAAGACTATGGGCAGCAGTCTGGTACCCTAAAATACCGTCCCCGAAAAAACTAATTATGTTCAACTCTTGGTTTCCATTCGCATTGTACTTCTTTATTCTAATATAATAATTACCCGCAGCAGAACTGAAGGATACTCTCTCTGTAGGACTCTGAGTGCCCGTTTGTCTGGTAGTAGAAGAGTCCACCAGCTCAAAATTGGAATCATATAGATAGAGGTCGTAGTCCTGGTCTGTGGCCGGCCAGCGATCCCAGGTTAAATAGACTGTAAGATCTCCGTAATAGTGAATAGAGTTAGCCTCATCTCCGATAGAAAACTCATGCCAATTATCTCCATCAATATCAGTAAAGAATCCCTGATAATGATTGTGAACGGCATTACCGGCTGCATTTGCCCAAAAAATGCCATTTGACTTCGCATCATTAACAATATCGCAGATTAAACCAGTACCATCAGTAAAATTTGTGTTGGGCCATACCCATGAATGATTTATTATGCCTATTTTCTGAGCAATACAGTAATCCTTTGCATTTTCAAGATCAACCTCATCGGCTATCTTAATGAGATATAACTGTGCCTCAGGAGCCATATCATAAACAATCTCCGCCACTCCTGTTCCGTGATATTCACCAGTCTGAAGACCGGTTCCCGTAAAATCTATGGTTATTACGTTACTCGGTAATTCCCTGTGATTTTGGGAGTTAGTAAGATTTGCAAATCCTACATCAATAACAGCTACTTTTACACCCTGGCCCCGGTATCCTAAATTTTGATAATCCAATGCTCCGGTTAAGGCAACTCCCTCGCTGATTATTCCTGAGGAAATTTGCTGCAGGCTATATTCTCCTTTTTCCAGAAAGTTCGATATATTTGGCCCGGATTCCTCATGCACCATATCAGAATGAGGTTGACCAGGAAGTCTGATAAAAGAAATACCCTCTATAGTATCGGCGATTTCTTCAAGAAGAGATATAGGAATCCTTGCCCTTATTAGATGCCTGGAAACGGCTTCAATTGTGACTCCGTAGGAAACCAGAGTTACCTGGTTAATCACCGAGGTATCTTCTCCTGCTGGCGGCACTAAAATAACCCTTACTTCGCCGTTTTCCAGAGGAATGCTTCTCTGCCCGGCAAACTTCCGCATCGCTATTTTATCTTGAGAATACTCCTCCGCTAATCTTCCCAGGACACTTTCTAGTTTAGGATGATATTTCTTCGCCTCTACATACGCCTCCGCAGCCAGGAGGGGAGCTTTTCCCATAAATCCCATCAGCAGGAGAAAAATTACAAATAGACTGAACTTTAGGTATAGACTCTTCATTTAAGAGACTCTATTTTTCATTCTGTTTTTTCAAAATACTCCAGGGAAAAAGCCAATCCCAGTCCAATTATCAAACCTACCACTGCTGCTACCAGGATGTTGAGGAGTTTATTGGGGCTGACGGGGACTCTTGGTTCCTCTGCTGCGGCTAAAACTTCTGTATTGTACATCTTTGCAGAGTTCATTCTCTCCAGCCTGGTTTTCTCCATTTGAGCCTGCCTCAATTCCCCCATAAGAGCATCATAGCGTTGTTCTTTGGTTCTCTGAAACCCAGTCCTTTCCAGGTGAGTTCCTCTTAACTTTTCTGAAAGGTTATCATATCGCTGTTGTTTTTCAGCAATATTACCGTTGTAACTTTGCCATCTACTTCTTGCATCATTCAAGCGACCTATCAATATATTTGCTTCTCCTTCTGAAAGAGATCCCGGAGCCTCCATTCTATTCTCTACTTCCTTAGACACTGATTCCAAAGATACCTCTAATTTCACCGCCTCTTCTTTCGCTGTGTCAATCTCATTTTTCATAAGCACTAACTGATCATTCATCTCCTTAATATTATCATCGTATCCAACTAGAATCCCTTCCTTACTGCTATCAATCTCATCTAATTCCTCATTAATCTGGTTAATCTGCTCATCGTATTTAGTCAGAATCGCCTCTTTGCTCTCGTATAATTCCTTTATCTCCTCATGCCTCTCCAGAAGTCTAGCTCCCAAATAATTGGCTATATTGACTGCCTCGTCAGGACTGTTCACATCCACTTTTACCTGGAGTAAATTCTCCGTTTCCCTCACTGGTTCTATCGAGATTTTCTTACGGAATTCTTCAAGAGTATATGGTAGTTTCAACTCTTCCATCGTTTTTGTTAGAATTTGAGGCCCTTTAAGAAACTGAGAAGCAGCAATGGGACTTTCGATAAGTTCCTTTTCCAGAGTGTCCACATCTATGATATCTCCTATTTTCATAGCCAACGTCACTTCATAAACAGGTGGCAGGAAAAAGTTAACCACTGCAGTCGCTATCACAGCTACTAAGAATAGTAATAGAATTGTCTTCTTTCGTTTTTTGATTACTCTTATATAATCTCTTAAATCTACTTCTTTCTCTTGCACAATCATCTCCTCTCTTATCCCTCCTTCAATTTCCAATCATAGGGAATATCGTTCTTACAAGGATCCAGGCGATACTCATCCGGTTCTTCATAATTATAGGTCTCGGTAGGGGTATTTATCACTATAGCCTCTCTCCCCCCTATACATTTAAAGCCGTGATAGACCATTTTAGGAATTTGAAGAAGGCCGGGCTTGTCTTGTCCCAGGAAGAATTCGTTCACCTCACCATGTGTAGAAGAATTCTTTCGTCCATCATATAGGACTATCTTCATCATTCCTTTGACTACAGCCATATTATCATCCTGCTTCTTATGATAATGCCAGGCTTTCACTACCCCTGGATAGGCAGTAGTCATATACACCTGACCAAATTTCTTAAATAACTCATCATCGGCTCTTAATATTTCCATTAAACGGCCCCGCTCATCAGGAATCACTTTAAGCTGTTTCAGTTTTACCCCTTCAATCATTAATCGACCCCCTCCCTAAATTCGTATATCGTATTGTGCAATACACATCACGCTATACCGGTGAATCGTAAAATCAGATATGACATGTACTTTACAGCATATCGTCAAGGATTGTGGAATTTACCCCGAGCGATAATACCGAGATTGCTTCGGCTGCACCTCGCAATCACCAGCCCGCCCACGCATATCTGCATGCAGACAGACGAGGGACCTACTGGCAAAGACAATCGAGATGGTCCTCAAGGTAGTTCTTGAGGGCTTCGTTCCAACTTCTCATACCATTACCTAAACTCAATTTTAAACAACAGTTCCCTAAAACAGAGAACTTAGGCCTGGGAGCAGGGCGAGCCAGTTCTTGAGAAGTTATAGGTGCCACCTTCACTTCTCTTATTCCGGCAAGCTTAAGTATCTCCCGGGTAAACTCATACCAGGAGCATCTTCCCGAATTAGTAATATGATATATCCCATAGAGCTCAGTCGCCACCAATTTTTTTATTTGCTGAGAGAGGTCTCTAGTATAGGTAGGTGAACCCACCTGGTCATCTACCACTTTAAGGACAGACTTATCTCGGGTCAATTTAAGAATAGTAGTCACAAAATTTTTTCCCCAACGCCCATAAAGCCAGGAGCTTCTCACAATAAAATACCTTGAGAGAAAAGACTTAATGTAACTTTCCCCTGCCAGCTTCGATTTCCCATAAATATTCATAGGATGCGGTTCATCAAACTCATCATAGGGAGTTTCTTTGTCTCCCCTGAATACAAAATCAGTACTTATATACAAAAGGGGGATATCTAACTTCTGGCAAGCAAGAGCTATATTGCGCGTCCCCAGAGCATTGACTTCATAAGCCTTATCCGCATCTTTTTCACAGCCATCTACATCAGTATAGGCAGCAGCGTGGATAGTAAAATGGGGAGTCAGTCGGGAAAAAAGCTCTTTTACTGCCTGAAAATCAGTTATGTCTATTCTATCTACATGAGGGGAGGGCGAACAGGGAAAATCTCTTCTATCCAGTCCCGTCACCTGGTGTTCTTTTCCCAGGACCTGGTATAAATCTACCCCGAGCATTCCGCTGATTCCGGTAATGAGAATCTTCATATGTTTTCTCGCTCCTGGTATTGTTTGCGATAATATTCCTGAAACTCCTTATCCTTCGTTTTTATTTTCTGCCACCATTTCTTGTTACTCTGGTACCATCCGACAGTTTCTTTTATTGCCTGGTCAAAATCATAGCTCGCCTGCCAGCCTAGACTTTTTATTTTATTAGAATCAAGGGCGTATCGTCTATCGTGAGCTGGCCTATCTTTGACTAATTTAATCAGACTGGCTGGCTTATTCAGTAGTTTCAAGATTAGTCTGGTTACCTCAATATTAACTCGCTCATTATCTGCACCAATATTATAGACCTCTCCTACTTTGCCCTTGTGGAGCACCAAATCGATAGCCCGACAATTATCAAAGACATATAACCAATCCCTCACATTCATACCGTCTCCATAAAGAGGAAGATTTTTATCCTGAATAGCATTAGTAATAAAAAGGGGAATTAACTTCTCCGGATACTGATAAGGACCAAAATTATTACTGCTACGGGTTATTATGGCGGGGATTCTATAGGTGATATAATAAGAACGAACCAGTAAATCAGCAGCAGCTTTGCTGGCGGCATAGGGACTGTTAGGCATTAAAGGATCTGTCTCTCTGAACGAACCTTCCTCTATACTTCCATAGGCCTCATCGGTTCCAATCTGAATGAATCTTCTTACGGAGTGTTTTCTGGCTGCTTCCAGAAGAACATAAACTCCATAAACATCAGTGCTGACAAAACTACCTGCTTCCATTATGGAACGGTCTACGTGGCTCTGGGCAGCAAAATTCAACACAATATCTACCTGAGAAACTATCTTTTCCATAAGTTTGCTATCACAGACGTCGCCCTGAATAAAAAGAAGGGGATTGACCTCGAGCTGTGAGCGAAGGATTGAAGAAAGTGAATCTAAATCCTCTATTATTTGATGAGGATACTCAGTCTTGTAGCCTCTCTCTAAAAATAGGTTCTCAGAATTTAAGAGCTCCTTCAGATTATCTAGATTTCCGGCATAGGTAAGTTTATCTAAGACGAGCACCTTATAATGGGAATATTTCTTGAGAATATGTTTTACAAAATTACTTCCGATAAAACCAGCTCCACCGGTAATTAGTAACTTCAACGATTGTTCCTTCCCAGTAAATTGTATTGCGTATATCGTATGTCATATTGCGCAATACGCATCACGCTATACTAGTGAATCGTAAAAGCAAATATTCAGCGAAATACGTTCCTTCTTGCCATTGCGAGCAGCGATAGTGACGTGGTAATCCCTTGATTGATAAGAATTCGAGATTGCTTCACTATGACTTCGGGTTTTCTTTTTCACTAAACGCTATCCGCTCTCTCAGATAGTTCCTACCTCGCTGCTATCTCCCAACATAAAACGATAAGCTTTAGGTTTTAAGCTAGACCTGCTAATTACTACATTCTTTCCGATGAGACTGTCTTCTATACGAGCTTTTAATCCACTAATTTTGCACTCACCCATAACGATGCTATGCTCTATTTCACTCTCTTCAATCAACGTATTGTAATATACTGAGGTAAAGGGACCTATGTAAGAGCTAATTATTTTACATCCTTTAGCTATTGCTACCGGACCCCTGATAACGCTATCGACTATCTGGACTCCCTTCTCTATCCTGACCTTACCGGATATCTTTGAATTCCCGTCTATTTCTCCATCTACTGCTACTTCAAGGTCACTGAGCATTATCCTGTTAGCTTCCAGGAGGTCTTCTGGCTTACCTGTATCTTTCCACCAGCCGTTAATAATATGTGAATGGACAAGATATTTCTTGTCAATCAAATATTGAATGGCATCGGTTATTTCCAGTTCATTCCTCCAGGAAGGTTTAATATTATCCACTGCCTCAAAAATATGGTGGTCAAACATATATACTCCCACCAGAGCTAAATCAGTCTTGGGCTGCTTGGGTTTTTCTACCAATCTCACCACTTTGTCTTCTTTAAGCTCAGCTACCCCGAATTGTCCAGGATTTTCCACGTGGGCAAGCAGAATCTGAGAATGAGAACTTCTTTCTTGAAACTCTTTTACCAGAGACTTAATTCCTTGTCTTATTATATTATCACCCAGATACATAATAAAGGGCTCGTCCTGAAGAAAATTTCTGGATATTTTTACTGCATGAGCTAAGCCCAAAGGCGCTTCTTGTTTAATATAGGTAATCTTGATATTCCATGTCTTTCCTTCTCCTACTGCCTTTTTTATCTCCTGGTATGTATCTCCCACCACAATGCCCACATCACTTATTCCGGCTTCCTTTATTGCTTCGATTCCATAGAAAAGAATAGGCTTATTAGCCACCGGGATAAGCTGCTTGGCTGAAGTATGGGTAATGGGTCGGAGGCGAGTCCCCGCTCCTCCACTCAATATTAGAGCTTTCATTTTACTTATTTTCCTCTAAGTCTTTTGCCTCATCTATCAGCATCACCGGAATCCCATCTCTGATAGGATAGTATTTATGGCATTTTTGGCAAATGAGTCTGTCATCTTTAAGCTGAATCTCGCTTTTACAGATGGGACAGGCAAGAATATCTAAAAGTTCTTTGTCAATCATTGCTTCTTTCTCCTTTTGTTTTACTATTCATTCCCCTAAACCAGTCCAATGCCCTCTTGAGGCCTTCCTCCAGCTCAACCCTGGGTTCCCACTTCAGGTGTTCCCTGGCCCGGGTTATATCGGGCCGTCTAACCCTGGGATCATTCTCCGGCAGAGACTTATAGACCAATTTACTTCTACTATCAGTGAGTTTAATTATCTTTCTGGCAAATTCCAGGATGGTCATCTCATTGGGATTGCCCAGATTCACAGGCTCATTTCCCTCCCATCTCATTAATTTGTATATCCCTTCTACTAAATCAGAGACGTAACAGAAGCTCCTGGTCTGAGAACCATCGCCAAAGATGGTGAGAGGCTTACCCTTGATAGCCTGGTTAAGAAAGGTAGGAACAGCTCTTCCATCGTCTTTTCTCATCCTGGGACCATAGGTATTGAATATACGAGCAATCCTGGTATCAACTTTATGATAGTAATGATAAGCCATAGTCAAAGCTTCACTGAATCTCTTGGCCTCGTCATATACTCCCCGTTTACCAATAGAGTTAACATTTCCCCAATAATCTTCTTTCTGAGGATTAACTAAAGGGTCTCCATAAATCTCAGAGGTAGAAGCAAGAAGGTATTTCGCTTTCTTCTCTTTGGCCAGTCCTAAGGTTTTATGTGTACCTAAAGAACCAACCTTAAGAGTTTGAATCGGGTATTTCTGGTAATCAATGGGACTGGCCGGAGAGGCAAAGTGAAGAATGTAGTCTAAATCTTGCTTTATATAGATATATTCAGTAACATCTTGCTTTATGAATCTAAAACTATTATTTCCTGCTAGATGAGCAATATTATCTGTCTTCCCGGTAATAAGGTCATCCAGAGCTATTACCTGATGACCTTTATCCAGCAAATAATCACATAAATGGGAACCCAAGAAACCAGCTGCTCCGGTAATTAATACTCTCATATTCTTACCTGCCTATGCTTTTATAAGTAAAACCCAGTTCCTTCATTTTCTCAGGCTCATAAATATTCCTTCCATCCACAATAAGAGGATTTACCATTAAATCTCTCATTCTTTCTAAGTCTATTCCCTGAAACTCCTCCCATTCGGTAACAATAACTAAAGCATTGCTTCCTCTGGCTACTTCATAAGGATCCCGCCCATATTCTACATTTTTTAAAATTTCTTTAGCTCTATCCATAGCCACTGGGTCATAAACTTTTATTTGCGCCTTTTTCTTTTGCAACAAGCTTATGATTTCAATAGAAGGAGCAAGCCTGATGTCATCAGTATTGGGCTTAAAGGCTAAACCAAGAATGCTAATAGTTTTACCTTCCACTGTGCCAAGAGCCTTTTCTATCTTATCTAGCAATATCTTTGGTCTATTCTTATTTATCTTTTCTACCTCTTTCAAGAGAGCAAAATCATAGTTGAGCTTTTCGGCAATCCTTATGAAAGCATGCAAATCTTTAGGGAAACAAAAACCACCAAATCCTACCCCTGCTTTAAGAAAAGAAGCGCCAATTCGCGGGTCATATCCCATACCTTCTGTTACCTTCTCTATATCGGCGCCCGTCTTTTCACAAATATCGGCTACAGCATTAATAAATGAGATTTTGGTAGTCAAGAAGGAGTTGGAGGCATGTTTTATTAATTCTGCGGTTTCCAGGTCTGTTATCATTAACGGAACAGAGCCAGAACCTCTGGATTTCCGATTAATAATAGGCGAATAAAGTTCCTTGAGGATACTGCCCGCCCTCTCAGTCTCCACCCCGATTACTATCCTATCCGGGTTGAGAAAATCATGCACAGCAGTTCCTTCTCTCAAAAACTCAGGATTTGAGGCAATATCAAAGTTTGAAGAATCATTATGTATTCCAAAGAGACGCTTTATCCACTGTCCTGTCTGGACAGGAACAGTGCTCTTTTCCACTATCAGCCTATACTCTTTCATATTCCTGGCAATCTGGCTACAGACTTCTTCTACTGAAGACAAATCTGCCTCTCCATTTGCTCTGGGAGGTGTTCCTACGGCAATGAAGATAACCTTAGCTCTAAGCACTCCTTCTCTGATAGAAGTAGAAAAAGAGAGTTCCCCTTTATCCATATTTTTCTTGACTAATACCTCAAGCTGTGGCTCATAAATAGGTATTTCTCCCCTTTTTAGTGTTTCAATTTTCTTCTCATCATTATCAATACAGATAACCCAATGACCAATCTCAGCCAAACAAGTTCCTGTAACTAGTCCTACATAACCTGAACCAATAACGGCAACATTCATTAAAGCTTCCCTTTCAATATCTGCCCTTGTACCAGCTAATAAATCTTTCTACCCCTTCTTCTATCTTTATCTTAGGTGCATAACCCAACATTTTCCTAGCTTTAGAAACATCGGCGGAAGTAATGGAAAGGTCCCCCGGTTGCTCTGGGAGATACCTTATTTTGGCCTTTTTACCCAATGAATCCTCAATCAAGGAGACCAGCCTTCTTAACTCAATGGTATGGGAACTTCCCAGGTTAAAGACCTCAAAATCAAATTTCTTATCCAGAACTCGCATCATCCCATCAACAATATCTGAAATATAAGTATAATCTCTTATTGAGGAACCATCGCCGAAAATATCTATCTCTTTTCCTTGGCTAATCAAACGAGCAAATTTATGGATAGCCATCTCTGGCCTTTGTCTGGGACCATAGACAGTGAATAGCCTCAAGCAAGCAGTGGGAATATGATAGAGATGATGATAGACATAACAGATTGTCTCACCGGCACACTTACTAGCAGCATAAAAAGAGACGGGTTTACCCAATTCTTCTTCTGAAAAAGGAATCCTGTCTGTAACCCCATAGACCGAAGAGGAAGAAGCAAAAACAAAAGATTCCAGATGATATCTCCTGCATACCTCAAGAAGATTCAAAGTGCCCTTTATATTTACCTCCTCATATATAAAAGGATTCTTTAGGGAAGCTCTTACCCCTGCTCTGGCAGCTAAATGAATCACTTTGCTGATTCCATTAGACTGAAAAATCTCCTCCAGGCACTGCTTGTCCCTTAAGTCTATTTCCTTTAATGTAAAGTTTCTGTTATCTAGATGTGTCTTTATATTACCTCTTTTTATCTGTGGCTCATAATAGTCATCAAAATTATCAATAGCTATCACCTTCTTATCCATTTTTAGTAATCTATCCACCAGGTGCGAGCCGATAAAACCTGCTCCCCCTGTTACCAGGTAACTTGCCAACATCCCACTCCTCTGTTTCGTATGTCGTATTGCGTATATCCTAGTGCGCAATACGCATCACGCACGGCGCATCACGATTTGCTATTCAGGAAATTACTAACTTCTCCTGCCACCAGCTTGATATCATCTTCGCTCAGCTCTGGATATATCGGTAGAGAAAGCACCTCTCTGGATGCCTTTTCTGCCACAGGAAAATCTCCCTTTTTGTAACCCAGACCTTTATGGACCTCCTCGAGATGCAATGGAAGAGGATAATAGACCTTCGTTCCTATTCCTCTTTTGCTAAGAAATTCTTGCAAAGAGTCTCTTTGCAAGCTACGAATGGTATAAACACCGTAATTATGCCGGGTATAGGAAGCTTCTGGAGGAATTTTCACAGAAGGAGAAGGTAAAGAAGTAAATAACTCATTATAGAGATGAGCTTTCTGACGACGCATATTTATCCAATCATCCAGACACTTCAATTTAACCCTGAGAATTGCTCCCTGCAATTCATCTAATCTGCTGTTGTATCCAGATAGGCAATAAGAATAATCGCCATTAAGGCCGTGAGCCCTAAGAAATCCTATTTTTTCGGCAATTTCCCCATTATTGGTAATGACCATCCCCCCATCACCACAGCCCCCCAATAGCTTAGTAGGATAGAAACTAAAACAACCTACATCTCCCAATGAACCCACTTTGGAAAGAATTCCGGAAGATAGACATTCCGCTCCCAGTGCCTGGGCAGCATCTTCAATTATTTTTAGATTATACTTCTTTGCCAGAGATATAATTTTTTCCATTTGAGCCGCATGCCCGTAAAGATGCACAGGAATTATAGCTTTAGTTTTTTCTGTTATCGCCTCTTCTATTTTTTCTGTATCGATATTGAAGGTTTCCTCCTCTATGTCTGTAAATACAGGAGAAGCTCCTATCTGAATAATTACCTGCACGGTAGATATAAAAGTAAAAGGAGGAACTATTACCTCATCTCCCTCACCTATCTCCATGCTAATCAAAGAGAGCTTCAAGGCATCTGTGCCTGAAGCAACTCCTATTGCATACTTGACCCCACAATGAGCAGCAATTGCCTCTTCTAATCTCTTTACATTAGGACCCAGAATATAATGTCCACTTTTCAGAACCTCTTCTATCGCCTTCTTAATCTCTTCTCCTATTGTTTTATACTGAGCCTTTATATCGAGCAAAGGAACCCGCACCTATTTCCTCCTTTTATCTTTGCTATGGCTTATAATTTAATACTTTTTCAGGGAAAAGTCAATTTTTCTAAAGCTCACTGCTGCCAGGATATACAAAGATAGAGCTATAATAATGACCAGGTCAAACCCCAGAGATATAGCTAAAAGAGTAGCTAAAACA
>SDBT01005112.1_pt1 | contig 22123 bp, 15 predicted proteins | sample 2277101 | NCBI WGS metagenome assembly SDBT01 (sample SAMN10404973, study PRJNA504765) | marine sediment metagenome | isolation source: marine sediment core GS10_PC15, 103 cmbsf | place: Arctic Ocean: Southern Knipovich Ridge | collected 2010 | reverse complement strand
GCATCGTCATATATGATGTGGCCTTGCAGGGTTGGTCCCTTTTCTGTTGTTCTCGGCAGGCATAGCCGAACTTTTGACACGTCGGATTTTCCTTTCACTCATCTGGAAGCTGAGCCCGATGGAAGATGCTCAATGATTCCGGGTCTGTACCTTACTACAGCAGGGACCGTACGTGACGGAGCAAAATGGCCGAGCCGCGACAAGCGCAAAGGCTGTAAAAAACGTGATATCCTATCTTTTGACGTTTTGAGTCCCTATACGGTGGGCAAAATGATAAAGGCCTGTGCGATACTTAAAAATCTCCAGGACAGTACCGACAGGTCGGTTGAACAGGTCTCTATAAACGGCGCACAAATGAAGCGTGTGCTGCTGCGAACAAGCCAGAAGTTCTACCGCAACGGTATAGAAATGTATCTTCTGGGTAAGGTATTGGCAAGAGGCGAAAAAGCTCTGGAAGGTGGAATTGAAAAGATGGGCAAGGCCTTCGCTGCGGATGCCGAGGGTGTTTACAGCCGTGATTGGGTTGATATTGGTGGGGAGCTTATGCCGCGGCAGCGGCTGCTGAATGTAACCGCCGCCGTAGAAGGAGGAGAAATTAACGATATTAAGTCATTCAGCGTGGAAATGGAGAATATACACGAGGCGGTACAGAAGGATGAATGGCTGTGGGTCAAGAACGCTTATAGAGAAGTTTTCGGCCGAGACCCGGAAAGGCTGACAAAAGACGAGCTTGTTCAGGCGGCTGAGTCTTACGCAAGGGTCAGAATCAGGTTCCTCAAGCAGGTTCTTGTTGATGCAGGAAAGGAGTTCGATGAACTCAGTCGCACGGGATTCGGACATAATGGCTCGGCAGAAGAGGTTGAAGAAGATTTTCGCCAGGTGCGTGGACGGTACGATGAGGATGAATTTGTCAAAGAAATTCGCGATAATATTGAAGCGGTTAAACGGCGTGTGAGTGAGTTCAAGGGGAAAATTTCAACTATCCATCTATAACGGTCGTAAGCCTTTGGTTTATTTTAACCTGCCCTGTTGATAGGCATGTCGTGCAAGGGCGGCGGCGCCGATTATGCCGGCATCTTCGCCCAGCGTGGCAAAGGCAATTTGGACTGTCTCGGCCTTTAAAGACCAGATAAGTTCTCTGAAGAAATCCTTTATTCGATTCAGAAGCACGTCTCCGGCAGCAATCATCCCCCCGGCAAAGACTATCCGCTCTGGTTCGGTGATGTGCAGCATATTGACGCAGATAATTGCAAGCGCTTTAGCGGTCTGGTCGGTTATCTGTTTTGCCAGCTCATCTCCGGCTGTGAGATGCTCGTAGACGTCTTTAGCGGTTATTTCGCCATTTTTCTCAAGCACTTTTTTCAGAGTGGATTTTGTTCCGTCCTGGAGAGCCTCGGCAGCTCTTTTTGCCGTTGAATCGGCTGAGGCATAGGCTTCGACGCAACCTCTCTGACCGCAATTGCACAGCCTTCCGTCCGGGTATATGATGATATGTCCCAGCTCTGCGGCATTATCTTCGAAGCCGTGGACCAGTTCACCATTAGAGATAATACCGCCGCCTATTCCGGTTCCGAGCGTAAAAAAGACCATATCATCGATACCCTTACCTGCTCCGAGGACATATTCACCCCAGCAGGCTACATTTGCATCATTTTCCAGGATGGCAGGTGCGTCTAATCTGTCACTTATCATCCGGCGGATGGGTACGTTTTTAAATTCAGGTATGTTAGTAGCATTTATTATGACACCTTCTCTGTATTTGGCCGGCCCCGGCGTTCCGATACCTACGGCGGCGATGTCCCTGAGACCAAGTACCCTGTCAGCTAAAAGTTTCTCGATTGTCTCTGCCATTTTGTCAACGACGGCCTCCGGTCCCATATCGGCCCGGGTCGGCGTTGAAGTTTTGGAGATAAGTTTGATGTTGGAATCGAAGCAGCCGAGCTTGATATTTGTTCCCCCCAAATCAATACCGATAAGTATTTCGCTCATTTTTTTCAGTCTGTTTACTTGTTGGTTGGTGGCTTCACAGGATACCAAATTCGAATATAGAGATTATAGTATGCTCAATCCGGATAGCCATCAGGATACTTATTATGCCATTTCCAGGCGGTTGAGACTATATTTTCGAGTTCTGGGAATTCGGTTTTCCAGCCGAGTTCTTTCATTGCCTTTGTGGCGTCTGATGTTAATACCGGTGCGTCGCCGGGCCGACGGTCTGCAGATACGACCTTGAAATCCTTACCCGAGACCTTTTTAACCGTTTCAATTACCTCTTTGACTGAATAGCCTGTCTGGTTGCCCAGGTTATAGACCAGTTCGCAGCTTTGCTCCAATTTATTCAATGCCATCAGATGTGCCCTGCACAAATCGTCGATGTGAATGTAATCTCGGATGCAGGTTCCGTCCTGGGTGGGGTAGTCGGTGCCGTAGATTTTTACTTCGCTGTGTTTTCCCATTGCTGTCTGGATGACTCGTGGAATGAGATGTGATTCAGGCCGATGGTCTTCCCCGAGCCGGCAGTTTTCTCCCGCGCCGGAGGCATTGAAATATCTCAGCGCTGCGTACCGTAGTTTGCCTGTCTGGCTTTGGTAGTGACACATCCTTTCGGTTGCCCATTTTGTTTCTCCATAGGGGTTGAGAGGCTCTTTTGGTGAATCTTCGACTATCGGCACTTGTTTGGGCATACCATATACTGCTGCACTGCTACTGAAAACGAGTTTCTCTACGTGGGCCGTTTCCATTGCCGAGAGGAGAGTCTGCGTATTAGAAAGGTTGTTGCGATAGTATTTAAGCGGCAGCTGCACTGATTCGCCGACTTCAATGAGAGCGGCAAAGTGACAGACGGCATCGATTTTGTAATTTCTTAGTGTTCTGATGAGCAATTCGTAATCAGCTAAATCTCCTTCGATAAACTGAGCGTTCCGGACGGCTGAGCGGTGTCCTGTGCTGAGATTGTCAAAAACAATCGGCTCGTGCCGCTGGGCGTTTAGCATTGCCGTCATATTACTGCCGATATACCCGGCTCCGCCGCAGACCAGTACTCTCATAGCGTCTTTTCCTTCTGTAGCTTTGCGATTTGCTTTTCGATGCGTTTTAAAATCTCTGTTGTCAGCCTGACGTCCTTGCCCGAATCGATCCAGGCCATTTCTCTTTTTTGCTCAGGATGAAGTTTTAGCTTCTGTATTGATGGGCAGCTTTGCGAAAACATCCCATATGCCTGTGAGCTGCTGGTGATTTGTCGCTGCGGCAGTGACAATCTTTGTACGTTCACATTGCAGTCGATGCACAACTGTCCGTTTTGTTGGCCGATATTGATTTCTACAGTTCTTCTAATACTGTGCAGGTTTGCTTCTGCGGCGTTGAAAGAGCCGACATTATCACTTCGCCAGAATTCGAAGAACTGTGCCCCCGGCAGGGGTCTGGTTCTTATAAGACCAATGTCTGCATCGGCCTTTTCGATTGTAAAATGCATTTTTCCGAGGACGTTTTCGGCTGTCTGCATTGCCTCGGCCTTGGCTGTATCCGGCACACCTATTTGCTCGACCGGTTCGAGTCGCTGTTGTTGAGCACCTCCTGCTTAAAGGCAAAGAGCCGCACAGGCCATAAACAGCAGTGATTTGACTTTGTTCATTTTCTGTTCGCCCATTTTCGAGTTTTTTCTGAATTTCGGCTGATTATAATTGTAGTGAGCTTTTAGCTCAAGAACGAATTGCTTTTTTCAAATTAAGTAGAGCTGTTGTAGAAAGGTGCTGTCACCAGAGGCAACTGTTGGCAAAAATAGCAAAGTCGGTGAAATCTACAGACTCGTTGCGGTTAAGGTCGCTCGGAATGCACTGGCCGTTGTCAAGCCAGTAGCGAACAAACACTTCCAGGTCATTAGAATCTAACTTTGTGGTCGTTGGTTAAATCGGCTAATAGAGCCCAGTTTGCAGGGGTTTTGCTGGCTTGTGCGGTGCCGCCGTAGGCGCCTATATTGATACGGGTATTGTTTGGGTCTTCATATTCGGCGGCCAGAGGACAACCGGGATTGCCGGCGTCAATGCAGGGACTGGTGAGGCCATCAATAACCCAACTTTGAGTTACCGGCTCCCACCTGCCGGCCTGCGACTTCAAATGATAATCATCACCCTCAACCCAAGTAATGTCCCAACTCCAATGACCCGGACCTACAAAACAGGGGTCGGCATCGATGTTGCCGACGCCTGAATACCCATCTTGTACATCGCAGTACGAAACCTGACTAACCCATGGTGATGGGGGCCAGATCTGTCTTAGGAGGTATTCACTACTTCCACTACTATATCCATAGTTATTCCGGATAATACAGTTGTAGATTTGAACGTCGTCTTCGTCTTCTACATAGATTCCGCCGCCATAGCCCGAGCCTTTTGGCCCCGCGCGCTTAGCCAAGTTGCCCACAATTGTGCAGTTACGAATGAGAGGGCGAGCAGCGCCAACATGATACCCGCAGCCTATTCCCCCACCTCCAGCTTCACCCCAAGCCGATCCTCCGAATGTATGCCCGTAAGCCCAATTGCCGGTTATCGTACAATTGCTAATCACAGGATTGCTTTCACCTACACTTCCGTAGCAACAGATGCCGCCGCCGGTACCGCCGATGTTGCCCTTGATTGTGCAGTGGCTGATAGTGGGACTGCTGTTGTCGCAGTAAATGCCGCCGCCATTGTCGGCATAACCGTCGGTGATGGTTAATCCGGCCACGACCGAATTCGGTCCCTCGCCGGAGTGGAAATTGAACCCGCGGTGTGGCTCGCTCTGGTCTCCCTGACAGTAGATTACCGTATTCTGCACTACGGACGGGTCGTTTGGGTCGGTACTTCGCACGGTAATGGCCTTGCCACCAAAGTCTAAATCGCGGTTGCCGTCGCCTGAGTACCAGCCTTCGGCCACGATGATGATATCGCCATTGTTAGAGTCGTCGATTGCGGCCTGAATGTTGTTGAAATCCGCAGGGCCGTCATTGTCAACGGTGATTTCTCTGGCCTGAGAGGAAACTGCCAGCAGAGATGCAAAGATGAAAATTAAAGTTCTCATTTTGCTATCCTCCGAAGAAACTGTCGCTTAACTATACCATATACCACAAGAACGGCACGAATTCAAGTATAAAATGATTTTTTTACTTTTTTTTGGTTTTGCTTTTGCCCAGTTGCAGTCAGCAACCCCTAAGCAGGCTTGCCCGACTTTTTGCCTTTGGCCCTGGACAGCTAAAGGTTAGGTTGTTTTAACGCCGATATTGATTTATAGCGTACGGCGTACAACAGATAGTGGGTTTGGGAGATATTTCAGTGCTATCGGTGCAGGTGCAATCTGTTTGTGAGAAGCTGCTTTATCTGCCTTTGGGGCGGAATGTCAAGGATTTCCTCGACTACTTAACCATTGAAGCGGGCCTGTCCAACAACACCATTTTGGGTTATGGACGTGATTTGAGAGGTTTTCTGGAATATTGCCAATCTAATAAGGTAGAGCGGCTGGACCAACTAAAGCCAGCCCTTGTACAAAACTATCTGCGGACTCTATCTGTCGACAATAAAGACGAGAGCTCGATTAAGCGCTGCCTTGTTGCTATAAGGATGTTTCTGCGATTTGCCAAACTTACCGGCCTCGTAGAAGAGGATTTCACTGCAATTCTTGAAGGCCCGAAGCTGTGGCAGAAACTGCCGGTTGTTTGCGGAAAACAACAGGTTATTGAACTTCTCAGCGCTCCTTCACCGAAGGAAGCTTTTTACCTTCGTGACAAGGCGATGCTGGAATTGCTCTATGCCACCGGAGTTCGTGCCAGTGAGCTAGCCGGTCTGAGGACTTCAGATTTGAACTTTGATGTCGGCTACCTTCGCTGTGTTGGCAAGGGCAACAGAGAGCGTATAATTCCGGTAGGCAAAGTCGCCGTTGCAGCGACAGTTGAGTACCTGAGAGGGCTTCGGCCGAAACTAACCAAACCATTCAGCGGCGATTTTCTACTGCTTTCTCGAACAGGTCGGCCTATGAGCCGTATTGAGATTTGGAGATTAGTCAAAAAGTATGCAATCCGTGCTGGTATGCCCCGAAATTTAACCGTTCATACGTTGAGGCACTGCTTCGCAACTCATCTGTTGGGCGGTGGAGCTGATTTGCGGAGTGTGCAGGAGATGCTCGGACACGTTGATATAGCCACTACCCAGATTTATACCCATGTTGACCAGGAAAGGTTGCGGAGGATTCACAAAGAATTTCACCCGAGGCCGTAAAAACGTGAATTGTGAATCGAACGATGAAAAACGAGAGTTGGCTTGAATGTATTTTCGGGATTATGTATGATAGCTGAATTGACAAGGAGCAGTTTCTTTAAGGTCGTCGGAATGCTTACAAAACGGCTGTGTCTGGTAATATTGGTGTTGGTGATAGGGTGCCACCAGGTTGGCATTGGTGCAGACGGGCCAACTTCGCCGGCTAATGATATTGGTGCAGACGGGCCAACTTCGCCGGCTAATGATACTATTGCGGAGGCCAAGTTTGGCAAGCAATTGAAAATCAACAGGGACGCGTTGTTCGAGGGCTCAAGCGAAGAGATACGTATTGATGCAGCAACGGTAATGCTGTTCAGTGAAGAGACTCAGGCCAGAAGGATACTACTTGGCGCCCTAAGTCAGACCGAAAACGCGGCTGCGCGCATAGCAGTCTGCAGGGCATTGAGTCAAGCCAGAGCAAGTGGTGAGCGTGTAAAGAATAAGGAGGATTTTGTTCAGCCTCTGTTTGGTATCCTGACCACCGAGACAGTTGCTGATGCGCAATTGGCCGCTGAGGCGACCCGGATTTTCGAATACAGGCAAATATCCGGCCAGTTGGGAAAAATAGTAACAGACTCGTCCCTGCCGGCCAATGCGCGGTTGAATGCAATAGCTGCCTTGAAGCTTCAGCCGGATAAGAGGGTGATATTTAAACTTATACAACTACTTGATGACCCTGAAAAACAAGTAGCTGCAGGCTCAGAGATGGCCCTGATATCATTGGGTATACCGGTAGTAGGCAAAGACGCCGAAACTCTCAAGGAAATCATCAAAAACATTGAAAGCAAAGGTACAGACGCATTCCTGCGGTATTGGATAAATCGGCAGGACAACGAGATGCGTGAGCTGGAAAGTAAATTAGACTGGTGGCGAAAGCAGTATTTATCGTCGCTGGGTAAGATATATGATGGTATCGGCGAGGATACGTCTAAGGGCAAGTTTTTAGCTGAGCATCTGGTCAGTTCAGAAGCGGTGGTGAGATTGTGGGCATTGGAAAATGTTTCTCAATGGCGGCAATCAACAAAGCCCAAATTGCCTTCTGAACTCGGCCCGATTCTGGTGGAGCTGGTTTCTGACCGGAACAGGGCTGTTCGGCTGAAGACAGCGAGGCTGCTGTCTTTGATGGGCGAATTAAATTCAGCGGAAAAGCTTCTGGACCAGCTCGAAATTGAGCAAGACAATGAGGTCAGAATGGAGTTGTTCGTTGCGTTAGGCGAAGCGTGTCGCTATGCCTTTTTGCCTAATTCAAAGCTTAAGATACCCCAACAGATAAGAAAACAGACTTTGGAATGGGCAGTAAAGTATCTGTTTGAGGAGGGGTCTGAAAAGGCAGAAAAGGGGGCTAAAGTTATAAGAAAGCTGCTTGAGCAGGATGGTTTAACATCTGGCGATGTTGAAAGATATCTTGGCTTGCTTGCGGAAAGGTACGAGCAGGAAAAAGAAAGTGCTGATGGAGCGTTACGAGGAGAATTGCTCGGTGCAATGGCCGGTTTATGTGCTCAGAACGTTTACAAGGCCGAATCGGCAAAACTTTTTAAGCCTTTGTTTGAAAAGGCCTTGCGTGATGAAACAGATTTGGTCAGAGAAGCAGCGGTAAAGGGGCTAATCTACATTGACACGACAAGGGCGTTAAAAATATTGAGAAAAGATTTTGTCAATGACAGCAGTATCGAAGTACGGCAAAGACTGATAGAGCTTGCCGGTGAAGTCGGCGGCGAGGGTGATTTGGTTTGGCTGGTGGGAAAGATAGGAACGACTGCCGAAAGCGAGCCTGCGTGGCAGGCAATGCTAAAAATATTCAAGCGTTCTGAAGCTGGCGTTCTGGCCGAATGGATAGACAAATTCGACTCGCCAGAGACTAAAGGCAAGTTATCTGATGAGCAGAAGCTCTCTGTTCTTGAGATAGGAGAGCGCAAGGCCGTCGGCGAGAATAAGCCCGAAATGATTAAAAATATTAGAGAGAAATTAGCGAGCTTATACAGTAAAAACGGCAAATTTGCACAGGCGGCAGATTATTTAGGGATGCTGCATGAAGCTGGGCAGAGCGTAGAGGAAAAAGAGCCGATTTTAGCTCGTCTGGTGGATGTGTATTTGAGAGGTTCCAATGTAAAGGCTGCGAAGGATTTGTTAGATAATTACTTATTGCAGAAGGACTTAGAGCCTAACAGTGTTATTGTTCGTTCAATTGAGAATTATCTAACCGAGCCGGCTGGTGGAGTTGAGCCTAAGGTGATGTTAGAGGCATTGAGCAAGATAGTTCCCCCTGAGCCCCGACCGAAATGGCAGGAGCAGTTAAAGCTCTGGACTGACCGCCTTGGGCAGGTTAAATGGTCGGTTGAGGCGGAAGAAGCTGATAATTAACCGTGATTTGGTTTGCAGTTCGCTCAGGTTTTTGTATAATGCTGTGGCGATACAAGGGTTGTTTGGATGCGATTTTTCTTGCAAAAAGTAAAAAATCTGAAGATTTTTGTTTTTTTAGCATTTTTTTAAGTTTTTTATGTTTGCACTTTTACGGTTGTTTCTATAGACTGTTGATTTTGTATTAAAGGCTGGCGGCGGTTGCTGAGTCCCTAAATTCACTATATAGATTTGTTGAGCCTGTAAACCAGCGAAAGGCTCATTTTTGGGTTTCGAGAATATACGGGAGAGTTGTCATTTATATTATTCGGTTCACCGGATACGGCCGACGAATGGTGAATTCGGTATTGCTGCTGTAGCTCAGTGGTAGAGCGCGTCCTTGGTAAGGACGAGGTCATGGGTTCAAGTCCCATCAGCAGCTAAATGCCAGTATGTCGAGCCGAGCGTGTTTGCGTAGAAATATCGGCGGTCTCGGCTGTGAGCTAAATATAAACGTTTTAATATGGTTTTTGAGAAACGAGGTTGGTCAAGGGAATATAAATAATACTAACACGACACATTGGAGGTTAATATTAAGATGGCTAAGGCTGTATTTGAGCGCACGAAACCCCACGTGAACATTGGAACGATCGGTCATATTGACCACGGTAAGACGACGCTAACGGTAGCAATAACGATGCGACTGTCTCATGTAAGGGGCGGCGGTAATATCAAGAGATTTGAAGAGATAGACAATGCTCCGGAGGAAAAAGAGCGTGGCATCACGATAAATACTGCGCACGTGGAGTATGAGACAGACAAACGGCACTACGCGCATGTTGATTGTCCGGGACACGCCGACTATGTCAAGAATATGATTACCGGAGCGGCCCAGATGGACGGTGCTGTTTTAGTAGTTGCAGCGGGCGATGGCCCTATGCCGCAGACTCGCGAGCATATTCTTCTTGCCCGTCAGGTTAATGTGCCCAAGATGGTGGTTTTCCTGAACAAGGTGGACCAGGTTGATGACCCCGAACTGCTGGAATTGGTCGAGCTGGAGACAAGGGAACTGCTGAGCAAATATGACTTTCCGGGCGATGATATTCCTATTATTAAAGGTTCTGCCCTTGCGGCAATGAAGGCGGAGGGTAAGGACGACGAGGTGTGTAAATGCATTGATGAGCTGATGGATGCGGTCGATAATTACATTCCGGTGCCTGAGCGTGAAGTGGACAAGCCCTTTCTTATGCCGGTTGAAGATGTTTTCAGTATTAAAGGTCGAGGTACCGTAGGTACAGGTCGTGTTGAGCGTGGTAAGGTCCGCGTTGGCGAGGAAATTGAAATCGTTGGTCTTGCAGAAGAGACACGAAAGACGATTGTTACCGGTGTAGAGATGTTCAACAAGACTCTGGATGAAGGCCAAGCGGGCGATAACATTGGCGTGCTTTTGCGTGGCATAGAAAAGAAGGATCTGGAGCGTGGCCAAGTTATTTCGGCGCCGGCCAGCATTACTCCTCATACCAAGTTTCACGCTGAAGTTTATGTTTTAACCAAAGAAGAAGGCGGTCGTCATACACCGTTTTTTCCAGGCTATAGGCCGCAGTTTTATTTTAGAACCACCGATGTCACCGGTTCGGTTCACGCATTAATGAGCAGGGAGGGTAAGAGTGCAGAGATGTGTATGCCCGGTGATAACATAGCGATGGAGGTGGAGATTATTTCACCAATCGCTATGGAGGACGGGCTTCGATTTGCTATTCGTGAGGGCGGCCGGACAGTTGGAGCTGGCGTGGTAACGAAGATTCTTGCCTGAGAACATCACTGAATAGCCGTTGAACTGCACGAGTATCAAAAACAGAGGTACTCACATTGGCCAAGCGTAAGCCTATTGTGCATCTGCAGGGCAAGGGAATGTTTTTCGAGCAAACAAATCCGCTTGGCGAGGACGGATTTTATGGCTAAGAAGAAGAGCAAAAGAGAGTATGTGTGGTTTGAGTGCAGCCAGTGCGGCGACAGGAACTATCGTACAAGCGTTAATGTGGCGGAGGGTACTCCGAAATTAAAGTTGAAGAAGTTTTGTAAAAGGGAACGTAAGCATACCGTTCATAAGATCAGGCGCAAATGAAAGAACGTCCCCGGCCTTGCAGTACCAAGAGTAGAAGAGATTAGGCCAGTAGCTCAATTGGCAGAGCGTCGGTCTCCAAAACCGAAGGTTGGGGGTTCGATTCCCTCCTGGCCTGTTTGAGTAAAGCGGAATTTCGATTTGAAATTGTGAAATTGAGGGCTGGAAATAACAAATGGCATTTAAGATTTATAAACGCGGTCAAGGCAAATACACAAGGCTGTGCAGTGCTTTTGGTGCAGCAATAATCGTCGGATTAGGCTGTATGCAGCTTTACAAGAAGTTAGAAGGTAGTGACTTTGGATTGTGGGTTGAAACAATGGTATCTGTAGGGTTGTTAGTTGCTCTGTACCTTTTGATTTTCTGGTTGGTAAATAAGCCGTCCATTGCGGATTTTATGATTGCCGCTGAAGGCGAGATGAAAAAGGTCAGCTGGTCAAGCAAGAGGGAGATAGCAGTTTCGACATTTATCGTCATTTTGGTTGTGATTTTTATGGCTGTACTTCTTGGAGTTGTGGATTTGAGCTTTCAGCTTTTTTTCAAAGAGGTCATTAAAATTTAATTGGTTCATACTTTACTCAAACTGGCCGATTTTGGGAATTATGATAGTGCAAAACCCGAACAAAAGTTTGCCAGGATTTGTGCTTGATATTGGTAAAAGAGGTTTTTTTCATTTTTGCATTGTTAGGTGTTAGTATGCAGTGGTACGTTTTACGAGTTGCGGCAAATAAAGAGGAGCGGGTAAGAGAAGCTCTTACGCTGAAAGTTCAGATGGAGGGTTTAAGTGATATTGTTGGCAGGATAGAGGTTCCCGTTGAGCGTGTTAAGCGTATCCGTAGCGGCAGGCAAACAGTGCATAAGCGTAAACTCTATCCCGGCTATGTTTTTATGGAGATGGAGCCGGCCGAGAATGGCCGGGTCCCCGGCAAGGCCTGGTTTATGATAAAGGAAACCTCTGGTGTGGGCGATTTTATCGGTACAGAAGGTATTCCGACGCCGATGCGTGATACGGATGCTGCCAAGATGCTTTTAGAGGCGGAGAAACCGGAGGATGCTCCGAGCATCAAAATTGAGTTTGAAAAAGGCGATATGATTAAGATTCGAGAAGGTGCCTTCGAGAATTTTGAAGGTGTGGTCGATTCGATTGACCATGAACGCGGGGTTGTGAAGGTGATTGTTACGATATTCGGTCGAAGTACACCACTGGATATAGAGTATTGGCAGATTGAGAAATTATAATTTGTATTTTGTGAATCGTGAATCGTATCTCGACCAAGATATGAGGTAGGCAGGATGGCTAAAAAAGTCGCGATAAAGATTAAGTTGCAGGCACCTGGGGGGCAGGCGACACCTGCGCCTCCGATAGGTCCTGCTCTGGGCCAAAACGGTGTTAATATAGGTCAGTTTGTTTCGCAGTTCAACGAGCGGACAAAAGAGCTTAACGGGACAATCGTACCGGTTGTAATAAGCGTTTATAAGGACAAAAGTTTTACCTTTGAGGTTAAAAGCCCGCCTGCGGCGGTTCTTCTGAAACAGGCAGCCGAAATTGTAAAGGGAAGCGGCATTCCAAACAAAGAAAAAGTTGGAAAAATCAGCGCGAAGCAGCTGCGTAAGATTACTGAGACTAAATTCAAAGATTTGAACGCATACGACTTGGAGCAGGCGGAGAAGATTATAGAGGGTACGGCTCGAAGTATGGGTATAGAAATCGAACCTCATAGCTCGTGACTCGAACTTCGGGAGACAGGACACGAAATAATGGGATTTAGAAGTAAAAGATATAAAGAAGAATTTGAGCAGCTAAGCAAGGAGCCAATGAGTTTGGCTGAAGCGGTTGAAAAGGTGCAATCGTTTAAGTCGGCGAAATTTGACCAGAGCATAGAGTGCGTGCTTCATTTGGGCGTTGACCCGAAGCAGGCCGACCAGTTGGTTCGTGGCTCATTATCTTTGCCTCACGGGATAGGTAAGCGGAAGAGAGTTATCACTTTCTGCGAGGACTCTGACATCGAGGCGGCGCAGGCGGCCGGTGCTATTGAGGCCGGCTGCGATGGGCTGATAAAGAAGATATCTGGTGGCTGGCTGGATTTCGATGTTGCTATTGCCTCTCCGAAGGTGATGAGCAAGGTAGGCAAGCTCGGCCGGATTCTCGGGCCTCAGGGAAAGATGCCTTCCCCAAAAAACGGCACGGTAACTGATGATGTTGCAACCGCAGTAGCTGAGTTTGTGGCAGGTAAGGTTGAGTTCAGGAACGATGCCGGCGGCAATATTCACATAATAGTCGGTAAGCAGAGCTTCGAGACTGAAAAGCTAATCGGCAATGTAGAGGCTTTTGTTTCACATATAAAGAAGATCAAGCCGACAGCGGCGAAAGGTACGTATATCAAAAAGATGTGTATATCTGCGACAATGAGCCCGAGCATAACAGTTAGCGTATAGCGTATAGCGTATAGCGTGTAGATTTCTGCTTGCGTGGAATGACATTACAGGTGAGAAGATGAGCAAATACGTAAAAGGATTGCTTCAGGCGGAACTGGAAAAGAAGATTTCCGATGAGAGAATTAATGATTTTTTGGTTGTCAGTACCAAAGGCGTCAGCGGTGTTGAGGGTAACCAGATGCGTGGGGTTCTGAAAGACAAAGATATCAGATTATCAGTAGTCAAGAATTCTCTGTTCAAGAAGGCATTGTGTAATCGCCAAATGGGGCTGGCGGCAGCTCTGTTCAAAGGACCCTGCGCTGTTGCTTACGGCGGCGAGAGTATAGTTGACGTTGCAAAAGAGCTGGTCGAGTGGAGCAGGAAGGTTTCAGCTATAGAGATTAAAGGTGCGTTTCTGGAGGGTTTAGTATTAGACGCGGAGTCGGCAGAAGGCCTTTCAAAGCTGCCAACACGGGTGGAATTGCAAAGCAGGATTGTCAGCCTGGCACAGTCACCGGCGAGGAGGCTGGCCGCTGCCATCGGTGCTGCTGCGAGTATTATCGCAGGTTGTATAGAGACTATCGCAGAAAGGTGTGAAAAACAAGCGGGTTAAATAAAAATTAACTGCAGAGAATGCATGGGAGAAGACCAAAAATTAAAAATCAAACATCAAAATTACAAATCTGAATTCAGGAATTTTGAATCGTTTTGCATTTTGATATTTGAATTTCTCATCGTTCTCTGCGGTAAAAAATGAAGAGGTGAAAAAGAGTAAACTGCTTGCGTGGTTGCCCCTGTAATGGGTTAAACGAAACGGTGTAGTTTCGGCTACCAGCAGGCGTTGGCTAATAGGAGTTAACTTAAGATGGCAGAAGAACAAGCGAAAGAAAGCAAGGAGAAGAAAGAAACGAAGAAAACAAAGGAAACTGAAGAGACGCAGAAATGGAGCAGTGCTATAAGCAAGCTTGGTGACAAAATAGTCGGGCTGACCTTGATGCAGGCCAAAGAGCTCGGTGATTATCTCAAGGATGAATATGGTATTGAGCCTGCTGCTGGCGGGATTGTTTCCATGGCTGGTCCCGCTGCACAAGGCCAGGAAGAGGAAAAGGAAGAGAAGACGAGCTTTGATGTAATCCTCAAAGAGTTCGGTGATAAGAAGATTCAGGTTATCAAAGAAGTAAGAGCTTTGACTGGACTGGGATTGAAAGAAGCGAAGAACCTTGTGGACAATGTTCCCAAGCCGGTCAAAGAAGGTCTGAGCAAAGAAGAAGCTGAAGCTACCCAAAGGCAGCTTGAAGGTGTGGGTGCTGTGGTTGAAATCTCGTGATGCGTTATGCGTATGGCGTGAGAAGAAAGACGCAATACGCAATACGATATATGCTATTTTAAGGAGTGTCGGATGGTTTTACGGAACATTCGTGATTTTAGTAAAGTACAGGATTCCGCTGAGATTTCGGATCTGCTGACGGTACAGAAAATAAGCTACAAGGACTTTTTGCAAGAAGGTGTGGCGCCGACCCAAAGAAAGTGTATAGGACTGGAAGCCCTGTTTCGGGAGATATTCCCCATCCAAAACTATGACAAGACCATGTATCTGGAATATCTCTACTACGAACTGGAGAAACCGCGTTATAGTCCTAATGAGTGCCGGCAGTTACGTCTGACGTACGGCTACCCGTTAAAGATCTGTTGTAGATTGCGGACTAAAGATGAAGAAGATTTGGCTGAGCAGACGATATACATTGGCGAAATGCCGGTTATGATAGGTGGCGGTGAGTTTGTCATCAACGGTGCCGAGCGTGTCATAGTAAGCCAGTTGCACCGAAGCCCGGGCGTTGATTTTCTTATCGAGAGCAAAGAGGGCGATAGAGTTCTGCACGGCGGCAGAATCATACCCGAGCGTGGCAGTTGGATAGAGATAGGAGTAACTCGCAAAGACATTTTGGTTATCAAAATAGACCAGTCCAGCAAGATACCGGCAACCATTTTTCTGCGAGCAATAGACGCGGCCTACGGCACCACCGAGGAAATTTTGCGTCTGTTTTACCCGACCAAAACTGTTCCGGCGTCGAAACTGACCCCTTCCATGTGGTCGGTGGGACCGATTGTGGACTCGGAAACCGGTGAAATCATAGTAAAAGCCGGCGCTCAAATCAGCGACAAAGTCTCTTTAATACAAAACGCTAACATTTCCTCGTCTTCCCCTTCCCTGTTGAAGTGGAGCCGAAAGGATGCTGAGAAGTGGCTTAAGAGCAAAAAAGGCCGTATATGGCTCGAAGCGAACCAAAATAATCTCCGAGAGAAATATATGGTCAAAGGAGGAGAACGCACTGGAGGGTTCGCGTTTAAGTGTGTGGAAACGAAGAATACCTTGACTAAAGCTCAACTTGAGTTGGTCGAAACAAAGTTAATTGAAAGTGAACAGCCACGATTCAACAAGCATTCTGGGAAGCCTGGAAAGAAGGTTAAAGATTTGTGTGCTGAGAATCCGTACGTTGAAACCTTCTACCAAGAATGCAAAGACGCCATAAAGAGTAATACGGGTTGGGTTAAGATTAAGGACCTGAAAGAATGTAAAAAAGGATTTCCGGATAATCAAGGTATTTATTTCTTTCGGAGTCTAAAAACAAAAAGAGTTAACGATGGTTATTTGGGCTTGGCAACTTCCCTAAAGGATAGACTTGGTATTCACTTCTCTGCGCCGTTTAAGGCAGCTAAACCTGAGGATTGTGGTGATAATCTTCTGAAGACATGGGCACTAACGGAGTTGGTTGAGTATGGTATTCCAGGTAAGCGTGGGCTTGAAAAGAGAGATGGGAACCTCGAAGTTATCGATGAGGTGCGTGACATACTCATTTTGAATACTCTTGCGGAGGACGATTGCCAAAGCCGCGAGCAGGCGTTGTTAAAGCTTTATATGAGGTTAAGGCCCGGCAATCCGTCTAATGAGGAGAAGGCTAAAACTTTCTTTGCCGAGAAATTTTTTGATATGAACCGCTACCGTCTGGGCAAGGTCGGTCGATTCAGATTGAATCGTAAATTCGAACAGGCAGTAGACGAGACCGAGATGACGCTCCGTCCGGAAGATTTTCTTAATACTATGAAATACATTGTTGCCCTGCGCAACAATGAGGGTGTGGTTGACGATATCGACCATCTGGGCAACAGAAGATTGCGTACAATTGACGAGCTGGCATCTGATGAAATCAGAAAGGGATTGCTGAAGCTTCGTAAGACCGTCCAGGAACGAATGAGCTTAAAAAGGGCCGTCGATGTTCCGCTGCGTATAGCTGATTTGGTGAATTCCAAGAGCGTATCGAGCAGTATCAACTATTTTTTTGGCCGTGGCGAGTTGAGCCAGGTCGTTGACCAGACGAATGCTTTGAGTCAGTTAGTCCATGAAAGGCGTCTATCTGCTCTTGGCCCCGGCGGTCTGAACAGGAGGCGGGCCGGTTTTGAGGTTCGCGACGTTCATATCAGCCATTACGGCAGAATCTGTCCGATAGAGACACCTGAAGGAACAAATATCGGCTTGATTGCCTCGTTGGCAATATTTGCATCGATTGACGAATATGGTTTTCTGCTTACGCCGTATCGCAAGGTAAAAAATGGTAAGGTTACCGACCAGGTGGACTATTTGCGCGCCGATGAGGAGATGAAGGCAATATTTGCGCCACCGAGCGCGATTGACGCAGAGAGCGGCAGAATTCGCAGGGGAATGGTATTGGCCAGAAAGGCGGGTGAACTGGCACAGGTCTCGGATGATGAGGTTGACTACGTTGACATTTCACCCAAACAAATTGTTGGTGTTTCAGCTTCGCTTATCCCGTTTCTGGAGCACAATGATGCGAATCGAGCTTTGATGGGTTCGAATATGCAACGTCAGGCGGTTCCTCTGCTAAAGGCAGAAGCTCCTTTGGTTGGTACCGGTATGGAGAAAGTAGTGGGCCAGAACTCAAGTATGGTGGTGCGTGCGAAAACTTCCGGCTACGTTACGGCGGTGGACTCCACCAGGATAGTCATTAACTACACCGATGAAGCAAACCTCGCCAAATTTGTTGGTTTGAATGAAAGAACTTGCCTTAATCAAAAGCCAATAGTTAAACTCGGCGAAAAGGTTCAGAAGGGCCAGATTATAGCAGATGGCGGGGGTACGGCTAACGGCCTATTAGCCCTCGGTAAAAACGTGCTTGTGGGATTTGTCTCTTTTGATGGTTTTAACTTTGAGGATGCGATTATTATCAGTGAAAAACTGGTCAAGAACAACAGCTTCACGAGCATTCACATAGACGAATTTACGGCAGAGGTGCGTGAGACCCGTCTGGGCAGGGAAGAATTTACCCGCGATATTCCCAATGTTGGTGAAAAGGCCCTTCACAACCTTAATGAACACGGAGTAGTCCGCGAAGGCACAAGGGTGTGCCCCGGCGATATTCTGGTAGGCAAGGTGGTACCCAAGAGCAAGATTGAGCTGACGCCAGAAGAAAAACTGCTTCACGCTATATTCGGCAGAGCCAGCGAAGATGTGAAGAATGACTCACTTGAAGTTCCCAGCGGCTATGAGGGAGTGGTGATAAAGACAGAACGATTCACCCGTCGTGGTGCAGGTGACGAAGAACAAAAGAAGGCCCTCAAGGCAGAAATAGGACAATATAAAAAGCAGATGAAGGCCAAAGAATGCGTAGTATTCAGGCAAATGATCGAGACTATCTACAAGAAGTTCGATGTTAATATCGTCGACCCATCCACTCGCCAGAGAGTCGGTGTCAGCGCTGATGATGAGGTTGTTCATGAGCAGATAGAGAACATAGAGCACTTTAATAAGTGGGTCAAACCCGCCTCTCTCCGGGACAATGTCCAGGAAATCAAGGACAAATTCTGGGTCAAGATTGCTGAAATTCAGGAAGAAAGGAAACGCAGGGTTGAGGGTTTGAAGCACGGGGATGAGCTTTCCAGCGGCGTACTGGAGATGGCAAAAGTTTACGTTGCAACTAAAAGGTCTCTGTCGATTGGAGACAAGATAGCCGGACGTCACGGCAACAAGGGTGTTATCGCGAAGATTATGCCTGAGGAGGATATGCCTTTCCTCGAAGATGGTACGAGTCTGGAGATATTGCTGAATCCTCTTGGGGTACCGAGCCGAATGAATCTCGGCCAGATTCTGGAAACTCATCTTGGTTGGGTGGCAAAGGTGTTAGGCTTCAGCGCTATTTCACCGGTGTTCGCCGGTGCTACCGAGGACGATATTCAGAAACTGACGGCCGAAGCAAACGAGCTTATGAGCAAACGAAAGTCTGAGCTTGAGGAGACGAGCCAAGTTCCACCCGATGATGAGTTTTTTGTGAATATTCCTCCAACTTTGAAGACTAAATTATATGACGGCAGGACAGGCGAACCATTCGACCAGAATGCGACGATAGGATACATCTATATAATGAAACTGCATCATCTTGTTGATGACAAGATTCACGCCAGGGCGACGGGTCCATATAGTCTGATTACTCAGCAGCCGTTAGGCGGAAAGGCCAGGACCGGCGGACAAAGGTTCGGCGAGATGGAGGTTTGGGCTCTGGAGGGCTACGGGGCTGCTTATACACTGCAAGAGATGCTGACGGTTAAGAGTGATGATGTTGAGGGCCGAACGAAAATTTATGAATCAATGGTCAAGGGAACAAACACTCTGGAAGCTGGTACACCGCTGTCTTTTGATGTACTGTGCAATGAAATAAGAGGGTTGGGATTGAATATTCAGCTTGAGAAAAAGCGACTTGGAGTTGGTGCTCTGTAGAATAGCGTATAGTGTATGTTTTTTTTCTATCCGCTATCGATTATCCGCTAATTAAGATAAGGAGTTAGCCCTAAATGATGGGAAGCATTTACGATCGTATTAATGATTATGGTTCAGTCAAGATTTCCCTGGCCAGTCCCAATGATATTCGCAGTTGGTCTTTTGGCGAGGTTCGCAAGCCGGAGACCATTAACTACCGTACTTACCGGCCGGAGAAGGACGGTTTATTTTGTGAGCGAATCTTCGGTCCTGAGCGGGATTGGGAATGTGCCTGCGGTAAATATAAAGGCACGAAGTTTAAGGGGATAATTTGCGACCGCTGCGGAGTCAAAGTAACGCAGAGTCGTGTTCGTCGCAAACGTATGGGGCACATCAATCTTGCAGCACCTGCAGTGCACATATGGTTTTTCAAGGCCATACCGAATCATCTTGGTACTCTTCTGGCAATGAAAGCGGTGGACCTGGAGAAGATAATTTACTTCCAGGACTATGTTGTTACCGACTCTGGCGAGAGCCCGTTGAAGTTGGGTCAGCTGCTGAGCGAAGGAGAATTCCGTGAGGCGTCGAACAAATACGGCAAGTCGTTTAAGGCATCGGTGGGTGCTGAAGCCATCAAGGCCCTATTGTCGGATATCAACCTGGATGTTTTGAGCAGTGAGCTGCGATTGGCTATAGTCGAGACCAACAGCAAGCAGAAGATTAAAGACCTTACGAAACGTCTCAAGACGGTCAACGCAATTAAAAATAGCGCCAGCAAGCCGGAGTGGATGGTGCTTGAAGTTATTCCTGTTATCCCGCCGGATTTGCGTCCTTTGGTTCTTCTTGAGAGCGGCAACTTCGCAACGAGCGATTTAAACGACCTTTACAGACGAATTATCAATCGTAACAATCGTTTGAAAAAGCTTATAGACCTTAATGCTCCTGATGTGATTATCCGCAATGAGAAAAGAATGCTTCAGCAGGCCGTGGATTCGTTGCTGGATAACGGTCGGTGCCGCAGGCCTGTCCTCGGCAGTAATAATCGGCCCTTGAAGAGCTTGACCGATATGATTAAGGGCAAGCAAGGCCGATTCCGCGAAAACCTGCTCGGTAAGCGTGTGGATTACTCAGCTCGTTCGGTCATTGTGGTAGGACCTAATCTAAAACTCTATCAGTGTGGTTTGCCAAAGAAAATAGCTTTGGAGCTGTATCAGCCGTTCATTATTCGAAAACTCAAACAGCACGGGCTTGCCGATACGATTAAAAGTGCCAAGCGGATGATTGAGCGTCACGATGAGCAGGTGTGGGATGTTCTTGAGGAGGTGATTCATCAGCATCCTGTTTTGCTTAATCGTGCTCCTACTCTTCATCGGATGGGTGTTCAGGCCTTCGAGCCTGTCCTTGTGGAAGGAAATGCTATTATGCTTCACCCATTGGCCTGCAAAGGTTTCAACGCCGACTTTGACGGTGACCAGATGGCAGTTCATTTGCCGTTAAGCATTGAATCGCAGACTGAAGCTCATACCTTGATGATGACGACCAGCAATATTTTTTCGCCGGCCAATGGTTCACCGGTGGTCGGTCCGTCTCAGGATATGGTGATGGGCAATTATTATTTGACCTATATGAGGTCGGGCGAAAAAGGCGAGGGGATGGCCTTTCGGGACACTTTCGAAGCGATAATGGCCTATGAAATGGGCAAAGTCGGTGTGCAAGCAAAGATTAAGGTGCAGGTCGATAAAAGTGTGAAGCGTGAAGCAGGAGACGAGGTAGGAGGTAGGGGACACCAGGTAATTGAGACAACCGTAGGCAGGTGCATATTCAACGATATACTTCCGGCTGGAATACCATTTTACGATATGATAATGTCGCAAAAGAGATTGAGCCAGGTTATTAGTGACTGTTTTGAGCTGGCCGGCAGTTCCCAAACGGTAGATTTGCTTGATAAGATTAAGGAGTTAGGCTTCAAATATGCGACACTTGCAGGCCTGAGCTTTGGCATTACGGACTTGAAAGTACCGGCGAAGAAGCAAGAGATTATCGATGAGACGGAAAAAAGAGTGAGCAGGATACAGAGGAACTACAGGAGCGGTGTTCTGACAGAGGGCGAAAGGTATAACCAGGTTATCGATGCCTGGACTCATGCCCGTGTGGCAGTTACCGGTGAAATGATACGTGGCCTGAAAGAAGATACTACAAAGGACGGCTCTGCCTATCTGAACCCGATATACCTTATGAGCGATTCCGGTGCGAGAGGCAGTGTAGACCAGATTCAACAGCTTGCAGGTATGCGAGCGTTAATGGCCAAGCCCAGCGGCGAGATTATCGAGACACCCATCAAGTCTAACTTTCGCGAGGGCCTGAGTGTTCTTGAGTATTTTAGCTCCACGCATGGTGCTCGCAAGGGCCTGGCTGATACGGCGTTAAAGACAGCTAATTCCGGCTATCTTACGCGTAAACTAATCGACGTGGCCCAGAACTTAATTATCACTGAGCGTGATTGTGGGACCTTACAAGGCATTACCAAAAGCACGGTTAGTAGAGGTGAGCAAATTGATGTGCCATTTTCTCAACTTATTATCGGCAGGACGGCCAGGGATAATATTCGTAACCCGATTACCGACGAAATGATTGTTCGCGAGAACAAGGTTATCAGCCCACAGGCAGCGGCGAAGATAAAGTCTTTGGGTCTTGATGCCATCAGAGTCAGAAGCCCCCTGACCTGTGACAGTCCGTTTGGTATTTGTGCGAAGTGTTATGGGTGGGATATGAGCACAAGCTGCCTTGTCGAAGAAGGTTCGGCAATTGGCATTATTGCTGCACAGTCAATCGGTGAGCCTGGCACACAACTGACACTGCGTACGTTCCATACCGGCGGCATCGCTGCCAGAGCCATACTTGAGAGCGACCAGAAAGCCACTCAAGCAGGTAAGATTCAGTATCGCGACATTAATGCGATTTCGTTTGCGCAGGACGACGGCAGTACGCAGGTAATTGCACTGAAGCGAAATGGCGAAATCGCTATTCTTGACTCAAAGCTGCGAGAACTGGACAGGTTCAAAGTACCCTATGGTGCTGCTGTTTTAGTCAAAGACGGCCAGAAGGTCAAATCGGGAGTGGAACTGTTCAGATGGGACCCGCACCGCACGCCGATTCTGGCGGAGGTGTCGGGTCTTATCCGGTTTGTAGATATCCTGG
>SDBT01005111.1_pt1 | contig 22123 bp, 15 predicted proteins | sample 2277101 | NCBI WGS metagenome assembly SDBT01 (sample SAMN10404973, study PRJNA504765) | marine sediment metagenome | isolation source: marine sediment core GS10_PC15, 103 cmbsf | place: Arctic Ocean: Southern Knipovich Ridge | collected 2010 | reverse complement strand
ATGAGATAAGCGGATATAGTAATACCCTGTTGCAGTGATCGTTAAGTGGATCCCATTGACATCAAGATCCGCTTCAACGAGTCCCTGACTACTATTATAGAAGTACAGATTATCACATTCCCCAAAAACATCAATGATCACATTATACTCTTTTGTCAGGTTAATTTTGAAATATTCGTTTGATTCGATATTCGTGAAATTGTCACTAAAAGTTCCTAGAGTAATTTCTGTTGCGGTGATGAATGAGTTCCCTCCATCAGGGCCATCTACTGGATCAGAGACTGTAAGATTATAAAAACCTTCAAATGACAAGGAACCTCTAAATAATTCAATATAGTGGTAGCCACTAGTAGTAATAACAATTTCTACATGTTTAATCGTACCTGTAGAATCAGACCCAAGAACTGATTGAGAAGGGTCGTAAATTGAGAGTATAAAGTTTTCTTGACTAATAAGAGTGAAATCAATTGTAGACCCGATACTGAGACCAATTTTATAATATTCATAATAACCATCAGTGTCATTAAATTCATCATTCGTTGTACCAAAGCTAATTTCAACGGCTTCTGCAAAAGAATTTCCTCCATCATTAATTTCACTGGCCTTTTTGGATAATTCAAACTCCCTGAAACTATTTTTTGATAATTCATCCTCATTTCTAAGTAAATCGATTTTATTAGCTTTTTTTTCGTTGAAATCTGAATCTAAAGCTGAATATTCAGAATGTTGTTGTATATTATTGGTGATGTTTATTAGATTGAAAAATAAGAATAGGATAAGAAGAATAGATCTTCTATTACATTGATTAGTCTTTCCCTTCAAGGTATTAAACGCCTCTAAATTGGTGAATATGTGATTTTTCTTAATAATCATGAGTACACATGCAAGTCAACATTTATTTATGGAAGGAAACAGAAGATAAAAACCTTTTTCATATACTACATAGCAAAATCCAATTGGTATACACCACTTTAAAATTCAGTTAAAAAATCGTTTTTTTTAGATGGTACTACTTCTTTCCTCGAGATGAACGGTATGCAGGGTAGCATATTTTTCAAAATCACCAGGATGAATAGTAATTTCTGAAATTACAAGAAACACTCGCGGCATTTTTTAGGAATTTGATCCACACACTCTATTTTACAGTGCCGTACCACGCTGATATGAAGGTTTTTTATGAGGGATTAGAAGCAAAATTAACCCAATTCATAGCCAATATCAATAAGCTTATCGAAGTGCTTACTATTTTTAATGGGAATAATATAAAATCAGAAAAATAAAAGAGAAGCGACAACATTCAAGCAGAATTAGTTTCAGCTAATAGTTTTGACACTTCTTCCAACCGATTTTTGATACTTGTGTGACTCGTAGGAAAGTGATTTTCCGTATAAATCATTAGAACTTCATTATAGGCTTGGATTGCTTGGTTATAATGATTCTTGGGATCATCTTCTTGGCCGAGTAACTTATAGATATCACCAATCATGCTCTGGACTGCTGCATACTCAAGACGGTATGTAGGAATGGCGAAACAGCTTTATCTGGTCTAAAAGCAGGTATAATAATCTATTAAACAGATGAAAAGGTATGTAGAGACCATTAAGGAAAAAAATGTTTCAAGAAGATAGTACGGTTGAAAAACATTTACCTTTGCAGACTTTGTGGAGAATTATTTTTTTTAATTTGGAGAATCTACTAATCTCATAAGTTGAAGATCTCTGAAATGGTTTTTTTCCTATTAACTCTGAATCTCCTTTACCAACTTCTCAATTTTTTCAGCCGTGAAAATATCACCAGCAGTTCGGTATGCTGTCGCTGCTTGTTGATATTTCTGAAAAGCCTCTTCATAACGGTCTAAATTCAAAAGGGCTCCTCCCCAATTCACTAAAGTGTTTGCATCTTCTGGTTGGATTTCATCCATGGGGAATAGAGATAACGGAGGAATTAAAATTGGAGAAGATGGTAGAGAAAACTGCAGCAAATTATCTTAAAAGCTTCATAGGAGGATTTATCGGCTATATCGGCCTGAAAAACTACATCAAATCTAGAGTAGCAAAATTAAAGGGTGATACTACTTCATATCTTAAGGAAGAATCATTTTGGAGAGATGTAATTGGTACAACGTACACATTTAATCAACCTAAATCTCCTACGCAATTAGAAACCAAAAAAATCAGAAAAAGGGGAACTCTAGTTAAATTAAAGAATTTTTTTATCACGGAATGGTTTCCACGTTGTCCTGGGTTTTATTGGACAACAGAAGCTCATAATTTACGTCAGATGGCTGGAAAATATAGAGTTAGTGATTATTATGAATCCACATCAAGGTTTCAGAAATTCTACAAATACTGGAAAATGGATGAAAACGTTGTTTTAGTTCCAACAGGTAAGATGCTGATGGTATTGGGTGGATTAGGGACAACACGTCTATCAACTACTGTCTTGGACGACGAATCTAATGAATACAAAATCCTCTGTGCTACAAGCTCTGGTAGATGCGATAGAGGGATTCCAATATTAGTGCGGAAACAGGTATACGAGGGAATAGAAAATGAATTGAAAGAAGCAAAAGTAATCCAAGCGGATATTGAGGGTTTCTTTTCAGAAATTAGTATGGATTGGGAGGAAAAGACTGTGTTAAAAACAGCAAGAAGGCACGAAACACGAGAATGGGATGAAATCACAAACGACTGGTTTAAAATAACTAAATATATTCCTAATCACTGTCTTAAACTGCAAAATAAGATATCTTCAATCACCAACATAGAAAAAGTATCTGGTATCAAATTTCAAGCGACTGCTTGGACTTTATTTAAACAACACGAAACCCCCTATTCATTTACATACGCAGTTTTTAATCCTAGAATCGAAGAAACAATTCAAAAAGCATCACAATTTATTAATGAGTATGTCGATTATTATAGTTCAGATGGTATTTGCTTAACAGAATTTGATGATGAGATCAGAAGATTAGATAATTCCCCAGTGTTTTCTCTCTTGGATACTTTGAAGAGAAATAATACTTTTAAGAAAAAAGTAGAGGATGAAATTAATGCCTTTTCACTTCGTTGGGACCATTCTTCAGAGGGACTCAAATATGGCATAATGAGCACGATGGATGATTAAAATTTCATTTACATCATAAGATTAAGAATGGAGTGACATATCAGTGTCTTCAGGTAACAATAGGCAAGATATTTTTGAAGAACTTCTCAGGAATCCAGATATCCATTTACTATTCTATTTCCACTGTTTTAAAGCAATGAACATTTCAGAAACCCCTAGGGATTTTAAAAGATTGCGAGATTATCTCCCAACGCTTAAAAAAATTGGGAGAATACGTGACAAAAATGTTATATGGGCACCACAAAGCAAAGGAAAAGAAACAGTTTTTTTGACGACAATTGATTGGTATTTCCAACCCAGAGTAACTAGGATGGGCGTATGTAGCAGACCTGATTTGCTTTCTTCTAATGAGAATTATAGAAAAGTGCTAATGGGAGAAATCATATGCCCAGTTAAGGGTTGTCAGTATAAGAATGATTTATCACTGAAGAAAACATGTAATAGCGCCTTAAAACCTCGTCCTATTTTGGTTTTCCGAGTCGATCATGGGAAGAAAAAAAGTATTTACTTTCCTCTTGAATATCTAGAAGTCCTAAGGACGATTTTTCCTGGGAAATTCCCTTTAGAAATCTGGGAGCGGTATCTGTTTAAATTCAAACCTTTGTTATTACAAGATTTTCAAAATTCTGGAGACTCTTTACGTAAAAATTTTCATTTAAACGATAAAGAAATTAACATCCTATTCGATAGTGACCCTAAACTCCGTGTAACAAAAATCCAAGAAGATGGCAAGGAAAAATTTGAGGATACGCATATTAAAATGATTTGTCTGTCCCATTCGGATTTCCTGTATACACCAACACCAATAATAGTTCCAAAAGTGTCTTCTCCTGTGGAAATATAAGTATCAAACTCCGAGACAGAGCAGTTCACTAGATAATTTTCCTGACTTACTGATTGCGCAGGATGGAGTGGCACCACTCCTGTTGCTTCCATTGGATGAGTGATATATTCTGTTATTAGCACATCCGCCATCGTGCTAGGTGTCACTTTTTCATGTAAATAGTTATTAAAATAGCCGACAAAGAATTCTGGAGTATTCCTACTCATATCAGGACGTGTCTCGGTATTTTCTCCTTGTACGTAAGCTGTTACAAAAGCTCCTAATACAAAAAAAAGTGTGAGGGATATATAATATAGTTTCGATCTATCTAATGTCATTTGATTGTTCATTCCGTAGAATTATTTGAAGTATAGCGAGTTATCTTTCATGTAATTACAATTTAAAAAATAATATGATCTAAAATTTGGATGAAATGAAATATTCACTCTCTTATCGAATGTCTTTTTACAATATTTTTAAGAAAGGGCCAATTCCTCTATCCAAACGATTTCCATTTGGTAAAACTTAAAAGAGTTATTTGTTAACTCATTACATGTATTAAGATAGTCTCCTCTTTAATAAAAATCGTGTTTCAAATGTTCGACACAAATACAAATTTTAGTGAATTAGATTCTGTTTTTCTCTCTGAAAAAGTGTTTTCGTCTAGTTTTGTTCACCGTGGAAATGAGATGGAGAGTCTAGCTAGTGCAACTCGGTAAAAGTCTCTTATCAGACCTTAAAAAAAGAACTTTTTAGATTAAGCAGGTAATTAGAACGTGAAGTTTCTCTCTTGAGACCGAAAGGGTCAGGAACTATGCTTATCAGCGCATACAAAAGAATTAGGGAGCTTGATAGCTCTTTTAGTCACAACAAAATCTTGGATGCTTTGTATGGGGTTGACGTCTCGACATTTGCCGCTCAATTGGCCGAAATAAACTTAGTTCTACAAGATCCTAGTGTTAATAACTGTAATTGTAATTTAAGAATCAAAGATATCTTTAAATGTACAATTGAAGATTTTTTACCTAGAGAAAACACAATAAAGGAATTTAAAGTTGACCTCTTAATTGGTAATCCCCCATTCACACGAGCAGACCGATTAGATCATGAATACAAAAATTTTTTAGGAAAACACCTTCAAAATAACGAAATCTATCTTAAATATAATAAAAAATCTCTAGGATTGTATGCATACTTTCTTCTCGATTCATTGCGATTTTTAAAAGAAGGAGGTACTTTAGCGTTTGTATTACCTCTATCAATGATAAATTCCTCTTCTATGAAGCCAGTAATCTCATTTCTTCTAGAAAAATATGCGTTTCTTTATCTGATCAACTCTGAAGTTCAAATAACCTTTTCTGAGGAATGTACATTTAAAGAAATAATATTTATTGCTAAAAGGAAGAAAATTAATGATTTATTTAAGACTAAATTCGTAACGTTAAAAGAAGGACTTTCGAGGGATAATATTAATAGCATAATTAAAACAATGCAAGAGAAAATTGACGATTTTGAAGATGACGTTATTCGGATACGTTTAATTTCGAAAAAAAAGTTGTTAAATACAATTAATATCAATTGGATAGTCTACTTTTACAATCAACAGTTCTATAATCTATTTAAAAGGATAGTTTTGTCAAATGGAATAACAATTACTAGTCAAGTTGTCGAATCTCCGAGATATGATGTTGATAGAGGATTACGGGCTGGGGTTTCTAATTTTTTTTATCTCCCAAATAAATATTGGACTGTAATTGGGAAAAAAGATGATCAAGTCGTAATAAATGATGAAAAGAACAAAACTAAACTAAATTTAGGTGAACGATATCTAAAACCCGTATTGAGAAAACCTTCCCTATATCAGAGAATTATTCCAGAGATCTCAGAGTATATTATATCTCTACCTGAAAATTCATCACATGATAATAGTATAACTCAATATATAAGATGGGGTAAAAAGAAATTCAACAAAAAGGACGGTTTTGAGACCTTAACTAACAATCATGTAAGGAAAGGTAGAAAAATTGCTAGAGTTGGAATCGCACATGAACTTAGTCTGATTACCAGCAGAATTGTAGCTTTTTACTCCCCTGTTCCACTTATAATGACAGATAATTTCATTTTCATTAGAACCTTCAGACAGGATGATGATAAAATAATTGCTGCATATTTAAATAGCTCGATTTTTCTTCTAACATATTTAATCTTGCGACGTGAAAAAAGTGGAGCTCTTGGACAGATTTTTGGAACGGACATGAGAAATTTCTATTGTTTAGATCCAAAAAAAGTTACTAAAGCAGACCGAGAGGAATTATTGAAGATATTTGACAAATATATAGAAGAATCAGAAGTTATGCCTCCTTTCCCACAACAAATTCTAATAACGATGGAAAACAATAAATGTAACAGATTTTTACTAGATAAAAAAATATGTGAAATACTAAAAATCGCAAATCTACCTGAATTTCAACAGCAATTATATGAAGTATTGAATAAAGAGCTTTGTAAGTTTGTTTAGTTTCTTACAAATTAATACAATGGTGTTCCTGTGACAATTGAAGAGAATTTCCCACTTGAAGCAATACAATCAATCGCAAAGGTAGAATCACAGAGACGTCAATTTTACCGTCCTATCTATTCTGTGCATAAATCATGGGCAAGAAGACCTGGTGCTACTTTTCGTGCAATTGGACTTGCTCATTTTAATTCTGATCCTTCATTTGACTTAAACGAACCTGGTAAAGGAGCTTTTTATCAAAACCATAATTATAACGATAAAGTTGTATTAGACCCATTTTGTGGAGGAGGTACAACTATTGTTGAGTTTAATCGTCTTGGAGTAAAGACCATTGGTATTGACGTAAATCCTGTTGCATGCTTCACAACAAAAAAAGAAATGGATCATTTTGATGAAAAATTATTTAATAATGAAGTTGAGAAACTACTACAAAATGTTGGTAATCGCATAAAAACATTTTATCATACTGAATGTCCAAAATGTAAATCCCCAACTGCTGATATCATGTATACCTTCTGGGTTCGAACAATCATCTGCCCTTCATGCAGCTCCGAGGAAGATTTATTCAAATATTATATAATTGGTAAAAAACAGCGAAAACACCAGCAAACCATGTTAATCTGTTCTAGGTGTGATCATCTATTCTATTCAACAGAAAAACTCAGTAAAGGGACAACATGTCCTAAATGCAATAATCAATTCATACCTAAAATAGGTAATTGTAGATTAAAAAAATTCACGTGTACAAAGTGTTCAAAAAATTTTAGATTAATGGACTTACTTAACCAATCAGAAAATTCTTTATCAACGAGACAAATAGCAATCGAGTTCTTTTGTCAAATTTGTGGTGTTCGCGATTATAAGGCAATCGGTGACAAAGATAAGAAGAAATTCTCAGAAGTAGAATCGGAATTTTACCTAAAAAAAGACCAATTATTGTATCCCCGTGAATCTCTACCCATACAAGGTAAAAATATCAGAAATCTAAGGAATTATGGTTTTAAACATTTTTCAGATCTTTTCAATTCACGACAACTATTAAGTCTAAGTCTCATCCTCAGCGAAATAGCTAAGGTTTCTAACCAGAATATTAAAGAGTTTCTTCTTGCAGCATTTTCTAGCAGTTTGGAGTTTCATACTGTTCTCTGCCCTTATAATTATACCATGAAGCAGATTGTTAATTTGTTCAATTTTCAATCTTTCCTTGTACCAACAATTTTTGTCGAAAATAATGTCTGGGGTACCAAAAAAGGGAACGGAACTTTCATTACATATATTGAACGGATAAGAAAAGCTAAAAGATTCTGTAAATTGCCATTTGAAATTGCACACAAGGGTGAAAAGATCGTTAAGATTCCTATTACAGGAGATAAGATAGAAGCTGAGAGTGTAGCTGATTTTCAATCACTTATGGCGAGTAAAGAGAATAATACATTGCTTTTAACGGATTCTTCTGAAGATCTTCTAAAGCTAGGAATATTAAATGACTCTATTGATATGGTGGTAACTGATCCTCCTTACTTCGATTATATTTCATATTCAGAGCTCGCAAATTTTTTTTATGTTTGGTTAAAGATTGTATTGCATGAAAGTTATTTTTCGTTTCATTCTGAGTTGATTGAGACTTCTCGCGAAATTGGAAGTCAGAAAAAAATGGGTCCATTCATTATCGGGATGACTAAGGTCTTTAAGGAATGTCACCGGGTTCTAAAAGCAAAATCTCCTTTAGTATTCACATTTCACCATTCAAATGCTTCTGCATGGGCTATGATTATACAAGCTTTAGCTGAAAGTAAGTTCGTGATAACTGCATCTTTTCCCATCCATAGTGAATTTAAGGCTCGTCCAGTTGGGGGACGTAATTACGACATCATAATAATATGTCGAAAATGTTCAGTAAAAACTATTTCTAATAAAATTGTTACTTCTGCCTCAATAAAACAAGAAATTAGAGCTCTTGTGCAGAGTTCGTTTGAAGAAAAACTAGAAGGGAAAGATATAGCTGTATGGGAAGAGATTTTTTCTATTATACTACCAAAAATTTCTGATTTTTACTTCAAGAATTCTTCATTACACCTAAAGCACTTCATTGAAGAAGTTTTCATTCTTCTCAACAAAGTTAAAATAGCCAAAGAATAGAAATATTTGTATAAAGATACCAAAAAAAAGTGATGATACTAATGCCAGGAGAGTATTTTGGGAAGATCCTGAAGGAAAAAAAGGGTCAAAAAAAAGGAACAGAACTTTTTCTGAATCTTGTTGAGTTAACAGAGGAAGCTTTTGAAAAATACGAAGATGCTGTGAAAGTTTGGAGGAATGGGGAATATGAGAAAGGATACGAATTAAGGGATGAGATTATTAAAATGGAGAGAGAAGCAGATGAAATCAAAGACATCTTTTTTGAAACAATTTTTACCAAAAAATCCTATCTTCCTCAAATTACTGAAGAGCGATATAACATGATGCTAAATGCCGATCAGGTTATGGATAGAATTGAGAGAGCAGTCAGGGTATTATGTTTGAAAAAAATTGATAGTAGTTACTTTCCCCCAGAATTCGATCAAATATTAGATAAAACTGATAAAGTAATGGAATTATTTGTGAAAGCCAATGAATACTTCTTTGAGAACTACGAGAAGTCAGCAAAGGCAGCTCGAAAGTTAGAAGTAGTTCGTGATGAGGTTCGTGACTTATATTTTATAATTCAAGGAAAATGCGTAAATGATGAATTACCTAGAGGAACAGAGCGAGTTCTCAATGTAACCACAAGAATTAGTATCACTGCTGAAGAATGTATTGATTACCTGAAAGTGCTTATGGCAAAACATAGCTAGAATAAAAATAGGTGCATTCTTTTGGCTACTGATCCCACACTCATTCTTGCTCTTGGTCTTGGTTTCTTTGTTGCATTCACAATTGGGGCCAACGATGAAACCATGACGCCAGCTGTTGGCGCTGGATTACTCTCTTTAAGTGTTGCAGTGTTTATTGGAGGGGTGTTTAATTTTATAGGAGTGTTTTTTTTAGGAGAATCAGTATCAAAAACTGTAGGAAATAAATTCACTACTGCAGATTATACCTTATCGCTAACCATGGTTTTTGTTATACTAATTTCTATGGCAATTTGGTTATTCATTGTTTCAATGAAAGGAGTACCAATTAGCAGTACGCAAAGTGTTGTTGGGAGTGTATTAGGTGTCTTATTAATCAATCCAGATTTTGGTTTAGCAGCTGTTAATTATGAAACAATGTTCATGGTAGTAACGAGTTGGGTAATTAGCCCACTATTTGGGTTAATAGGAGGATATGGAGTTTATCGGATTATTATTGAATCAAAGGCACGGGTGAAAATAAAAGGATATGCAGATTATGAGAAACAAGAAAAAATCGCCTCTTATGCATTAGCACTGTTTCTCCTATTTTCTGTTTTTTCTAGAAGTGGGAATGATGTGGCAAAAGCTATAGGTCCACTAATGGTAGAAGACCTGTTCTTATCTAATCCTTTTCCTGCTTTGATCGCAGGAGGGCTAGGTATGTGTCTCGGTGTTATTATATTAGGTCGGAGAGTAGTTAAAAAACTAGCTACGGATATTGTTGCTCTTTCCCCTACATCAGCCTTAGCTGCTAGTGTTTCAGTTTCAATCATTATGTTTGTAGGAACTTGGCTGGGTATTCCATTATCAGGCTCTCACATATTAGTTGCAGCATTCATTGGAGTAGGATTCATTGAGAAAGAACCTGTAGACAAAGATTTACTAAAAGAAATTGGCATTAGTTGGGTAATCACAACTCCAATCTCAGCAATTTTCTCTGCCATAATTTTCCTTCTATTCGGTGGTATTATCACTAGCCTATTGGGGCAGATATGAATCTTTTTTTTGTTGGATATAAATCATGGATAATCAGGAAAAAAACAGGGAAAGATTAATTGAAAACTATTTTCCATTTCCAACCGTTAGTGAGATTGCTTACAAGGAAAGCAATGCTAAACGATTTTATCGTCCAGTGTTAACTCTTGGTAAATGGTTTGCGCGTAGATTAGGATCAGTTTTTAGATCAATACTAATTTATGCTGCAATAACTTCATCTGATTCCATTCGGAGTGGTGAAAGGAATGAATGGAATGACTTCTGGGATTTATACCTACAAAAACATTCATTCCAAGATCTAACCATTCTAGATCCTTTTATGGGAGGAGGAACAACAGTTGTTGAAGCTATTAGATTGGGATTTGGAAAGGTGATTGGTGGAGATTTAAACCCAATAGCGTGGTTTATTGTTAAAAAAGAAATCGAAGAAGTTAATATTGAAGACTTAGAGAAAGAATACAATGTAATAGCTTCAAAGTTAATGTTAGATCTTACTAAATATTACAAAACGCGTTGTGAATCATGTTCAGGTGAAGCTGATGTCATGTACTTTTTCTGGATAAAGGAAATTGGATGTGATAAGTGTTCAGCTACAATTCCATTATTTAGGAGTTTCTTATTCGCATATGATAAGAAAATCCCTACTAGAGCTTTTTTCATTTGTCCAAAGTGTGAAGCCATTATTAAGGGTGATACAAGGGATAAAATAATATGTAATGAGTGTAATTATCTTTTTGATACCTCTACTTTTGGAGCAAAGCACGGAAAATATTTCTGTTTTCAGTGTGGTCATTCAGCTAAAATTATAGAGAATAATGCTAAGCACGGTCGTCCTGTTGAAAGACTCTATGGAATTGAATATTATTGTTATCAATGTAAAGTACGTAAATTCAAAAGATCAGAGAAAGAAGATATTGCGCTCTACAAAGAAGCAGTTTCCGAATTCATGGAAGTTCAAGAAGATTTACCCTTACCAGATCAAGCAGTTCCTATGGGTGCTAAGACACAGGAGTTATTAAATCATAAAATCCTTTTGTTCAAACAAATGTTCAATCCTCGGCAATTATTATGTCTAGGAAAGCTATTAAAGGAAATTCTAAGAGTACAGGATGTAAATAATCGTGAATTCTTGTTGATAACTTTTCTCGCTGCACTGGAATATAATAATCTTCTTTGTGAATATCATCGGAAAAATCATTACATATATAATTTATTCCGCAAACACGCATTTCCAGCTACTTTAAATCCTGTAGAAAATAATGTATGGGGAACAAAATATGGAACTGGGACCTTTAAGAACTTCTTTGCAAAAACATTGAAAATTAAAGAGTACTGTAACTCACCTTACGAATATTTTATAACAAAAACTGGTGAAACTAAGCGAAAGGATTTGGGACCTTCTATCAAAGGAGTTCCTGTGTATTCCTATGAAGATTTATTAAAAAATTCGTTGAATAATGTGTATCTTTATTGTCATTCCTCTAGTAATATTCAAATCCCTGATAAAACAATTGATCTTGTTGTAACAGATCCTCCTTATTATGATAATGTCCAATACTCTGAATTATCTGATTTTTACTATGTTTGGTTACATTTAGCCTTGAAAGAAATCTATCCATGGTTTTTATCTCCTCTTGCTCCAAAAGAGGAAGAGGTTGTTAAGAATATCAAAATGGGTAAAACCGCAACAAATTATCAAGAAGGACTTCATGATATATTTAAAGAAGTTACCAGGGTTCTAAAACCTCACGGTCTTTTGATTTTAACATTCCATCATAAAAAAACTGCAGCATGGACATCATTGATCCAAAGTCTCCTAGATAACAAATTCTATATTGTTGCAGTATATCCTGTCTATGCAGAGATGAAAACAAGTACTCAGATCCGTGGTACAAAGAGTATTGAATATGATGCGATTTTTGTATGCAGAAAACAACTGATTTCAGAAAATAGACAGCTTAAAGAATGGGATGATTTACTAATTGAGATTAGAAGAAGTGTGGAAGAAAAAATAATACATTTAACTAAAAAAGGTAACCCTATCTCTGAAGAAGATCAAATGGTTGTTCAGTTAAGTGTCGGATTGAAATTTTTTACTCAAAATTTCCCACATATAGGGTATAAAGGAAAAAATATGACATTAAATGAAGCTTTAGAAAATCTATCAACGAATTTTTAGTAAAATTACTCTAAAGCTGAATTTTTTTCCAATACAACATATTCATTTAGATTTTGCTTCTTTATCATAGATCCATCGGGTTAAATACATATACGGAGTATCTATTAACCCTAAAATCCATTTAGTAATGAGTTGGCCTATAATTAGATCTAAGATAACCTCGATAGGTAGAATTAAATCTAATACTGATGAGTCAATTATTCCGTGGATAGATGGAAGTATTAAAAATGCCAAAGGAACGAAAATGAAAGAGTCAAGTCCTAAACTAATTATATCACTAAATACATTTCTTATCCATAGATACTTCCACCAGGAATTGTCCTCCTGAGTTCTTTTATTGATCCAGATTTTTATTTTATCGTATATCCATGCGTCAAATCTTTCACTAATTAAAAAACTTATCCAAGAAGCAATGGTGATCGCTGGTACGATACCGAAAGAGCTCAAGGGGTCGAAATCGATTGCAGGAGGAATGATGGCCACTAATAAAAGAGAAACCATGATAATTTGGCTAAGAAAAGCTATCCATATCATTTCATAAACAGCATTTCTTCCAAATTTTTCATTTACCATATCTGTGATCTGGAGAGTGAACGGAAATACAATGATACCAGCGGGGGCAATAACCTCAAAAATCCCAAAATCGAATATTGTAATTTTAGCTGCGAAGAATTGTGCAAGAGTAAGAAATAAAATGTATATACTTACTAAAGCATGTGGAGAATCTGATTTTGCTGTATACCATGCGCCAAAATATGAAACTACACCTAAAATAATAAATACACTAAAGCTAACTAGTAATCCTTCGTACATATTTAAATTTGTTCCTTCTTACTGATATGTGTAATATATGATTAATAACGGTTTTTTATACAAGGTATTTGAAAGTTGGTTTTATATGAAATTTACAGAGTTTTAATCAAATCAGAAAAAATTTTTAAATAAGGAAGAGAGACTAGAAAAGAAGGAAAACACTGACAAAATCAATGAAATAGCTCTTGGTAGCTAAAGGATTTAATTCCCTAGAGTAAATTACTGTTTGTTGGGTTAAAATTCATGAATGAGGTGCGAAGTATTTCTAGCGAACCAAAAAACCTTTCAAAAAGGATTCGGATACTATTAGTCGATGATGAAGTAAGTTTTCTAGAGATGAGTAAGATTTTTTTGCATAGAATTAACCCATCTTTCATTATTAACACATCAACTTCAGCTATTAACGCATTAACAGTTTTAAAATCTGTAGATTATGATGTTATTGTTTCGGATTATCAAATGCCTTTAATGAATGGTTTACAGTTTTTAGAAAAGATACGAAAGCAAAATATCAATGACCCCTTTATTATGCTAACTGGAAAAGGGAGAGAAGAAGTAGCTATCAAAGCTCTGAATTTAGGAGCTAATCGGTATTTACAAAAAGGTGGTGATCCAGCTAGTCAATATAAAATACTAGCAAAAGCTGTTATGGACGAGGTTGAATACAGAGATGCAGAGTTGGCATTATTAGCTAGTGAAGAGCAATATAGAAATCTATATACCACGGCACTTGTTGGTTTATTTCGAATTCATTTAAAAAGTGGTAGAATCCTCCAAATCAATAAAATTGCAGCAAATATGTTCGGTTATTCTAGTGTTGATGAGTTATTAAAAAGGGAAACTTATGTTAGTGACCAATTAACCAGAGAACAACGATCTTATCTTTACAAACAATTAATGACATCAAAGGGATTTAATGATTACGAGACACAAATCACTCGACCTGATGGAGGTTTGATGCATGTTTCAGTGTCAGCTAAACTATATCCTGATACAGGATACTTCGAAGGAATGATCAAAGATATAACAAAAAGAAAAGAAACACAAGAAAGATTAGAGCAAAGTGAAGCAAGATATCGTAAGTTTTTTGAAGAATCACCAGTTTCCTTATGGGAGGAGGATTTTTCAGAGGTAAGATCACATATTAACAAAAGAAGAGATACTGGAATCGATGATTTTAGGTCATACTTCGATGAGCATCCTGAAGAGATCCGAAAATGTGCATCACTTGTAAAAATTATTGATATTAATCAGGCTGCATTGAATTTGTATAAAGCAAGAACGAAAGAAGAACTTTTTGGTAATTTGGAAAATATTTTCATCGAAGAATCATACGAGACATTTAAAGAAGAACTAATATCCTTAACAGAGGGAAAAACTGAATTTATGGGAATCTCTCCTGGTAAAAATCTGAAAGGAGAAGAAATTTCCTTCGAATTATATTATTCAATTGGAGAAGGACATGAAAAAACTTGGTCAAGGATTCTGATATCCATAATTGACGTTACAGAGCGGAAACGTACCGAAAAAGCATTAGAAAAATCGAAAGATAGGGAAAGAGTGTTACATACTCTCCTCAGACATGATTTGGGGAATAACTTAACAAAAATTAATGGATATCTTGATTTAATATGCTATTCCGATATTTCAAAGGAAATTCGCAATTCGGTCGAAAAAGCTTCAATTATATGCAATGAAAGTAGTCAATTGTTAACGAAAATTACTCGTTTAATTGATATCGAGATAGAAGAAGAAACTAGCAAGGTTGATGTTGGAAAGTATCTTAGAAGAGCCATAATAAAAAATCAAGTAAAAGCGGAAGAAAAAAACATATCGATAGAATACCATGAGGCTTCATTTTTGGTAATTGGAGGATCATTACTAGAAGAACTATTCTATAATCTTATCGAGAATTCTATCAAGCATTCAAAATGTACTAAGATTAGAATACAAGTGAAGGTGGAAGAAGGCGAAAATAAGGTTCGAATAATAATTGAGGATGATGGTGTTGAGGTTCCATTTGAATTGAGGGATAAAATATTTTCGAGCGATAACCCGCAAGATGAGTTAAATGGTATAGGCCTTGGAACATATCTCATAAGGAAAATTGCTGAACGTTATAATGGAAAGGTTTTAGCTCGAAAATCAGAACTTGGGGGGGCTAGATTTGACTTGATTCTAAATGGTAAATAACTTTTTAACAATTACAGAAATCAGAGCGATGATTTTTTTATTAAATTTTCTACAGTTATCATATGGCAATCTGGGAATTTGAAGGGAAAAAACCCTCAATAGAAAAGGGAACATTTGTATTTCCAACAGCAGATATCATTGGAAATGTTACTATTGGATCAAATTGTTATATTGGACCTGGATCGGTGTTACGGGGGGACTACGAAAAAATTATGATGGGATCAGGATGTTCTATCCAAGAGAATGTCATAATCCATGCGAGACCAGATGAAGAAGGGTGCTACTGTGTCGGATTATGCAGTTCTTGAAGAATGGGCCGTCCTGGGTGAAGGTGCACTAGCGCGACAGGGACAAAAAATACAAGCTGGTGAAATTGCAATAGGTATTCCAGCCAAAGTGATTGGAAATATTCACAATAGGATGGAAATAAAAGAAGAATTAACTTTATTCAAGAAAAAATATATTGAAATGGCTGGAAGATTTCTAAAAGCAAATGCGCTTAAAAAAATTGGTTAAGCAATAGGGACATCTTAAGTCACTTGTTTGATGAATGTTCCATTTCTATACTCTTCAAAAGCAATTCCTAACTCTTCTTGCGTATTCATAACAATTGGCCCATGCCAAGCAATAGATTCTTTTATTGGTTTACCAGATATCAAAAGGAATCTTACAGAATCTTCTTTTGTATTGACTGTGATTTTATCACCATCTTTGAAAATTACAAGCTCTTTATCTTTTACAAAGGTATCTTGGTCTAAATCAAAGTATCCTTCTCCTTCCATTATATATGCAAAAGTAGTATAACCAGTTTTCACCTTGTGAGAAAATATCGTCATTGGAGGGACTGATACATCTAAATACTCTGGATCGATAATGATATCTTTTACTGGGCCTTCAATTCCATTTATTTCCCCGCTAATCACTCGGACCTCTGATCCATTTACCGTTACTACAGGAATTTCATTTTTCGTGATTTCTTGGTAACGTGGATTCATCATTTTTGATTTTTGAGGCAGATTGCACCACAATTGAAATCCCCATAGTAATCCTTTTTCCTGAAATGGCATTTCGGAGTGAATAATTCCACTTCCTGCAGTCATCCATTGGATATCCCCACTTTGAATAATACCTTTGTTACCTATAGAATCTTTATGTTCGAATTTCCCCTCTATCATGTATGTAACTGTTTCAATTCCACGATGGGGGTGGTCTGGAAATCCTGCGATATAGTCATTAGGATTGTCTGAATGAAAATCGTCTAGTAATAGGAAGGGATCAAGTAAATAAGCTTCTTGATTACCAAAAGCCCTGTTTAATCGAACTCCTGCCCCTTCAATGGTTGGTTTACTTTTTAGAATTTTCAAGATTTTTCGATTATTTGTCATTTAAATCATATTATACTCAAAAAAAAGTAATTATAAGAGTGATTTTGTCATTTTCGTAAGAATGCTATTAAAATAAGCTATTTGGAGTATTCGAACAAAAGATTAAATTGCTAATAGGGTTGATAACTGGTAGTGGTTTAGTGACTCAGAACGATTAAATTTCTTCATTCTCAGAATGACTAACTGATATATGCCTGAATTTTTCGTACTGTTTCGCTTTGATCAATCCTTCATCATATTCCGCTTGAGCGAGTTCACTAGATATTAGTAAATTCTTGAGAATCGCGTCAAATTGATCAATACTTATTTGTTTGGTTTGTAATAGTACCCATGCTTCTTTGTAAGTCTTCGGTTCAATGAATACATTTCTTATTTTGATAAAATCGTTTGCTTTCTTTATTGCACGGTAATACGCATGAGTAGAAATCTCTTTATTTATCAACATTAAATGAACCTGGGTTTGAAATTCCTCTAAACCAATTATGCCATTCTCCAGTTTTATCCAAGCAGTACGATATGATTTCGGACGTCCAACAGACTTCTTCGGTGATTGTGGAGGTGATGTGAGTTTTTCTAATTCTTTAATGACTTCAGCTGGAGTTAATTTTAACATAAGTGTTTCTACTTGCTTGATCAGTTTTTTATTCCACCCTTTATCGTTATTAAAGGGGAAAAGAATAAAATTACTTCCTTCCTGAACCATGAGTATCTCCCGGTATAATTCGATATTATATAGATGTTTTTCAAAGGGGCTTTAAAACTTTTTCAATTTTGCATGATAAAAGAAATCTCGTAAATTCTTTTATATTTTAAATTCATTTCATTATTTTTTGCATTATTTTTTGCAACTCTAAACTTCCCCCAGGTGTTTAAATTTGCGAAATATCAAAAAATGTTCATATCAACGTTATCTATAATACTCTCATAACTAAGAAATTTATCCTCTCCGTTCCCCCTCCCTCCGTTCCATGGGAGTTCTCTCTCACTCTCCCTTTTCGAGTTGCGGAATGGCAAATTAATTTTGGAATATCAGAATTAAAAGCTTTTGTTTTGAGGAATTCCTTAAAACGTGCCCAGATTTATTTTCATTTCTTGAATCAAATGATAGAACCCACTAGTATTTCAATAGTTATTGAAAAGACAAGTTTGCTAATGAGTATAAAAAATAGAAATTTTTACTTCCATAATCATGATAAAATTCTTTTTAGGAAAAACAAAGGGAGATGATTAGGCGATGTTATTGCTAATCAACTCGAAGAACCTGAATTTTTAATATTTGTCCTACTAGAAGAATGGAAAATACCCTGAATGCCCAAAAAATAACCAAAAAATTAGGAGCAAGTATAATTGAGCTTTGAAGGTCTAAGTTGTATGTGAAATAACTCCAGTATCCGCATAAAGCACCTAGGATTTCCATGGAACCACCGAAAATCATTGCAAAGATCATTACTACAAGGTTTTGCTTGAAGGTGTGAGTTAATCCGAAAATGAGCGAGAAAAATATGGAGATAGCTATAAGCATAGCTACCAAAGCCATAGAGGTAGGATCTAATAAAAGTAATTCATCTAAAAATCCTTCAACAACAAAAAATCCTACAAGAATGATCGTTAAGAGTAAAATCGGAATGCAATTCTTTATTTTTGCGCCAATACCACCTTTATACTCAGGTAGATTGATATACTTCAGAATCCAATTTGAGAAACTTATTATGAGGATGATAAATACTGGCCATCCGAATACTGCAAATAAAATTGAGATTGGTTCTCCATTAAGGTAATTCCAAAAGTTTGCGAAAGTAAATATCGCTTCATCGATTGAGGCAAATAGGGCTGATATAATTAGGGTAAAAAATAACGCCTTCGGATAAAACTTGACAGAAACGATAAGAAATACAAGTAATGATGCAATAAAACCAAAAACAAAGGCGAGAACCCATCCATATTCAGGTGTATCAAGAACTATCTTTGAATGGTTCCAGAATCCCCCAAAATAAAACCCTAATATCGCAAGAGATACTGATAGAGCTCCTATAAAAAAGCTCAATATATGTCTAGTTCTCTCTTGAATTTCTTTTAGCTCTGAAATAATTGTCCGTTCATCTTTTATGTCAAAAAATGTGTTCCAAAAGAATCCAGAAGTATCAGGATTAAACGGGTCTTGCATTTTTTGACGAATTTTTAGAGCTGGATCGGAACCTGCAAGACTCCATAGAATTTTAAGCTTTTGATTTTTTAAAATAATTCCTTGATGTTTAAAATCGTCAGCATTTTCAAATTTTTGCAGTTCAGTTTGATATCGGGTGAAGAATAAATAGATAAATATTAAACTCAAAGCAATTGTCAAAGCTAGTAAATCTAGAGATTCAACTATTTCTGGGTAGAGGAACCATATTATCGCTAGACTTATATAACATAATATGAATCCTAATAAACCAAAAAACGCCTGAAATTTCCCAAATCCTTTGTTTGTTTCCATAGAATGCCAACTATTAGGAATAGCTAACTTTATTCTTGCATTATTCAAAAGAAGCCTTTTTTTGGATAATTCTATTCCTTGTCTTGTAGTAACGTCGTGATGAAATTTATCATAACGTACTTTTTCTACTATCCAATTATTTCCACTTTCTTTCTTTAGATACACAAATACTGGAGTGTAATCTGTTTGATGAGTGAATAATGAAAAAAAAGGCTGTATTATTATTATCAATATTATAATGGGTATGATGACGAATACAACTGATGTTAGAGGGATATATATTTCTTCCCAGAGGAGGAGCTCTATTGGTGGAATCACTGGATTTCCATTCCATCTAGGAATGAGTTCAAAAAGTAACCCTGAGAATATTATAGCATATACAATTAAGCTGTACCCATGCCTATATACGTATGCTATTCGTCCTTTCCTTCTCCATCCTCGTATGGTGCGTAAGAAAGAGATGCTTCCAGTAATAAGAAGAAAGCTAATGGTAATCCCGATAGAAAGATAGGTATAACCCTTACTTTCGGTCCCAGTTTGTGAAAATATCACAATCCCTAAAAATGATAAGAAAAGCGGAGTCAAGATGTTATACCAACCTGAAAAAAACCACTTTTGTCGAATCCATGTGTATAGATATTGAATACACCGCTCATTTTGATTATTTTGATTTTCTAAGACTCTGTACATCATTCCGCCATATGCTTTTGCTTTCTTCTCACTTTTTAACTCTAATCCTTTAAGAATGACACGAGGATTGAATCTATGAGCCATTTCTGCGCTCTCATCTAGTTGGGTTGAAGTGATGTCAAGAGAAGTGATTAAATGAGGATCTATTGACAACATTGGAGTTGTACCAATTTTTAACAACCGTTTCTGAAGTTGCTCTGTTGGCCATTCTTCAGCATTTATGTATTGTTTTATTTTTTCTATCTCGGCTGCAATCAAATGCTTTTTACGGCCACCTTTCAGTTTTCCCCATACGTTGAAAATAGCAGAAAAAATGTCACTTAGTACTCCTAATGTTGCAGGAGTTACATTTTCAAAAATAGGTAATGTAGCGGTGTCATATAATAGAAAATCTGAGGAGGCATTCATAAACTTTTTCATGAAAGGGAATTTTACCACAAATTCTATAGCATCATTATAAAAATCGCAAACTTTGGGGTCAGGACGAATCCACTTTCCATCGCGAGGATGGCTGTAAGAAAAAGAATTCCAATCAAATGTGACATCACCCCTCCCGATTTCTAATTCATGGGCTTTTTTAATATGTTCAATGGACATTGGATCAAATCCCATCATTAAAGAAGCCAATGCATCTGCAGCTACGACATCATTAGATACAATGATGGTCTCAAAGTTTTTATCACCTGGTTTCTTACATGTTAAAGGACCAATAGCTTCACCACCAATTGAACCATCAATAATTGTCAAAGTTGGGGTGAAAGCAAAATTCATATCGACAATAGAATTGTCTATACCAAACTCATGATATTTTGCTTTATCTCCTTCTGGGAATGTACCGTACATATTCTTCATACCAAGAGTTACACTAGTAAGTAGATGAGTTTTCATTGTTGGTATAGAAATTATTACATCAGCCTCTACCATCAATTTTGAAGCTACTGAAATATGTACTTTTGATGCAGAACCATAATCAAAATGAACACAATCTGTTTCACGTAGATTTATTAACGGGATATCTCTCTCTTTTGCCCAATCAATCCATCCCTCGGCTTTAGCAACATCTTTAAAATCGATCCAGACCATATCGCTGTCAACAACGGCAAGAACTTCCGCTCCTACGCCTACAATTAATCTATTCAATTCTTCAACTAATTTTATTGAGGTAAAAGATCCTGGCACTTCAGGATTACCACCACAGATATTTGGTTTTATTACTACCTTATCACCAGGTTTAATAAATTTGTTTATCCCACCCAGTAAATCCAACGCTTGATTTAATGCCTTTATCGGCTTTGGATCTCGAACAGCTGCCAATAAAACTGGATCGGTCTTTTTACGCGCACGAGATCGTGATTTGACATCTGCTACTGTCAACGGATCTCCAGAAAGAATTTTTATTCTATGTGGGTCAATAATGCCTCGTGTAAATTCATAACCAAGGAGAAGAAAGACTGGGTATGTCAAGAAGAGCACAATGGCCAAGAGTATTGGAATATCTGAAATTCCCGTAATATCAGTATGTAACATCCAAGCTTTTCCCCCAATTTGTTCAAAAATGGGAGGGGTGAAATCAAGTAAGTTGATCGGCCATGAAATCCAATCTAAAAATAGAGCTCCACTTACAATCCAAAAAATAAGTAGTACAAAGAATCCTAAGATTCGAGTAAGTTGTGATGTGATAATCTTTTTGTTTAATATTGCTAAAACAAAGCCTAAAAATATTAATGCTAATGGATCAAGGAAAAATGACAAAAAAGACACCTCTAATATGTGAACTACTATTAAGCATATTCTTAGAAATAGGTGTTTAAAAAGTCTTTTTTATCGAAGATATAATTTTTATTAAAAAAATCAGCAATAATCTTGAAAGAATCTTTTTCAGATGAAACATCGTGAAATTTTATCGTTAATCACTGATAAACTTATATTGTTCTCTCAGGAAGACGGATAAATGAGCTTTATCGGCAGCGTTTCACGATTGAGACCTATTATAGGCAGATGCATCGCTTTCAGATTTTTAGTTGCTCCCAACACCCAGCTGTCCGATTTAT
>SDBT01005110.1_pt1 | contig 22129 bp, 13 predicted proteins | sample 2277101 | NCBI WGS metagenome assembly SDBT01 (sample SAMN10404973, study PRJNA504765) | marine sediment metagenome | isolation source: marine sediment core GS10_PC15, 103 cmbsf | place: Arctic Ocean: Southern Knipovich Ridge | collected 2010 | reverse complement strand
CACTTAGCTATGTAGTGGTCTGAGGGGCTAGCCAAGGAATCTATGGGAAACTAACGTGAAGGTGCGATAAACCTCGTAATTATATATCGGCGAAATATAGCTGGCACGCCGAGACCAAAATGGTGAGTTGTCTGGTAGGAATGGTTTTTTTTCATTCCTTTGTCATCCATTGCACAACCGGGGGATAGTGCCTCCCTAAGGGCTCTGTTGAAAGTCGGACATAAGGAACTTGGTAAACCCAATTAGTCCCATATACGTATGTATCATGGTATCTTGACCGTAAGGAAAGGGGAAGACTTAGTGGGCAGAGGATGCTGGAGGAAGCGAATGTCATACTGTAATGGTATGAATAGGGCTATAGTATCGTGCGAACTATAGAGATACCCAACCTAAAAGGGTGCTGACTTCCTAAGCAGGTCTCAACGAAAGAATCATATTGAGAAATCTTAACTGGAGGTGAAGTTAGACGATGTATGAAAGCATTGAACAGAACAAAGGGCGTGTGGTAGATTGGGATAATATCCAATGGGATATCCCAAAGCGACACGTAAGACGACTTCAAGAACGGATCTTTCGAGCAACTCATAATGAGGAGTGGGGAAAGGTTAAGAACCTTCAGAAACTCCTTGTTAGATCACATTCTGCGAGGCTCTTGTCAGTTAGGAGGGTCACGCAGGAAAATAATGGCAAATATACGCCAGGGATTGATGGACAAATATATGCTACTTCAGAAGAACGTGCTGAGTTAGCAGAGGAAGTCCACCAGACCAATATATTTAATTATAAATGCAAACCGCTTAGACGTGTATATATTCCTAAAAGTAGCGGAGATAAACGACCTTTAGGCATTCCAACGGTTAAGGATCGAGTCATGCAAATGCTCGTGAAACTGGTATTGGAGCCTGAATGGGAAGCTCGGTTTGAACCACATTCGCATGGTTTTAGACCAGGACGCCGATGCATGGATGCGATTTGGCAAATTTGGAACTCTATCAGGGTTCTTGGAACTCGGAAGATGAGTGAATGGATTTTGGATGCGGATATTTCAGGATGCTTTGATAATATTAATCATGAAGCATTGCTTAAAAGAATTCCCGTATTTCGGGAAACGGTGAGAAGATGGCTTAAATCTGGGATAATTGAATTCGGAAAATATTTTCAGACAAAATCGGGTACACCGCAAGGTGGAATTATAAGCCCTTTACTAGCAAATATAGCTTTAGATGGTATGGAACGACTTTTTGGAGCGGAAAACTCCAAGGGTAATTATACCGTACCATCAAGTAGGAGCGGTGATAACAAAAGGCTTAATTTGATTCGATATGCGGATGATTTTGTGGTGACGGCACCGTCGAGAGAGAAGATCGTAAGTTATGTGCTTCCAAAGCTTAGAACCTTTCTTAAAGAAAGGGGAATGGAGTTAAACGAAGCCAAAACGAAGATCGTGCACCGAGAAGAGGGATTTAATTTTCTTGGTTTCAATATCCGTCAATATTACAATAGAACGCGGGGAATATGTTTAGCAAAACCTTCTAAAAAGGCTATTAAGCAACATTTAGAACGCATTAAAACAATAATTTCAATGAATAAACAAATGAAAGCAGATCAGCTAATCTCTAAATTGAACCCGATTATTAGAGGTTGGGCTAATTATTACTGCTACAGTAGTGCAAAAGAAACTTTCAATTACATAGATTACCGAATATGGAGTATGTTATGGCAATGGTGCTTACGACGTCATAAAGATAAAGGAAAACGGTGGATACGGCGTCGATACTTCATGAATCTCGGTAATAGAAGATGGATTTTTGGAGAGCGAAAGGAAAATGTGTTATTGTTTTGCCGTTCCTTTCGGGCGGGTGTAAAATATACACCTGTAAAGGGATATAATAGTCCTTATGATGCGAGTTTGCATAAATATTGGAGTAATCGTTATGGTAAATCTTGGCGGAAAACAACGCCGATGTGATCGAGGGTTTTTGAGGCGCGAGCCCCGTGCGGGGAAACTCGCACGCGGGGTTCCTAAAAGAGGAAGAGGAAAGTAATTTCCTCTCCTTATTTAACAATCTCAGAAAAATAAAATAAAATAAAATAAAAATTATCTAGTATAATAGGAGTCATATTTAATCTTCGAGACGAGTAATTTCGATAAAAAGAAATTATTGTATCCTATCGTCACTATATTTTTACACGAGAGATGCTAGAGAGATAATCTAATAAAATTTTGACAATTATGTCTCAGATGGTGAATGGAGTAACTACTCCATTAGATTGTATGAATGGAGTAAATACTCCATTAGATCTGCTCCATTTTTAAAAACCTTTAAATACCAATAAGAAATAAATTTAGCTAAGATAGGAAATTTTACGTCTATTTTTAATAGTCTTCGAAAAACATTTTTTAGAGGTATTTAAAGCCCTAACAAGTGTAACATAGTCATATTATGATCACGATATGGTAGAATTAGAAGATATTAATCTGGACTCATTACTGGAATTCCAATTTGAAGGGAAGTTAGACCAAGTCTTCTTGAATACTCTTAAACAGGTTGAGACTGAAATTGGATTTAAGCCGGTTGTATCTAAAGTTAATATTGTCTATAACGGACAAGCAGGAGAAGGAACACAAAAAGACGATGCAAATATAGATATAGGGATAACACGAGTGGAAGAGAATGGCACTCTAACCCTCATTTTAAGTGAAAAATATAAAGAATTCTTACCTTTTATTTTACTTCGAGAGGTCTTTTATTGTTTTTTACCCCCTAAAATAAAAGAAATAAGAAATACAAAAATAGCGGTGAACTTTCTTGTTGAAGTACGCCTTAACCATTTAAAAAACATTAAAGAGTGGAAAGTAAAGATAAGAGAAACTATCTATATGGATCATAGGTTTGACAGTGGTTTTGAAAGAGAAATGTCAAATCTTTTTAACTTAGAAGGCGATTCTAATACAAATCCCCTAAAGATCTTTTTTGAGTATTTTAGAAATACAACTCCTATTAAAGACCAAGACCCAATGGATTTCTTTGATGATATTCTTCATAACTTTTACCTAAAAACGTCTCGCATACTCTTTAGAGACGATCTTATCGAGACCTTGCGAATATTAATTACAATATTTTATAAAGTAAAGAATTATCGAGCTCTGTCAGAATATCAAGAATATTTTAAGCAATTGAAAGAGACAGGAAACATCAAAACAGACCTTTCGTTGAAAAGGTTTAGTTCTAATGTGCAATGGATCGCAAGGAATAAATGGATTGCTCCTAATTATCAATATAATTATCCGGCACTAGGACTAAAAGTGATTTGGTATGATTTAATATTTAATCCCTTGCTCCCGGCACATAAAATCTTGCATGTTCTTGAAAGAACGCCATTTTTATTTCTCTTACGATACAGCCTTAGTAATTTTGCAGTAACCGTTTCGGGTTATTTTTTAACCCCTTACCAATATACTAAAGATGTCCTATCTTTCTTGGATAAAATAGAACAGCAGGGCTATGTTATTAAGAAAGATATTTATAATTGGCTACCTCCAACAGGAAATGAACTAAATCTTAACTATTTCAGGGAATTCTATAAAACGGGACGTATAGTTAATCCTTTCCATAAACAGTACGATGAAAAATATGAAGTCTCTTATAGAAGAAAAGATATTACTCTCAGCCCAAGTCCGCTCAAAAAATTCTCTACATTAGAGTATTTATTTCTTAGCATTGCGGGGTATTTCGCTACTTCTGGACTTGGATTCGAAAGGACATCAGAGACGATAAAGACGCTTAAAGATAGTTTATTTGCTGCGATACTGAGACAAAAAAATGAGATATCAAAATTAAAAAGGACGGCTGAAAAACTTATTGATACGATAGAATACAAAGAGGAGTTTTCACGACTTTTAGTTAAGTTTTACAAGAAAGGTATTTTTTCCCTAAGGAATTTCATACACGATTTTACAATCTGCCTTACGCTGGTGATAAGACATCTAAAAAAACACCCACATGTTACCGCTCTGCCCCATCTTCAAAAAGAACTGGCAGCCCATACCATAACCTCCTCATTTGAAGATGAGTTGGTGTTTAATAATACTCAAATAACTAAGCCTATTTTTACTATGGTCTCCTCATCTACTTTCGAAGAGCTGAAGGAAGTGAAGAATCGATTCCAAGTTTTTGAGACGTTTATTAAATTATGCTCTTCAATGAAAATCTTTGATCTGGCTGTGATAGCTAAGTTAGTAGATGACACGACATTAGTAGCTAAAATTCTTAGAGACAAACAAGCAAAATTAGACACATTACGTGGTGAGTTCAAGGCTTTGCGCAGTATAACGAGTAATGATCTAGATACTGTCATAAACTTTCTTGTTAACACCAACCCGCCAGTAATTGACCCGATACTCATCACATCTATGGCTGTGACTCCTTTTGCCGGATATTATTTTCAGATATTCATCAAAGATTACGAGGGCATAGAAAAGGAAATTAATACTCTAAAACGATATATTCCACGAGTTGTGCATAGCCTTATGGGAAACTCATCTCTAGGGATAAGGAAAATTGGATTCTATTTACCTTATATTACCACAAAGGAAAAATACCTTTTTATTTCTATATTAGTTACACTGTTTAAAGGGAGAATTATCTTGGGAACAAGGTTTTTTGAGTCTGGATTTTTTAAGGGATTTTTTTTCAGAGACTTTTACGATTTAGACAAGCACGAATTTTTCTATGCTCCTGACCTTTTTTCCCAATATTTTCTTTATGTTCAAAACATTCTTGGAGACCCTATAAAAAAGAGAAAACTCGATAAAGGAGAAAATCGGAACTTATTTTGGAATGATACTTGTACATGTGACTTAGACGAGTTAGTGTCTCAAGTAGAGAAACGTAAAAGCTGGGAAGATATAGATTTCACGCTTCCCGCATTAAATGAACTGGTTGGATTTTATGAGAGTCTTGAAAGCTATCTTCTTGACACAGAGAGTTTTAGACACATAAAGAAATCAGAGTTTTTCATCCGACATGTAAAGGCTATAAAATTTAAGCCCGCTTTTCAAAAGTTTGGCATGGGACAATACTACTTATATATCAACACCCCCCACTTAAGTAACCTTGATTTTAAACTTTTGTTTAATAATATATTTCAGAAAGTATGGCATCCATTGCATCCTTTAGATGTTCAGTCATTATTTATCAGATATATTTTCCCTTTTAAAAACCCTAATATGGCCTACATAAATTTACTTGCGCTCCACAGGAAGATGATTTCCGAATATTGTATGTTTTTTGTGAAAAAGATGCACGTTCTATGTCACTTTGAGCGTAGTTTAGGACCTAAAGGATGGAATATAGATGCGAAGAATTTCAGATCATTTGTGCGGAGAAATCTACACAACTCGAAGTTAACTATGAGTGATGTAGTGGTTAAAAGCTACACCCTAGGGAATATGGATACGTCCACTTATCTAAGTCCTAATTCTCAAGATTTTCATGACCTTAAAGAGCTTTATGGATGCAAAGGAAAGGATATTAAACTCATTTTAGGTACAAATAGAAAAAACTTGAGTAACACCGTGCTCAATTTGCTTAAGAAGAAATTAATAGTTCCCTATCTAAAACTAAAAAATCTAAATTTTATGGAAAAATTAGTGATAATTCTTCCGGATTTATTCCCTGAGGTAACTCAAAAAGTAATACGGGCGTTTAGTTTTTTCAACTATGGGTTTATATATGAAATAGAAGGACAATATTTTATCCAGGGACTTGATGAGGAAAAAAAGTTCCAAAATGGAATAATGATCAAATTATACCTTCCTCCCCTAGAGTTGAGTCCTTTCCAAACACAATTTAAAGAATTATTTCATTATTTGGGTATTGAAAAATATCTTATAATAAACGATTTGTACGAAGCTAAGAAGCTACTACAATCTGTATATGGAGATTCAGACGTATTTAAATCTTATAATCCCTTGAAAAACCTAAAATGGAACACACAAACTAAAGTATATAACAACCCTAAATTGTTTGGAGAAGGAGTTACTCCTATTTATCCGAAATTAATTCCCGATGATGATGAATAATAAAAGATATCTACTTTTTATGTGCTAATTTTTATCTTTTCTAAAGTGAATTTTTCTTTTAAATATTATTGCTTAGAGAAAAGATTAGGAAAATAAAATTTATTATGAATTGCAGTTGATGTACTAATAACGATTATAGATTATGTAAAGGATGGAGAAGAGCCCGAAGGGAACATTGAAGATAAGGAAATCTTTAAGTATATACCGGACAAAAGAATTTTACGGGTGATGTTTGAAAATCGGATTTTTGGACTCAGAGATATTCAAAAAGAGGCTATTGAGAAAGGGCTGTTTTTTAGAAAATCATTTTTGGTAACCGCCCCTTCTGGCTCAGGAAAAACATTAATTGGTGAGGTGTGTGCCGTTTCTAATATTTTTCAAGGGTTTGGAAAATCTACTTATCTAGTCCCATTTAAAGCACTCGCAACAGAAAAATACTTCCATTTTAAAAAGGGCTATGAAAGGTTTGAAAAAAGAAAAGGAGAACACATAAAAGTAGTTTTATCCATTGGTGATTATGAGGTAGATGATTCTGAGTTAAAAGAAGCAGATATCATAGTTACCACTTATGAAAAGATGGATTCAATTTTACGCAATTTTTATGATAAAGACTGGATTTTCGACATATCTACTATTATCGTAGATGAAATTCATATTATAGGTCAAACTAATAGAGGGCCAAGATTAGAATCACTAATTATTCGGTTGAATGAGCTTTTACATAATCCTCAAATAATAGGGTTATCGGCAACCATAAATAATCCGAGATTTTTTAATTCATGGCTCTCCTCATTAGGTAACGAGACGAAATTAATCTTATCTGATAAGCGTCCTGTGCCTCTTCATTATAACATAGAAGTTACCCAAAATAGAGATTCTACAATAAAAAGGTTAGTAAACAAAACACTTTCTCAGAAGGGGCAGTTACTTGTGTTTTTGAATCGACGTAAAGGTACCCAAGAACAAGCCACATATTTAAATCATATTGTAGAAAAACATTTAGATGATAATGAGCGAAAAGCATGTAAAACTCTTCATAATTCCCTCCATAAAATTAAGGGAGGTAATCCGGGCTTGCTAAAAAATGTAAAAAATGGAGTTGCTTTTCATCATGCAGGTCTTCTGCCGAAAGAACGCAAACTAGTAGAGGATTTTTATCGAGAGCATGTATTAAAGGTTATATGTTGTACCACTACGCTTTCAGCAGGAATTAATACTCCCGCTCGCGTGGTAATTCTAAAAGATTTTCGAAAGTTTATCACCTCGGGATATAACATAAAGAATTTCTCCGGATTTCATGAAAATGGGGATGGGTATAGTTTTTTTAAACCTTTTTTAGGAAATGAGGTATTCCAAATATTAGGTAGAGCGGGAAGACCTGGTTTGGATTCTGAAGGGTATGGGTTTATTTTAGTAAAAAATGTCGAGGAGCGAATGTGGGTTGAGGATAATTATTTTCAAAATACCCTACAGGGTGAAAAGTTCATTCCAAAATATAACGACCTTATTTCAGGGTTAAATAATTTAAATACTTTAAAAGAACAGGTCCTTCTTCGAATTTATGAGGAAAAAAATATCACAATAGAAAAATTAAAACAATTCTTCGAAAAAACCTATTTTTGGTTCGGGATAAAGGATAAAATGAAAAAGCAGAACATCCCAATTGATCAACTGTTAATGATAAAAGAAATAAGCGTACTCAATATTTTAAAATTACATTCTAATCCCAAACGGGTAAAAAAGCTAAAAGAACAAAATCACGCGGTAAAAATTTCGAAAATCTCAAATTCGGCCATAATGGGACATATAAAAACTGACTATGGGGTTTATTCTTGTAATTTTGATATTGAATCGGGAATTACATGTTCTTGTGGGTTTAAAAATGAAGCTTCCGACAACTATGCCGAACAGCAGTTTTCATTCGAGTTTTGTGATCATGTTACTATTTTCCTTCTCTATTTGATGGACCTTCCTGACAAAGCGCTTCAAAAATACGTGAAGGATATCATCCCAAAATCGGTAAAAAATCAGTATGTCTTAAACTATTTATTTGAAAAAGGATTAGTCTTTAAAAACGAGGATGATACTCTACGTTGTTCTCACTTTGGTAAACTCAAGTTTCATGTCTTTTAAGGCGTTTAAGAGCATTATGTAATAAAACAGCTGATGAGGTAATCTGCATGGCAACAAGTGCAACGATAATCAATCAAAATTCACCTGAAACTCCCGCACAAGAATTTATGAGTAGGTTTTTTGGAATTGATCCTAATAAAATAGATATTATTTCTGAAGAGTATGATATTATACAATGGCCAGAAAATCTTCATAATCCTCCATTAATCGGGCAAGAAGCTATTGAGTTATTTGACGATATCTTAGAAACAATAGAAATGCCCGGAAATGATTCATTGATGAGAGAATTAGTATTAAAACTCACGGATCAACCTCTAGACACATCTAAATTATGGTATGAAGCGTTGTATGAACAATTAAACCAGAATTTATTAGTAAAGACAATATATGAAGAATTAGAGCATTCAATGCTTTTAGACGATGCTGTAAAAAAAGTGTATGATAAAATCAGCCGCCCTTTTCAAAAACTCGATGAGGCTAAAGCAGAATTACTTTCTTACCTGGTATTAGGAGCAGTCGCAAATAAAGATGAGCCTTTACTACGCCCTAAATTACATTATTTTATTCGTGGTCTTCAGGGAATGTCAGCGGTTCTGAAAGAAAGAAGATCCCAAAATTCGATTCAAACACATCCACAAATATATTTTGATGCTAATAAGGCGATTATCGATAACCCTGATATTTTACCTTCTGCCATCTTTCCTGTTTTTTCATGTATGAACTGTGGGCAGCATTATTTTGAAGCATGGTTAGATGAAGTAAATATTGAGGGAGATGGATTATCTGGTGGTGCCCCTGATGGAGATAATATATATTGGAAAGTCTTAGATGAAGAAAATGGCACTAGATTTTTGTTTATAGATAGATTTGTAAGTGAAGATTTTGAAGCTGATAATCTCCAATATATGGCTGCAATAGAAGCAAAGCGGTCTACGATATTTGTGTGTCCGTTTTGTGGAACTTTTCATAGATATGGGGATGATCAATGTCATAATCCACAATGCAGACGAGGAAATAACAATTTACTTCCAGTATTTATCATTCAACAAAAAAACCAATTACAATCCTGTCCAAGTTGTACCTATCAAGGCCCTAGGAGGGGCGGGGGTAGGTTAGAACCAATCCGAAAATTAAGAGCAGTTACAGTTGCTGATATTCATATTTTAGCCCAGGATTTAATAAATACACAAATGCTTGAACAACAGAAATTGATAATATTCTCGGATAATCGCCAGGACGCCGCATTTCAAGCTGCTTGGATTAATCAACGTGCGAGACGATATCGTTTTAGACATCTTCTTTATTCAATACTAAAGAATGAAAATAAACCTACATCTATAGGTGATTTATCACATAAAGTATTTGATATTTTTAAATCGGACCGTCAGTTAACTCGATATATGGCTCCTGAAGTTTATTCTACGGAATCTGATGATGTTTATAGTAAAAGAATCGAAGAAAATCTAAAAAAATTCATTAGAATTATGATCCTTTTAGAATTAACGCAAGCAATGAAATGGCGTAGGAATCTTGAAGCCTGGGGAATGCTAAGAGTGGTTTATAAAGGTATTAGTGATGATACTAATGATGAAGAATTGATACATATCACAAGACAATATGGATTAAATTTAGAAGAGATAAAAGATTTCTTAGGAAATTTATTAGATATTTATCGCCGTGGAAATGCTTTATTCGACCCAATAACTCCAATATTTGAAAGATTTTGGCATGAAGGAAATGATGAAATCCAACATGGTATCGTCCCTCCAAGTTTAGCAAAACTCCATCCTTTTGGATTAGTATTTCAGAAAGATAAGAATAACGAGAAATATGCTAAAGCCTTCTATTCACAGAAAGGAAGGACATTACTAAAGGACTTTTCTAAAAAATTTGGTATAGAAAAGGATCAAATGAAAGATTTTCTAAAGGACGTCTGGAATTTTCTAATCAAAATCAAAATAATTATTCCTATTACCTTAAAATCATCAAAAAATAAAGCATTAGGTGGAGCTTCTGGACTATATCATATTGACGACCAAAAACTCGGATTAATTATCCAAGAAGAATTATATAGGTGTACTATTTGCCAAAGAATACATACAAGACCAACACCAAAACATTGCTGCAGTGCTTATAATTGTAAAGGGAATTTAATTCGTGAGATTCCCTCAGAAGATGGTTATGATATTCAAGTTTTAAAGCGAGATTTTACTATGATTGTTGCACGTGAGCATACAGCACAAGTCCCAGCAAAATTAAGAAGCGATTATGAAAAAGAATTTAAATTGACCCCTGTACCAAATAAAATGAAAGTTAATTGTCTAGTATCAACCCCTACACTTGAATTAGGTGTTGATATTGGAAATTTAGATGTTATATTACTAAGAAATGTTCCACCTCTACCATCTAATTATTGGCAAAGAGCGGGTAGAGCGGGTAGACGTCATCGTATGGCATTAATTTATACTTATTCTAGAAAAAGTATTCATGATGATTATTTTTTTGAAGATCCCCTACGAATGTTGGCAGAAAAAATTGTGGCTCCAAAATTTAACTTGAAAAATAATATAATGATTGAAAAACACTGTCACGCTTCTATATTGTCTAAAATAGAATCAATCGCAAATCGCTCAGCTCAAAATCAAGATGAGGAATCTTTATTAATAGAGTACAAAAAGACAGTTCCTAAATTTTTAAGAGGTATTGCTTTTGATGGAAATAGATATAGACGAACACCATTTGATCTCAGTTCTTTTATAAATATATATGAGAAATTCAAACCAGAATTTGAGAAATATATATTTGATGTATTTCAGCAATATTGGCCTGGTGAGGCTTTATCAGAAGTCAAACCAGACATATTAAGAGACTATTTTAATTCTTTCACAAGTCAATTAAAAGAAATTTATGATGGAATTATCAGAGAATTCATGTGGGTTCTTGAGACTAAAAAAAAGCTACAAAGAATTGAAGAAGAACAATTATTAGATGAGATGCAGAGAAAGCTCTTAGCAAGATGTAAGGCTTACATATATCGAGTTAAAGAAGAAAATTTATCAAATTATATGTTATCAATCCTTTCAGATAGAGGCTTTTTACCAAATTACTTTGGTATGGGAGGAAATATTATTGCTTATGTAAATGAAGGATACTCGGCAACTTGGAACAAAATCGACTTTGAGCTTAATAGAACTGCATTAATAGCCTTACGTGAATATTCTCCTGGAAATTTAATCTATGCTAATGGAGGAAAATATCGTACAGCATTCTTTCATTTCCCAGTTCGAGAAGATACTGATGAGCCTGTTGATTCAATTTTACCAGATTCATATCTTTTTAGTACGGAAACATTAAAAATTGTAGAGAAAGGACAACCTATGAGTGGATATAATCAGGGAGATATGATTGAAATCGAAGGGATACCTATTAGTAATGTAGATCTTAGTTTTCTTTCACATGTGTCTGATTCTGACGATTATAGATTTCGTATGGCTTGCAGAACAGCGGGATACCTTCAAAGTTATCATAGAGGAGGAGAAATTTATTCTATAAATGATTTGGAACTTCATCATATTCATGGTCAGAAAATTGGATTTGTTAATATCGGGCCAGTAGCAAAGGAAACCGATTTTGAATTTGGATATCCAATTTGTATCGTGTGTGGAGCTACAAGGTCTCCATTTGCTTCAGAAAGGGAGTTAGAACATTTTATTGAACATCATAAGAATAAAACCTGTGGAAAGGAGCCTGATAAATATGCTCTAACTACAGATGCGGATGTAGATGTATTTTTATTTAAATCATTTAAAGAAAAGGCAGAAGCGATAAATTTTTCTGAAGCAATTAGAATGGGCGCAAATGTTATATTAGAAATGAATCGTGATGATTTGGAAATATTATTATTGCCTGAAACTGAGGAAGAGTATAATGTCGTAATTTATGATCCAATGCCAGGAGGGTCGGGATTATTAGGGCAAATAATAGAAAGGTGGAAAGAAGTGTGTAATGCAGCTTTAAGTATATTAAATTGTTCAAACCAATGCCAATTAAGCTGCTATGTCTGCATGAGAACATATAGAAACATAATGAATCATGATATATTTGATAGGAATCTTGCAATAGATTTAATTAACAATTACTCAACAAGTATGATTTTTCGGCATGATATACCTTCCAGAACGGATCAGCAAGTTCAAACTGGTACTTCAACAAACTGGACAGAACAAAGATTTCGTAATCTGTTTAATGAACATGGCTTTCCACCCTTCGATGCACAAAAAGAGATTCAGTTAATGGGTCAAATTCCATCTACGACCCCTGATTTTTATTATGAAGAACAGTCAACAAATAAAAAAATTGCCATATATATCGATGGTCTTTCAAGAACTATACATGGAAATATAAAACGTCAAGAGATTGATGAGTTTATAACACAAGCTTTAGAGAATTTTTATAAAATGAAAGTTGTTAGAATTCCCGCCTCAGCGAAAAATGATCCCAGATTATTAGATTACTATTTACGGGAAATTGCTAATTATTTAGAATAAAAAATAACCGTTATATAATAATATAATTATAAAAGAATTCCAGCAAAAGTAAAGAAAATTGAAATCATGAGTCAAATAGTACACAAAAACAACAAAAAAATCGCCATAGCATCAGGTATTTCTCCCGAAAACATTAATTCTTATAAAATGGCTGACATTTTCATGGTTGCTACTGGAATATCTCATGATTTTACTCATTTAAATCCTCAATTAATTAAAAAATTACATTATTATTTAAGAGATGAATAAAAGTGAAATTGATTAATTAGAAATCCTGAATTAATATAAACAAGACAAATAATTAAATAATAGATTTTCTTTCGGTCATACACTTGGGTTTCGACGGCAAGTATCATCTTTTTTAAAAAAGTTTAACAAATAAAATGATCCCATATGGGAACATTTAAATATTAAAACTGTATCTATTTATATAATTGTCAAAAAAACTTTGGGTATAATTTTGCCAGAAGACGATCGAACGAGAGAATTGCCTATAAGTCTTCAAGGAATTGAAATCATCTTACAATATTTAAGTGATAAAGGTAAAGAGACTTCAAGCATCAGAAATATTAGCGAACAGACTGGAGTTTCTATGCGAGTCGTTAAAAATATACTATTTCAACTCGAGAAATTTAATCAAGTGGAGAGGTTTGTTGAAAAGAATAAGATTCTCCCTAAATGGAGAATTACAAAATTCGGAAAAAAGGTTCTAAAGGAAGCAAAAGGTATAGAAGAACAAACTATATTTCAGAGTTGGAAAGACGAATTAATATATAATATCACTATTCCTGATAACTTTGAAAAACTAAGAGATGAAAATAAAGCAAATCTTGAGTTAATTAAATCAAAGTTAAATTTCATTCAAAATGAGTTAAGCAAAATACTAGGTACTGTATTAAATCTTGATAATCCTGCCTTTGAAGATTTGTTAAGTTTCATTATTAGACGAACAAAATTTCTAAGGCAAAAACTATCGCATTTACCTTTGGACCCGCTCGCTAAATATACATTAAAGAAAAAAGGCGAAAGAGAGAAAAAATTCTCAAAGGAAGAAGAAAAATTGTTATTGGTAGAGATTCATTTCTTCAATTCATTAATACTGAACGAAATAAATCGAATAACAGAATTTTACAATAAACTATCTCAATATTTAGTTAAAGAATCTATTTCCAATAGCTTTTCAGTAACAAAAGATTTAAGAGAGGAGATCCGAACTCTTACAACTCTATTCAACCATCGAGAGAATGTCAGCATAGATACGCATGTATTATCAATCGATAATTTAAAGCAGATATCTAAAAATAAAATCAATATTGATGTCTTAAGTGAGATCATTGACATCCCGATTACCGAAGAGGAACAACTAAAAGAAATTGAGAAAATAGTTCTAAAATTTCAAAATATCCTTAGTAAAGGCGAAAAGCAACTTAATAACCTTAGTACAGAAATTACTGATAACATTCCATTATTTACATTATATCAATTAATTATGGATGAGAATCCGAATCTGAATATCACAATTAAACAATTAGAGCAAGTTATAAAAGAACTTGCGGACGAGGGACATATATCTGGGATAGAATTAATTCAAGGAGATGAAGATCATTACCTGAAAGTTGTCCAATTAAAAGCGCACGATATTTCTAAAGATGAACATGAAATTATTTCTAACGCATTAAAGTTTCAAGCTTTTTCATTGGCAGATATGGTTGATGCAACAGGTTGGGCCATTGAAAAAGTTCAAAAAATTTTAAGTGAACTTACAGAGTTAGGAATCCTGAAATATTCTAAAAATCTTTTACAAGGCGAGCGGTGGTATGTCGTTTCAGAAAATAATATGTAATATAAATTTAAATTAGTTTAAATCAAAATAATATTAACCAAAAGAAAGAATGTGAAAATAATGTTTAGAAAAGTAGATGATAAAAAGTATAAGGATTACGATCCTGAGATTATTGCTTGGCAGAGAGAAGATAAGGGTGAGTTAGAGACTGCCTTATTGTCTTCTTTCCCTCAACCAGGAGATAATATTAAAAATAAAAAATATTTTGCTGTAAAGGATTACGAGAAAGTGCTTTTTTATAACAAAGGAGAATTAATCGATGTTCTGGGAGGCGGAATTTACGAGCTTGATAAAAAGGCGAGAATAAAAGGCACAGAAATCGTATGGATTGATATTTCTTTTTTAACTATTCCGTGGGGTGTACCGATGAAAGACGGGATTCCAACTAAAGACGGGTTCGTTGTTGGCTTACACGGTGATTTGAAACTTAGGATTAATGACGCTAAAATATTTTACAACGATATTGTAGCAGGAAAGAAAGAATGGATTGTTCAAGACCTTAAAGATTGGATCATGACATTATTACATACATCTCTTAGAGACATTTTCAAGAATTATACTATGAAATCCATTAATTTGGAAGAGCGAGAAAGAGTAATCAATCTCGTAACAGCTAAAGTATCAGATGAATTTGTGCGATACGGCTTAGAACTTGAGACATTCAATGTTATTGGGTTAAAAACACCCTCCGATGTAGAAGATGTTCTTGAACAAGACAAGCATAAGACAAAAACCATTGTCCAAGCAAATAAAAGATCTTTTGAAAGTTTAATTCAACAGAAAGACCACTTTCAAGACCGAATTAAAGAATTAAATAATAAAATGAAAGAACTTCAAAACATGTTACTTAACGACGAGATCGATCAGCAAGAATACGATAAAAAAAATAAGCAAACTCAGCTTTTCATTGAAGAGGCTCAAAAGGAATTAAAAAAAATTGAGGAGGCAATTTCAAGAAGTTAGATATTGCCATGCTTAATATTGGTGCTGAAAAAAATCCTACTGTTAATGGGGTTTTAACCCATATATGGCAACTTGCTAACACACGTTTTGGTGATACTTATGGTTATGAATTTAAGTCGCTACGATGCCCTCAATGTGGAGGTTCTCTCGATAATATGGATAAAAGCAAGGATACCGTTAAATGTAGGTATTGCGGAGAATTGTTCGAGAAAAAAGCTTTAAAATAAAGAAGAAAATTAATATAAAACGATTTAAATAATTATGCGCAAATTGGATAAGTTATTAGATGAAGATAAAAACAAATGGATAAAGGATAATTTATTAGAAATTTTAGGGCTTTTAAATTTAGGAAACGAATCTATACTTATTGCTGAAAAATATTTTCGTTCATATCGTTTTACTATACCTCTTTCAATAGAAAATTTAATATACAACATGCAGAGAGTAACTCAACATCACGAGTCCTTAGTAATTGAAGATATTAAGGAATTTATTAAAAATTTTAAAGGTTATTTTGTATTAAACCAAAAGGAATTTGTTTATACTACAGAAACAGGTAATACTAAAAAACATCCTCCAAGTAATTGTGAAATTACAATAAATGGTAAATTTCAAAAAATAACACATCCGGACACATCAAAATCGCAAACAGAGTTAATTTTAAAACAAGATTTATTAGAATTAGCTAAGAATTCTGTTTCTAATCAGAAATTTGATTCAAATATAATTCTTAATAAAATAAAAACAGAAATGACGAGTGTGAAAGATTTATTATATCTCGCTATTTTATCAAAAATCTTTGAAATAAATAAGTCTCAAAATTTTTATAATTATGATGGAGATGCTAAATATGATTTAAGTGTAGTAATGGAAATTTCTAATATAGATGAAGATGTTATTAACAAATGTTTAGGATTTGAGGGTGTTTTTGAAGTTTATATTGAAAAACTTTTAAAATTTCTTCCAAAAAACCAAAAATCATTTTCAATTTTTTATTCACACAATTTTAATACAAATACTTGCTACATGACAAATAATATTCATATAAATCCTTCACTTTCAAAAGTACTATTCGTAGAACTAGAAAAAATTCCAATTGCTGAAAAATTAGAAGAAACATATACAGATATTAAACAAAATCTCTTAAAAAACGAAGAAAGATGCCCACTATTTGATTATAAAGATGAAGAATTTTTATTTATGAATAAATATCGCTCGATATTTCTCGATGAATTTAAAAAAAGCAAGATATTCAATTTTCAACTGGAAGATAATGAATTAAAAGCCCTGCATAAATTGATTGATAAAAAGATATTAAAAATTCAAAATGACGAAATTCTTCTGAATTCAAATGAAAGATTTGATGCCTATTATGAAACTCTACGAAATAAAGAAACCGATCGGATTAATAAAAATGTATTAGAAATAACATATCGGTGGTTAAAAATAGAAATAGATATTAATGCTCCGCTTAAACAAATAGTTAAAAATAAAATTTATGAGCGAAAACAAGAAATCGAGAAAATTGAAGTGCAGAAATGCCCTGAATGTGGAGGAAAGATTCCTCCATTAAGAGTTAAAGAATATCTTGATGGAAAGGATATAATTTGTATGTATTGTAATTATTTAATTTCCAAGAGACTTTAAATTCTCATTAGTCATTTGTGAAAAAAACTCAAATTGATTGCTATTAATCTAAAAAAGTTATATATATATCACTAACTTTAAACTTAGAGATTAACTTTATTGTAGAAAAAACGATGTGGAAATCAAAATGACAAAAATTGAAGATGAATTTTTTAGCCTAACTGAAACTCAAAAGGAATTTGTTCAAAAACAATATAAGATTTTTAGAGAACGCATAAAAACAGATGAAAAATTAATGAAAAACAAGAGAGAATTCGATGCTTTATTAAATTCAAGAATTAAAGACAAAAAATTGAATTTAACCGAGAAGGATATTGAAGATCTATTGCGTTCCATTCAAACATTATCTAATTTAGATTGGGCATATGGACAAATTAAAAAAGCATTAGAAGAAAAAAAATTACTCCTGAGTGAGTTCAATGAAAAATTATACCATTTATTTATTAATAATGGTGAAAGACCAGAATTTTATAAATTTCTCATAGAATTTAGAGCCCTTAATCAAATTGGTCTTGTAACCTCATCTCAGATTTCGTGTTTTATAAACAATGAAAAAAATCCTTTATATACAGATCAACAATGGAGTATTGTAACAGAATATCTAAAAATTCCTAAAAGCAATAAAAGTTTTTTAATCCACGAAGATCCCGATTTCTATAAGAATCTCTATCCATTTGAAAAAAGGTTCCTATATAAAATCTATATTCTAAGTAAATTAAGAGACTATATAAACAGTCTTGATTCAGAACCTTTCGATTTTTTTCAATTAAGTAGGTTCCTTTGGAGAATATATGATGAGCAAAAAAAATCCAAAAGAGAAGTAGAAGTTGAGGATGTGGATGTTGATAGTATTGAAATAAATCACTCTGATTTAATTAATCAAATTTTAGAGGTTTGGGAGAGATTGCTTCCAAAGATACCTAAAATTGAAGAAAAAAAACGAGTTCATTTTGATCTTATTGCAGAAAAAAAGAGAACTGCTGAAATTACAAAAAAAGTAAAAAACTTTATTGTGGACCCATCTGCGAGTGAAACTTAGTTTATTTCTTTTTGGAATGAATTATATTCCGCTCAACGTGTAAGTAGAGCAAGTAGAGTTATTCTCGCGAATCAAACTGATTCAGGAGCTTTTGATGTTGAAAAATTAAAGAGAACCCTAAAAGAAATAATTGAGTCAGATGAATACAAAACAGAATGGGAACATAAAACCTATATAAGTGGAGCTAGGAAAACTCTTTGGGAGTTATTTGGTGTTCTTCATCCAGATAAACCAATTGTTAATAACTGCTCAAGACATGGACTTGATTATCTGCTAAATCAAAAAACAGTGGATGATTATTATGAAATTAGAAAAGCAATTGATAAATTTAAGAAGGATTACTTAGATAAAATCGGTCATGTTACATCATCTAGTGATATACCTGAAGAAATACGTTCCTCGATATATGAAGAAATAGATAAACTGTTCAATGTTATTGATAAAGCAAAAATGGATGATTATGAAAAAGCAGGTGATACAGATGCTAAAAAGCTATTTGAATTAGTAAGTAAATTAAAAGGGACTTATAAATTATCCACCAGTTTTGACGGGTTAGAAATAGAATCAGAAATTGAAGCTGAAAATTTGATTTTTGAAAATAAAAATAAATTAATTAATCGAATAAATACAGCATTGAAGACAGGTAAAAATGTGATATTAATTGGACCTCCAGGCACAGGAAAAACTAAATTAGCAACGGTTATATGCGACTCTTTGAAAGGTAAAGGTAATTATAAGTTTTGCACTGCTACTTCTGACTGGTCTACTTTTGATACTATAGGAGGATATCGATTACAAAAAGATAAAACTTTGAAATTTGAACCTGGTTTATTTTTACAATGTTTTATTAAAAAAGATAAACCAGATAATCGAAAATGGCTAATTATTGATGAATTAAACCGAGCAGATATTGATAAAGCTTTTGGAGCTCTCTTTTCTCTTTTAACAGGTGAAAATGTAACTCTCTCTTTTATTCAAGATGATAAGCAAATAGAATTAATGGCAGATTACAAAAGTACAAATTTTGTGTCAGAAACTTATCGATATTATATTCCTGAAGATTTTAGAATAATAGGGACTATGAATACTTACGATAAAAGCTCACTGTATGAAATGAGTTATGCATTTATGAGAAGATTTGCATTTATTATGGTAGATATTCCCATTATTCAAAGTATTAATCCCCAATTGATTGAAAAATATATTAAATGCTGGGAGAAACTAGATATTGAAATTGACCCTGCTTTACCTTCAGAGCTCTCAGAGCTATGGAAATGCGTAATAAAATCTAAAAGAAAAATTGGACCAGCTATAATTAGAGATATCTATTTTTACATTAAAAACACTGAACCTAGGGATTATGTTGGAGCTGTTACGATGTATATCTTGCCTCAATTTGAAGGATTATTAGAGAGAGATATAATAGATGCGGTTAAAGCTCTCAGAAAATTAAACATTATTCTTAGTGAAGATAAAGACGAATTAAATGAATATTCAGCTGAATTCTTTAATATTGATCCAAATTTATTAAAAGAAGAGGAAAAGGTTGTAGTTGAAGAAATGGTAAATCCTGATTCAGAATAAACTTAAAATATTAAATTTTTAAAAAAAAATGAGTCAAAAAGCTAAAAGGATAGATTTCTCTGAAGAGATCGCATATGAGATTGCTGGAGATCTATTATTTTATTTATTGAATGGAAATCTTTCATCGTTCATCAATACTTTCGATCCTTCGTTAGATATAAATGATATAAATCGATTACTAAGAATACATTTTATTCTTACTGAAAAAAAAAACGAAAATGATGTAGGGGTTATTGATTTTATACAAGATTTAACTAAAAACCTGGGGAGTATTAAAACAATTTCCTCACCTAAAACTCAAGCCTTTAAGGGTAAAGTGAAAGGGAAAATAAATTGGAAGAAAACCAATGACCTAAGGAGTAAGACCCCTTTCCAAGGTAAAACTCTATTTGTCTGTGATAAAAAGGAAAAAAATTATGATATTATTGAAAACCTTGTGCTAAAGAAAATCTTGCAGATAATCTATAAAATCGTATTTGAGGATTTGGGTGCTATTATTAAAGGAAATATTAAGAGAGACTGGTTAGCAAATTGGCTCAAGGAAGATCATGCTAAATATCGTTTGATTGATGAATTTTTTCAAATATATCATAGGAATATTTACTTAAGAAGAATATCTCTTGAAAAAGTTAAAATTAACGATCGAAATCTTCGAAAAGTATTGAAATCTCGTTCTCAACTTTATCGAAATGGCGCTAAATTATTAATAAAATATAGAAAATTGATTAACTACGAAATGAACAAAAGAGAAGTTAAAGAGTTATTGAATAATACATTTATTTTACCTGAAAGAAAGTCTGTACTTTTTGAGCTGTACTGGATTATTCAGATTGTCAGATTATTTAAAATTAAAGAATTTAATAATATTAAGTACGATATAAGAGAACCAAAGGAAAACTTGGTTGCGTCTTGGTCTAAGGATAATTATACATATAATATTTATCATGATACAAAAGGAACATTCAAATTTTACGAGAAAATTAACGATCTTAATGAACAATTAGATGGGAAAGACAACTACTTTTCTAGAAGTCTTTTAGTTAAGGAAAAATTAGCTGACCTCCTTTCAAAAGAGAAATATGGGTTTGGGAGTAGACGTCCTGATATAATTTTAGAAAAAATTAATAATAAAGGAAATTGTATAGGATTATTAATCGGAGAAGTCAAATATACAAATGATAAAGGATATGCCATAACAGGCCTAGGAGAATTATTAGAGTATATCGCTTTAATAAAAGAAAAGAATCTCGATAAGAAATATCATTATAAAGAAGCAAAAACAGACCTATTTGATAGTCTAAAATCCATAACGGGGATATTATTTACAAGAGAAATAAAAAGTTTTTCAATAAAACCTAAATCTAATATCGATGTAATACAATATGGTGAAAACTTGAAATTAACGGAGGTTATTAATAAATTTATAAGTTAATATTACTATCATCTATTCCAATGACTTTATAAGAGGTTTTGAACAAGATTAGTCCTTAAAATGTTTTATAAAATATACAAAATCTTTTTCTTTCTTCAGAAATCCAAGATTGCACGCATGATAAAAATGGGTAAAAATTTTTTTTTCTTCAACACCCTATAAACCCCCATGGTAATCCCCGATTTAAGCCATCTCCTTATAGTTTCCCGAAATACGGGAACTCTTTTAAGCTCCGGATATCACAATCATAAATCGTACCTTTGGAGACATTGTGGAGAAAAACTCCGTAACTCGCGTTAAACACCGTACAATTAATTAACGAGAAGTATTTATTGGTATTATTAATGAGAATTCCAAAAGTATTCCCATTTGCGTCAATAGACTTATCTTCAATGATGTAGGGATTGGATAAAGTTCCATTTCCAGAGGAGGCAGTTTGGTTTAATTCATAATTATTCTGAATGATAATTACTTGCCCATTCGAGGAGGCTTTAAGAGTAACATTTCCAGCGGATTCAAATGAATCATTGCTCGCTGAAAGAGTAGGAGTGTCTAAATGAGGTAAACTAGCTAGAATGAGAGTAAAAAACATGCACACCAAGAACACTATTTTATAAACGTTTTTCTGTGTCACTTTTTTGATTTGTCCCTTTAAGAATTTCATAATCCTATTACCTCATTTAATAATTTATCGACTTTTTTTTCTGGATCTGATACGACATATTTCTTTTTCTTGAATATGACTATACTAATGATAACAGAACTCGCAACTACAGAGATAACACTGAGAATCGTAATTGAAAAGAAATCGAAGCTATCTTTATATATATCTACTTATTCTCATTTAAATTCCTAC
>SDBT01005109.1_pt1 | contig 22129 bp, 17 predicted proteins | sample 2277101 | NCBI WGS metagenome assembly SDBT01 (sample SAMN10404973, study PRJNA504765) | marine sediment metagenome | isolation source: marine sediment core GS10_PC15, 103 cmbsf | place: Arctic Ocean: Southern Knipovich Ridge | collected 2010 | reverse complement strand
TTACAATATTTAGAGTCTGCCCCCGACTTCTCCTCAGTGACTTCTCCTCAGTGCGTTGGGCTACATCGCCCCGGCCGACAAACTCTACGGTCGCGAAGCGGAGATCTTCGCCGCACGCGACGCCAAACTCGAAGCGGCTCGCCGCCAACGGGCCGCCGGTCGGACCCGTGGCAAAGCGGCCAAGAGATGCTCTACTGACACAGCCTGATCGGAAGATAGGGCACCGGTGGGAACCGACCCGAGCGCCGCATCAGGTCTCGAAGCAGAAGGGGGAGTCGGTCACACGTCGGTTCCTCCTCCTTCGTCCTCCTGCTTTGAGTTCCAAGCGATAAACCCCAGGGGGTCTGGGGGACTGGCCCCCCAGTAAAGCAACACAGCCTTCAGCCCGTCCTCAACCAACCAACTCCAGTACGTCAAAACTCAACGTCAGGCTGAACCAATACAGTGTTACAACGTGCGGCCGACCAAGACGAACCCGAGAAGCCCTAACGAAAACGGCGATTGCGAAAGCCTCCACGGCCATCTGAAAACGGTCATCGACCAGGCGTTGTTGCTTCGCGGAAGCCGCGACTTCGCCAGTCGAGCAGAGTACCAGACGTTTCTTGACGGCATGTTTGGGAAGAAACACGCCGGCCGAAGTCAGCGGTTCGAGGAGGAACGCGAAGCCCTTGGTACACTTCCAGCCAAGCCGCTTCCCTTTTTCGGCACCGTCGAGGTGAAGGTTCGCAATTCGAGCACGATCTGCGTCCGGCAAAACACTTACAGCGTGCCAAGTCGGCTGATGGGCGAGGAGGTCACGGTCCGTATCTTTGCCGAGCATCTTGAAATCTGGTACGCCCAGCGATGCACCGAGCGTCTGCCTCGCCTGCATGGCAAGCACAAACATCGAATCAACTACCGGCATGTGATCGACAGTCTCGTTCGCAATGCGAAGAGCGCCGCGTGAATCGGATCGCGAGGCTACTGCGGCTATCGAAGATACCGCCGGAGAAGACGTTGGAGGCGTTCGAGATGCCGCGGTTGCCGCGAAAGGTGAGTCGCCAGGTGAAAACGCTTCTTGCCGGCGACTTCCTCGACCGCGCTGAGAACGTTTTGGTGTTTGGGCGAAGCGGCACTGGAAAAACGCATCTGCTTTGCGGTCTCGGGCAGGAACTGATTCGTCAGGGCCGAAGGGTGGAGATGAACGTAGGAAGTTACCGCCTCGCCGAAGCAAAGGATCGAACCGAAACCGAGAAGTCCGTCGAGAAGCCGCGTGCGGCAAAACCCAAAAAGCCATCAACCTAAGTCACGTGCAGAGTCGTGAGCTGAGCCTCATCACTTGAGACGACGCAAGCCTGGCAGGCAGCGTAATCCTGCAAGTCTACATAAACTTTCGCGGCCCCCATGGGGGCCAATATGACGGCCCTACCGGGAGAAGAGAGAGGAACCAGAAAAACGTAATTGTCGCTAAAGGAAACAGGTAGTTGTCGTCGAACACGAAGTATCCATCCCACACTTGGCATGCCGATCTGCCGATCCCCGGCGAGTCCCTCACTCAGTAGCACGCTGTCTCTCTGCGCCGGACCTCGTATAGGCTCCCTTCTGTGCTCCATCCGGGGCGTGGAAGCATTGCTCCCGTGTGTCGATCCATCGAATTGCATGCGGAACCCGCTTTCCCGGGGCACCAATCACCAGGAATTCGACCGTCGAATCTTCCCGGACTAACGCACCGACTATGGCAGGCGTCGCGACCGCCGCCGAATCCACGTATCCATGCCTCGCACTCCAGCGTCCGAGCCCACGCCGGCGGCTGGAGCCAAGGTGCCGCTCGACTCGTTTTTGTAGATCGATAATATTCGATCGACCGCCTCACGAACGACGTCGGCCGGCAAGGCATAGCAATGCGTTCGACTAACCCGAGCGATATTCAGCCCGGCGAAATTGCCTTCGACGTCAAACAATGGTCCACCGCAATCAGCCGGCTCAACATGCGCATCGTGGCAGAACACTTCTTCAAAACCTGTCCGACGCTTGCTGCCGCCGCCAGCAAACTGGTAGGCAATGTGTCCTCCTCTATTGTGGGGTCGCGTTCCCAAAGCGACCTCGACCGACCGCTCTTTCGATTCTCGCTCAATCGTTATGAGAACCGATTCGCCTGGATCATGAGAGCGAATCGTGTTGATCAGTTTTTCGACAGAGTCGATCAGGACGTCATCGACGCTCAGGATGACATCCCCCTGCTTGAGTTTGGCCTTCTTAGCGGGCCCCTCGGGGACATCGGTCAAGATAACCTGCTTATCCTGCGACCCCAGCCTTACGCCCAAATACCCGTACTGTTTCCGAGGAGGCGATGCAAAACGGGCCGATCCGACAACGCTGACGAAGCCGTTCGACTCGCTGGGCCGTGGGGAGAGCAGCAATCCGGTCGACACCTCATACGACGAGTCGAGGTCGACCGCTCGTTCGAATCGGGCCTCAACCTTCAGCAGAATGAGGTCGTTCTCTTCATCGCGACCGAGAATTTCCGCCGCTAGTTCCCGATCCTCGCAGTCGGTTACGACGGGCGATCGACCGACACGCGAACCTTTACTAAGGATCATCCCCTCCTGGCTTATGACAGTCCCAAGAACCGATATCGTCTTGTCCGCCTTCCTGCTGGCAATGCGGACGGTCAAGTCGTCCAGAGCATCTTCGACCGGAGCGAGAAGCTGGGCCAAATCGGACCACGCGTCGTATTGATCCGACCCGCCCTCAGCGAGCTTCGGAGGCTTCGGTAATCGCGGTTTGACCGCCATGGCAAGTTCCTGATCGTCCCGCGCGACCGTCAGTTTCAACTCGCGTCCGCGCCGGCTCATGGTGCGACGCAGCTCCCGGGCGATGGGGAATCCTGCGTTCGCTTTTTTTCCATTGATACTAAGAATGAAGTCGCCGGCTTGCAACCCCGCCTTATCGGCAGGCGAATCGTCAACGATCGATGCGATCTCCGCCCCCTTCTCGGTCGCCGCATTCGATTTCAACTTGACCCCGTAAAGGTCGGTCGCGTAAGGGGGCGTGAATTCTTTCGGTTCGCACAACGCATCCCAATAGGTGTGAAAAAGATCGACCGGCAGATCGAAATTATTCGACAGGCTACGATTGATGTAGCTGTGGATCCCGATCAGACGCCCTTCGAGATCGAAGAGACCGCCACCCGAATCACCCGGCTCCATTAGGCACGTATTATGCAGATGGCCTCGGGCGTTGAGCCCCACAACGCGACCGTATCGTACGACCAATCCGCGTTTCTTGTAAAGGCCGCCCGGATGACTGATGCTCAAACAGGGTTGATTGCTGACGAGTTCGCCGGACCGTCCCATTTCAACCCAAGGAAATTCGGCGTCCTCGACGATCCGCATCAATCCGACATCCAGGGAATCGGACCTACCGAGCGACTTGGCCTTGAGCGTTCTCCCATCATCGAGATGCAGATAGTAATCGCGATTGGGTTGCATGCAATGCGCCGCGGTGAGTACGTATCCCTCCTTCCCGACGATTACGGCGCTGAAACCTGCATGTCCGCTTCGACTCTTGGAAACAGCGACGCATGCCGGTTTCGCGCGCCCAACGCCGGCCTGGATCTTCTCATTCAGTTCCTGGAGATCGGAGCCCGCTGCCAGGCCCGATTCGGAATCTTCACAAAAGGCGCCTTGGTCATGGAAAATGAAGAGAAGCGTGGCAACACACACGGCGCCGCCAAAGATCACAGCGGTCGGCCGTCGGGCACTCTTGAATCGCCAACGTGGGGTTTTCATATTTTCACTCCTATGAGTGTTGCCTGCTCCGAAATGTTGACAGCGGGAGCGCCATTTGGTTGGCCCGGTCTGCCAGGTCCACCAGGTCCACCTTGCCGGCTTGCAGTTCCGCGATCTGCCCTTCCAGCTTGTCTTTATCCGCTTTGAGCTGCGCGACACGTGCGTCATCCTGGCCGCAGCCGGTTACCCAGAGAGCCAGTAGGGAAATCGTGAACGCGAGCAATACGGTAGTCGAAGAAGTGTTACCCATTTGTGGCACCTCACTTCCTGAGCGACTGAAAGTGTGAACGTGGTTCAGGCCGACCGGCCCGACACACGCGATATTGTAGGCCTGGAGAGCCGAAAATCAACAGGGTGGCACGAAATGGGTGCGAATGGCTGACAGAAGGGCGATACGGCCCTATTGGTGGCGTCGGTGAGTGGCCGGACCGTACGCGATGCAGCAAAGCTGGCCGATGCTGACCGCTGATAGCAAACAACAAGGGGAAGCTCCACGAACGGTTCCAGGTACATCCAAATGGGAAATCCCGGTTTTCGGGTAGAGCGGACGCAACCACATCGAATCTCGGCCAGATCCAGACGCGGACCTACGACTTCCAAGCGGCCGGCAAGGAGATGGAGTACACGCTATTCGTCCCCTCCGGCTACCAGAAGGACAAACGGACTCCACTGATCGTAGCCCTGCACGGCCTAGGCAGCAACCCGCAGAAATCTTCGAGTTCTTCAATCGACACAGCAAGAAGCCCAAACCGGCCTAAGCCCCCAACTCAAAGAACGTTCACGCCTAGCGCACAACGAGTTGAGACGTTGCCAGCAAGACTGTTCGTCCCGCGCTGGACTCCGCGTCAAGGTAAGTCGAGAATGAACGCGGCCTGGAGGCGATTCACCTCGCTGCGGGGCACCTGTGAATCGAGAATGTCAGGTTGACACGTTCCGTCAAGCGTGGTTCACTATCAGCTTGCTTGCGAGGAGTCCCCAACACTTTGATCGGAGGCGACAATGCAGCGGATTCAACGGTGGTTTGGGGGGCTGACCATCGGGGTCGGACTCCTCGGCGTGGTGCTGTCGCTGGCTACGCTGGTCATGCTGTGGCGAGTCCAGGCCGGCTTCTCCGACCGGGCCGTTGAGATTGCCGACTTCGCCATGGGCGTCAACGATAATGCCAGGGACCGCATCGCTCAGGCAGACGCCGTGCTGGAACAGATGCAGCACCGCGTTGATTTTCTCGAACGGACCGCCGAGCAGCTCCGCGTCAATGCCGAACAGAACCAGACGGCCGTCTCGGCACTTCATCATCTGGATGCCGACATCAGCCGCAACTTGGAAGACGCCCGTGGTCTGCTGGTCTCGATCCAGTCGAGCATGCAGACGTTCAGCCAGGCCCTGGTGTTATTTGAGTCCGTCTCTTCACCCCTGCTTCGAGTACGCAGGCCGGCCGAGCCGAACGCGGGCGAGGACCCACCACAGCTATCGCGGCTGCTCCTGGAAATCTCCGAGCATCTGGCGACGGTGACCGAATTCGTTTCTCTCATGGAGCAGCAGACGATTAGCACCGCGATGGTGACGGAGTTGAAGCAATCCATCGCAAGTTTGGAGGGGCGGCTTCAGGAGGCGCGTGCGTGGCTTGACTCGATTCATGGGTACCTCCTCGCTACCGGCAAGAGAGTGCCGCTGGCCCGCGACCGGCTGCTTCTATGGATTAACGCCGCCGCACTCACCGGCACAATCTTGCTAATCTGCTTCATCTTCACACAAGTCCACTTGGTCGTCTACGGCCGGTCTCTCTTGCGCCGTAGGTCCGGACACGCATGACTTCCGCCTCCTAGCTCTTGCAGAGTCAATTCTCGCGAACGGCCGGTCTGCCTCATCTTCACAACGGGGCGGGTAGGCGCCCCCAGAAGCCACCCGTCCACTGAACTCCCCGAAATACGTGGACGAACCGTTTTCTAGCCCCCCTCCAGCGATGTGCAGGTGGCCGTTTCACGGATGTCTGGGCAGGGAATCTTGCTCTGAGCGATTGACTTCTACCGGCATCGCTGCCAGAATCGCGCGTACGTATTCGCCAAATGCTTACAAACTCGGTCAATGAATCGACCAATCGAGGAGACAAAGATGAAGAAAGCCAAGCAAACCATCACGCGACGAGATGCCATCAAGTGTTCTCTGGGAGGAGCTGCCCTGGCCCTTGTAACTCCAGGCTGCGGTAACACGAGTGAATCCACGGATGCTGAAACTCCAGAGAAGTTCGAGTTCTACAAGGCCGACGGAGCCTTCGACCCGGAAGCGGCCAAGAAGGCATACTTTGCCATGATGAAGTCGTTTGGCTATCCCATAACCGACACTCTGGGGACCGAGGACTTCTGGGTATGCGACTTCATGCAGCGAGAGTATGACCAACTCGGCATGGGGGGCATTTTCTTTATCAACGCCAAGGGGACCTACGGAACGAACGGTGAGGGAGCCTATTCCGGAGATTTTGAGGACGACTTGTACGGCTATTTGGGCCACGAAATCTATTTGCTTCCCGGACAGATGCTGCCCGAGCATCGACATATCGGCGGCGCCGAGGGCTATGGGCCGAAGATGGAATCGTGGCAGGTGCGCTACGGATCGGTCGAGTTCTTTGGAGAGTACCAAGGCGAAGGCACCGAGACCCTGATCAGCGACATGCCCGAACAGGATCGTCCCTGGGGCTTCGGCCAGGACTGGTTCAAGTCCAAGTACATCATTCAGCGCACGGCCCAGTCAGGTAAGCTTTACACACTGGAAGATCCGCAGTCGTGGCACGGTCAGCGGGCCGGCGCCGAGGGTGCGATCGTGACCGAATACGCGACCTATCACAATCACGTGGAATTCAGTAAGCCCGATATGGAATTTGCTAGTTCCGAGGCGACCTAGCACTCAGTAACAGAATGAACGGTGGGTGGCTGGTGGCCACGAGCCACCCCGTGCGAGCTTATTGAACGGGCGATTGCCGCCTGCCGTGAGTTGCGTCGTCGCATTGCAGCAGACTCGATGGTCACAATCCGGAAGATTGCACGGAGTCATCGGACCATTCTCGTTCGCGATGGGTTCGTTCCATCACATGCTTCGCATAGGCCCTATCCGCTCCGGCGATGTGGTCGACAAGCCAGCCCTGGGCCATTTCTCCTATGCCTTCGGCCAGGCGCTGGCTGGGCCCCGACTCCTTGAACTTGCCAATCAGTTCTAAGAACCGCTTCAGGAACTCGGTGTGGAGTCCTCGATGCTCTCTGGTACGGGGGTATTCGTGCTCCCGCATGAACGCCTCCTCGGATTCGAAATGTCCGCGGACATAATTCTCCAGGAACACTAGTGCCTCCAGGACAACCTGTTCTCCTTCATCCGCCGAAGACTTCTTGTGAAGTCGATGGGCTGCCTTGAAGAAGAGCTTATGTTGCATCGATCCTGGGTATGCCGATGGAGTACTTGTCCGACCAGTCGATCAACATAGTGCTATCTTTCTGTTGCAGCCGCGCCGACCGCGACACGCGCCGAAGCCCCACGCCAAGAGAGCACTCTGGAGCCAACATTCCCGATTTGGGCTAGGCTTGGAGCCGATCCGTGCTCGCAGTTCCGCGATTATATCACGATTCGCCTCCCCGTGTTTCACACTCGCCGAGATTCTTCTCCGTTCTCTTGGCCTGATGCTCCGACTGGTCCCTCGCCGGAATCTCCAATAGCCATTCTGTCGATGGGGGAAAGGTCTGTCCTGGCCAAGGTAGTTTCTCGAATAGTCTCAGCATACGTAGGGATCGGCTGCCCAAGTGTCACGGGGCGCGCTAGAACGGTTTCCCGCAGTTTTGGTGAAGTGTGTCTACGGAACGTTCCAGAATCGACGCTAATCGGCCCGGTAGTCGCGCCCGCGCAAGGCGACCACTCCCCCAAGTGGCGAGAGTTACCCCAGGCGACACCGTTCGGTAGCATAGAGATACGTTCACATCACTTGCACGGCTGAGGTACCCGGTCTGCGCCGAGATCCGAGCCGTAACCGACTACCTGCGACTCGGTAGGAAGTGGGTGCGGCGCACCACCTGACGTGTCCCGGCCGGACCGACTCCCTAGCGACGCGGCCGCATGTCGGGTCATGGGCGCCGGTTGGAAAGGCCATCTGCTTCCGGTTTCAGGATGAGACGGGCATGTCGAGCTGACGACCGTTATGCCCCGACCACGATATTCTGCGCAACGGTCGCGGCAGCGGCAGCGGCTGCTTCGGCCACGTCGTGGTCGTTTTCGACCGTGCTGCCGGAAACCCCGATGGCTCCGATGATTTGTCCGGAGGAGTCGGTGATGGGTACTCCGCCTGGGAAACTGATCAGTCCACCATTGGAATGCTCGATGTTGTAGAGCGGGCGGCCAGGCTGAGACAATTGACCGATCTCGCCCGTGTTCATATCGAAGAACCGGGCCGTGCGAGCCTTCTTGATCGCAATATCGATGGATCCCAGCCAGGCATCGTCCATGCGCACGAAGGCCTTCAGGTTGGCCCCGGCATCGACCACCGCAATATCCATTTTCGCATCAAGCTGTTGCGATTTGGCGATCGCCGCAGCTACCGCGCACTGTGCTTGTTCTAATGTGAGGTCGGGCATGTGGTTCTCCTTGGTAGTGTCGACGTCCCCGGTTTCGGAGACAGGTAAGAGTGATTTGGCTTCGGGTCGAGGTCCATTTCTGGTGGTGACAGGCTACCCGGGCGTCCATGGTCGGCCGGCGAAGCCCCGATCGGAGGCATGCGATCAGCATGGTCCGTACTCGTCACGCGGCGAATAGGAGCACTCTCGGCACTCTTGCGGCGGGCGAAAACGTTCGCGGAGAGAAGCTTCTCCCGAGTGTCCATCGAACAATCGCCCTCGCATGCCCCATTTGTGTGGCACGTCGCGCACCGTAACTTGAGGGGTGAAGGTACATCACGGGCGCAATCGATAGGTTCATCCGCCGCAAGTGGCTTAATCAACCCCGGCGGCAGGATGAGTACAGCCATCAACTGTTTCACGAAGCGTTCCTTATCGAAGCTCCTATTGCCGACCCCGGGCCCGCCTATTCTTTCGATATTCACCGGGAAAGGAAAGGCCGCCGTACTCCCACACGGGCGGGCCATGCGCCGCTCGCGAAGCCGACCGGTTAGACACGTTGGCTGGCCAATCTCTTCTTCTTCACTGCCGTTGCAGATTCTTTCACGGACGGATGACTGGGCCGTCAGCCGTTGTTGGAGCGTGGAAGACACCATTGCCCGTCGCGTAGAATTGGCGGTGGCTTCAGTACGAATTCAACGCGGCACGGCTCTTCGGGCAGACTTCCGTCTCTCTCGCGTGCGGGAGTCGCGGTCTCTTGCGAAGGTGCCGCTGGGAGGTAAGCGATGTGCGGCTTGACGAGGTATCCCCGCGGGAGAGTTGCTATACTGGTCCCAGTCCTGCTCTGGTCGTTCCTGGCACGGCCAATGCCCGCGTCGGCTGATGACGTGGCGGCTGATGACGTGGCGGCTGATGACGTGGCGGCTGATGACGTGGCGGCTGATGACGTGGCGGCTGATGACGTGGCGGCGGACGATGTGGTGGCGGACGATGTGGTGGCGGAAATAGTCCGGGCAGCCGACCGGTTCATCATGTCGCTGGACGACGGACAACGGGAGCAGGCCGTGCTGGACTTCGGCAACCCGAAGCGGACCTTCTGGCATTACTTCCCTTCCACAATGCTCCAGTCCCAAGGTGGACGGCCGGGACTGTCGATGAAGGAAATGACGCCCGGGCAGCGTGTGTTGGCTCATTCGCTAGTCAGCGCGGCATTGAGTCACAAGGGTTATCAACAGGCGATGACAATCGTCTCGCTCGAGACCGTCCTCCGCGACTTGGAGAACGGCAATCCGGCACGCGATCCCGAGCTGTATCACGTGGCCGTATTTGGAAAGCCGTCGACCGAGAAGACCTGGGGGTGGTGCTTCGAGGGCCATCACCTGTCGATCAATGTAACGCTGGTCGACGGGCGACGATTCCGAGTGACACCGTCGTTCTTCGGCAGCAATCCGGCCCAGGCAAGACGGGGCCGTTTCCAAGGTGTCGAAGTGCTCGCCGTCGAGCAGCATCTGGCCCGCCGGTTGGCCCGGTCTCTCTCACCCGAGCAACGCAAGTCGGCCGTCATTGCCACGAAGGCCCCTCGGGATATCCTCACCGGCGCCGACCGTGAAGTGAGCCGGAGCCGATTCCAGCCGCCACAAGGTATCCCCTTCGAGAAGCTCAACGAGCAACAGCAGAAGATGCTGCTGAAGCTGGTCAGCGAGTTCGCTCTCAAGTATCGGCCGACGATCATCGACCAGATCGACCGACAGACGCGGATTGCCAATGGCCGCAACATGCACTTCGCCTGGGCCGGCGGTTTCGAACCGGGTCAGGGGCACTATTATCGAATCCAAACGGCGGAGTTCTTGTTCGAATACGACAACACGCAGGGCGGCGCCAATCACGTCCACGCCGTGTGGAGGCAGTTCGACGGTGACTTTGGCGACGATCTGCTCCGAACGCATTACGATACGGCGCGGCACCACCGGCACGCTCAGATCGTGGACAGGTAGAGATTCGTTAGCGGCGTCTCCTTGTGGTGCCGTATGCGGCGCGGCCGACCGACCGTTCCGTCTTCTCTGTCGGCAAGCGCGGACCTCGAGCGCGACCGTCCTACTTGGTTCGATTCGCGGCAACCCGCCGTTCGGGGGGATATGGCAGGCATTCCTCTGGCCGCCCATTGTGGGTCGACTGGACTCGGATCGTAGAATAAGAGGTAGAGCGGTCCGCGCTGGTTCTGCGCGCTGACGACTGGCAGATTGGCTTTGGAGATCACATGATGCGACATCCTGGCTTCGTCGTTTTTCTCTCCCTTCTGAGCGGCCCACTTATGTCGGCCATCGCGGCGGACACCTCCGAAGAGCAACCGGAGGTTGACTATAGTCGGGATGTCCGGCCCATCTTCTCGGACAACTGTTACGTGTGCCACGGACCGGATCCGGGGCGGCGAATGACCGAGTGGCGTCTGGATATCAAAGAGTCGGCCCTGGGCGAACTCGACTCGGGTGAAATGGCGATCGTGCCCGGCAAGAGAGAAGAGAGCGAGCTTTATTTAAGGATTCGCAGTGAGAATAAATTCGAGCGGATGCCACAGGCGAAAAGCGGCAAACGCCTCAGTGAGGAACAGATCGAGTTGATTGCCCGATGGATCGACCAAGGGGCCCCCTGGGAGGAACATTGGGCATTCAAGAAGCCCGAGCGCCCAACTCCTGTTGGCTTGATGGACGACGCGTTCATTCGCAATCCGATCGATTGTTTCGTGTTGGCTCGGCTTCAGCAGGAAGCAATCGCACCGTCGGCACTTGCCGATAAAGCGACGCTCATCCGCCGCGTGACGCTCGATCTGACCGGGCTGCCGCCGGCACCGGCCGAGATCGACGCCTTCCTGGCCGACGAATCATCCGACGCCTACGAGAAGCTGGTCGATCGGCTGCTCGATTCGCCCCGACGTGCCGAGCACATGACCCGGTATTGGCTCGACGCGGCTCGTTATGGCGATACGCACGGACTGCACCTGGACAATCTGCGTTCGATGTGGCCTTATCGCGATTGGGTCATCAAAGCGTTCGAGCAGAACATGCCCTTCGACCAGTTTACCATCGAGCAACTCGCCGGCGACCTGTTGCCCGAGGCAACACCCTCGCAACGGGTCGCCAGCGGTTTCAATCGGGCCCATGTGACCACGAGCGAGGGTGGTTCGATCTCGGAGGAGTACGTCGTCCGGTATGCCGTCGACCGAACCGAAACGATGGGGAAGGTCTGGATGGGGCTGACGGTCGGTTGCGCCGTTTGCCACGACCACAAGTTTGACCCGATCTCACAGAAGGAGTTCTATCAACTCTACGCCTACTTCAACAACACGGCCGAGAACCCCATGGACGGCAACAAGCCGTATCAGAAATCGGTCGATCTGCGGCTGCCTTCCGACGAGCAGACCTCGCAACTGGAGAAGTATGACGGGGAGCTGAGTGCGATTCGGGAACGCATTCGAACCGAATTGACCAAGATCGAGTATCAGGACCCGGCATCCGAGGCGGTCGACTCGGACAAGGAAGGCGCCGCCCAACAAATGCCGCAAAGTCCCCCGCCGGAGGAATCGCTGATCGTCTGGGAGAGAGACCAGCGGAAGGCCAAGGCCGCCAAGTTGCCCGAGCCCGTCCGCAAAGCGATCCTCACCGAGCCCGACCAACGCGACGACGCTCAGCAGAGGCAGATCCGTGATTACTTCATGGAACATGTCCACGCGAAGACTCGCGACCGCTTCGCCGAGCTGCGCAAGCAGATTGCCACGGTCGAGAAACAACGGGCGGAAGTCGAGAAGCAGGTCCCCTGGGCCCTCGTTACCCGCGAACGTAGCGAACAGCGACCGGCCCACCTGCTCAAACGGGGTGAGTACGATAAGCCGGGCGAACAAGTTCAGCGCAATGTGCCGGCCGTGCTGCCGCCGCTGCCGAAAGATGCGCCGAACAACCGACTTGGCCTGGCGCGCTGGCTGGTCGACCCGAGCCATCCCCTGACGGCTCGCGTGGCCGTCAATCGACTCTGGCAACAGCACTTTGGCACGGGATTGGTGAAGACCTCGGAGAACTTCGGTGCGCAAGGCGAATGGCCGTCGCACCCGAAGTTGCTCGACTGGTTGGCGACCGAGTTCATCCGTAGCGGCTGGGACGTGCGACATGTGCAACGGCTGATTGTCACCTCGGGCACCTATCGGCAGTCGTCTCGCATCAGTGCGGAAGCGGTCGCGCGGGATCCCCGCAATCGTCTGCTGGGACGGGGGCCGCGTTTTCGCATGGATGCCGAGATGGTCCGCGACAACGCACTGGCAATCAGCGGTCTGTTGGTCGAGAAGCTTGGCGGCCCGAGCGTCAAACCCTACCAGCCCGACGGCCTTTGGAACGCGGTCGCGTATACCACGAGCAACACGGCCCGATTCACGCAGGACCACGGCGAGGCCCTTTATCGGCGCAGTCTCTATACGTTCCATAAGCGGACCTCCCCGCCGCCGACCATGCTACTGCTGGACGCTCCGTCGCGCGAAACGTGCGTGGTCAATCGGGCGCGGACGAATACGCCGCTGGCCGCGTTGGCTTTGATGAACGACGTGCAGATGTTCGAGGCCGCCCGCAAGCTGGCGGAGCGAATGATGCTCCAGGGCGACCGGACGCCGCAAGAGCGGGTCGCCTACGGCTTTCGTTTGGCCACCGCCCGCCATGCGGACGAGGCGGAAATCGGCCTGCTCGTGCGGCAATACGAGACCCATCTGGCCGAATTCCGGCAGGACCAGGAGTCGGCCACGCAGATCGTCGCCGTGGGCGAGTCGCCCCGCGATCCGTCGTTGGACGTTGGTGAATTGGCCGCCTGGACCATGGTAGCGAATCTGATCCTGAACCTGGACGAGACACTGACGAAAGAGTAATCGCATGGAACCCCGACAAGAACTCGCGATGCGGATGACCAGACGGCATTTTCTCTCGCGCACAGCTACCGGAATCGGCACGGCCGCGCTGGCTTCGCTGTTGAACGAGCGATCCACGGCCGGCGAAGCAGATGTTCCGTCGCCGGGTGCCGGCGGCGTGATGAAGCAGTTTGATTTCCCGCCGACGGCCAAGCGGGTGATCTACCTCGTCATGGCGGGAGCCCCGTCACAGATCGACACATTCGACTACAAGCCCGTGATGACCGACCTGTTCGACAAGGACCTGCCCGACTCGGTTCGCATGGGGCAACGGATCACCACCATGACCTCCGGCCAGAAGCGGTTTCCGATCGCCCCGTCGATGTTCAAGTTCAAGCAGTATGGCAAGCATGGGGCCTGGGTTAGTGAATTGCTACCCCATACGGCTTCGATCGTCGACGACCTGGCAATCGTCAAGACGGTTCACACCGAGGCGATCAACCACGATCCGGCCATCACGTTCTTTCAGACCGGCAGCCAGTTGCCCGGCCGACCGAGCATGGGTGCATGGCTCTCCTACGGGCTGGGATCGATGAACGAGAATCTCCCCAGCTTCGTCGTCATGCAGGCTACCTGGAGCGCCAAACGGGACGCCCAGGCGATCTACTCGCGGTTGTGGGGGCCGGGGTTTCTGCCCTCGCGGCACCAAGGTGTCAGTCTGCGCCCCAGCGGCGATCCGGTGCTCTACTTGTCCAATCCGCCGGGAGTGAGCCCGAAGACGAGGCGGAAGATGCTCGACGGACTGGCCGAACTGAACCAGCGGCATCACCACGAGTGGGGCGATCCCGAAACGGCGACGCGAATTGCCCAGTACGAGATGGCCTTTCGTATGCAGACCTCCGTGCCCGAACTGACCGATCTTTCCCAGGAGTCGGAGAAGACCTTCGAGTTATATGGCCCCGACTCGCGTAAGCCGGGGACCTTCGCGGCATCGTGTCTGCTGGCCCGCCGGCTGGTCGAGCGGGACGTCCGGTTTGTGCAGATCTTCCATCGCGGCTGGGACCAGCACGGAAACCTACCCGGCGACATCCGGCTGCAATGTGGCGATGTCGACCAGGCCTGCGCCGGGCTAATCACCGATCTGAAGCAGCGTGGCATGCTCGACGACACGCTGGTCGTCTGGGGCGGCGAATTCGGCCGGACCATCTATTGCCAAGGGGCCCTGTCGAAGACCAACTACGGCCGAGACCACCATCCCCGATGCTTCACCATGTGGCTGGCCGGCGGCGGAGTCAAGCCGGGAATCGTTTACGGAGAGACCGACGATTTCAGCTACAATGTCACGGAGAATCCGGTACATGTCCACGATCTGAACGCCACGATCCTGCACTGTCTCGGCGTCGACCACGAGCGGCTAACCCATCGCTATCAGGGCCGCGACTTCCGTCTTACCGATGTCCACGGCCGCGTTGTCGACGAAATCCTCGGCTGAACGGCGTGCCGGTTTACTGCATTTCTTCGATCCAGCGGTGAATCAGTTCAATCGCCGCCTCGTCCAGAACGTTGCTGGCCAACGGCGGCATCTGACGTGGCCCACGGACCGCCATCCGCTTGAGCAGTTCGGACCCCTCAGGATTACCGGGCGTGATCAACTTCGAGTTGCGTGGCCCCATTCGCCCTTGTCCCGGCTCGACCCCGAGCAGCGACGCCTCGGTTAGTAGAGTGCGGAAGCTGAAATCCGGGCGTTGGCCCCGCAAGGCGCCGCGCGCATGGCACATGGCACAGTTCACGTCCAAATAGGCCCGGCTGAGCGTGTCGATCGGCGCCGACTTGTCTCCCCATGTGGGATAGGCTTCGAGCTGCTCGGGCCGTCGACTCGGCGATTGGGAGAAGATCCCCAACCGACTCAGATAGCTGATCTGGTTGGCCTTTTCGGTTCCGTAGTCGTGAAGCCGATTCATCTGCCTAGTGCTCGGTCCGAGCACGAATCCGGCCGATTCCGTGTGGCAGGCCATGCAGTCGGCACCGCTGGGATAGTACCACTCCCGCTGGACCATTCCCTGCTTGGTCTTCACACGATAGGTTTCCGTTCTCGCACCTCGCAGCAGCAAGGCATCCGTCTGCTTGTCATTCCACTTGTAGACGTAGCCCCGCCAACCTCGGTCGCTATGCACGAACAGCCTCGTTTCCAGCCTTCGCTGTTGGGCTGGGGTTCGGTTGTCCAGCGGCAAGAAGAAGGTCTTGATCAACACGGTGCCGACCGGAAACCCCCATTGCTCCCGCTCGTCAAACACCACGGAGCCGGCAGCAGGCAACGCCATCAGGCGGTCCTTTCCTGCTCCGTCCGACCACAACGGGACATTCACGTCGTAGGGGATGATTCCCGCAGCCGGCTTCATGTCTGCCACCGAATCGAACAGACCCGTCTCGGAAAGCCGCTCGGGAAAGGATGCAGCGATTGCCGTCAAGCCGCGCCGCGAACGACGAAGCCGATAAAGATGGCCGTCAAAGGCCGTGAAGTACATCTCCCCTGCCTCATCTTCGCCAAATGCCGTGATCGGCAGGCCGGTCCGGGCCACCTTCCGGTTTTCGACGACCTGGCTCCCTTTCATGCGGACGATCCAGATATAGCCGCTCACGTAGTCGGCGTAAAAATAAGCGCCGTTGAACTCGGGCAGCCGCTTCCCACGGTAAACCAACCCTCCGGTTACCGAACGCCCTTCGCTCTGAAAATACTCGGCCACGGGGTCGATGAGTTTCTCGCCGCCATGAAGAGCCGTGGCATGGAAAGGATGAAGCCCCTCGCGGAGGTTCCAGCCGTAGTTGCCGCCGCGCTGGATGAGGTCAACTTCTTCATAGCGATTCTGTCCGACATCGCCGGCCCAGAGCTCGCCGGTCTGACGATCGAATCCCAATCGCCAGACGTTGCGCAGGCCATAAGCCCAGATCTCGCCGCGGGCCTTCTCGCCGCGTCCGACGAAGGGATTGTCCTTGGGAATCGCGTACTCCTTGCCCGGATCCTTGCGATCCACGTCGATACGCAAGATCGAACCCAAGAGTGTCTGGAGATTCTGACCGTTGCCGTGGGGATCGTGGGCCGAACCGCCGTCCCCCAGGCCGATGTAGAGATACCCGTCGGGGCCGAACTGGATGCTGCCTCCATTATGGTTGCTGTAAGGTTGCGGAATCCGCATCAGCACTTCCTCCGAGCCTCGGTCGGCACGGTTGGGATCGTCCGCCGAGACCCGAAACCTCGACACGACAGACGCCCGCGGAGTCGCCGAATAGTAGACATACAACTCACCATTCTCGGCGTACTTGGGATGCAACGCGAGCCCCAAGAGTCCTTCTTCGTTTCCCTTGCGCGAGACGGCTTCAGAAATGTCCAGAAAGACACTCGTCTTCTCCACGTCAGCCCGGTTCTCGAAGACGTGAATCACCCCGTGCTGCTCCAGCACGAAGATCCGATTGGTCCCGTCGTCGGCGTGTGTAACTTCCAGCGGGCGCTGAAACTTCAATCGGGGGAAGACCCGCTCCGCTTCGAGCGGCATCGGATCGGGCGATCCCATCAGCCGCGATGTGTCGACGCCGACCGAACGCATCTTGGCGTCGTCCGGCTCCCTCGCCACGGCCGGGCTGTCGAGAGAGTCCGTGCGACTGCATCCGTCCCTTGGGAAAAACATCGCTATGGCAATAGCTACGCCTACAACCAACGCACGACACGGGAAGGCTAGTCTAGATCGCATTCGTGTTCCTCCGTCGCGAAACGACCGAACGTGTTTTCCTGCACAGAAACCAGTCGCGATATGGAAGGGTTACCATACCCGCAGGCAGCGGTCAATCGGGGACGATTCCCCTTTAACCGACACGTCACCTGATGGACGTAACTCGCCTGGGGGGGTGTGTGTCTGTATCGCGGGGCGATCGGCCGATCAACGTCATCTCGCGCTCCGCCGGACTACGGCGAGAACGACACGAGAACTTCTTGCAAGAACCGGGCGTCCAAAAGGGGGGCTGGGATGTGTGGATATCATATAGACGGGAGGCAAAACCATGTACCATCGCAAAAATACCGACAGGCTCAGTCGGGTACTGCCCTGGATCGCCATCGTGTGGCTGGGGATGGCCCTTATCGGCGCCAATCGCGTGGCACGGGCAGACGGGCCGCACGTCGGCGAATTGGCCGCGTATCTCGAGCATGCGCAGATCGCCGAGCCGGTCGAACATCGTCACTTGGCGGTCTATCCGATTGTGCTGAAGGGCCACGACGAACTGGGGGGGCGATGGCTGACGCTGGACAAGGCCGCCGCGCAGGGTGTCTTGGTGGTCACCGAGAAGGCCGGCGGAGCGAACGTGGCCGTGGTGACGGTCCAAAACAAGAGCCGCGATGCACACGTCTTCATCATGGCCGGTGAAGTGATCGCCGGCGGCAAACAGACTCGGACGGTCCGTCAGGATGTGATCCTGGCCCCGCGTCAGCAGATCGAACTGAGTGTCTTCTGCGTGGAGGCCCATCGTTGGCACGGCGCCGATAAGTTCTCGGCCGGTAAGTCGCAGGTTCCCCAGTCCATCCTGAAAGAACTCCGCAAAGGGGCCGACCAGCAGCGTGTCTGGTCGGAGGTTGCCCGCAACAACCAAGCACTTCGGGCGGAGAACGCCACCGGCAGCCTGGAACTCGCGATCAAGGCCGAGCCGGTCCGAAAGAAGCTGGCCGAGGTTCGGCGAAGCATCGTTCCCAAACTCCCGCAGGGCACCGTAGGCTTCATCTTCGTCGACGGTCGGCGCGCCGTCGGCGCCGACTTCCTTGGATCGGAGGGCTTGGCCCGAGAGTTGTTTCCCAAGCTGCTGGATTCCTACGCCGTCGATATATTGCTGCAGCGAGAAGACGACGTGCGGCCCCAGGAAAGAACCGGTCATCGGCCGGCCATCGACTTCTTCGAACGCGTCCGCCGTATCGGAAGTGATCGAGTCAGCACGCCGGGATCCGGCGCGGGGATCCGTACTCGAAGCGGCGGCCTGCTCGGCGATGGAGTCGGTCTGGGCGATGCACTGGTTCATTACGGAATCCAAATCCAAGATCGGATCGTTCCGGATCCCAAGCCTCTTCGACCGTCCCGATCACTACGGCGCGGCGACGCGCGACAGCAGCAACGATAGAGCGTGACTTGGGGTCGGAGAAGTGCTTTCAGGAGCATAGTCCGCCGGATTCCAGGGGCGAAGTCGATTGCCTCGGTCGAGCCTCTTGGTCCTCTGCCTGTCCCGGTCCACGCGTGCCGCACACAGGCCCGTTGATCCAGCAGGTGAGGGTCCTGCCTCGGTAAGCTCAAGCGTGGCGGCCGAAGGAGTTGTCCGCGGCGGGCTACCGACGTATCATTCTACAATATGTAAGCTGTCTCCAGCCCACTTCTTTCACGAACGGCCGCCTCCGATATGATTCGCTCCACTGGACCATCCGCCGAGTTTCGACCAGGTCAACTGGTCCGCCATAGACGTTATGGATACCGTGGAGTCATCGTCGACTCGGACCCATTCTGCAAGGCACCCGAATCGTGGTACGAGAATAATAAGACTCAGCCCTCTCGGAACCAGCCCTGGTATCATGTGTTAGTGGACGGATTCAGCACGGCCACGTACGCGGCTCAGACCAGCCTGAAAGAAGACGACTGTAAAGAGCCGATCACGCATCCTCTGGTTGCCGCCTACTTCTCTGATTTCAACGGGCAGGCGTACGTTCGCAACGACCGAACATGGCTGGATGCATGGGATTAGCCATGCGCACGTCCGACGCAAGGCTGAGGGAGGCGAAGCGCCCGGCGACATCAAGCCTCTTTTGCCCTGGAGCTTCTCCAATGAACATCGCGCCGCGTTGAGCGTTTCCCCCGTGATTGTTGTTTCAGAATAGCGTTGCGAGAGGAAATGGCTCAGTTGTCCAGGGCCGCGACTCGGGAGGCAATCTGTTGGTGAAGATCGGATGGCAAGGGGCCTGCCGCGACGGCCGCGAGATTCTCGGTCATGTGCTCAGGATCGCAGGTGCCGACGATCGTGGTGTCGCAGTGCGGGTGGGCAAGAGTGAATCGCAGGATGAGTTCAGCTCGCTGCATGCCCTCGGGAAGGGCTTCATCGAGTCTCGCGCGCGTCCACACGTCGTTTAGCGCCGGCCGCTGGATCTCGGCGTCGGGGCCGCCCTGGGCTATGCCGCCACGGATGATGATGCCCGCACCGGTCTCGGCGGCTCGGGTGATCAAGTCGTGATGTTCCGGAGCGAGGCACGAGTAGGGGACTTGGAACGTGTCGAAGACACCCAGGTCGATCAGGCCCGGCAGGTGCGGCAGGGAACTGGATGCACCGATGAACCGGATCACCCCTTGATCGCGGTAGTCCATCAACGCATCGATCAGGCCCTCACGCTGGAGTGTTTCGGCGTCGCCGCCGTGGAACTGTAGGATGTCGACATAATCGGTCCGCAGACGCTGGAGGCTGGTCTCGATGTTGCGATCGAGCACCTCTTTCTTCCAGACATGGTTGATTTCGAGGTGATCTGCGTGCTGCGCATAGGCACAGCCACATTTGGTCGCCAGATAGAACTCGCTCCGTCGGGAACTGATATACTGCCCGATCCGTTGCTCGCTGATCCCGTAGTCGGGCGCGGTGTCGATGAAATTGATGCCGGCATCGAGGACCGAATTGAGCAGTTCGTCGGCAGCTTCCTCGCTGACCACGCGGACGCCCCAGGTCCTGGGCCCGCGGATTCCCATGCTGCCATAGCCGAGTTGAGTCACTTCGAGACCTGTTCGGCCAAGTACGTTGGTCTTCATCGATCCTCAACTCCTGCGATCAGACGAGGCCGATGTGGCCCCGCTGTTACCTGATTGTCCAAGCTCTTGGCACACTCCCTGTCGCCACTTCGACCATGCCGGTGGATTTCCGTTTCGCGCCACTTCGCTCCAAAGCGGCAGTGTATGATGCCCGTCGGCGCGGTGTCAAGCCCCAGTTCGGGGCAACTGTCGCGCATCGCTCTAACTGTGCCCAAATGGGGCCTTTCTTTGCCTCCTCAGCAGTATTCGCTACGCCAAGATATTGCCGATGATTACCCAGCTTGCCATAATCGTACCCGTCCCGTTTTCAGGTCCTGCGTGTTCCGCCCCGGAATTTTCGCCCGGAATTCCCGGCTGGCTACTCTTCGGCAATGCAGTAGAGATGCTGCTTGCCACGCAGGAACAGCTCGTTGCCGGCCACCGCGGGTGACGCGTCGAAATGGTCGTCCAGCGTGTTGGTGGCCAGCACTTCGAGGTTCCCGGATCGCCGGATGACCTTGGCCGTTCCGCTACGTCCGAGTAGATAGATGCGATCGGCCACGCCCACCGGCGAGGCATAGACGCCGGTCATGTCCTCGAGTCGCTCACCCGTGAAATGGGGCTCGCCCGAGTCGGCCTGATAGCATGAGAGGACGGCCGTGTTGACGCTCAACAGATAGAGTCTCTCGCCATAGAGCAGCGGCGACGGGACATAGGGTGTCCCGCGGTCGAGTTGCCAGCGAACGGCGTCGGAATCGGTCAGGTCGCCGCGACGGCCCAGTTCGATCGCCAACAGAGCACTGCCGCGAAAACCGCTGGTGACAAAGACCTTTCCCAGTCCGGCCACGGGCGTGGGGATGACGTTGCGCGTCAGTCCGCCGCACTGCCAAACGACCTCGCCCGACTCGGTGTCGTAGCCGCGAACCCGGCCGGCGGCGCTGACGACGACTTGGCTCTTGCCGTTTACGTCCACGACGAACGGCGTCGACCAGGAGGTGACTTCGTCGCGATCGGCCTTCCAGATGGTCTTGCCGGTTCGCTTATCGAGGGCAATCAGGTAGGAATCGCCCTGATGGTCGAAGTTGACGAAGAGCTTGTCCTTATGCAAGGCGGGCGAGCCACCCTCGCCGAACTGCATGACGATGTCCATCTTGCCGAGATCCTTTTCCCATTTCCGCTCCCCTTCGACGCTATAGCAGAAGATGCCTTGGGAACCGAAATAGGCGTAGACGTGCTGCCCGTCGGTCACCGGCGAGAACGAAGCATAGTCGCCGTCGCGATGGTGCGACTGATGGGGGATCTCTTCGCAAGCGGTCCGCTGCCAGAGTGTCTTGCCGGTTCGGCGATCGAGGCAGAGGACCATGTGTTTGTAGGGAGTCGTCGGTTTTCGGCCGACCAGTGGATGTCCCCAACCACGCCGACCGGGCGACTGCGCCGGCTGGGCTTCCGCCGACGGACCGGGGTCTTTCGAGGCGACGGCCGTCAAGATGAAGACTCGATTGCCGCAGACGATCGGCGTCGCGTTGCCATGGCCCGGGATCGCGATCTTCCACTTGATGTTGCGTTGTTCGCTCCAAGTGATCGGCGGGTTTCCCTCGGGAGCCACGCCGTTGCAGAGCGGCCCTCGCCATTGGGGCCAATCGCCCATTTTCGTTTGGCCGACGGCATCGACCGGGAGCATCATTGTCAGAAGGCCGATACTCAGCGCTAACTGTGTCCATCGTCGCATCGAGTCACCTCATGTGTTAGAACGTAGAGGGAGTGGCTGTCGGCATAGCGCAGCGGTGCCCCAGTCTGTGGCGGTCTGTGGCGGTCTGGGGCACCGCTGCGCTATGCCGCCAGCCACCCGTCGGTCACATTTTACCCGTTGCGCAACGCGGCGACTACCCGGTCGGTGATCGTCTGGATGAGGTCTTCCTGTTGGCTCGGTGCACTGCCATTTCCCCCAGGCGCAACCGCAGTTTGACCGCCGCTGAAGACGGGTGCCTCGAAGGCCGACGGTTTTACGCCCGTCTCCTTCCAACTGTCGCGGAAAACGTCGTTGGCACAGATGTCGCAGTCCTTCGTCTCGGACCGAGGGTCGTTGTATCCCCATTG
>SDBT01005108.1_pt1 | contig 22130 bp, 19 predicted proteins | sample 2277101 | NCBI WGS metagenome assembly SDBT01 (sample SAMN10404973, study PRJNA504765) | marine sediment metagenome | isolation source: marine sediment core GS10_PC15, 103 cmbsf | place: Arctic Ocean: Southern Knipovich Ridge | collected 2010 | reverse complement strand
GAAAAGTTCGTCTACCTGGAAGAACTTAGTGCGAACATTACGACGGGTCGAAAAATCAAGGCCTGGTTGGACGCGCGATTCAATTGGCGATCCCTGTCAACGGCCGAAGTGCCCAAGACCGCGGCCATTCTTTTTACCAGCGGTTCCGAAGCGCTGCCCAAAGCCGTTCCGCTTACTCATGCCAATCTCCTGCGGAACATCTCCGAGGCTACCGAGATGTTCGAACTGCTGCATGGCGATCGGCTGCTAGGTTTCCTGCCTCCGTTTCACTCGTTCGGACTGACGGTTGGAATACTCACTCCTCTGTGCATGGGCGTTCCGGTGGTCTACCATGCCAATCCGGCAGAGGCTGCGCTTCTCGGACAGATAATCGAGACGTACCGCGCCACCATCGTTCTGGGTACGCCGACGTTCCTCAGTGGAATCGTGAGAGTTTCGACCAGCGATCAACTGGCGTCTTTGCGCCTGGCGGTGACCGGTGCCGAGAAGTGTCCGCCGCGCGTCTACCAAGCCCTTGCCGAGCGATGCCCCCAGACGGTCGTCATCGAAGGTTACGGCGTGACTGAGTGCTCTCCGATAGTCTCTGTTAACGACGCCAATGATCCTCGCCAGGGTGCGATCGGCCGTGTGCTGCCGTCATTTAAGTACGCGATCGTCGATGAAGATATCGCAAACCGGGTCGAGGCAGGCAGCAGGGGGCAATTACTGGTTCGCGGCCCGTGCGTTTTTGACGGCTACCTTGGCGACGCTCCCTCGCCGTTTGTCGAGTTCGAAGGTGAGCAGTGGTATCACACCGGCGATCTGGTCGCCGAAGATGACAGTGGCGTTTTGACATTTCACGGCCGACTGAAACGGTTCGTCAAAATCGGTGGAGAGATGATTTCACTGCCCGCTATCGAAGCTGTGCTGGAAGAGCGGTTTTCCCAGGAACAGGACGAAGGTCCAATGCTGGCCGTCGAAGCCGATTACCCCAAAACTGCCGATGGTCAGGTGGCTGAGCGAGTGGAACTGGTGCTGTTCGTCGCTCAATCGCTCGGCGAGGTCGATCGAGAATCCGTCAACGCCCAAATACGCCAAGGTGGTCTTTCGCCGCTGCACAATATTCGACGTGTGATCCAGATCGAGGCAATTCCACTGCTGGGTACCGGAAAAACGGATTATCGCTCACTTAAGAGCCTGCTCAGTGGCGGGTAATATTGTATTATATGAGCGATGCGATTTGCTTATTAGTCTCAATTGGTACTAGGATTATACACATCTGCATGGTAGCAGTGTAAAGACAAGCCAGCCAACTGGAAGGTGCCTTTCTTGCCTGAAGCCTCCGCCAATCAGCTTACCGGCCAAACCAAACGCCGCCCGCTTTTCATGAAGCAGAAGATAATGCTTCGCGTTGTCTATGCTTTGGTTCCGCTGCTGATTTCGGCTATCTACTTCTTTGGTTGGCGAGTTCTGGCGATGTTGGGGTTCGTCTGGGCGGTGGGGATCGTAACGGAATATGTAACTTCGCGCCAGCGCGAGCAGCCTGTCTCGATGGCATGCTTTGTGACGTGCTGGTTGTATACGCTTTCACTTCCGCCGACCGTGCCGTTCTGGGTCGCAGCGGTCGGTATCGTAGTTGCGATTCTTTTCGGCAAGGAAGTGTTCGGCGGATTCGGGCGAAATTTTGCAAACCCAGCCATCCTGGGAAGGGCGTTCGTCTACGTCTGTTTTCCCACCGAACTGACAGCCGAGTTCGTCCCGGCGTTCAAGGGCTTCCCAGGCGGATTTGCTCATTGGTCTTTCGAGAGCTTGTCGGAGTTGCCTGGCTATCTAGCCGAGTCCGGCAAGCAGGTAGCCGATGCGATTTCCCAGGCATCGCCAATGTGGGTCCATCGTGAATACGGCGACGCGGTTACTGATTCCGCCGTGTCGTGGGTGGACATGCTATTGGGCAGTATCGGCGGCATCTTCCAGGCCGGCGGTGATACGCGGATTCTCTCGGCCGGGTCCATGGGCGAGGGCTGCGCACTGCTGATCGCGGGAGCGGCGGTCTATCTCCTCTGGACCAAGACCGCTAACTGGCGACTGATGCTGAGTTGCCTGATCGGCTTGGCCGGGGCGACGTTCGTGTATCGCAACCTGTTTGGTTTTGGCGGTATCGGTGAAGTACCTCCGCTCCAGTTCACACTCCTTGCCGGAACCACGCTGTACGTGCTTGTGTTCATGGTGACCGATCCTGTCAGTGCGCCCAAACGAAAACCAGCGATGTGGGCTTACGGTGCGCTCATCGGTGTGCTTATCGTGACAATCCGCTGGCGTGGCATATTCGTTGCGTCAGCATCGTTCGCGGTGCTGCTGGGCAATATCTGTTCGCCGCTGCTGGATGAAGCCGCCGATGCATGGCAGCGACGCATCAAGGCAAAGGCCGCCGCCGTTGCTGGAGCGTCATCAGATTCGCAAGGGGGGCAGGATAAATGACCCCCGCCAAGCCAAGTGCATCGTACGTGGTTCTCTATGCAGCCGTCACGTCGAGTCTCTTCACGGCGGCTATCATGACCTTCCACGTTGCAACGGCTGACATCGTTAAACGGAACGAGCGGTTGCTGGAAGACAAGGCAATCGTAGAAATCTTTTTCGGCCGCGAAAAACTTGACGAGTTGCTGGATGTATCTCAGAAAGAGGTTACCGAGTTTGTAGAGCAGCGCATCGAACGCGATTCGATTACCGACCCGCAAACGAGCGAGGATATGACGCTGCTTATCGCTTACGACAGTGACAAGATTGCCGATGCGCCTCGCAGTGACAAGACAATCGTCGGCTATGGATTTACGATTTCGGGCGTAGGGTTTTGGGCGCGGATCGACGGGCTGCTCGCTGTCGCCCCACGCCTGATGACGATCAAGGGGGTTTACTTTCTGAGGCACAGCGAGACTCCGGGCCTTGGCGGGAGAATTACCGAGGACGAGTTCAGAATGTCTTTTGTCGGGCTGGACATTACCCAGCCGGGCGCAGGCGATAGGTTTGTCTATATCGGTGGTGATAAGCCAGATAGCCCGACGAGCCCCAAGTATGGACGGCACGTTGATGCGATTACCGGTGCGACTGGTACGTCCATCGCGGTGGAGCGGTTTATTAATGAGGATATATCCCGTTTCCGCCGTGCGATGATCGCGGCTGGGAAGATCGAGCAGGTACGGTGAGCCCATGGAGATTCAGCCGGGACAATTGAAGGCTAGAGAAGCGATGCTCACGCAGTTCTGGTCGGAGAATCCGATCTTTCGCCAAGTGCTGGGCATCTGCTCGGCGCTGGCGGTGACGAATCTGCTGACCAACACTGTCTTGATGTGCCTCGGATTGATCTGGGCCACGACGATGTCGAACCTTACCGTCAGCTTGCTGCGGAACTACACTCCACAGCGAGTGCGGATCATGGTGCACGTGCTGATCATTGCGGTCTACGTCATCATGGTTGATATCGCGTTTCGGGCATTTTTCCCCGAGGTGCACAAGGATATCGCCGCCTACGTCGGGTTGATAATCACCAACTGCATCATACTTGGCCGGCTGGAAGCATTTGCCAGCAAGAACCCTCCGTGGGCGTCTCTCTGCGACGGGCTGGGTGCGGGGTCTGGTTACTCGATGATCCTGATAGCCATAGCCATGGTTCGCGAGCCGCTGGGCTTCGGGACGATTATGGGTCAGCCGCTGCCTTTCGAATTGCACCAGTGGACGATCATGGTGACACCGCCCGGGGCGTTCTTCCTGCTTGCACTGGCGGTGTGGGCAGCCAGGGCGTATGACATGCGAAAACAGAGGTCAGACGAATCGGCCGAGCCTGCTCTGGCGGAGGGCGAAAAATGATAATCGCCGAAGTCCAGACACTTCAGCCCGCCGAGACGCTGAGCCTGCTAGCCGTTCTTGTATCGGCGGCGCTGACAGACAATATTCTGCTATCGCGTTTCCTCGGAATGTGCCCGTTCCTCTCGGTCAGTCGGCAGCTCAAATCTGCATTCGGAATGGGGCTGGCTGTGCTTTTTGTGACGACCTTCACGGTGGCGATCAACTTCCTGCTTTTCAGATACGTGCTCATGCCGCTCGAAGAGGCGTACAACATTCCGGCAGAGAGTTTGAAATTGATTCTGTTCATCGTCGTCATTGCCGGCTTCGTCCAATTGATGGAGATGGTCATCGAGCGGATCAGTATTGGTCTTTATTTCGCACTGGGCATTTTTCTGCCGCTGATTACCGTGAACTGCGCGATACTTGGCGCATCGCTGTTCATGGTCAACAAAGTCGAGGCCGGTTTCGGTTTTTGGCATGCGTTGACCTTCGGATTCGGATCGGGATTCGGCTGGCTGCTGGCGATCGTGCTAATGGCCGGTATTCGCCAGAAGCTGCGGAATGCCAGAATACCGCCCGCACTGGACGGGCCCGGTATCACGCTGATTATCGCCGGAATCATGGCGCTGGCGTTTATTGGCTTCAGCGGGATGATCAAACTGTGACGGGCGTTGCTTGGAATCGTTGATGGAAAGCCTTCTTCAAATCCTGATCTCTGCCGGATTGGCCGGTGGGCTAGCTGCTCTGCTTGCGGTGTTGCTGCTGCTGGCTGAACGATATCTGGTCGTTTACGGAAAGTGTCGCATCGACATCAACGCAGGCGGCCGGGAACTGGATGTCGATGGTGGCAGCGACCTGCTGACATCATTGCGGAACAGCGGAATATTCCTTCCGTCGGCCTGCGGTGGGCGGGGCACGTGCGCCTACTGCAAACTGCAAATTACCGCCGGCGGCGGTCCGGTTGGCCCGACCGAAGCACCGTTACTGAGCGAGCAGGAGATCGGCCAGGAAGTAAGGATTTCCTGCCAGTGCAAGGTTCGCAATGATCTGAAGATCGTGATTCCCGATGAGCTGCTTGCTGTGCGTGAATATCGCGGAGTTGTCGAAGAGATTCGCGATCTGACGCATGACATCAAGGAACTCCGCATCAAGCTCATCGATCCGGAAACCATCGAGTTCCTGCCCGGCCAGTACATTCAGCTCGAGGCACCGTCCTCTGGCAAGAACCCCCAGCCGGTCTTTCGGGCGTACAGCATGTCCAACGCGCCCAGCGATGCGACGCACGTCGAGACGATTATCCGATTGGTCCCGGGAGGAATATGCACGACCTGGGTCTTTACGTCACTCAAAGAGGGCGACGAAATAAGTTTTACCGGCCCGTTCGGCGATTTCAGTCTTTCCAATAGCGACAGCGAAATGGTCTGGATCGCCGGTGGATCGGGGATGGCTCCGTTCTGGTCGATTCTGCGTTACATGCAGGACAACGGGATCGCCCGCAAGTGCACGTATTTCTTCGGTGCGGTCCGACAAAAAGACATGTTCTTTATGGACCAAATGCAGCGGATGGAACGGGAACTGGATTGGTTCCGCTTCGTACCGGCACTTTCGGGCCCGGAGCAGCCCGATGCGTGGGAGGGCGAGATCGGATTGATCACCGAGGTTGTCGCTCGCCACGTGGAGACTAACAGTGACGTTGAAGCTTATCTCTGTGGCTCGCCCGGGATGATAGATGCATCTATAGAGGTCCTGCGTGACAAGGGCATACCCCAAGGCCGCATCTTCTACGACAAGTTCGCCTGATAAGGAAGCCGCAGCAATGAAGCAAAGTCCAGAAGAACAGAGAATCATCGAGCGGATGCAGCCGGGAGTTTTTTGCCTGGACGGCTTTCTCGGATCGGACAGGCGCAGCCTCCCAGAGATTCTCGATGCGGACAATTCGATAGTGATCGGACTTGGCGTTACGCACCAGCAAATAGCGGCCGTGCTAGAGGGCGTGCTGGACAGGTCCGTTACAGCCTGCGGCGGACCGGCAGATGTCGCTGACGGTGTTGTCGCGGAATTCCATGAAGCGATGGGGCGAATTCCCTGCCCGTTTGGCGACGGGGTGTATCACAAGGGCGAGGTGGTGCTTGCAGATCGCTCGACGGACAGAGAGTATCATTTCACACCGCTATCGGTGCACATGATCGCCGAACACGGTTTTTATCAGGGGATTGGCTCGGCATATCGGATTGAGCCTGATCTGATATGCAGCCTGCTTGGAATCGGTAGCGCAGGTTGACAACTCTCCGAATTGTTCGGACAATCCTTCCGTGACGAACTCTCCAGGCAATACCGATGATGCATCCAGACCGATCGGGGTCTTCGATTCCGGTTTGGGCGGATTGACCGTCGTGCGTGAATTGACATCAGCCATGCCGTCGGAGAATATTGTCTACCTCGGCGACAGCGCCCGGGTGCCTTACGGAATCAAATCGCTCGAAACAGTTCGCCAGTTTGCGATGGAGGACACCGCCTTTCTTCTGCGGTTCGATCCGAAGATGATCGTCGTCGCCTGCAACACCGCATCGGCGGCGGCGGTGGATGTGCTCGAAGAGAACTGTTCGGTTCCGGTTATCGACGTGATCCGTCCCGGTGCCAAGGCCGCGCTGGATGCCACCGATCGATCAATCGGCGTGATTGCCACCGAAGCGACGATTGCCTCCGGGGCATATCAGCGGGCCATTGCTTCGATTGATCCGCAACGCGAGGTGATAGCGGCGGCCTGTCCGCTGCTTGTGCCAATAGTGGAAGAGGGCAGGGACGTCAACGATCCGATTGTCCTGCACGTTCTGGGCGATTATCTCAAAGGCCTGCAGCGAGATCGACCGGGTGCGTTGATTCTCGGCTGCACACATTATCCTCTACTGACGGCCGCTATCGCGAAACTGATGGGCCCGGACGTGCCGCTGATAAGCTCCGCCCGCGCCGCTGCCGATCAGGCACGACGCACACTTACCGAGGCAGGACTTCGTATCGACAATGTAGCGGCAGGCGAACTGAAATGTTTCACTACGGATAATGCATCCAGATTCGCCGAACTCGGTCAGAGATTTGGCGGACGCCGCATAGATCATGTAGAATATGTGGGTACCGACGAGCTTGCCGCCCGGCAGGACTCGCCCGGGCCATTGTAATATTGGAGCAGGAAACCAGATGTCTCTATCAAAGTTAATCGTTCAGATCGGATCAAGCTGCCTGTTGGTCGCGGTGGTGTTTGTAAGCGGCTGCACCAAGAACATGGACGCGGCATTTAAGGAATACTTTTCGGGCCCGCCAACCAAAGTAATGGCTGCCAAGGCATTCGATCCTGACTCTGCTGATAACAGGAGAGAAGGAGTAGTGTTTCTTGCCAACAAAGACTTCGGCCTGAAAGAGCCCTATCTCAAGGGCTATGCAATGTTGCTCAGGACCGACGACGATCCGTTGGTACGCAGCGCCGCAGCGCGAGCGCTCGGTAAGGCCGGCGATGTGACTTATTTATCAAACGTGGTGAGGGCACTGGGCGATAGATCTGTTCAGGTGCGGTGGGACGCGACGGTAGCGTTGGATAATCTTGTGGGAGATGAAGCTGTCGATCCTCTTCGCCGGGGAGCCATCAGGGACGAATCGGCTGACGTTCGCGCCGCCTGCGCCAAGACATTGAGGAACTATCGGACAAAACCCGTTGCTCAAACGCTGCGACAATGCCTCGAAGACGAAGAGTTCTCCGTTCAATATCAAGCCCACGAGTCGCTTGTCGGAATGACGGGTAAGGACTTCGGCTACGATATTCTGGAATGGCCCAGCAATCCGCTGGTAGCCGCCGGTACCGAACCTGAAACCAAGAAGCCTTGGTGGAAGTTGTGATCGAAGCTTTGCGTGTCAGCGGTCGCACTCGCTGTTAGAATACTCTGAATGTCGAGCAATGCGAAAACGGGTTTCAGCTTCTGCGAGCTTCAAAACGGCTGGGAGATCGGCCGCTTTGGCGTATTGAGCAATCTTCCGGGGGTATCGCATCTGGTAACCACTCAACGTGGTCCTGATCTCAAGGACATACTTCCCCACGCAGGTTCCGACGGATTCCTTGCCAAGACCCTCGGTTTGGATGGTCTTACCTGGTGCGATCAGGTTCACGGCAAGACGATTATCGATGTCTCTCAGTCCGGTTTGGCGGGCAGGGCTGACGGATTAATCACAAATGTTTGCGGTCTAGGCCTGGTGGTCCGAAGCGCGGACTGCCCGCTCATAATGGTCGTTGATCCTGCAAATCACGCTATAGGTCTCGCACATGCGTCGTGGCGTGGGACGGTCAAACGAATCAGTCTGAAGCTCATAGAGAACTTTGTCAGGCGGTTTTCATCCGAGCCCTCTGACCTGATCGCCTGCATCGCGCCATCTGCGGGGCCTTGCTGCTACCAGGTACAACAGGACGTTCTGGACGCCGCAGCCGACGGAATCGGAGAGCACAGTGCTGAGTTCTTCCACTATCGCGATAGGAAGATCTATCTTGATCTGTGGGCTGCGAACGTCGATGAACTGATGCGCACCGGGCTGGCGGCTGACAACATTCATGTGGCCGGCATCTGCACGATCTGCAGTGGCGGTCGATTCCCGAGTTATCGCGCAGCAGGCGACGCGGCAGGGCGTTTCGGTGCAATTCTGGCGATCAGGTGAGCCTTACTTCCCACTCACCCAGTCGGGAATGCCCATGAGCTTGCCGCCTTTATCCACGCATGCGAGGGTGCTTTCGCCGGTCGCCAGCAGCTTGGAATCATCTTTCCGGCGGAGTTCGTAGGTGTGTTCGATGCGGGCCATTCCGGTTTTCTTGACCTGCGTGGTCAATACCAGAAGTTCGTCGTATCGTGCCGGTGAGAGATACTTGATAGCGGCTTGGGCGACGACGAAGAACACCCCTTGCCGCTCACATTCGGCGTAGCATGCTCCCTGGAGCCTGAGCAGTTCAGTCCGCCCGATCTCGAAGTAAATCCAGAAGCGGCTGTGATGGAGGGCGCCCATCCGGTCGACCTCTGAATAACGGACGCGAATCTCTGTGTCGCAGGACTCGATACGATCTGCCATAACGATTTTCTCCAATCTCAGCCTTCTAATAACATCTTAACGGGGCGAATTTTAGCACGAACACCCGACTAATCAAACAGCTTCGGCGTGGCGAACGCAATTATCGCACCTGTGATCTGCCAAAAGCCCTTGCTTTTTCAGGATAAGTTCATATCATAACACGACTCTTGCGTTGAATTTGAGCAGTCGCGGACTGCCCGTTTGCCACAGGCAAGCAAGCGCAAGGCTTTTTAGCAGAGAACTTTCGCAAGATGAGACAAAGGGTGATCGCAGAATGATCAAGGTCAAGGCCAAAGGCAACGAGTCAGTCCAGCAGATGATGAAGCGCTTCAAAAAGATGTGCGAAAAAGAAGGGCTGACTAAAGACATCAAGCGCAACAGCTACTACGAAAAGCCCTCCGAGCGTCGTCGTCGCCGGATGCGCAAGAGCCTCAAGAGAGTCGTTAACAGCTGAGCAGTAGGTGCCTGCTCCGTTTAGGCAGGCCCGGCTTTAACGACTTATCCATCCATAATACACCCGGTCTCCGGATATGCCTCCGAAGCGCCGGATCTCACAAACTCATGCAGTCGGGAACCGAAAAGGAGTCGCCCTGTGAGCGCACTTGCCAAGAGGAAATTGGGTAGCAGTCTAGTGATGGCAGTAGCTGTTTTTGGTGTACTGTCTATGGTTGGAAGCGTCGCCATGGCGCAGCCTGCCGAAAGCGTCACCGTCGAGATAAACGCTTTGGAGGATTCCGAAGCTGTCACAGGTGATGATTTCGATATTCCACTGATCTGGTGGATAGCTCCGATTGGCTCGCTGGTTGCGCTGATATTCGCTTATGTTTTCTTCCGTCAGGTCAAAGCTGCCGACCAAGGCGACGAGAAGATGAAAGAGATCGCCGCGCACGTTACCGAAGGTGCGATGGCTTATCTCAAACGTCAGTACAAGGTCGTGGCGATATTCTTCGCCATCGTCTGCGTGCTACTGTACATCATGGGCCAGGTTGGCTTGCAGCACGAGATCGTCTTCATCGCGTTCCTGACCGGTGGATTCTTCTCGGGCCTGTGCGGCTTCCTGGGTATGAAGACGGCCACTATGGCGTCCAATAGAACCACGCAGGGTGCAAAGGAAAGCCTCAATCGCGGCCTGATCGTTGCGTTCCGCGCCGGTGCAGTCATGGGCCTGGTTGTTGTGGGCTTCGGCTTGCTCGACATCGCCATGTGGTTCCTCATTCTCACCAAGATAACTCCCTGGATCTACAACATGATGGGTTGGGGTGTGTTCCATATGGACCTGGTCGAAGTTACAGTCGTCATGCTGACGTTCGGCATGGGTGCATCCAGCCAGGCGCTGTTCGCCCGTGTTGGCGGCGGTATCTACACCAAAGCCGCCGACGTCGGAGCCGACCTGGTCGGCAAGGTCGAAGCGGGCATCCCCGAAGACGATCCGCGTAACCCCGCCACCATCGCCGATAACGTTGGCGATAACGTAGGCGACGTCGCAGGCATGGGCGCTGACCTCTACGAAAGCTATTGCGGCTCGATTCTTGCGACTGCTGCTCTTGGCGTCGCTGCCGCAATGAGCCTCGATCTCGGCAACGCCGGGGCTATCAAGCTGCTAGCGGCCCCGATGGTACTCGCCGGTGTCGGTATCTTCCTCTCGCTGGTGGGCATCTACATGGTCCGCACCAAGGAAGACGCCACCATGAAGCAGCTGATGGCTGCTCTGATGCGAGGCGTGATGGGCTCGAGCCTCTTCATCATTATTGCTGCTGCAGGCGTATGCTACTGGCTGTTTGGTACTGATGACAATCTGATTAAAGGCGGCGTGAGTTGGCGGGGTATGTGGGGTTCGATCTGCACAGGTATGATCGCCGGCCTACTTATCGGCAAGGCCACCGAAATCTACACCAGTTACGCTTACAAACCCACGCAGGAAGTTGCCGAAAACACCGAGACCGGTGCTGCGACGGTTATTATCTCCGGTTTGGCCGAAGGCATGAAGTCCACATGGATGTCACTGGCAACGATTATCGTCGCCATCATGCTTGCCTACACCTTCGCGGGTGGCAACCTCAGCCCGCTGCTGGGCCTCTATGGCGTCGGCATTGCAGCCGTCTCCATGCTCGCAACGCTGGGAATCACCCTGGCGACTGACGCATATGGCCCCATCGCCGATAACGCCGGTGGAAACGCTGAAATGACCGGCCAGGACCCCGAAGTCCGCAAACGCACCGATGCACTTGACTCACTGGGCAACACCACTGCCGCAATGGGTAAAGGTTTTGCGATCGGCTCGGCGGCGTTGACCGCACTGGCGTTGATGGCTGCTTATGTTGAGGAAGTCCGCATCGGCCAGAATCGTGAAGCAATGAACGCGATTGTTGAGGTAATGCCCGCCGCCGAAACAGATGCCGCAACTGGTGTCGGCATGCTTCACTATGTTGGCCATGGAAAGTTCGCAATGAAAGCGACTCCGGGCACGAGAGACAAGAACTTCATTGCCTTAATGGCTATGACTGATACGCCTGACGGGCTGGCCAAGGGCGAGATCCCTTCGGCCGTGACCTCACTGACCGAAGGCCGTAACGTGTCGCTGGTTTCACTTGGTGACATTGATGAGAATAACGTGCGAAAGGCGACGTTCTCCATCGTGTTCAATAACGAGCGTAAAACCGTTGAGGTTCAGTTGGTTCCAACTCCTAGGGCTACGCTGCGACAGTTCATGGATTTTTACGGTGTGAACCTGATGAACCCGAAGGTGCTGTGCGGCATGTTTGCCGGAGTGCTGTTGGTGTTCCTGTTCAGTGCGTTGACGATGAAAGCCGTCGGACGGGCTGCAATGGCGATGGTTAGAGAGGTTCGTCGCCAGTTCAGGGAAATACCGGGCATTCTCGAGGGCACTGCAACGCCCGATTATGCACGATGTGTGGATATTTCCACGGTCGGCGCACAGAAGGAAATGATCCTTCCGTCGCTGCTGGCTTTGGGAGTACCGATCGCCGTCGGTCTGCTGCTTGACGTTGCAGGCGTGCTTGGCTTGCTGGCAGGCGGCCTGGCGTGCGGGTTTGCAATGGCTATCTTCATGGCAAACGCGGGCGGTGCATGGGATAACGCCAAGAAATACGTCGAAACCGGCAAGTATGGTGGCAAGGGCTCCGACGCGCACAAGGCTGCCGTCGTGGGCGATACCGTGGGCGATCCGTTCAAGGATACGTCAGGGCCTAGTCTGAATATTCTGATCAAGCTGATGAGCATGGTTTCCGTTGTGTTCGCCGGACTGATCGTCAAGTATGCCCCACAGATCAGCGATGTGCTGGGAATGGGCAACTAAGCAAGGAATCGATCGTTGGCACATAAGAAAAAGCATAAGGACGAGGCGGCGGCGTTTGCTGTCGCCTCAGCCCGTTTATCGCAGGACTCTAATTGCGAAGATATCGTCGTGCTCGATTTGCGCGACGTCAGCCCGATCACGGACTTCTTTGTGATCTGTACCGGAACGTCCAACCGCCAGATTCGATCGGCAGCCGATGACATCTGCGAGTATGGCAAGGCAAACGATTACAAGGTTTGGCACGTTGCGGGCATGGACTCCGGCGGATGGATCGTCCTGGATTTCCTCAACGTGGTCGTCCATATCTTCGATCAGACCAATCGCGATTACTACGATATCGAGATGATCTGGGGCGGGTCGCCCAAGATCGATTGGCAGCAAGAGACGGGCAAATGAATCTCAAGGCGTTACTCGAAGACAGGATCAGCCAGGCATTGACAGCCGCCGGCGCGCCGGTGGGCAGTCCCGGACTGGTCATGCAATCGGGTCGCCCCGAATTCGGCGATTACCAGGCCAACGGAGTGATGGCCGCCGCCAAGCAACTCAAGATCAACCCACGCGAGCTGGCGCAAAAGGTAGTGGATGCAGCTACGCTCGACGATATCGCCGAATCACTTGAAATAGCCGGTCCTGGCTTCATCAACATTAAACTCAAAGCCGACTTCCTGGCTGCCAGCGCATCGGATGCACTTACCGATGAGCATATGGGTGTGGAAAGCCCCGCCAAGGTCGAGACGGTTGTTGTTGACTATTCCTCACCGAACTTGGCCAAAGAGATGCACGTCGGCCATCTTCGCAGTACGATCATTGGTGATACGCTTGCCAGAGTGTCCGATTTCATCGGCCACAACGTGATTCGCCAGAACCACGTCGGCGACTGGGGTACGCAGTTCGGAATGCTGATTACTCATCTGCAAGATGAAACTCTCGCCAAAGGAAAAGCACTTGATGATCAAGGGCTGGATGCATCTTTCCATGTTTCTATTCCCGACATGGAAGTTTTCTATATTCAGTCAAAGAAGCGTTTTGACGACGATCCTGAGTTTGCCAAGAGAGCCAGGGCGAATGTTGTAAAACTTCAAAGTGGCGATCCAGATATCAATCGTGATTGGGATTCTATTGTTTGCGAATCGATTAACCATTGCCGAGCAGCTTATAAGCGGTTGGGCGTCAAGTTAACCGACAGTGATATTCGTGGTGAGAGCTTCTATAACGACGATCTGCCGCAGGTGCTCGCCGATCTCGAATCGGCTGGGCGATTGAAAAAATCCGAAGGAGCACAGTGCGTCTTTCCTAAGGGATTCAAGAACAAGGACGGCGAGCCGCTGCCGGTTATCGTGCAGAAGTCCGATGGTGGATATCTCTACGCCACCACCGACCTTGCTGCTATGCGATATCGGACAAGTGAGCTCAAGGCAGATCGAATTCTGTATGTGACAGATTCCAGGCAGGCGCTTCACTTCAAGCAAGTGTTTGCAGTTGCCAACGAGGCGGGGTTCGTCGATAAAAAAGTTTCGCTCGAACACGTACCATTCGGGATGATGATGGGCGCTGATAACAGGCCCTTCAAGACGCGGACCGGCGGTACGGTCAAGCTGATGGACCTGCTCGACGAAGCCGAGACCAGAGCATTGGCACTGGTCAGCGAGAAGAACCCGGACCTGTCCGACGAGGATAAGCAGCAGATCGCTAACGTCGTCGGCATCGGGTCTGTCAAGTACGCCGACCTCTCGCACAATCGCAATAGCGATTACGTATTCTCCTGGGATAAGATGCTCTCGTTCGAGGGTAATACCGCGCCGTACATGCAGTACGCTTTCGCACGGATCTTTAGTATTATCAAGAAGGCTGAGGCGATGGGCTGCGATTGGAAAGACTCAGAGATAGCCATCTCCGATCCCGCCGAGCGTACGCTGGCTGTGAAGCTTGCTCAGTTCTCCGAGACGATTGATTCAGTAGCCGCCGAGTGCCTTCCGCACCTGCTGTGCAACTATCTGTTCGAACTGGCCGGGGCGTTCATGAGCTTCTACGAGAACTGTCCTGTCCTCAAGTCGGATGATGCGACCAAGTCGAGCAGACTTACGTTGTGTGCGTTGACGGGCAGAACTATCGAGACAGGCCTGGATCTGCTTGGCATCGAGACCATCGAACAGATGTAGTTGCCCTTCAGGCGATCTCTATCTACAATCCCGCATATCTGATACCAATAGCAAGGGAGTATCCGCCATGCGCTATAACATTATTCTTTCGGGAATAGCCATTCTGTTGACAGTAATCGCAGCCACCGGCCATGCTGATTCTGGCGCCACGATGCCTCTGTCGCCCACCCCGCAGGAAGTGAAAATGTACGATGTCTTCGAGTTGACTTTCACTTCCGATGCGAAGTTGGACAATCCATTCTGGGATGTTGAGGTGACTGGCGAGTTCACCTCGCCAAGTGGAAAGCGATTCCAGCTCGAGGGCTTCTATTACGGTGGCAATCAATGGCGCGTCCGATTCGTACCTGGGGAGAAGGGCTCGTGGCGATACTCGCTTAAGCTGTCCGGCAAGGGAGTTGAAGATCAAACTCGAGTGGGTGAGTTTAAATGTGCCGGGATCGTCCGCCACGGATCGCTACGGATCTCGAAGAAAAATCCTTTTCGTTTCGAGTATGAAGACGGAAAGCCGTTCTATCCGATTGGCGTGCAGACATGTGGCTACTTCAAACTGGGCTTCGACGGGCCGGTAAGGGGCCAGGGAAAGTGGCGAACCGTTACGCCTGAGAAATGGTTCAAAGAGTTTGACGGTGCGATCAATCTGATTCGCTGGCAGTTGGGCCAGGGCAGCAAGGCCGGCTGTGCGCTGCCGCTGATAGCAAAAGACTCACCTGTTGATCGATACGATACCGAACTGGCTGCGAAGATGGACGAGCAACTGCGCCTGCAGAAGTCGCACGGCCTGTCGCACATCATGATCTTATTTCAGGATATGAGCCTGTGGGGTAACCCTAAGGGGGCATTCGGCATGGGTCGCGATCTGAAAGAATTCAAGTCAGTGACGGCCCGGAATCTTCCGCTTCAGGAGAAGTACATTCGCTACGTGGTCGCCCGCTTCGGCTGTTATGTAGACATCTGGGAACTGTTCAACGAAGACGCATGGGCACCGAATGATTATCTGGCACACTTGGCTAAGGTGGTCCGCCAGGCCGATCCATATGATCGCCTGATTACTACCAACTATGCCCGTCCGAATCAGACGTGGTGCGAGATCGTAACCTGGCATGAATACATGGGCTGCCCTCCGAATGAGATCGATGCGTTCGTCACCAAGGAGATAGCGAGGTTCAAGTCATACGGCAAGCCGGTGCTCAATACGGAGTTCGGAAACCCGGGTTTTCTTTCCAACTATGATCCGATCAAGTGGCGGATCGCGGTCTGGGCTGCCTACATGAACGAATCAAGCATGCTCTTCTGGAGTATGTCCGGAATCAAGACCGTGGGCAAGAGGCCTTACCGGGGCAACGCCAACGCATATCTCGGGCCCGATACCAGGAAGTACTTCCGCGTGCTTAATGATTTCACGCGAAACCTGCCTATCGATATGCGACCGGTCGCCAGCGGCTATCACGAGCACAATGACTTCAGGGATTACGCACTGTCCAACGGCAAAGTGACAGTCATTTACATCCATCACTTTTCGGATCACACCAAGCCCTATGAGTGGTCGGATAAGCTCTTTGTTCACACGGGTCCGGGTAAGTTCAAGGCGAAATGGATCGATCCTTCCGACGGTGAGATCGTGAAGATCGACCAGGTCGAAACCGCCAGCCAGTATCTGCGGCTGAAGATACCTCCGGTGACCATAGACCTCGCTTGCAGGATTGACCGTATTGAATGAGTGTGCGGGGGATTGCTGTTTTAGCTTTTGGCGCGTGCCTCGTTGACGGTAAGCGTGCGGTCGCCCAATAGTGAACCGTTCAGTGTCTCAACGGCCGCCATCGCCTGCGTCGAGTTCGCCATCTCTACGAATCCCAATCCACGTGACTTGCTGGTAGCCCGATCGATTACGACCCGGGCCATGTGAACGGTCCCATACCCTTCAAACAATTCCTGCAACTTGGAATCCGTGATGGCGAAAGGAAGATTGCCCACATACACATTTGTCATATCCACGACTCCCTGGGCGAGGGAGCGGCATTGCCAGACGGCTAAATCTTGTAGGGAAGTCAAAGTCATTTCATTTACTTCAGGAAAATAACGCTCGAATAGCGTAGTGACTGCGTATTGGCTATACGTAAGAGCGGGTGGGTGGTGCCCCCGTGGCTGTTATGGGGACTATTGCGCACTATTACTCAGGGTAGTGGGTAATCAGCCCCCATTTTGGGCAAGGCAAGAATGAACGTAGGAGCAATTCATATTTTCAAGTCAAGCTGAACACTTTGCCTTGCATGAACTTGCAGCAACGTTGCTCGTTGCGGCCATCCCGTCTGGGTAAGCTGGCACGGTTAGTGCAACAAGGAGGGATGAAGAGGTGGAGGAGACCTTGGAAGTGCCAGGACTTCTTGGGATTGGAATGTTGCAGAGCCAACCCCGGCCAAGACGAGGCCGACAAGGAGTACGAAGAAGTCGGGCGACATTACAGTAGGTTGGAATGCGAAAGATTAAGCGTAAGACGTTCGAAGAGCCCTTCGCCTGAGACTGGATTTGGGCATGGCCCGGCGGCTGGATAAGACCGGGTCGGGCTGGCAACTCCGTAGCGACGTGATCGCCATGGGCTGCCGTTTGAAAACTTACTACCCAACGGCGACGCTGTCATACCTTCCCCGGCAGCGTGCCGAAAAGCTTCGGCCCTAGGTGGACCGGAGCTCCTTTTTGGCAAATATAGTTAACACATCGAAACCTATAGAGGTATAGTGATGATATGAATGCTAAATCGACAATAGCTCTTCAATCGTTGGACTTTCTTACCGAGGCGGCAGAGTGTCTCAGGGTGATGGCGCATCCCATCCGCCTTCGGATTGTTGATATTCTTACGCAGGGTGAGTTTCCTGTAAACGAGATCGCCGACATGTGCGAGCTTCCGGCCCACCAGACATCGGAGCATCTTCGCCTGCTCAAGGGTCACGGCCTGCTCGATTCGAGACGCGACGGAAGGATCGTCTATTACACGATTGCAAATCCTCGCCTGCCGAAGCTGCTACAGTGCATCGGAACGGCCTGTGCGGGTGAGTAACTCGCCTTCATCTGAATCGTCTTGTAATACATCAATCGGTTAACACGGAGTAGCTGAATATGTCGGACAGCAAGAGAATCGTAATAGTTGGCGGAGTTGCCGGCGGGGCATCGTTTGCCGCACGCGCAAGGCGGCTGAGTGAGGACGCCGAGATAACAATGTTCGAACGCGGGGAGCATATTTCGTTCGCGAATTGCGGCATGCCTTATCACATCGGCGAAGTTATTGTTGATCGCAGCAAGCTTCTCGTCCAGACGCCCAAGGGAATGAAGCGGCGTTATGAGATTGACGTGCGGACAAGGCACGAAGTCACTCGCATCGACCGTGATAAGCATTCGATTTACTATCGCGATCTGGATACAGGCGCCGAATCTTCCATGGAATATGACGTGCTGCTGCTATCTCCGGGGGCAGAGCCCGTTCGTCCGCCAATTGACGGGATTGACAGCGATAAGATTTACACGCTCCGCAGCCTGGCGGACATGGATGCTATCAAGGCTGCAATCGATGGAACCCGCCCGACCTGCGCCGTTGTTATCGGTGGGGGATACATCGGCTTGGAGATGACCGAAGCCCTTCGCCAACGTCGGATTGACGTAACGCTCGTTGAACTCGCCGAGCAGGTTTTCATTGCTGCGGACGCTGAAATGGTAGCTCCGATCCACCAGCAATTGCAGCTGCATGGAGTGGACTTGCGTTTGGGCAGGTCGGTTACCGGATTTAGCGATTCGGCCGACGGTCTCGCTGTCCAGCTCAGTAATGGTGAGGTGGTGAACTGCGACCTGGCGATACTTGCTATCGGTGTTCGCCCGGAAGTGAAACTCGCCAAAGACGCGGGTCTGGAAATCGGGCAGACCGGTGGAATCGCGGTCGACGACCACATGCGTACGTCCGATCCGAGCATCTTTGCGGTCGGCGATGCCATCGAGGTCAAGCATATGGTGGGGGGGCACAGGGCGCTCATTCCGCTGGCCGGACCGGCCAATCGTCAGGGCCGCATCGCAGCCGATAACGCACTTGGCCGTGATAGCGTCTATCGCGATACGCAGGGGACAGCCATCTGCAAGGTGTTCGACCTGGCGATCGGCATGACAGGCCTGAGCGAGAAACAACTTCAAGCAAGCGGCCGATCGTATGAAAAGGTGTATATCCATCCGGCCAGTCACGCAGGTTACTATCCCGGTGCCGCGCCGATGAGTCTCAAGCTGCTGTTCGACCCTGACGGCGGGAGGATTCTCGGCAGCCAGGCCGTCGGAGCTGATGGAATCGACAAACGAATAGACGTTCTTGCCGTCGCCATCCGGGCGGGACTTACGGTTTACGATCTGCGTGACCTCGAACTTTCCTATGCCCCGCCTTACGGCTCGGCGAAGGATCCTGTCAACTACGCCGGATTCGTAGCCGCCAACGTGCTGGACGGCGACGTGAAGCTCTGTCATACGCCGGACATGCAGAACCCCACCGACGGCCAAGTGCTGCTCGACGTTCGCACACCGGCTGAGGTCGAAGCTGGAACGATTCCCGGCTCTCTTAACATTCCCATTGATGAACTGCGAAAGCGCCTCGGCGAGCTGGACAAAAGCAAAGAGTATCTGGTGTTCTGCCAGGTGGGGCTGCGCGGCTATCTCGCATGCCGCATACTCACGCAAAACGGTTTCAACTCTCGCAACCTTACCGGCGGATACAAGACCTTCACCGCCTCGATCGCCCAGCCTCGCACGGGCCCATCAGAGAAGAATAACATGACTGAAACATCCCAATCATGCTGCCCGAATTCGGGAGCGCCCGAGAGTAAGCAGAACAATATCGCACAAGAGATAGACGCCCGCGGGTTGCAGTGTCCCGGACCTATCATGCAGTTGAAGATCGCCATCGAGCAGATCGAACCCGGCCAGGCCGTCACCGTGCTTGCAAGCGATCCGGGCTTTGCAGGCGACGTCGCCGGTTGGTGCCACTCGACCGGGAACTCACTTGGAGAGGTCAAACCCGTCGACGGTGGATACCGGGCCGTGATTGTGAAGGGGGCTGCAACGGCTGCTTGCGAAACAGCTACTGGCAAGCCTGCAGGCGGGAAAAACAAGACGATCGTGTGCTTCAGCGGCGATTTCGACAAGGCGATGGCGGGTTTTATTATCGCCAACGGAGCGGCTGCGATGGGCTCCAAGGTGACGATGTTCTTCACTTTCTGGGGTCTGAACATTCTGCGGCGCGGCGAGAAGGTTAAGGTTAAGAAGAACCTGATCGAGCGCATGTTCGGCTGGATGATGCCGCGCGGCGCGGACAAACTCGGCCTGTCACAAATGCACATGGGCGGTATGGGCCTGGCGATGATCAAGGGAATCATGAAACATAAGAACGTCACCCCGCTTGGCGAACTTATTGAAAGTGCGAAACAAGCCGGCGTGCAGCTTGTTGCCTGCTCGATGTCGATGGACCTGATGGGAATCAAGAAAGAGGAACTCATCGACGGAGTTCAAGAGGGCGGCGTCGCGATGTACCTGGACAACGCCGAAGCGGGCAACGTGAATCTGTTTATATAGAAAATGTAGGGTTGGCAACTTGTTGCCGACTGCTGGGGTGGATGGTCTTCGTGGTCGGCAACAAGTTGCCAACCCTACGACTAAGCCCACCCACTGCGATGGGTGGGCTTAGCCGGTCGTTCGCATTGTCGCCGTCCCATAAGTCGTAGGCTGGGGCGCAGCCCCACCTTTGTTGGTGTTGCGGCGAGTCTGTGAAGGTGGGGCTCCGCTTCGCTCGCCCCAGCCTACCAGCTCTCAGCAGGGCGGGCACCGGAGGCATCCTTTCGGGATATACTCGGCCTACAGTGGCATTATTTCGTTGTCAGGCGGGGCGGACGGGGAAGCGGATAGTTGGGGGATTTGATATGTCCGCATTCAAAAAGTCGCAATATCCAAACTGGCGCTATAATGCGGTGCTGCTCAGAATAACTAATGAAGGGAGCGTTATTATGACTACACGAACTGTTCTTATATTGGTTTCGGCCGGTCTTGTAGGTCTTGGCGGCGTGGCGGTATACGAGAATACTGGGCTCGCGCAGAACCATGACGATCGTATCCCTCATGTCGAGACTAAGGAGGCTGTGGTGGTTGTTGCCACAGCTAAGACCCCACCCCAGAACGACGGGCTGCCAATGCCTGGCTTTGAGATAATCCCGGGCAAAACAGCGCTGATGATCACCGATCCGCAGAATGATTTTCTGACGCCCGAGGGTGTCGCATGGGGCGTTGTCTCCAAGAGCGTCATCGAGAATGGGACGATTGAGAACCTGGAAACTCTGTTCAAGGCCGCCGACGAAACGGGATTACCGGTATTCATCTCACCGCACTACTATTACCCGTACGATCACCGTTGGAAGTTCGCCGGCACACTCGAGGTGCTGATGCACAATATCGCGATGTTTGATCGTCCCGGTCAGCTCAATGTGACGAACTTTAAGGGCTCGGGGTCCGATTGGGTTGAGCGGTACAAGCCCTACATCAACAACGGCAAGACCGTTGTGACCAGCCCGCACAAGATTTATGGGCCCGAGTCGAATGACCTCGTTCTGCAGATGCGCAAAGCCGGCATTGATAAGGTAATCCTGGCTGGAATGTCTGCGAATCTGTGCGTTGAATCTCATATGCGAGAACTGATTGAGCAGGGCTTCGAGGTTATGGTTGTCACCGACGCAACCGCTGCGGCTATAACCGAGCATTACAACGGGTATACGGCCGCATTAATTAACTTCCGCATGATCGCCAGCGCTATCGACAATACCGAAAATACGGCCAAGGCGATTAGAACCGCGTACAAAAAATGAGTTGTCAGGCGGAATTCAGCGTATAAGAAAAGCTCCGGTCTTCGTGCGGGACCGGAGCTGTTTGTGTCTGGTGGTGCATTGATCCATGCATTATTCGCCTGGCGATTCTTACTTCACGATCAACTCAACCACATTGCCTTTGCGGTCCTTGAGATTGCTTGTCAGCTTGAACCCCGCCCGGAATTTTTCGTAGCGGTAGGGGCCCTCGCCGTAGAGGTCCTTGGTTTTCGCGCTGGTCTTGACGCCTTCGATACGTATCATGATGGCCGCCTTGAGCATGTCAGTCTTGACCCTTGCGATAGCGCTCCTGCGTGAGGCCTGATCGAATCCTGCGATCACTAAACCACCAGACAAAGGGCTTTTAGCGGCTATCTGTGTGAGCTTTGTCTTGAACTCATCGGGAGGTAAATCTGCGATGGCTGCGGCCTTAGGCAAGAATTTCAAGTAGGCATGCTGCATGGGATGGGTGAACTTGGATTTGTCCACGAGGAACTCTTCACGCGAGAAGGCACTGGCGAGCGTGCTGTCTGCGGGGAGGCTGGCGAGGCTCTTGGAAAGGGCGGCCAGGTCGGCTTTGGTCAAGGCCTGGAGATTCGCCGCCAGCGTGTTAATCGCCTTGGTTTTAGTGCCGCTCTGAAGCCCATGGGCGATAAGCGGGCCATCCACGCCGATATGGCGGGCCAGCGTGAGGACAGCCATCAGATCGGCGACGCCCTCAGCCGTTCTGCCGATGCTGATATTGTACCGGCCTCGCAGGATGGCAAGCTTTGCAAGAGCCTTGGCGCTCTGGAGATATGACCAGAGGGCCTTGTAGCCCTGGCCCTTCTTGTAGTTCCAGGAACACTTGGCGGCCTTGGCTGCCTT
>SDBT01005107.1_pt1 | contig 22131 bp, 21 predicted proteins | sample 2277101 | NCBI WGS metagenome assembly SDBT01 (sample SAMN10404973, study PRJNA504765) | marine sediment metagenome | isolation source: marine sediment core GS10_PC15, 103 cmbsf | place: Arctic Ocean: Southern Knipovich Ridge | collected 2010 | reverse complement strand
CGGCCAACGGTTCGTCGAGGACCGCGTCTGCGATTGCGCCGGCCGATGGGCCTGCGGCGGCCGTAGTCCACGGTCCGGCCCCGCCGGCGTCGGTGTCGGCCAGGATGGCAGTGGCATCCGCCTTGATATCCTGCACTATCGCGCCGAAGGTTCCCGGCGTTGTGTGCCCGCTCGCAATGTCATTCCAGACCGTGCTGGCAATTTCCGCCACGGCCGTGGGCGCGAGGACGTCGTTGTCGATCACGTTGTCGGCCATTTCGATCACGTGGCTTTGTAGGGTGTCCGTGCCCAGCACCAGGCTGTTGTAGATCAACACCGGGACCACCGTGTACTCGGCAGATTCAAAGACCAGCACCCCATCGCAAATCCCCACCACGCGCAGCGTACCCTCGGTGTCGTTTTGGGCGGCGGTTAGTTCCAGAGAATAGACCGCGTTGCCCTTGTGCAGCCAGTCGTTGGATCCACTGGTGGTCGGCGTGATATCGACTTTAGTGATCAGCGTGCCGCTGTTTTTGAACAGGTCAACGCTCATCCCGGATTCATTGTGGGCGATGCCCGTTTCCAACGTCTGCCAATCGACGTTATCGACCAGCGGACCCAGCTCGACAACGATGGCAGTATCAACAGGCAAGAGTGGCATCAGGCGGACCTCCGGCGACGGTTGCGCCTGTAGTATTCATAGGGGCGGACTGTCACCACGTCCGTGATGACGATGTTGCTTGCGTCAAGGTCGGTCTGCTCATATTCGACTTCAACGGTGCCAGACACTTCGGTCAATATCCCCATGATCAGGTCACCGTTTGCGAGGTAAATCTGCGGAGCCGTGTCGCTGAAAATATACTTCACGTAACTGCTGCCCACGATGGCCAAGTCCTCGTCGACCAGTTTCACAATCTCAGAGCAGGCGGCGCTGTAGTGCGCGATTATCAGGTTAGCCGTGGCATCGCCGAAGCCCGTGTTGGCCAGGAAAATGTTGCCCGTCCACGTGCCGGGTCCATACGTCGTTCCCGTAAAGGCCGTCGCGGTAATGTTCCAAGTGTCGCCGGTCGCGTCCAAGGTTTGCGTGGTCGCTTTCGTACCCTGGGCAGGCGTTAGTTGTTGCCGCGTGCCCGGCCCGCACGCTGCACCGGTTATTTTTCGCAAGTGGAACGTCGTGGCCACGTCGGCGCCTCTATGGAAGCGTAAGAGTAATCGCGGTCCTGTTTCCGTTGGCATCCACCGTCGCCGAGATCCTCGTTGTGCTCGTGTTGGCGCCTTTGATCGTGACCGTTGTAGTTTCTGATCCGCTGATTTTCCCGGCGGCGGATGCCAAGCTCACGGACACGGCTTGGCGCATGTTGATTCCCGTCTCAATCACGATCGCGTCGACGCCGTCTGAGGCCAGCTGGAATCCGGTTTTGTCGGCTGCCAGCAGTCCAAAACTCCCGGCGGCGACGTGATCGGCCGTCGGCTCGTTCCACACCGCATCGGCAATCGCTCCCGCGCTTGGATCGTTCATCCCTGCCACAATCTCCGCGACGCTTGGATCGTTCATCCCTGCCACAATTTCTACAACCGCGTCGTCTGCCAACGCGGATGCGTCGATGGCATCCGCGGCCATTTGAGCGGAGCCGATGGCGTTGTTCGCAATCACCGACGCCGTGATGGCGTTGTCGGCAATCTCACTCGCGCCGATTGCGTCTGTGGCAATCGCGGCGGCGTCGATGGCTCCGGTTGCGAACGTCGTTGTTTTAATTGCGCCGGCGGCAAGGCTGCGGTCGTCCGTGTAAATGTTGACCGGCTGGAAGTGGACTCCGCTGGTTGTCGTCACCGCCTGCAGGATCAACAGACCTGCATCCGTTTCCGCCTGCGTCATATCAAAGAGATAGACGCCGGCGGCGTCGGCTGCGCTTAACTCCGCCGGATTGGTGTCGTTGGTGGCCAACATGCCGCCACCGTCTTTGGATATTTTCGCCGTGACGTTTGCAGCCGCGTCGTCAATGGGGATGTTGTTGATGTCGAGTGCGACGACGGCGATTTTCTGGCCTGCGACATTTCGCATTAACATTTGAGACTCCTTACGTGATCGTGGTCCAGGGTATGCCGTACCTCGCCGAAAGGTACAGGCCCACGGTGTTCAATTCCGTATTGTTCAAAGCCCTCGCGTAGATGACGGCCGCGGCCATCCGTGCAAAGTTTTCACACACGCTGAAGTCGGCGACGCCTCCGAGAGTATTTGGCACGCTTGCGGTTGTGCTATTGAGCAGTTGCCCGTTTCGCCAGACCTTTGCGGATATTCCCGGCGTCCAGATTGCCGTGAATATCGACCAGACCTTGGTCGCTGTAAACGGCAGGTCGATCGTTGTGTCTCCCGTTACCTTCCACCGTGCAGTCCGCATTTGCCAACGACCCGTGGATGTAAAAAGAGCCGAATCGGCCGTCGCGTACAGTCCCTGGAAATCTCGATTGCCTCCAACGACGAACACGCTCAGTCCGTCCGTGTCATCGTGCCAGGCGTGCTGATCGCCTTCGTTGATCGCATCCGCAAGCGTGGCGTACATGTGAGGCATGACGATCGGTAGATCGGTTGACCACGGGTCGTTGAACAGGAAGCGGAACACGGGACGCGCGGTTAGGCTGCCGACGCTGTTGCGCCGCAGGTCTCTGCCGCCACCGCTTTGGTCATTCCAGAACGCGACGCGTTTCTTCCAGTTTTCGACGGGAATTGACGACGATCCAGACCCCTGGCCGGCACTAGGCGTGTCCCATTCTTGGACCGAGATACATTGGTCACCTTCTCCGGTTCCGCTCGGAGTGTCGGTGCCATTGCATTCAACGGAGCAATCGTACCAGCCGGTCAAATTGGGGACACCGTCCGGCGGTCCCGGCAACGCGGGCTGGCTCGTGTCGAGAACGGCAACGGTTTTCTCGTTGATGACTTCAAACACGGGACAGGCAACGCTGACGTCTTGGTTTGTCTTCCAGACCTCCGTGACCTCGTCCCTGTTGAATCTCACCCTATGACAAGCAGACACGCGCCGCACGTCGCCCAACAGGATTCCGCTCGGCAAAGCCAGGTCCAACGTGATTCGATCGACGCTCGTTCGGGCGACGCTGTCGATTTCCCGGACGATCAAAGTTCCGTCGCGCATGAGAATGGCCAGGTGTGTCGTGTGTGCGTAATCGAAGACCGGACCGTTCGGAGAAACGTCGATGGTTGTGGTCCCGATCGCCAGTGGCGTGAAGTCGTCCAAGAAACTGGGTAGGAGGAAGGTGTGCAGTCGCCCGCCACGGCTGTCGAAAAATCGGAGCAATTCAAATGCTGCTGCACGTTTCGCAAACTGCCATCCCAAGGACTTGGACACCAGTGGCCGGCCGCCCCACGTGGCTACGGAAATACCGCGCCCCGACCTCGAACCGCGGGCGATTCTCGTTGGCCCGGTTCTGTGGCGGGTCCAGTCGGGAGTAATGTGCATGATCGGTTCGCCGGCGTGTTCGCTGAATCCGGCAGGCGTGATTCCGACGGCGCCGAGCCCCGGAAGCTGGCTAGGTCCGATATGCTCGGACCACTCCAGTCGGCTTGCGAGGTTCTCGTCGGTCAACACTTCAGACGAGCCGTTCAAACTCAGTCGAGCTTCTACCGCCGGATACACGCGGCTGCGGGCTGGATACGTGCGACCCAAAGAAGCCGTCAGCGTAAGTGAGCCCGCGGCAACGCCACCGACTGCGATCGTGGCCACTTCAAAGTCGAGTAGCGTTGCTCGGTTGCGGAGCTCCGCAACGATCACCCGTGCGCCCTCAAAGAATCTGCGCTCGGTGGTGTCGCAGGTGAGGACCGATCCGCCGGCCGATGCAGTTATCTTTGTGAAGTCCGAGAACAGGGGAACGAGGCTGTCCGCCTGGCTCAAGCGCGTGACCGCCATTTGTAACGCCCACGCCTCGGACCGTGCCAAAGACAACAAGCTCAACTCGCCGACTCGCGTCGGCCGGGACAGGAGGCCCTTGCGCTCCTCTGCTAAGGTTTGGGCCTGGCTCACGGACGTTCCGAAAGCCGTGGCCATTTCGACAGTGTCGGACCACTGCACCAGAAACAAGTAGCCGGGACGATAGACCTGGCCGACGGCGCCAGGGCCGTCGGCGTCTGCCAGCGGTCGGGGGATGACAAGACTCATCTCGGCTGCCCTCGATGTTGGTCAAGTAGCGCCGCGATTCGTGGGCCGTGATCATCGAGGAACCTGAAAAACTCATTTTGTCCGCCGGCCAACAGCCGCTCCATCGCACCATCGTCAGCGACCACGATCGCCGGAACCAAAGCGGGCTCCGTTTCGTTGCCGCTTTGAACAGTGCCCCCGGAGTGGAACATTCCAACCGGAGCCGCGATATGCACGTTGGCGCGGAAACGGTTCAACAAATCTCGCGGGACAAGCATCTGATTCATCGCGTGCAAAATGGTTCCGCCATAATAGGACGCCGCCCGCTGCCGGAGTACGAATTCGCCAGGAGTGAGCCGCGCGCGCACAACGTCGGCTTTGACGTTCGGACCTCGCACGCTGCCACCGCCGGCGAACGGTATGATTGTAGACACGGTTTCGACTGCCGTGCTTTCGATCAGCGCAGCCGTGTTGGCTATTAAAGCAGCAACCACCTTGATGGCCCCAGCCTCGACAAGCGTGGCGGCGCCGGTGATCACAGTGGTCGCGCCAGAGAAAATCGTACCGATGGCGGTAACGAGCCCGCTCAGCGCGGTGACACCCGCGCCGATGGCCGTGCTCAATGCGCCTAGAGCCGTGGTGTTGACGCCCAGGGCCAACGTGTTGGCCGATTCGGTGACAGCTTCGGCACCCTCTTCGGCAACACCGGAAATTGCTGCCACGCCGGCGGCCGCGCCGCCAGTTACCGCCTGGCCGACCCCGCCGAGGCCGATCGACGCCGTGAATTGCTGAAACGCCGCGCCCAACACGCCCTCGGCGGTGAACAACTGCAAAAACTGCAATATCACCTGGTCAGTCAGGAACACGAGCACGCGGTCCAACATGCGAAACAGCATATCCTCAAAGGCCTGCCCAACGTCCTGGGTGCCGCGGATCACGCCTGAAAAAATGCCGGCGAACCCGCTTCGGATTGTGCCCAACAAATCCGTGGTCAACTGCTGAAACTGCTGTAAACCGTTTGCGGCTTCGGTTATGAAATCGTTTATTCCGGCGCGAATTCCCGCAAAGATTCCGCCCGTCCGGCCCGCAATGTCGGTCAGGCCAGCCACCACGCGGTCGATTTGTTCAACGAACTCTATCAACTCTGGACCGCCGCCCAGCGCGGCTATCGTGTTGCGGGTTTCGGCGGCCAGGTTCAGCAGTGCCGCCGCCTGTTCTTGCGTCGCGGCTGTCGCTGCTTGTTGCGTGGATAAGCCCAATTCGACGGCACGCGTCCGATCTTCAACGGCGTCACGCAATGCTTCCTCAGCTTCCAGGACACGATCGAGCTGCTCTTGGGCCTCTTGGCGAATCGTCAGCGCTCGCCGTTCCGTGGCCTGTAATGCGGTCAGTCGTCCAAGCAGCACCTGGGTCTGCTGACCCTGGGCCTCGCCGCTCTTAATGAGGTTGGCGCGTAGTTGCGTGAGCTCGGCCGTGTGGCGGATTTCCAGTTGCAATACTGCGGTGCGGCGATCATCGCCAGCCGCCTGGGCCTCACGTAAATCGATTAGTTTTTCAAGGGCGATCAGAGCGCCTGCAGCGCTCTCAGCCTGGCCGGCGTCAAAATCTTCGAGTTGGCCCAGCTCTCCGCGCACGGCGGCGATTTGCGTTTTCAAATCCTCAATCAGTTGCGGGTCGGCGGCGATATCGAAGGATACCAACGCCTTGAACGCATCCAGCAGCCCCGCGCCGGATTTTTTGATTTCCTCGCCGGCGGACTCAAATGCTTGGCTCATAACCTCGGCCGTCAGGGCCAACTCGCCCTCGAACTCGCGGCGGGATTTATCCGCAGCCGCCGTCACGTCGCCGAACGACCCCAACTCCTGCTCGATCAGCTTGATGGCGTCCTGTAGCCGTCGGATGCTTTCGGCTCCAAAGATAAGATCAAGAATCCCGCCGCCGCCGCGCTTCAAAACGCCCAGGGCTTCGGTTTCCGATTCCAGGTCGGCCTGCAGTGTCGCCAATTCAGTTTTCAGCTGTCGCCGGCGTTCTTCCGTGTATACAAACGCCTGGCCAAGCGAACCCTCCGATATCCTGAACAGCAGATCGCGCCCCAGTGCCTGCAGTTGTGGAGCGAACGCCTTGAAGGCGACGATCAGTGCTTGCACGAACGCAAAAACCAGAATCCGCACGCTCTCGACAACGAGATCGGTAATGAACGCGAATAGAGACGTGATGGCCTGGGCAACCTGCCCACGGGCTTCGCGTCCTTCGGCCCCCTCAGAAAACGAGACCCGCAATTGCCTGGCAAGATTGTCGATTAGTTTTGGAAGGACGACGACCAAAACCGTCAGGTCATCGATCAGGCTGGACAGCACCGGAGCCACACTAACCGCGAGCGCTTGCTTGAGGCCCTGCCAAGCGCGGCGCATGCGGTTCACCGCATCGCTCAGGCCCGTTATTACCTGCAGTTGATCTCGATCTAGTACCAATCCCAATATGCGGGCCTGCCGGGCAAGGCGGGCCAGTTCGTCCGCACCCAGGGCCAGCGTGTTCTTTAGCGCCACGCCCTCACTATCGAACAGCTTGAACGTTAGCGCGACGCGCTTCCCTTCACCCTCCACCTCTTGCATGGCTTCGGCAATCGCGAGGAAGATTTCGTCGGGTCTTTGTTCGGCAAGCGCTTGAGCGTCAAGGCCCAATTCCTTGAGGGCGCCCTGGGCCTCTCCAGTACCCGCGGCGGCCTCCGCGACGCGACGGATCATGCGTTGCAGTCCCAAATCGAACGTGTTGACCGCTACGCCGCTCTGCTCGGCGGCGAACCGAAGTTCGACCAGCCGTTCCGGCAATATCCCCAGTTTGTCCGCAGTCTTGGCCAGGCGGTCGAGCTGCTCCACGGTTTCAAAGAGCGCACCGATTCCGCGACCGACGACAAAGGCGGCGAACAGCGCACCCACTAGAGAACGGATGCCCAGCAGAGCCCGACGCAAACGCCCCGCCGCTTGCCCGATACGACGAAACGTGGCGATCACCACGCGTCCGGCACGACGCATATTCCGAAACGCCACGCGCACGGCGCCGGCGGGCGTCTTTAGTTCTTTCAGGTCGCGTTTGACCGCATCAATGGCCCGCCCGATTTTAGGAAATATCTTCGAGATTTCCTCACGGACCGTCAGGATGATGCTGACTTCCCGTTGCTTGGCCATCGATCATCTCCTCTATTTGCCGCCCGAAGTCACCCGCGGCCTTTTTGTCAAACAGTGAGGCCGTGGCGTCTCGATGCAACAAAGCCTGTCGAGCCAATTGCTGGTAGTATGCACGCACGGCCAGGTCGGTATAGAGCCATAATTGTGGCAGCGTCCAGTATGTTACGATTGATCTTTGGCAGTGTCCGGACGCGACAAGGATTTGGATACAGTGGCCCAAAGATCGATATCCTGGTTCCCCAGTTTCCCCACCACCTTGCTCACTACCTCGAACCAAGGGCGGACCTTTTCCGCCGTCCCGAAATTCTCTTCGATCCATTCTCCAGCCACTATGGGCAACACCCAATGAGGCACGTCATCCAACTCGACGTCCGCACATAGGTTCAACAAATCAAACAGGTCATGTAGCAGCAACGGCTGCAAATGCTTAACCAACTTCGGCCACGATTCACCAAGCGCATTGAAGTCCACTCCGGACGCGACCAGCCCATCAATGGCCTTGACGATCGGCTCAGAGAATTCCCGCATGTGGTGCACCAGCATAGGCATGACTGTGATCTCCAAACCGTCCTCAATTTTCACCTTGCGGCCAGGGAATAGCACAGCCAACTCTGCGGCCTGTCTCTCCGCGTCCGATTGCGGTTCTGGTGCGGACGTGGCCGGCGTCTCTCCTGCTGGCGCAAGTGGTTTGGTTGCTCCGTTCGTCATCGTAGGTGGCTCCTTTTTGTTAGCTAATCGTGGGCAATGCGCCCACCCAATACAGTAGCTTGCCGGCAGGCGTTCCTGCCGTCAGGTCACTCAGAAACTTCAAGGTCATCACGAAACTGCTGAACTCCTCGATCACGAAATTGGCGCTCGCCGGCGTCAGGCTCACGCGTCCGTGCCGCGCGGATTGCTGGGCGTTGTTGCCGCGACCGAAGACGATGATCGCCTGCCCCTCGGTCACACCGAGCAGTCCTTGCGGTTCCAACAGTCGATCGCCTGTAATAGCGCGCGGCGTGTAATCGACGAGGATCTCTGCGGCGGCGGAGAAACCCCCCCCGTCAATCATGCGGATAATGCCACGCTCCAGGTCCACGACCTCCCAGTCCGTGCCTTCGGTGTAGGTCGGCGATCCACCAGCGCCCGTCACATCTTGGACCGAGGCAATCCCAAAAATGGGGCCTCCCGGAGTCATGGCATCGTAGTTGCCGTCGAGCAACTTCACCAGCTCGCCTGGGTGTGCAAAGTGCTTGACGTCGGTAACGGCGCTCGCACTTTGAGTGAATGCAGTGGGGTCGTTGGCCAAGAACAACAACGCCAGGTTGTTCGGGTTGAGGTTGCTGCACTTGATTTCGTAGGTTTCATTGATCTCGGTCACGCTCTCGGTAATGGTCCGAATCACGCCACCGTCGCTGTCCTTCAGCTCGACTTTTTCAACTTCGAGATTAGGATTCGCGGGATCGATGACGCCTAGATCGCGCGTCGGTTGCACCACGCCGGCGACCGCGTCTCTCTGAAAAAACAGCCGCGATCCTGTCAACCAATGGTCTTGAGCCTTAACGAGTCCCATAGCGTTTCTCCTTCAAAGTCCGGGTTGAGAGTAAGGGTCATTCTCGAAAGTTCTATACCTGACTTCCAGCAAATCGGTCACGCCGAGATACCCTCCGGCGCCGACCTCAAAGTACTCGCCTGCGATCAAGTGAGTCGCGTACGCCAGTGGCTCGGTCGGCTTTGCCCCCCATCCTGAATCCTGCAGCAACGCCTTGTCGACGGCGGCCTTGAATCGGTTTATCAGCGTGTCCGCGGATACGACCGGATCCGCCTTTTCCGACGTCTGGATAAACAGGGCAATCGCCCACGGTTGAATCCAATGGATCAAGCCCCTGCCGTCCGGATTCAACGTGACGCCGTCCTGCTTTGAATCATCGACACGCGGGTCCAGTTGCATCATTACAGCCAGCAGGTTTCGCGGGCTGATTTTGTCGAGACCCAATTGGCTCGGACGCACGACGCCGGCGATATCCACCTCGTAGCCGTTGGCGATCTGAACGGTCAACAACCGCGCTTCGATGGCCAGGGCGATTCTCTCGACGATCGGTTCAATCAGTTCGGCCATCTACAGTCCCGCCTTGCGCAAGAGTCTAGCAACATGGGCTTCGAGTCGCTCCTCCAATTTTTCGGCGGCTTCGGCAGCGAGTGTCTCCGTCGTCACCCGCTCAAACAAGTCTCCTAAATAAGGTCCAAAAACCTGCCGGATCGGAGTCCGACCGACGCGTTTGCGAATCCCCAGGCCCTTTTCTCCTGCAACCGCGGTCTCGCCGAACGATTCCTCTTGATCGCCTTGCTCCGCGAATGACCTGACGAACACTTGCCGTCTGGCCGGATCGACCCAGGCGCCGGGTATGAGTTTGCGTGTGCCGGCCCGCTCAATCCTGTACGACACACCACGTTTGCGTTGTTTGGCCCCGAACGCGAACAGGCGATAGTGATGCTCCTTTGTAATGTGAACCTCTCCGGTCAGATCCTTTGGCGTCGCCCTCTTGAGTTTGATTTTGTCTCGTACATTTCCGGACTTGATCGCTACCAGTTTGGTGATCTTCCGAACCGCAGACGTTCTCACGGCGCGCAACGTGTCGTTGATTGCCAGCTTGCCCGCGAGCTCGATTCCGCCTGCGATGCTTTCGAGCAGCCGTGCGACACGTAGGAACTCCAGCTCATTGATTCTGACGGTTGCCACTACGCTACCTCCAACAGAAGCCAGCCTTTGGTCTGCCGGACTATCCGATTGATGGTGCGTTCCACCTGAGCCTGGCCGATGTTCACGGCCAGCTTGATGCGGTCCCCTCCGCGATCGATTTCCGCGCTGCTTATTCCCGTGGTTGCGTCGTTGTCAACCCATACGCCGATCGCATTTTCCGTCACTCGGCCTGCACCGAGGACAAGTGGATTGCGGTCCAAGATCGCCTTTATCGGTCGCGGTAGCGGCGCACCAACGCCACCGTTCCCAAAGTAGCTCGGCGGCCAGTACGTTTTCGGGAAGTAAGGCGACCCAAAATAACCGCCGAACTTCTTCCCAGTCAGCGGGAAATACGTCACGTCCTCCTCCCAGTCCGGACGTATTTTTCTAAAATCCGCCAGCAGGTCAAGCGGCATTACGTCAACCCCACGCGTTGTACGTGGCATCCCTGGGCAGCGAGCCACGGGACCATGCGATCAAAGAGCTTCTTTTCCGAGGCCCATCTTTTCGAGCTCCGCCTGTGTTTGGGATGAGTGAACCCGTCTGAGTCCGTCGTGCCGAGCCAATCCATACCGTAGCACTCGATGACGGTTGCGCCCACGTGAAAGGCCGTGACGATGGCACAGGTCGCTGACCAGGTCCTCCAAGCGATCGGCTCGCTGTACTCGAGCGGGATTGTCTCGATCGATAGATGACGGTGCTCCTTTGCCTGTGCGTAGGCAGTACGCATCGAGCTATAGATGCCCGCGTGGCAAACGATCACGGGCCGACCGATCACGGGAATCAGGTCGTAGGTGAAGTGATCGAGCATGCACCAGTAGTCGCAGCGCACCATGCCCGCTGCACGATTCACACCGACGACAATGTCGTAGGGCCTGGCCGATCCGGCACACTTTTCGGAAATGCGCAGCTCGCCGTTAATCGGGTAGCGTTGCACGCTCGGACCTGGACTGCAGACGGCGGCCTTCATTGTGTCTTCACCAGTTCATAGGCTGCGGGCGGAGGCGCGGACAATCCGAGTCGCACAAATGCAGGACCGAGCTCCGCAACCGGATCCGCACAGATTGCCTCCAGGTTGACTCCGTGTATACGGCCGCCGTATCGATCGGACACGGCGGCGAGTTGCTGAATGTGAAGCCCGTGCCAACACGTTCTAAGGTCCAACCAGTGCTGGTGTTTCGGTTGGTGCTCGATGAGATATTCCAGGCCGAGCCAAGACGCGGCCGTGTCGTCAAGAGGCCGATTGGTGTGGACGACCATGCACTTCGGACACATATCGAACAACCGCGGCCAGAGCAGGCTTTCGGCGGAAACCGGGAGGGCGACTTTGGCGAGGAAGTACCGTTGTGGACATTGATGGGCTTGGCGTCGCAGGTCGTCCATCAGAGGCGTGCGGTCCGGCCGTCCGCCTATTTCGGCCATGAAGGTTATGTCCCAGCGTGTGTACGGATGGAATCCGACGCCACCCGGAGCGATGTCCGGGTGTGCGCCGAGTACGCGCGCCGTAATGGTGGTTCCGGTCCTCTGTGGACCGATCACGAACAGCAAATCAGCCATCGTTACGCCTCCGAAATGCCCATGTCGCCGACGGTCCAAATAACACATCCGGCGGTCCGAGTCCCTCTGACGGCAGATAGTGGTGCAGCGCGTCGCGACCGCAATGTCCACCGTAGCTCGAATGGAACAATCCGCCGGCCACCAGGCCACCCGGCTTAACTAACGGCGCCCAAGCCTGTAGATCTGCGAGCCGACCGGGGTAGCTGTGGTCGGCGTCGAGGAAAACGGCGTCGAATTGGACCAGCTCGCCTGCCAAACGAGACGCAGCGTCGATCGAGTCCATTTGCATCACGACTGTTCTATGGGTGCCGAACTGGTCGATCCTCTCCAGGGTTTCAAGTCGCCACGCGTCGTGTTGTTCCGCGGTCGCGTTCGCGGCCGGATCGCCGCTGCGAGCGTAGTCACTAGCTGAATCCGCCGGCGCCCACCGATCCACCAAGTACAACATCGCAAGCTCGCACTCAATCAACCAACATCTCGCGAGGTGGCCCTGTTTGACACCCACCTCTGCAGCACAGAATACACCATCAGGCAACATCCCCTTGAGCCAACGGGCAATCGCAAACTTCCAGGGGTCGATTTCAGTCATTGGTGGAGATCTCCGTGTGGCTTGATCCGTCGCATCCCCAAAGGTGAACTGCGAACGGTCCCTCGCCGTAGCCCGACCACCGATCGGACACGCCGGCCAGGATTCTTTCCCGTCCCGGAAAGTCGGCAGCAGCATATTCGTCAGCGAGCCCCCGTTCGCCGCAGTGCAGAGGATAGAAGTACGACCACGGCAGAATTTCAAAATCTTCGCGCTGCCGATCGAAGTGCGTCGTCAGCAGGTCCGGTCCAAACTCACAACGTCGTGGCTTCTCAGGGAATTGGCTGTTCATCAACCAGTCCATCACGTTTGAAAACGCGCCCCTGAACCCACCCATGACACCATTCGTGATTCGTCGATCCTGTTCACTGTGACGGGTACTGAACGCCGGATACGCCAACAGCGGATCAAACGACCGGCGCGTCATACTATCGAGGTCCATGACCACGCCACCGACCGTGGCCAACTCCTTGATGTAGATCAAGTCCGCGAGTTGGCAGTACTGCTGGCAACGGTTCCCAAGATCGACTAGTTCGGCCGGCATTCCTGGAGGCGGCCAGATATCGTGAACCGTTACAGCCCATCCGCTGTTGTGGTCCGTGAACATGTGCAGGTGGCGGCGCGCCCACGCCGGCAGAGGGCTGCCAAGCCATACGACGTGGAGGTGCTGTGGAATCACGGATGACCCTCTAAATAGTCGCCACTCACCGGGGAGTGGTCTACCCGGTGAGGGCGAACGCGTAAGGCCCGGAGCAGGACCTGACTTTCAATTGGCGGCGTTGATTTTCACGTTACCCAGCACGTCTGAGCTGGCCTTGTCGGCAAAAGCGTAGCCGGCCAGGACATTCCCGGTCGTTGTCTTCGTAAACACTCCCGGAGTCGCATCCCAGTACAAAGCATCGCCCTGTGACCAGGCGCCCGCCGCCGCGGGCAAATTGAAAACACCAACAACCTGCACGCTCTCCTTGCCGGTTGTTGCGGGAATGTCCACAACAGCGACACCGACAATGCTGCCGATCAACACAACGTCCCCGCTGTTGATGGCCACGCTGCCGACGTTGGCATACTCCAGGACGGTGCCATCCTGTACGAAATTCTTCATCTCAATCTCCTTTGGCGACTATGCGCCTCGCGGTTTCTGTATCCGTGCTCCCGACCCCGTGCGATCAAGCAACTCCGTCGTCGCGGCAGACTCCACGGAAGTCAATGGCCTTGGCCGCTGCCCAGTGCCTGATCTGGTACGTGCGGCCGTCTACCTTGGCGTCATCTCGCTGAGTGACCGTGGGCTGGCCGGCTCCCTCCAGAAACGCCATCTCGATCGTATCGACTTGGCCGTTCGACGCGAAGATGTACCACTTGACCAACGAGTCGGCGTCGAGGTGAGGATGGACTACCGGAGCCAACGCGCCTTTCCAAATGTTCGCAACGCCAGAGTGGGCGCCCGCCGGATCCGCGGTACTCACCAGGACCTCGAGCGTTTGCTGTCGCAAGACCACCGGAACCAGAATTGTTGTGGGCAGTATGTTCAGCAGTGCGTCGGTTTCGAGTCCCTTTTGCTTTTGCATCAGAGCGGAAAGCGCACTGATTCTCAGCGTAGTGGGCGGACCGCTTCCGGAAGTGATGATGTTGTTGTGCGCGGCGGAGAAGAGTGCGTTTCCGTCGGAGAGGGCTGCATTGTCCGTGATGACGGCGAACGCAATAACGTCCTCGGTACGGCGCGCCGCCTGCCCCATCATCGACGGAATTCTGCCGATCGCATTCAGGTCGTCGTTGATCAAGAGCTCGATTGTGATCGTGAACCGGCGCCCGTGCTTTACCAGCTTGTAGCTTTCCTTCGTTTCCTTCACGGTGAATTCTTTGTACTCGCCACCCTCTTTGATCACCAACAGGTTCGGCGATTCGCCAAAGGCCAAACGATCGACCGTCTTGAGATCAGGATTGGTCACGGATCTCGCAAACGTCGGCCACGCCACCGGAAATTCGACGTAGGACGCACGTAGGGTTTTGTTGGCCACGTTGGCCAGGATGTTCGGGAAGTCGCTGGAACTATGGGCCATCATGACTCCGCCCAGGAACCCAGACATTGCCGAGCGATCGAAGCACAGCTCGGCGACTTGAAGGTCGTTCATCATCGAGGCTTGCGGACAACCCAGCGCGCACAGGTGCATCCGTGCAACGTCCATCAGACGTCGCCCAGCGAATTGGCGGGCTCGCTCATGTGGGGCTCGGCGGGTGGCTGAGAACACGACGTTGTTGTGCGCATCGACGGTTCTCGTAACCCCGACTTCGCCCATTTGTCCGGCGATGAGTGCCTGGCCCGGAGCGTAGTCGACGACTTGTCCGTCGACGATGTTGCAGTTTGACCGCAGCGCGATAGCGTCCTCGATCGCGGGTTGCAGGCTCTCAATGTTCAGTTCTGCGCCGACCACCACCGGAACCGGAGCGTTGCGAGCGGTGACGGCCTGCAACGCGGAGGCCGTCACCTGTTCAACAGTACTTCCGGCCGTGGTGTGTGCGCGAATGAACGCCTGATCTTGTCCGGACGATTCGGCGACCTGGTATATCGCGAGGACCCGATTGCGTTCGTCTGTCTCGGCATCTACCGGGACCGGCGCGCCCACCGTCAGCGGAGTCGGCGGCGCTGCACCAGTTGGAGCGGGGATGCCGGGAACCGGCGCGACGGGAGCGGGTGCGACGGGAGCCGGAGGATTCGTCGGAACCGCACCAGTTGGCGCCTGCACGACGGGAGCGGGTGCGACGGGAGCCGGCGGATTCGTCGGAACCGCACCAGTTGGTGCCGGCGCGACGGGAGCGGGCGCGCCGGGAGCGGGTGCGCCGGGAGCGGGTGCGCCGGAAATCACCACGTCTCCTTCGTCGGCCAAACGATCGGCTTCTTTGCGGAGCTGGCCGCTCAGACTCTGCCAATACCTGACCGCGGCCGACATTGTTGCCTGAGCATCCAGGCCGTGTGACACCAGAAACGCCCGTAGTTTCGCATTCATGTTGCTCTCCTTCAATTTTCCGGGCTGAGCCCGTCCAAACTATTCAAACCAGGTGGATTAGGACTAAAGAGAAGCACCCCCAAGGGACGCACTGCGTAACATATCTATCGTGTCCTGCAAGCCGGCGACACTGTCGGCGAGGCCCAGGTCCACGGCTCTTTGGCCAACGTAAACCCTGCCGTCGGCCAGGACCTGCACCTTGGAAATCGGCAGTCGATTGCCACGTCCACGCGCAACGTCGGCGATAAACACAGCGGCCATTTCGTGAATAAAACGGTCCAGATCGTTAAGTGTTTCCGTGGTCACCTCTACGCCCGGAACGTCAAACCCTTTCATGGCGCCGCTCTTGATGACGTGTACCTTGATGCCCTCATCTTTGAAAGCTTGGCTCATATCGGGCAGGACCACAAAGGCCCCGATCCCTCCGACGATGGCGTCGCGATCGACGATGATCGTTCCCGCCTGACTGGCAGCGTAGTATCCTCCGCTTGCTCCCATGTCATCGATAAACGCGGTGATTGGTTTGATCGTACGGTGCTCGAAGATGGCGTCGGCCAGGCCAGACATTCCGGCCTGCGTTCCGCCGGGACTGTCCACAATGACAAGGGTTTGGTTGACTGACGCGTCGGCCGCTGCGGCCCTGATTTGCAACTCGATATCGCCGATGCTCACGGCGCCAAATAGTCTGTCGAAGACGTCGTGGTGCTTTTGCAAGAATCCGATAATCTGAACGATGGCGACACCGTCGACGACCTTGAGTTGCGTGTCCTCGACAAATTCCGGAAGATGCAGTGAAGTTCTTGGCTCAAGGGGTGGAAGCTCCAGTTGGACGTGCCGGCCCGCGGCCATTCGTTCGCTGATCCATGTCGGCCACACGTTCAGTAGATTCACAACGCGCCCCCCTGTCCATTTCGACCGAGCGCCAGGTTCCCACCGCGGCTCTCTAAGATCTGCGAAGCGGCGGCGAGAACGACCTCTTCCATTTGCGTGTCCTCGTCGTCTACCTCCTCTCCGTCGTCATTCGTCGTATCGACGGGAGCCGTTGTAGTGGATCCGGATGCCTCCGGCAACTTGATGCCCAGCTTCTTGGCCAACGCTTCCTCGGCGGCAATCTGTCGGAACACGTCGCCTTCGTTTGTGCCCAGTTCGTTCAGCATGTCTCGCCGGGTTCCCAAACGCGCCGCCAGCGTCAGGATCGATGCCTGGGCTTGTTTGAGAGGATCGATCCAAGGCTTTGGAGGCCCCTGCCAAACGGTCTCAAGATACGACTCCGCCCACCTTGGATCAGTTAGAAAATTAGGAGCTTGAATCTTGCGCTCGAGGATGGCGAACGTAGTGAACCGCGCACGAGTTGGCCGACACCATAGGTCAATCTCCAGACCTTGCAACGGGTCGGTGGCGGCATTTCGCTCGATGAGAGACTGTCGTTGACTCGAAAACGTACCCTTTGCAAAGTCGCGGGCCACCGTCGGGTAATCAAGGTCTGCACCTGCGGCGATTTCGATGAGTTGCTGGCTCGTGAACGGCGCATAAGCTCCGCCGGGTCCGGTCGGGTTGTTAAACTCAATTTCTTCGTGCGGCTCTAGCTCCAAGACCATGCCGGGCTGGAAAAGGTGTCGCACGTCTCCGCGTGCGTCGACAGGATGGTCCGTGTCGCCGGCGGGCGGTGTCGTGCCAAGAGGACTACCACTGCCCAGGTCGGGGCTCTTTGTGATCGCCGCTCCGATGCACGCTTCCATTCTTGCTTTGACGATCTGATTGAGATCGTAGTTTGACAAGTGGTGCATCTTGATCAACACCGCAGCCATTTTCGTGACGCCGTGAGTCTGGAGGGCGCGGTCCTGTCTAAAGAGGTGGCGCACTCGATCGGCCGGTATCCGCACTGGATCATTGCCGAACGACTCCATCGGATGCTCTCCGGTATGGAACCAATAGGCAATGGGCCGGCCGACCTCGTCTAGTTCGATGCCGCCTTTGATGGCGGCGGCGCCGCTACGCCTGAATCGGAACATATCCCACGCCAACTGCTCGGTCTCAAATATCTGCAACTGCAGGCCGACGGTGTTTGGATTGGGCACGTAGCTTTCGACCATGAAGGATTGCCCCACCGTCGCCCATTCGGAAATCCCTAGACTCTGCATTTCGTGGAATGTTTTTCTGCCTTCCACGTCACAGCGGAGCCGGTCGCGCGCCCACCTGTCCCACAGCATGTCAATCGCTTCGTTGAATTTAGTAAGCGGCTCGCCAGTGTCGGGATTTGTGGCCGTCGCTCTGCTCGTGATACCACGCCCAACCACGTGCCGGCGATACGCTGATACGATCGAACACGCCGACCAGTTGTTTTGCACCATCGCACGTGCTCTCGCATTCAGTACCGGCGTGCTGTCAACGATGGCTTGGTCTGCGGATTCAGGTGCTTCGCGGAAGTCTTTGGTGAGGCGCGTCTTTTCTGCCGCGGCATATGCGGTCATCACGTGCCGCGAACGCGCGCGTTTGGCCGCCCACCCAGGCGACACGGCGGCGATGATTGTTTCGAGATATTTGACCATCAATCAGGATTCTTTACCAAACTCTGCCACATGCGAATGACGTCCGGTCGCGGCACGGACCTCGCCACGCATTCTCGTGATAGTCCGATCCAGCTTTTCCAGATCAAGTGCGGTGTATTGTATTCCCTCGACCGCGTAACTGCTGGATCCGCGCGTGATGATTTCGTTACGAACCTTCACCGCGTTGTCGACGTCTGCTTGTGTGGCTGCCATTTCGCAAAGAATATCGTCCCAGAACCTGCGGTGCAACCCAAATTAGGCGGGCCTGGATTCGGTGTGCCGGATCCAGGTGGTAGGTGGATGGTTGTTGTGGAGCAGGAGGGAGACCCGCCGGCAATGTATCTACCGGCGGGCCGCTGTGGGTACGGGCAGTACCCCGCCTGTCACGGCCTCATTGTCCCCGTCCGATCGAGAATGTCAAACCCTAAACGTGATCGCCCCACCCGCTCAAGGCTTGGTCTTGTAGTGATTCACTCCTCCGCACCGGCGGCGCCTGGGCGGCGGCCCTCATTCTCAGAAACTCGTCGGAGCCTGGCAACGCGTGGATCTGCGCCATGTAGGCGCCGGCGAATTGGTACGTTTCACAATCATGGAAGTCGTGACGCGCACCACTGCCGATCGGCTTCCACTCCTCGCTGACGACCAATCCCGTCCGTACGACGATCTTGTGCATGTTGCCCATGTGCGTGTTGTATTCTCCGTCGTTGTTCGTGTTCAACGCCCAAGCCTCGGGCGGATCGTCCGGCTTTCCTCCACCTCCGAGCATCGTGTAGTGGGCGAGCTCGTCCCGGAAGTGCCCCGTACAGACGTGCCACAATCGGAGCTCCGTCGCCCGCGACTTTCTTCTCGCCCTCCTCGCGGGTTCGGCCGTTATCCAGGTCTTGCCACTCCAAAAACTCTGCCCGGCTTTGTCTTTGGGCTCGCCCTTGATCGGGCGGACGCGTCCCCTGCGGCCGTTTGCCCATCGATAGATCTCCATTGTCCTGCTTTGGCTGTCGCCGGGCTTTTGCGTTCCACCCGTGTCGATCAGCGTCAGTTCGATTTGTGGTGCCGGCCAGGCGTCATCCTCAACGCGCCACCGCTGGTAAAAGAGGAGCTTGTCCAATTCGGCAAACGTGTCGACGCATCCGTGCCACACACGGGCGCTGCGCATGTCTGGTCCCCACGCGCGGACCACGACCCAAAAGTGATCATGCTGACTATCGATGGTGCAGATTAGTTTGGCGGCCCACTTCGGGACGACGCCTTCGGGAAGCGTGGCGGCCTTGGACTTGTCCGCGTAGAAGTCCGAGCGGGCTCTCTGCACCTGTTGCTCAAACGCGTCGCCCAGCGTGCCCGTCCTGAATTTGAACTGTTTGGACAGATCGCCTTTGGCGAGCAGGAATTCTGCGGCAAGGCTAGACCACTCCGTCCACGGACAATACATCGCGCTGATCTGTATACCGATGTGCGTTCCCGCCGGCCATTCGACGATAGCTTCAGCGTCGACAACGGTGCCGTCTTCAGAGCTCCATCGCCCTAAGCTCATCATCTTGAGTCTGTGGTGTTCGCGAATCTTGAAAGAGCAGGAGTCGCATTCGTACCACGCCGGCGACCTCTTCGCTGCTTCCGCTCTTTTCACCCGGTCAGCTGAGTCGCTTTTTCGCCAATGGAGATTTCCCCACACCAGTCGCTGGTAGATTTTGCATTTCGGGCAAGGTACAAAGAAGTAGAGCTTCACGTCACTGCCGTCCCACAAGATGAAGATCATACCGAAGCGCGTGGTCGGAGTCGAAACATTTATCTGGCACGAACGGTCGCCGTAGCTCCGCAGACGGTCCTGCGTCAGCTCTACTGGACCCGCCTCCGCGCCTGCCCACAGAGCGAATTTGTCCAGCTCATCGTTGATGCAGAATCGCATTGGATCAGACGACATTGAGGACGCAGATCCGGACCACATCAGGTGCAGCAGCCATCCGATCTTGGACAACCGAATCTGTTGTTTGGTCAGGTCTTGGAGGGATCCGCCAATGTGTCGGGCGAGCCGAGGCGTCTCCCTGAACATCGGAATCACTCTGTTGCCGAGGATTGCTCGCCCCTTGTCCCTGTCGGGCATCGCGAGGCCAAGAGGGTCTCCGAGGGTGTCGGCCGCCCAGCCGATGAAGTTCCGAAGGGCTTCACTCACTCCAATCTGCGCGGCCTTCATCACGTTGACTTGAGTAACGCCCTCGGCAGCGGGCAGGTCCATGATCCCGCGCAGCATCGGCGTGAAGTCATTATCCCAGGGACCGGCGTGTGCGGTTTGCGATCGTGGTAGGAATCTATATCGCGCGGCCCATTCACTTGGCTTGATCTGCGACGGTTCCCGCCAGGCGGCGCGCTCGGCGTCCGACCACTCAACGGCTACCAGCGTGTCTGACGCCATGACGCTCTCTACGCAGGAGGAAGTTCGCCGTATCTTGTTGGCTCGGCGAACCGTTCAGGGTCATCATGGAACATTTCCACGGCCTGCGATATCTTGCTGGGGTCGGTCGTGCGCCAAGCCAGGCGGGCATCGTTTCTCCAGACTTCAACTTCGGCATGCGGCATGTCGTCCCATTGCGTTACATACAATAGCCAAAGCCCGTCCTGGTACTCGCTGACGAGACCTGTCCTGCGTGGTTTAGGCACGACGCCCTCCCTTCTTTTTGCTCCGCCCCATTGGTTTCACGAGCTTCGCTTTTCCGCCCGTCAATTCCTGCCATCGTTGGATGATGACGTCACAGTACGGTGGCTCGAGTTCGACGGCTCTGCAAGTTCGGTCCAACTGTTCGGCGGCTAGAAGCGTTGCGCCGGCCCCCGCAAACGGGTCGACGACGACCTGGTGTGGGTTGACGCCCATAATGGTGGCGATGAGCGTAACCGGCTTTTCGGTTTCGTGATTGACGTGTGGGATCCGCTTGCAGTCGATGACGTTTCCCTGAGCCATTTTGGGGTTGAAGGGCCGGTCACATTTTGAGCCGCAGAGAATCAACTCGTGTTGGCTCCGCCATCCGACGCCGAGCGACGGCGACATTTTGTTCCAGACAACCATCGTCCTCGCCGCGAATCCCAGGCTCTCGGCAAGGTCGAAGTTCCACACCCACATGCGCCAGTCGGTGAACAGATAGAGCAACGAAACACTCCACTGGTCGGCGTGGCCGATGCAAGCCTTCAGCATGGCCGTGTATCCGCGACTGCTGAGGTTGTCTCTTGCGACGAGCTTTGTTCGGCCCGCCAATTTTCTGGCGGTTCGGCCCACGCTTCCACTGGCGCGACTCGCTTCCTGGAATCCTCCGGAACAATACGGCGGATCCGTCAGCATCAGCGCGTCGCCTTCAATATCGTTTTCGCCGAATGCTGCCCAGGGATCCGGCTGTGTGCAGTCGCCGCAGTGGAGGAGGTGTCTGCCGAGCGCCCACGTCTCGCCCCTTTTCGTTGTTGCTTTTCTTTTGCTGACCGGAACCGGCGGCTCCACTATGTCCTGTGTTGTTTTCGGAAGGACGTCGCGTGCCAGATCTTCGGCGAGCTTGGTCAAAGCATCCCCGTCAAACTTCACCTCTTCCAATAGGGTGGCCAGGGCAGCAGGGTCCGGCAGAGCCATCGCCGTCATCGGATCGAGCGTGACGAGAATACGGCGCTCCTGATCCTCGGTCCAACGGCCAATGAGCACAGGCACTAACTCGTTTGGATCCGCGTTGTCTCTGCGCGCGTGTCCGTCGATGAGCCGCTTTGTGGTTTCGTTGTAAAGTAGAGCGCCGGCCCATCCCACGTCCCCGATGCTTTCGTTCAGAGCCGCCACCTGGTCTGCGGGATGGCGGCGCCAGTTTCGTGGGTTCGGCGTCAGCGACTTCGCAACAACCCACTCCAGACGCATCCCGTGGGCCTCACTCTTCGGTGTCGCCGCTGAACGTCCGGAGGATCCTGCGTGCCTCCGTCTCGATGATGACGAGGATTGCTTTCCGCTTTTTTTCATTTTTCACGATCGCCTGCAGGCGAATCTCCACTCGCTGCTTTTGCGCCAGCAGCATTTGTTTCACGGCTTGTATTCTCGCTACGCGTCCCGCCTCCACCTCTTCCACTGCGATAACTTCGCCGGCCAGTTTGGCGCGTTCCAGTTCGAGTTTCTGTCTGCGCGTGACGACGAGCTGGAGTTGGGCGAGGCGCTCCGGGCTTTTCTCAAGCGGAGTTCCATTGCCGTCGGCACGCGCGACGGCGCCCTTGAAGCCCGCGCGCCATTCCCGGATTGCCCTCACTTCGTCTTTCGTCCACGGCGCTCTTCTGGAAGCCGGCCAGTCTGGTTTCTTGACCCACCCCGTTACCGTTTTGCGGCTGACGCGGAGGGCGACGCGTAGCTCCTCTTGATTGCGCGCCCCGGAGCGGGACCCCGGCTTTGTCACCCGTTG
>SDBT01005106.1_pt1 | contig 22132 bp, 45 predicted proteins | sample 2277101 | NCBI WGS metagenome assembly SDBT01 (sample SAMN10404973, study PRJNA504765) | marine sediment metagenome | isolation source: marine sediment core GS10_PC15, 103 cmbsf | place: Arctic Ocean: Southern Knipovich Ridge | collected 2010 | reverse complement strand
AACATATCCTCTCACATCACGATTTGGGTGATTTAGACGGTGTATTAAAACATAACCAAAATTCATATTTCTTCCACCTTTCCATTTGGGATTATTTTTACCGCTATATTTGCCTTTTTTAGCTAAACTACTATTTAACCTACTTTCTTTAGACATTACTCTACCTATATTCCATTCTCTTATTTTTCTTTTAGCTTCTTCAGTGTGTTTAAGTCCCCTATGAGCTTCTGACAATTTTCTTTTGTGTTCTTTTGTTTGTTTATATCCTTTTTTACTCATTTTACTCAATCCTTTTTAATTATTCTCACGCTTGAATGGCATTTAGGGCAAATTGTATAAAATTCTGATTTGCCTTTATAATCCCATTCTCTTAAACATTCTTTTCTTTTACATTTTAATTTCAATTAACCATCTCCTTTATAATACTCTTTAACATACTAACTACTATATTAATCTTTGGGTATTGCTGTGAGTTCTTCAATTGGAAGCTTATCCCACGTATCAATGAAGTTATTAACTAATTCGTCAACTATTAAAAAATTCATTAAACATCACTCTCCGTACATAATACCCCCTATTAGTATATATGCCTTTTGGTAATTAGAAGTAGTTAATAAATGAATAAAAAGAAGAAAAGGTCAAGCAATTACTCGACCTTTATCATTCTATTTTGTGTCTTGCTTGTGTAACTATGCCAAGCATAGATTGCATTCGCGATTAGCAAACTCCACCATCCTAATAAAACAAATATAATTAAATGAATTATTGGGTTGCCGAAGTTTCCTGCTTTAGTTAGCGTTACCATGTTGGTTGTTTTGTTTTCTATTTTGAAGCCTTCCATTATTGCGTTTTCTGTTTGGGCTTCGAGTTCTTTTTTGTTTTGTACGTGTATTATTTCTTGTCCCATTTTTATCATCTCCTATAAGTATTAGCTCCCTGCCTGTGCAAACTAAAGGGCAAGCAGGGAGCAAACCTGTGAGGTTTCTTATACTTGCCTTGTATAAGCATTAATTGCTTTTTCTTCAAGTCTGTTAATTAGACTTGATAGCCGTTCGTCGTGTTGTTTTTTTATGTTCATTTTATCATCATCTCCTCAAAATGTTCTGTCCAATATTCTCTATTAAAGTTTATTTTAGAGTGGTCTTTTGTGCATAAAGAAATCATATTGTTAGGGCTATTATTATGCTTGTTGTAATCAATATGATGAACATTTAGTGGTCTTGGTTGCCCTTTCCTTGTAGTTATGTCTTTTTGATGTATAAAGCAAGTCTGACATCTATACTTATCACGCTTTTTAATAAATTCTTTTAATTGCTTGTGGCTTGTGCCAGATTCATGTAGTGCAATTTTACATTTTGGACACTTTGGAGCTTTGTCTATTAGTTTAAGTTTCATTTAAATCAACTCCTTGTTAGTATTATAAACCATAAAATAATACAAATAAACATTACTAAAAAAATTATACCTATTTTAGTATTTTTCATTTAAACACCTTCTCTTTGTCTTCTTTTGCAAATATCACAATATTCTGGATACTGTAAGTGGTCGCAAAAACCACTTGGGTTTCTTATTCTAATCGGCATATTGCAATGTTCACAAATTCGGTCTATATCTTTGTCTTCGGTTTTTACTTTTTCTATTTTATAAATATCTTGTGCTGTTTGTGTGTCTTGTTTTCTTACTGCTATTGCTAAACATTCTCTTGTTTTTCTGTGTTCGTGTTTTATTAGTCCTTGTAGTTGTTTTTCAGTAATTGAATACCTTTGTTTCAATAACTTACCTCGTACATTCATTCTTTCCAAAAATTCTGATTCAGTTCTTTCTTCAGGTAGTTTTGGCATCTTAGCTTTCTCTAACATATAATCTAATTCTTCTTGTGTTTGTCTACTCATTTAATTACTCCTTTTATTCATCTGTAAACGCTTCTCTAATAAGCACATTGCGTAATATCCTTGTGAACTACTCTCAATTTTAAACAACTTTTTATTTCTTTTCATTGATTCTTTCCAATCCTTTTTTTCCTCTTTAATTGCTTTTTTAATTTCCCAAATTGTCTTAACAGGTATATCTGTTCCTGTTTTTGAACAATAATAAATAAACCCATCAGCCAATCTCCTTATGTGAACACTTCTTTTTCTAAATCCTATAATCTTTTCATTCATTTTAGCACCTCTTCAACCCACCTTTTATCTTTAAGAAAAGCAATAAAAGCATCCACTTCTTTTAATCCCTGCTCAAAAAATGCGCCTTTAAGAAAATTTCTTATCTTTTCAAGTTCGGGAATAGAATAGCGTGGTTCTGAATACACTTCTCCTGTTTTTTTGTCATGAATTAATTCTCTCATTCCATTGCCTCCATTGCGCAGTTAAATACTGTTGTCCAATCCATTGTACTATTTAAGCCTTTTTCAGCTAAATGGCAAAATTCTTCAAATTCTTTTAAGTTTTTGGGTTTTCTTCCACAAGTATATTCAAAATCTTGTTCTGTTATTAAATATTCTATTTTGTAGTCTTTCATTCTATCCCTCCGTATTGTTTTTCGTAAGCTTTTCATTTAAACAATTCCAAAGAAGTTAAGAACATAAGGAGCAACCGCTACTATTAAGCCCATTATCGAGGCGTAGTAGTGTAAGTTAACAGCTATGCCGTGCAGGTAGTCTGTGCGTTTTCGTAGTCCTGTTCCTTTAGGTATTGAGTTGAGAGTATTCCAACCGTTTAAGTATTTAGGCATTTAATCAGCCTCTATAAATATGGTTTCTTTACATTGAGGGCAGATTATTATTCTTTTATTAGTAAAATCTTTATATTCCCAATCAATGCCTATTTTACAATGACATTCAGGACATTCTTCTATTTCATTTCTTTCTAATTCTTTATATGCTTGTTCTGTCATATTATCACCTCACATTTAGCCCGTTAGGGCGATTGCTTGGGGTTGAATTGAACAACCCAATAACCATTCAAGCTAATTTAAAGCCATTTTTGTTTTATTAAATAGCCGCCGTCTGTTTCTGGCTTAGTGTCGCCATTTCTACCTGTTATGGTCTTTCCATCCCCATTTGGAAATAAAATACACCCTAAACCATAGACTATACTAAAGCCCATATCCATACCACAACCTGAAATACCAACACTATCTTCTTTTAAAGGTAATTCAAGTAGACGAGAAACTGCCCAATCTATACAGTATGGTTTATTGTTCTTTATTATACAACAGCTAATATGTCGGTACATTCCGCTTTGACCAACTTTCTTTATTGTTGTATATATTAAGCGGTTTTTTTTAGGGAGTAGTTTTCTTAATTGTTTTTCTGCTTTTATTATTTCATCTTTATTATATTTCATTTAATCACCTCACAATTTGAATATATAAAGAACTTTATTTTATATAAACCTTTCCTTTTACCTTTCTTGAGTCTATTAGAGTCATTTAGTATATAGTTTGGGTTAGGGGTAATAGCTATTTTAACCTTAAAGAATGTATCATTTAAGTAGTTCTTCAAGTGTTTTGTGTTTTCTATGTATTAAAAAATGATGATTAGGACATAAACCTATTAGATTAGACAGTTTAGTGTTCTTATGGTTGTTATCTTTATGGTGTAAATCAACCAATTCAGTAAAGCCACAAACTAAACATTTAGTTGTTATAGTTTTATATTCTTCAAGTGTTATGTTGTAAAGTTTAGCGTTATATAATTCTTTGTTGTCTTTCCAATATTGTCTTGCATAAGCTTTACGCCTTTCAGCATATTTAGAATAATTCTTTTTAGCGTTTATTTTCTTTAATTCTTTTCCTCTATCGCTTTTATTGTATTCTTTATAGTATTCTTTCATTTGCTCTTTGTGTTCTTTTCCCCATTTATTACATCTTTTATTCTGTAATAATTTGCGACAGTTAGGGCAGTTTATTTTAACGCTATGGCTACAAGTATCAAATTTAGTGCTACAAGTATAACAATTAACACTCTTTGCCTTTCTTATGTAGTTTCCTCGCCCTATACCTGTATCTTTCGTCATATAATACCTTTATAACATAGGTTGTATTTAAATGTATAGGTTAAGAGGGAACTTTTGATGTATATAGTAATATACACATCAAGAACAACAACATAAACAAAACAAACAAAAACAAGTAATTCAAGCATTACAGAGCATTACCCAAGCAGAGTAATTACAACCATCTTAAATGGTTGCATTCAAGCTCTATATCAAGCCCTTATAAGAAGCCCTTATAGGCGGGGTTATCTATATAGGATAACATATAAAGTCTAATATATATATTGCAGTTAATAATAGGTTAACCGATAGTGGTATAGTAGGCTAATATAGGGGGATATATGGTGTATGTATTGGCGTGTATATGCAGGGCAATAGTATCATAGTGCCTTATGTATACATCTTATACATAACGCTACCTTATACTATCGTTGTAGTGGTGGGGGGTATATACTATTATGTAGTATAATGCAACATAACAGATAAGGCCGTATATACTTATTCGCAAATACTGTCGTATATAACGCTTTAAATGGATTATAGCAAATATACCCCAATTATTATGTTTAAGACTTATACATAACCAAATAAAGAAGTTGCCAAACACCGCAAAAAAAAGGAAGAAAGGAAGCGGGCAGGGGTATATTTCTATAACATATTTTTTGAGAAACGAGTTATGTATAAGTAGTCTTTATTTAAAATATTTTTTTTAGAAAAAAATTATATAGATATTAGTCCCAGCTTCTTTTCCCACAAACCGAACAGGTATCATTACAGGCAACTCTAGTTTTTTTTTGACATGCTAAACAAAAGTGGTATGTGTCGTATTTTGTCATTCATTTTTCCTTCTTTATACTAAATTTGACACGATTAGGGGATTTGTCATTTACTTCCATATTTGGTTCTACTCCTATGTTAAAATCTGTTATTCCTTTTTTTATTTCTTGTTTCAGGTATTCGCTTAATTTCATTTTTTCGCCTCTTTTCCTGCTAAATAACCTGCTTCAAATGCAAATCCAATAAGTCCTGCGTGTTGAACTAAAAGTTCTGCATTTCCATCACAAAACTTATTATATTCTTTGCGTATAATTTCGCTTTCTGTTTTCTTTCTTCCAACTTGTATATCCATCATTTCTTTCCCGCCGCCTTCAGATGAACCGAGTTTAATAAAATTTCTAATATACATTCTATTCCTCTATCAAACTCATCTAATCCTGTTGTTGATTTCATTGCTTGTTTTTGATTTTTACACCACGCTTCGAGCCATGCGACCGAAACGACCGGCACGAGCTTGAAACCATCAACTAAATAATCACAACAACATCCTGAAGTCATTGTTTTCTTTAATTTAACTTCAGCGTCTTTTTCTTTAAATCCTAAAATTCGCGTTTTCATTCGTTCTCGCGCCAGCGCGTGTTTGCACTTCATTTTATCAGCTCCGGGTTTTCATAAATGTTTCCAATGATTTCTGCTCGCAAAACACTTTCTTCTTTAAAAACACGCATATTAACCTTAGATGGGTTGATTGATTTAAAAGAAAATCTAAGGTAAACATTTTCCCATTCAGCTATGTAGTTTTCTGTTCCAAAATCTGCTTCAAGTTTTACTATGTCGCCTTCGTAGATTTCTTTGCCCGATTTGTCTTTTAAGCCAGTGTATTGCACAAGAATAACATCTTCTAACTTAATTATCTCGTCATTAAAATTCTCGTCTCCTATATCAAAAAGGATATGCCCGACACCATTTCCAAAAAGAACTAATGGACACGCATATAAATCAATCCATTCTTTTCTTTTTTTGTCCCACGCTCTAAACTTTATTTCTCGCATTTTTTTCACCTACGCTTTTTCTTCAAGTTCCGCAATTTTTGCTTTTAGTTCGGAAACTTCTAAGTTTTTGTTTTTGATTGAAGTTGCCCACCTTATAATAGATAGGTCATGAAGAAAGTTTTTTTTACTAATTTCTATTGCGTGCGCTTCGCGCAGGGCTTTCACAATCGCTTCGTGTTCGGCTACGTGAATAGTCGGTTCTTGCGGTTTACTCATACTCGTTGTTGACATTACCATTTTATCACCTAATAAATATTTCCGGGAAAGAGAGCGCATAAGCGCCTGAAGGAATTTTTGTTCCCGTACGCTCCCTGAGCCCTGCGTCGGCTCCATCTCTTTCCCTGTGCCGATATACGTCTATTCGGCATTAGTATTAAGTCGCGAAAGGTTTAAAAAGAGGTCGTTCGCTTGGCGTAGAAGTAAAAAACAGGATGGGAGTTTCGCCATGCGCTTTCGGTTTCTCCCACCCACGAGCCATAAAGGTTCAGGGAGCGGAGACTAACCCGCTCCCCTAAGCCGGTGCGCCGCGGTCAAGCGGTTCCGGCGTGCGCGCGCTTGCGGTATGTATATTATGTACTTTAATCTTTATATTCTTTTCGGTAACCATTTTCGCTAACTTATATGCACGGCACCGAGGGGTCGAACCTCATTCCCAAGCCCAGCACCACTAATATTGATGGTAAAATGCTTGCTCACAGTTAAAATGTGCAACTTCGTCAGTTTATGTGGAGAAACTAAATAATTATGTTGCGTTAGATTTAAAAATAGGTTGGGTGGGGTGGCTCCACCTCATACCACCCCCATAACTAATATAAGAGCAACACTCCACATAATCGTGGTTGTGTTACTATAAGTATTATATCTTTTTATCTTTAAATAGTTTTTGGTATGTTTACCGAATTTTGGGTGGAAGCGGGAGTTTTGGTTTTGGAATCTTAACGCCATCTGTAAATGGCGTAATCTTGTACGGTACGCGTTCGCGGAATTCTTCTCGTTTTCCCCGATTCCAGTTTTTTACTGGTCGCAAATATCCTACTATTCTAGACCAGATTTCGCATTCTGCGTTACACTTCATCTTAGTACTCCGTTTCTTCTTCACTTTCGTAAAGTTCAAGTTCTTCTTCTGTTATAGAATCACCTTTAGCGCTCCGCGCCTCCCCGACCAAAAACTAAGGGGAGCGGGTCAATTATGTATAAGTGTTATGAGTCAATTATTTTTTTCCGCCAAGATGTGCTTGGATTCCGAAAACTGCCCCAGCTATTAGAACAAATTCAATAACAACTGCTGCTGCACCTGAAAATCCTAATTCTAGTAAAATTCCTTCAATCATTTTTTGTACACCTCCCTTGGTTTAAGTAAGTATTCATCTACCCCAATCGATGGGATTAGAAGTGTAAAATAACTATGTGTGGAATAATGATGTGTTATAGGCATAAATTAACTACCTTTGTCCGAATCTATCATATTCTTGATGGTACTATTCATCATTCTTGTGCTTGTTGTAGTTCTCTAAAAACCTAAGTATTCCTTTCACCATTAGAGATGAAATACTAAATGTTCCTAGTGTTACTGTTAAGTCAGGGCATTGTGTAACAACTTGAGTTATTATTGTAAAACCCACTCCAACAGCCATTGCTATCGCATTTGTTAAAGTATCTTTTGATGTTACCCATATTCCCATTAATTTACTATACATTTTATATTCCTCCTAAATGAATTATTCCGGCGGCAAATGCTGCAAGTACCAATGTTGCAATTATGTATAATACGCTTATTCCGCCAAGTTGATATTGTGCATTCCTTTCAAGGTTTCCAATTTTTTTTCTTGCAACATAATGCTCTTTCCATTGTGCTTCCTGTGTTTTTTCTAAATCTTCAAGTTTTGCGCGAACATATCCTTGAAAGTTATCAGTGTTGGTTTTCCAAATACTTGTCTCAGGTGACCCGTTTCGTTGAAAACTATCCATTATTTAATCACCTTGATATAAATTGGTTGTTCGGCAAGTTTAAAAGCTTGTCGTGCTTCTTCTGAGTCCCATCGATGTACTGCAAACTTGTCATTGTAACTAAACCAAAATCCGTCAGATTTTATCCCAGCCGTATCTTTTTCGTCTTTATTGCTTGGAAAGTCTAAAAGACTTGTCGCTTTTGATTCTGGACGTGTTGAGTTCAAATGTCTCCAAATACTTGTTGAATCTTTAACATATACTGTTGCATGACCATATCCTGCTCTTGCTGTTCCAACAGAGATTAACCATAGGTTTCTTGGAATTCTTGCTGCAACGAAGTAACTTCCTATTAAGTTTGCCCAGTCGTCACAATCTCCTGCTTTTCCTAACTTTAATACTTCTTGTAGTTCGTATGGAAACATCCAGTACTCGTTAAAGCCATATTTTGAGTCTGCTCCGTATTTGTAGCCATGTTTTGCCAATCTGTATATTTTTGGAATTAATTCGTTTAAGTCTTGTGTTCCGTCATATATTAGTTTTTTGGCTTTTAGTTTCTTTTCCATTGTAAAATCTGCCATAATATAGTTTCTTATGTCTATTCCTACCATTTTGTATGTTCGCTCCGAAATCAGTAGTGGTCGTGAGTAAGTGATTTCTGCGCTTGGAATGTCCGTTGGTTTTTGAAACAGTTCAAATTCTGATTTTAAAGCATAATAGTCTTTATTTGCCTTTTCTGCTTTTTTTTGCCAGTACTTTGTATCTTCTGTTATTTTTTTGATGATTTCTTGAAGTCTGGTTATTTCGTCAGTAAATCCAAACATCGTTCCAAAAAATTCTTTTATCATTTAATATCCCATTACTACAAGTTGATAACAAGTTCCTGTATCTAACGCACCTGTACCACTATTTTGTGCTGTTACAATTACAACCAACTCATTTGTGTAAGTTTCGGCACTATCAAAAAAAAGCAAAGACGCACCTATTCTTTCTGATGTTGATGAGTTTGCTAAGATAATTTCTTGTTTTTCTACTTCCGTACCTGATGGACCTATTTTGAGCCTAAAGGTTGAAGTGGATGGTGCGCTATTTCCACCATAGAAATGCACATTTGCCATTGCAAGACAGCCTGTTTTAAATGTTCCTGCCGGAATTGTGTAAGTTGCAATTGTTGTTTCGTCTGAGCTTGATGCCACACTTCCTTCTGTATCCGAACCAGAAAGCATTAATTTGGTTAAGGTATTGCTATTTATTGTTGTTGTTATTCCATTAACGCTTGAAGTAGAAGTTACTACTCCCGCCGTTAAATAATCTCCTTCTGAAAAATCTACATCTAATATTACCATTTTTAATCACTCCTAATAAATGTTGTTGTAATGAACACTTGTACTGTATTTGTTTTTGTAATTGGGTTAAAAACTATGTGTGAACTAATGTTTGGTGCATCGTCTGTGTTAAAGTCTCCATATTCTGTTATACTGTTTCCATTTGCTTCTGTGCTTGCTATAAATCCTTGAACTGTTACTTTTTGGTCAGTCGTATCAAAAATTGGATAACCACTTACATAGTTTTTAAAATCGCTTGCACCACTCCAAGACGTGATTGGAGTAGTTAATTCTACGTCTGTTACTGCTGGTGTTATTGTTCCAGTCCCTATCCCAAATCTTGAAGGAACAGTATAGTCTGGTGAAGACTTGTAACCTCGGTTTAATAAAGCTACCATCCCGCTAATAGTGTAAATTGCTCCATTTGCCATAATATCTATTTACTCCTTTCTTCTTTATAATACTTACCAATCGGCTTTTGTGTACGTTGTTGTTGTTGAAAGCGTGCTTCTGTTTCCAAGAGGTGTTCCTGTGCCAATTCCGAGAATTGCGTTATTTGGATGCCCTAAAATAAAGCTATCGTTAATGTCTTCAATTAAAACTGTTACTGATTCCGGAACTACATCTATTTGTATTTCATTTTGTACAATTTCTGTTACTGCGTCTGTTGTTCCAATTACTGTTTCTTCAAGGCGCTTTACTCTTTCAATTAAATTTGCTTGATATTCTTCTATTGTAAACTGTCGGTCTCCTACTTCGAGTTCTACAATGTTTTGTGGATATAAGTCTATTATTTTATAAATTGTTAAGTATTCGTCTACGTTTGGTTCGTTAATTGAATCTACTATCCTGATAGATTGTCCTATTTCCAAATCCAAATCGTTTGTCCATTTTACTTTTATTTTTGCTGACTTAAATGGTTTGTTATAAACTGATAGTAGATTTTCTCCTCGCTTCCAAGCATCTTCCAAAGTAATAACGTCTGTTAAGATAATTGTCTTTGCATAGGTTCCGTAAAGTGTTTTGCTTTCGGATTCTTGTAAGTGTACTGGAATTGGGGCATAATATGTCACTTCTGCCAAAATGTTATTATCTGCGTCATTTGCTGGTGTAAAAGAAGTAAATGCTACTGTTTTTTTCTTTTTATCAAGTTCGTATGCGTGTGTTGAAATTGAATCTGGAACGTCTCCAACTAAGATTTCTCCAGCAAGTTTTGCTGAAGAAGCATAATTTTTTGCAGAAGAATAATATACTGCGGTTGCTACCGGAATGTTTGAAAGAGTAAAAACTGTTGTTGAACCGTCTCCTGTAAAAAACTGTGTTCCTTGAACCAACTGTTGTGCGCCTTCAAGCCTTAGGTCGTTTATCATTTCGCTTCTGTCATATTCCCATGTTGGAAGTTCTACTATTTCTGTTCCAACAGTTAAAATGTTTGCGTTAGTTGTATAGTTTTTTGGTTCAAAGAAAACTTTGTCTTCGCTTGCTTTGTAATAAAATACCCAGTCGAGTGTTTCTGCAAGTTTTTTACATCTTTCAAATGGGTCTGCATTTCTACAAATGAATTTTGTTAAAACCAAATCTGTTCCACTATCTTGACAAGTAAGTGTTCCAACAAAAGCTGAAGAAATTGTTGTTAGTCCTCCAAATGTTACTACTATGTCTGCAAATATGTTTGAAATCTTTCCATCTGGATAAGCTGCGTCTCCGGGAACGCTTGAATCGTATTCGTGCATTATTTGTTTGTTTATTAGTGCTGCGAGTTCGTCTTTGGCTGTTATTTTTATTTGCCCGTCTTCTGGTTTGAACAAGTCTACAAAACCACTAAAGACTTTTGTTGTTGGTGGAGTACTTGAATCAAGATAAACTGTAACAGTATTAGAGTTTGAAACTGCTATTAAGTCATATACATCTTTTGTAAATTCAAAATCGTACTTTGTTACTGATTCACCATAGGTCTTTGTTTTTTCTGCGTTTATTAATTTTGAAGTTACGTCAACTTCACCAATTTCTACCAAAATGTTTTTTGACATCTAAATCAATGTTCCATATTCAAGCATTGTAATAGAATATTTTTTTGATTCTGGATTTCCTTTTTCTGAAGAAACACTTGCTTCGCTTACGACTACAAAAACTTTGCTGCTGGTTGTATAAGAACTATAAGTAAATTGTCCATAGATACTTCCCTGTGCTCCTGAGACCAAAGTATTATTTGCTCCATCTGTTCCTTGTAGTCCAACTAAGTCTCTTGAGTACTTATAAATTTCGGGAACGTCTGTTGTAGTTACTATTCCTTCTACTGTTATTTCTCGGCTTGCTCCCATTAAGTCCATTATTATTTTTCCATTAGAATCCATAGTAGGCATTGGAAATTCTATTATTCCACTGCTTTTTCTAACATCTTCTGATTGAACATCGTATAGTGTTAATACTACTGAATCACTTGATTCAAATGTTCCGCCTACTGAAGAAATTGTTGCCGTAAATGTCATTTTGTCACCTGTATTTTTATTCCCTTTTTGTAAATTTGTTGCATATAATATGCTACCACATCAAGTTTTCCTTTCATATGTTTTAAGTCTATTTGTAAGTCTTTTACGCGGTCTTCTATTGTTATTTTATCTTCCATAATAACTTGTCCTTGTTCTTAGGTCTCTTGCTTGTTGTCTGCTAAATTCTGTTAAGAGTTTTTTAAATTCTGTTTTATCTACTCCTGCTGAAACAGTTAAATTGTTAGTAATATTTACACCTAATCCTGATGTATCTTTCATTCCTATAATTGTGTCATTTGGGCTAAATGGGACCATCCCTCCACCCGGTCTTGAAATAAAGTCAGACATTGGTGTCATTGTTTGCAAACCCATATAATCACTATCTGATGAATTTCTTGGTTCAGTATAATCTTTCAATGCTATACCCGTCATACTTCCAATGGCTATTATTGGAGATAATAAATTAGAAATTTGATTATAAGCCCAAATTACTTTGTTTGCAAAATTTGCCAAAACATTAAATAAAGTAACTTCTATCCATGTATTTAAATTATACAAAGCGTCATCTAAATTAAACATCCATCCAAAAAATAAGTCAATTATATTTTGAAAATTCACTTTTAAGCTTTTATCAAACCAACCTATGTTTTGTAAAAGTAAGTATATTCTCCCACCTGCCGCAAATTCACCATTAAATGCGATTAAATTACCTAAAAGTCTTAAAAGTTGTTTATCTAAAGTTTCATTGTTGGTGTTGAGTAAAGTATTCAATATAGAAAGTGGGTTTTCAAGTTGGTCTTTGAAAGCTTTTTTCATATCTGTTCCAATAATAACCAAAGCATCATCTACCTCGTCAAATAAGCCAGCAACATCAAAATCAGAAAACATTCCACTCATTCCCATTTCAAACAATCTGAAAAAAGGTCCAAGAAAACCAGTTAATATCACTGCAATAAATTCAGGTACTCCTGCTGTTCCTGATTCTAATTTATCAAACATCTTATCTAAACCGTTAGCAGTTTCTTTTGAAAACTCTATTAGTGAAGTAAAAAATCCAGTTAAAAGAGGCATTATTCTTTTCAAAAAAGGCATAAGTAATATTAAAATTATTGCTGAAAGCATTTTCATTACTACTTTTATAAATGGTCCAACTGCTTCAAAGAATGCAGACATAATAAGCATTGCTATTGAGATTACTGTTAGTAATCCAACCATTGTTACAAGTGCTCCTGCTATTCCACCACCTGATGCGGCTCCACCTGCTCCAGCTGCTGCTTCTCCACCACCTGATGCGGCTTCTACTGGTTTTCCAGTTATTTTGCCCCAAGCACTTTTAGCTAATTTCATTCCTGACATCAGTTTTGTTTGTAGAGATGTTTTTATCTGGGTCATTCTTAATAAGTCTACTACCCCACTTACTGTTTTATCAAACTCACTTGTCATTTTTTTAGTAGATTTTTGCATTGACTTATTTAGTTGAGATGAGCCACCAAATCCTTTAGTTCCGATTCCGAGTTTCTTCGCATATTCTTTCGCTATTTTTTCAGCGCCAGCTTTAATAGACTCCGTAGTAGGTAAAAACGCATATTTTATTGTTACATCAGCTTCTCCTACCACGTTTCATCGCCCTCTGTTCTTCTACTTGTATTGAATTTCCTATCATAGCAAATGATTGAAGTGTTATAATATCAAGTTCATCTACTTGGGAGGGAGTATAACCAAAATTTTTAGCAAACCCATAATAAACACCCATTTTATTCACTTCGTCATCTTTTGCTGTTATTCCTCTAACTAAATTATTTAACTCCCTTTTTTTTTAAAAGTTATTGTATTAAACGAATCTATTTCTGCAAGAACCCAATTTGCTACTGGTGGTGGAAGATTATCAATTGAATCTTTATCGTTTATAGTCCACGGTGCTTTTACAACGCCCTTCATTATACTAAGAATCTGTATTTGCGTTGGGTCTATAGTAGCATCCATATTCATTTTGCCACCGACACCAGTAGTAGCTTTTATTTTAGCCGCTTCGCGAGAAATAGCATTTGTTTCACCAAACCTAAACCGTTTAATTGTTACTTTTCCATCTTTCCAGTCACATTCAAACTCTTTGAGAGCCATCTCAAAAAGTTCTTCGGGTAACTCTATTTCTTTTTCCAAAACCATTTTTCTCAACTCCGTTGATTTTTAAATTAGTCCTCTCTGAGAACTAAAATAATTACAATGCTGCTGCTGTAGCGTTACGAACAACTACTGAACTAATCGTATGCGCACGCATGTCAAAGTCGGTTTTGACAAGTTCTTCTGGACTTGATGGAAGACTTCCTTTTGCTAAGAATGTTGGACCGAACGAAATTGTTATTGCTCTCATTGCAGAACCCACTCCGCCATTTGTAAGAGTCAAAGCACAACCGAACATTTCTGTTGTCGGAGTTGCACTTGTTCCATCACTTGCTCCAAGTAGTTTGTCCCAAAAGTCTGAGTCTTGTTCGTAAGTGCTTGATACTCTAATATTCCATTCTCTTGCTTTTGGAACATTATTTTGTGGGTATCTTGAACCAATTGCATAAATTGGGTCGTTGTTTCTTGTCCAGTTTAGTTCAACTGATTGAACGTCATTAATTGTTGTTTCTGTTGGAAATTCGAAAGTTCCATTTGCAAAGGTAAAAGGTTGTTCTACTGGTGCAACTTGTCCAAGTAGAGCTGTGTCTTTGTCTATTCCAGAGTACCATCCATCCAAACTTACTTTAATTGGGTCTCCGACATTACAGGATATTGATGCGTTGTTTGCTATACATCCTGTCATTGTTTGGTCAGAATCTGTTGCTAAATCAAAACCATATTGTATTGATAATGAAGTTTGTTGATTGCTTATTCCTGAAGCAGCTGCTGTCCAAGTGTGAACGTAAGGTGCTGAACCTGTTGTTATTGGTGCTCCTCCGAGTATTGCTCTAAGCCACCATGGGTCTGAGTAAATAAATTCTACTCCCCAAGTTCCTTTAAAAGTTTTGGCGATGCTTCTTTGAACATCTTGTGAGCCAATTGCATAAATGTATTCTGGGTCATTGTCAATGTCGTAAGTTGGTACTCTTACTCCTTGAGAAAATGCCTTGTTAACTGTTCCTGCTGTATTAAAAGTGGTTTCCCACCCGTAAGCTATTCTTGCTTCACTTCCCGCTATAGGATTTGTCATATTTTTCAACTCCGTTAAATCTACTTACGAGTCTCTCGCAAGAGTTCTATAATTTTTTCTTTTTGTTTGTAAAAGTCAAGGACTGACTTTGTATTTTCAAGCTTTGTTACAAATTTTTCATTGGTATTTTGTATTGGCTTGATATTTATAGAGCCATTTCTAAAAGCCTGTTTTTTCATAAAGTCTTTTGTGGGAAAGGTTGTATATAAACCTTTCTCTATGTTTCAAAGTTCCAGCGTGCAAGTAAGTCTATTGATTTTTCAAACACTTTTCCAGAAAGTTTTGTTTTGCTTACTATATCGTGTAATAGTGGTGGTCCTATGTTTTTTGGTCTAACTGTTTGAAAGTGATAAAAGTCAAGTTGTGCTGATTTTACCGAACTTCTAATTGTTGAAATAAAATTATCTATGTTTTTTAAATTTGAATCATATGCTTTTACAGTAACTAAAGCGTCACTAAACCAATTTGAGTCTCCTATGCTTAGAACTTGTGTTCTAAATCCAGTTATATCAAATCCTATTCTTGGAACAGAAGATGGGAGATATTGTAGTTCTGGATAGTCTGCCCATACTTTTTCTATTGCTCCTGAAGAATAATCAAGTCCTACATCTACAAGAGCATTTATTGAGACTCCTGTTTTAAATGTTATTGTAGAATCAGCTGATTTGTAGTCTGGAGTATAATCTTTATAAGCATCTTGTGCTACTCCGTCTATTGTAACATATCTAATATTTCTTGTAACATTGTTGCTTATTGTAAAAACTGTTTGAGAAGCAGTTGATGTAAAAACATTTGAAGTAGTTGTTACTCCTCTTTGTGTGGTACTCAATATATCTGAGTTTCTTAAGAATACCACAAATTCTGTTTTAACATCCTCCATGTCGGTTGTCATTTAAACACCTGTTTTAAGTAATTTAATCTATCTGGTTCTGTAAAAAAACTTGAGCTTCTTGCAAAGGGCATTGTTTGTCCAGAGCCAATTTCTCCTCTGTCTTTTAGTGCTTGCCAGTTATCTAATACTGGAGCCCATTTGGTATGTTCAGAACCCATTGCTGGAAAATCAAATCTTTTACCTGTAAACTTTTTACTTGCATTCATAATTGATTCTGTTCCATATTCTATAAAAGCAGCATAAGGTATTCCGTGTGTTCCTGTTTCAACTGTTCCACCACTACTTGAAGAAAAAGGAACAGTAACTTCTGAGTCGATAGAATTCATCATTGTTCCATATTCTACTGGACATCTGTCAACCATTTCAGCCATTAGTATATAACCCCATTCTTCCATTGCTTTAGCCATTTTTCTATCTAAAACTGTTGTGTCAATTTCAACCATTCTTACCAACCAATTTTAAAGTATAAAAATTATACAAAGCTGTTCCATTTGCATATCTTAAAACCTTTTTGCAATCCGGAGTGAATTCAAAAATTTCCGAATCATAAGTTACTCTATCTCCAAAAGAAATACTATCTTCTGTTGGCATTATTGCATAAGCATCTGCTACTTCTACAATTCCCCACATTTTAAGAGAGAGTTCTGAACTGTTTTTAAAGAAAATCCATTGTTTTTCTGTGTCCACATAAGTTATTTCATTAGCTTGTCCGTAAATTGGGTCAATGGATACTGTTGCCACGCTTGAAGAAATTGTTACCTTTTGGTCGGCAAAAACTTCATCAAATTCAGCCGTTGTTATTCCGAGAGACATTTTATCACCCCAATTTTAGAAATATCCGCCACTTGTAGCCATAAATTGAGACTTGTACTTTTCTCCAATTAATGAAACCAAAGAGTTTGCTCTCCAGCTAAGTTTATCGATTGCTTTCATTCCACGGTCGTAAAAGTCTCCTTTGTCATACTCTTGTTCTGGAAGCTTGTATCTGTTTAATCTATCGTAGTTTCCACCCAAGAAATTTACCCAACCTCTAATAGCGGTTAGGATGGCACTTAGTTCTTGAACATATACAGGAACGGATGTGTAACCATAAGTTCCTCGTATTTTTGCCTTTGAAGGCGAGAACTGTAGCGTTCTTGAGTTGAGCTCTATTAGTCCAATTGTTGGGTCAATGAAGTAATCTTCTGTTTGCCATTGGTTTATTTCTATCATTGTAGAACTTAGTGTTGCAAGCGTTGTTGTTGTTGAAGAGGTTGAAGTTAATAATATGAATTCTGAGATTGATTGTACTGGGTAGTAGCTTGTAACAATTCTATTTGGTTCTATGTCATCTGCTCTTTTTGGAAGATAGAGTGAAATGTATTCTGTGAATGGAGTTTCGTCATCAAAACTTCTGTTGAATAATGAATCGATTTCTGCATCTGCAAAATCAGTTAATACTGAAATATCTGCTGCCGAAACTTCGACTTCTGAAAAGCCTCCAAGAACATAAACTTGTGAGCTGACTGAGTATGCCATAATATCCCTTTGTAGTGTTACTCCTTTATTAATCTGTTGTCTCGTGAGCTTCTTTCCACTTGTGAAGTAAACCTGTATCTGAGTCTATTCCTTCTCCAAACCGAGCTCCTTTTTGTCCTATTCTTTTAAATAACGTCTTGTTATGTAGAGTTTTTCCTTCAAGGAACTTATCTAAATGATTGCCTCTGTTTCGCTTAATGTGTGGCATTAGTGGAGTAAGCGGTGCGTTTACATTTGGTCCAGTTTGTCCTCGTGTAGGAACTACTCTTTCTGCAATTTCTGCTAAGTTTGTTGAAATTCCAGAGTATTCTGAAAGATGTGGTTCGTAGTGTTTTTCATCTACAATTCTTTCTCTCCAAAATAAAGAAATTCCAACTGGCTTTGCTGAGGCTCGTTCATCATTATGTCCCCATGATGTGTGAAGTGGTTTGTATGTCATAATATTCTTTTAGAAGTGGTAGTTAATTAACCTTTCCCTTTCGCCAAGGTTCTTCCATAGCTGCTTTTCTAATATCTCTACAGAATTTGTCTCTTTTATTTCCAATTTCATTTTCAAGAGCAATTAAATCGTGAATGTCTTTCCAGTTACCTATCCTCATTTGAAAAACGAAATTAATAATCCAAAAAATTAAGCAAAAAAATGAAACAAGTCCTATAATAGTAAAATAGTTAAGTTCTATTCCAAGGTATAAAAAAGCAATTGAAACATTAGATAGTATTATTCCGCCATACAGAATTAAATCTTTTATTGGATTAGATATTTGGTCAACTTCAGAAGAACCAACTCCCCTTATGTAAAGAATGTGTTTATACCAAATAAATGTTTTTTCTAAAGATGAAAGAGTATCCCATTCATTTTCTAACCATAGTCTTGGGCGACTTATTTTTTTCGATAACCAGTTTACAAACTTTTCAAGTACTGTTTTAAACCATTTTTTCATCTTTTCACTCAAAGTATGGTTCTAAGTCCTTTGCTATGTTTAAAACCTTTCGCATGAACTTTTCCGGGTCTCTTTCAGATAGAGTCGCATCACAAATCCTTATTGCGTTTGAAAGAGCTTCTGCTCTAATTTTAATATGCTTTGCTGTTAGTAATTCTTTATATTGTTCTAGTGGCATTGTTACCTTTTTATCTTGAGGCAGTCCTCTTATAAGAGCCGGGTCTTTTACTAATTGCTGTTCCACACTTATTATTTCATACCTGTTATTTTCATTGGTGTCAATTATTCCAAACTTATATCCACAATTTACTTTTATTCCGAGTCCTTTTCTACAAAAATAAGTTGCTCCTTGGTGGTCATAAAGTTCTACTTCAAAAAAGTCTTCCTTTTTTGTCATTCCAATAACTGCTCCACTAATGTAAGCTGTTTTTTTTTCTTTATCTTGTGTCATAAATTGAGTCCTCCTCTCCAAAATGTTTTTTACAAACATAATATTCTTTTTTAGACCAGCACTTTTTTCCAAATAGTGCTAAAATTATATTTCCCTTACTGTTTCCAACTTTGGAGCATGCTTCTTTACTACAATAAAAACATTTCATAATAATTCTCCTTCACCGTCTTTTAGTGGCAAAATCAATCCTCGTTCCTTTGTTATTCCGTCTTCAAACCAAACCAATGGCATTATATTTAAAGCTTTTTTTCTAATATTATGGCTTGGTTCTACGTCTGGTATTTGTTTAAGTTTGCTTCCTTTAAAAATAGAAGAAACCATTCCAACTAACCATATTGCTTTTTTAACAAGCACGGCGCTTGTTTTTTGTTTAGAAGTAGCAGTAGTATAAGGAGCTAAGTCTGCAAGTAAGTCTTTTAAGTTTTGTTCTGGAACAGTTATGTCAAGTAAGTGAATTTCTCTAAGCATTGGTCCCATTACACCAATTTGATTATGTGTTGCTTGATAAGTATATTGTTGACTTTCTAAGTCTTGTAGAAACAGTTCGTACCACATTTTGGGTCCTTCGACTGCTGTAATAACATGCGCTATCTTAACACCTAAGTAATTAGATAGCGAAAAGAATAAAAAGGGATGGGGTTATTCGCCCCAAATTTGAAGATAACCAGTTGTTATTGTTCCACTTACTGTAAAGGTTATTACTGAACCGCTAACACTTGTTCCGACATTTCCAGCTACTTCACCTTCATCTTTAAAACCATATACGTTTTGTTGGAAAAAAACACCATTTATTTTTGAAAAATTAGAGGTATAAGTGTAACCGTTAGCAATGGCTGATACATAAAATATTTCACAACCTGCTGGTGTTCCTAATTCTTTTCCGCCACTTATTGTTATTTCGGTCATTTTTTTACCTCAATTATTCTCCCCATACTTGTAAATAACCCGATGTTATTGTCCCACTTATTGCGAACGTGATTCGTCTACCACTAATTGTTAATCCTACTGCGGTTGGCTCTACACTTTTTAATGTCCCGATTGGTTGGAAAAAAGCTGCTTTTGCCAAACCAAATCTTGAATCAAACGTATAAGCATCTGTTACTGATGAAAGATATACTACTTCACATCCTAAAATTGTGGTTATTTCTTTACTTCCGCCTTTTGTTACTGCTGTCATTTAATCACCTATATACTTGTCCCTACTATTCTAAATATTTTCTTTGAAGGATATATTACTGCGGCTACTCCGCTAATGAACAATACTCCTGAATATACTTCTGTTCTTGGTACTTCAGTTACTACTATTCCGTATGTTGCACTCATTGAAAATCCTTTTATTGAAATTACTCCTTCTGGTGCAATACCGTGGTCTGCTAAAGTAACTTGAACTTGGTCTCTATCGCTTCTAAATGTTGCTGCTGTTTCAATTAATATTTCTTTTTCACCCGGATTAGGTACTAATTCGGTAATTATTGCGCTTGTTGTAATTGCTGTCATATTCCATTCCTCCTAATTACTTTCTCCGGTTATTCTGTATGTCTTTACACCAGTTTGTGTTCCTGAAGTAATTGTTAAAACTCCTGAAGATACTGCTGTAGTTGGAGCGTCTGTAACTATTACTCCATAATCTGAACTTGTTGAAGTGCCTTGTACTGTTAAAAATCCCGCTGCCGAAATACCATAATCTTTTAAGGTCAATTCTACAGTTGTACCGGTTGTAACTAATGGTGTAGTTACTGTTATTTCTTTATAGCCACTATTTGGTTGTAATTCTGTGACTATTAAACTTGTTGAAAATGCTGCCATAATTTATTCCTCCTAATTCCCACTTCTTCCTAATACTCTGAAGATTTTTGTTCCAGTTCCAGCACCTGAAGTGATTGTTAATACGCCTGCTGATACTGATGTAGTAGGTGCTTCTGTTACAACTATACTACTTGCTGTAGTTTGTGTAAAACCTTCTACTGTTAAAAGCCCTGTTGTCGAAATACCATAATCTTTTAAAGTAATGACTGCTGTATCTGAAGCAATTCCTGTAGATGGGGTTATTATTATAATTTCTTTCATTCCACAATTTGGTGTAACTTCAGTAAATGTTGTACTTGTTGTTGTAAATGTTGCCATTTTTTTTCTTCCTCCTTTTAATTGAATACTGGGTGAGTTTCCTCACCCATATTCATTTACAGTATATCATGTATGACATGACAAAACTGTGGCGCTTTACAAATAAGTGTTTCAAAAACGCTTAGTACGAACTTTTTGCTTAGATTTGTCTGAGCAAGTTCTTCATATGTTACGTCTCTTAAAACTCTCATTTCTATTACGTTGGTGTCTAAAATAAACAAACTTTTTGCATCTGCCGGAACACCACTTCCACCACCAGCGGTTGTACTTAAAAACCTTGAAGCAATTATTGGAATTCCTTCAAAACTAAGAGTTGTAATTCCCCAAGCAATTGATTGAGTGCTTACATATCTTAACTGGTCTTGAATCAAACCTTTGATTGCATCGTAGGTTGAATAATCTGTTACTATCAGATTTGGCTCTCCACCTGCTGTTCTTGCTGTTCTGATTCCTGTTCTAATGTCTGCTATTGTTAAAGCTGCTGCTGCTTTGTCTGTTAGATAATCTGAGCTTCCGCCAAAACCGTTAGAGTTTGCGTTTCCAATCAACTGATACAATCCATCGTAGCTGTTGTCAGCTGTAATACTTGTACTATTAACTGGTTCTGTCCAATCTGTTTGACTGTCTCCAAGTAATATCATTGCTTCTTCAAGTCTCCTAAGTGCAAGAGTTTTTGCTCTTACATCTAAACTTAAAGCGTCAACGTATCCGCCTGAACTAAGGTATGGTCGGCTTGCTTCAAGCATGAACTCTGTGACTCTTCCAACACTCGCCAATATCTTTATTGGAATCGTTTCCCTGTTGTAAACATCATCTTGTTCAGTTAAAGCTGCGTCTTCTGTAATTGCCTGTGCTGAGGTAATTGTAGTTATTTGATTGTAGCTTGCATAGTTTCCGTAGTTTGTAACTCTTGGAATAAGTTCTACCAATGGTGTAGCTCTTCGTGTTAAGTCAACAACTTCTGGGTCTATGTAAACTGGTATTAGTACTGGAAGTGTTCCTGCACTATAAGTATTCAAAGTTGAATAAAGTGCTTTAGAGAACTCTTTTGGGTGCTCTTGTATTCCTTTAACCAATCCTCTTTCTCTGTTAACAAGTCCTTCTCCCCATTCCCATTTTTTGATGATGGTTCCATTTGGAGCTCCTCCAAATAATCTTTGAGCTGTTCCAAATTCAGGATTTTCTATAAATCCTTGTGACCTTGCTTTTCCTATTTCTTGTGTCATAAATGTTCCTCCTTATTTCCTCACAAGCATATGTTTTCTCATGCCCATGAAATTTAATTCTTCTTCTTTTTCAATTTTTTCTGTTGAAAGAGCTTCTGCTCCAGCTTCCTCGTGAAAGGCTGCTTTTGTTAACTCTGCTGTTTCTGCTGATTTTTGATGAACTGGTGTTGCTGCTCCGCCACTTCCACCTATTGTGTTTTGT
>SDBT01005105.1_pt1 | contig 22132 bp, 19 predicted proteins | sample 2277101 | NCBI WGS metagenome assembly SDBT01 (sample SAMN10404973, study PRJNA504765) | marine sediment metagenome | isolation source: marine sediment core GS10_PC15, 103 cmbsf | place: Arctic Ocean: Southern Knipovich Ridge | collected 2010 | reverse complement strand
GTTATCAACTGATATTGTCTGTATGCCCATACTGCCTGCGATATGGCTGAATACACCAGTATTTGCCCCTAAATCAAGAACGCTTTTTGGATTGGTTTTCTTTAAGAATTCCTCGACCAGATATTTTTTGTGGTCGAAAGCTGTTGATGAATAATTAGTGCTATCATAATAATCTGCCCACTCTGTTTTTTTAGGGTTCCATTTCAGGTTTTCTGTCGCAGATTTCAGCTTTGAAATAAGGTCAAATAAAGCCTTGAGATTAAGTTTATATTTTTTTGTGTCCATTGGTTTATCTGCAAAGTGTTTTTGAAGTTTGGCATTAATATGGAGGTGGTAGAATAATGGCAGCTTAAATTTGGTTCTGATTGGCAATAAGGTACTTGCAAAATCCAGGGGAATTCCGTCTATATATACACTCAATAATTGATTAAGATGCACATCTACATATCTCATAAGCGACAAAGGCGCAAGAAAATGCCTGCAAAATTGCCTGTATGGGGCAACCCATTGTATATTTTCATTGTATTTTTCAAAAGAGAGCGTATCTATAAGTATGGGTTTTCCATCTTTAAATTGTATATTATAGGCGCTGCAGTCTTTTAATGACATTCCAAAATCAAGGGCTCTTTTTTGGATTTTAAGTGTTGTCAAGGCAGCATCTTTTAGTTGGCTGAATGACCATTCGTACGGGTAGGAGATGAAATTAATAGGTTCTGGTTTGATTATTTTATAGGCCTTATCAGAGATTGCAGGTGCAATATCCACTTCTTTATGGGCAATCAATAAATTGGAATCCACAAGATCCTTATAAAGTCCCGAACTCATTAAAAAATCATAATTTTCTTTATATTCAATATTAATTTGCCTATAAATAGTATTATCTTTTAGAAAAACAAATCCACTCGGGTCACGAAATGACCCATGAATATCCCCAATTTTCATATTATTATAAAATTAATTGACGCCTTAATATAAACTTTATTAAAATGTCAGAAATTTTCCATCAGTCTGTGACTGATGGCTGAAAGTTAATTGTTCTCCTTTTGTGGAAAATTTCTGATCATGCTCAAGAACCATCGGTCCTTGTTACATTAAGATGAAGACTTCGCTTGGTTCCACAGGTCTTTGACCGACGGTTCTTGACAAGCTATCAGTAAAAAGACTAAAAAATTATTAATCATTCTTTCCAAAAATATTTGAAAAAGTATTCTTTATCGGGTTCCAAAAACGTTTTGTTAAAAATGCGCCAACTGTAGCAAAAAACACAACAATCAACGGCCAAAGAGACCCTATTATTGCCCCGCCTGTACCCGGATCAAGATACGCAAATGTGATTTTACTCAAAGATAAAATACAAATCACAAATATCAGTAACTTTCTAAATTTTTTTTCCATTTTAATTATACCTCAAAAAATAATTATCCATTTAAATAACTTTCTTTTTTTATTGCCATTTATAAAAACTGAAAATATTAGATTATTTTATTATACAATTTATGCAGAATTTTAACAAATACAGAGGAATATTCCTCAACAGTATAATAAGGAACCAATTTTGTTGCAAATTCTCTTTTGAACTTGACTATGGCAGGAATATTTGCCCCGACCAAATCCATTGAACTAAATTTCTTTGACATATCTTCAATTATCTGCCACAAGAGGAGATAATTGGCGACTACATTTGCATCAGGATCAGATGCAGCCAATATGTAATACGCTTTCTTGTTATCCCATATGGCTATCGAGCTTGATATGACCTCTCCACTCGACGTTTTTGCACTGTACAATCTTATCTTATCTTTTTTCAAAAGAACCCCAAACATTTCTTTAATAAAATCTTTATTCAAGGGTGTTTTTGAACCCTGTTTGGAAAATGTTTTTTCGTATAAGACAAGAAATTCTTCTATATTCTCTCCAGTGGTTATTTTGATGTTGTTTTTCTTTGCCTTGTTGATTTCATATTTTGCGTCTTTATCGATTTTTTCCCAAAGATTATCAAGATTGCTTAAGTCCACCTTATAAGTATAATTAATAGTAGATTTCCAACCCAGCCACAAAAATGGTCTTACATCTTTTATTGAAGGTTCAAGCTGCAAAGCGATAAAATTGTATTTTTTATTTAAATAATCATCAAAAATCCCGATTATCTTTTTCTGCGAACTTTCCATCTTTGAAATCTTTAAAGACTTACTTTCCTTAAAAATAATAGAGGTAAATGGTGTTAAAGGAGGATAAGCCATAATATTCAGGAAGGCTTTTTTCCTTTCGTACAAAAGAATTCCGCTTATAATTTCATTTGACCTGAAAATCCCGATTAATTTTGCTTTTCCATCAGGATAATGATTTAAAACCTCCATCCATAATGAAGTAGAGAACAAATTTCCCTGCCTCGATTCCTCTACAAATTTATCCCACATGCTAAATTCATTTTCCTTAATTTCCCTTATTTCAAATTCAGCCATTTTTGTAAGTTACATTTCTATGGTTATTTTCTGGTTATTTTTAATCTCTTTAAACATTATTAAAATATTATCCTTATTATTAATAACCTCATATCCTTTTGAATTATAAACTCTTGCTTTGGTATTTTTAGACCAAACCTTTATTGCAAGATTTTTAATATTTGTTTTTGCTTTTATATTGAATTTAATCCTGTTTTTATTGGCTTCCTTTGAAATAAACACTAAATTTCTTTTATTAATCCACTCTACAATATTGCCTGCTAAGTCTACAAAAGCATCTCTGCTCTTAAAATGATCCAGGCATTTTTTATACACTAAAGACCAATTCTTAAAATATTTTTCATTGAATGCTCTTTGATGCCAGTCTAATGTAATAACTCCATTATATTCCTCAATATTATTAAATAGCCTCATCAAATAGCTCCATGCATCTTCCATTGTTTTACTTTCCTCAAATAAAGCGCTGTCCATTACGCTTAATGGAAGCTCAAAAAACTTAATTTCCTCTTCTTTTCCGATAACATATGGAGAATATACCCAGCAAAAACCATTCCTATAGCCAATTTTGTCAGGGTATCCTAATGAACTGTCATAATAAAATCCTGAATCACGCTCTAAAATCCATGTTTCCGGCACTTTAAATCTTAAAAAATGAGTTCTGGTGCCTATCTTGCTGCCAGCTAAATATTCCAGCTCTTCTTTTTCCTTCTCCATCATTTTTTTATTATTGTAAGAAAGATAACTTAGATGCAGCCCAATTTCATTTCCTCCGTCCTTTAGAAACTTGATTACCTCGGTTATTTTTTTTTCTTTTATAGAATAATTAGGGTCAAAATTGTGTTTTTTCCCAGCACTAAAAAAAAATGTAGATTTATAATTAAATTTTTTTTCTATCTCCACAATTTTATTAAATTGCCAATAAGGGTTTTCATTTTTAATAAAACCAATAATCTTATTGAAATTAAAAAAATCGTATTTTACAAATCTTACAATATCGACATCGTGAGTCAGGCAGGCTGCAAATTTTTTATCATTAGGCCATCTGCATTTTTGAACTAAAGGAAATTTATTTTTTTCATAGGCATTTTTTATCAATTTATCAAGAATCAGGATATATTTATTGACTATCGGATCTTTCAAATAGTCAAATGTTTCTGATTTAGACGCGATGAATCTCTTGTGCTGGTCTGGATTTTTTGAATCTATTTCCTCTTTTCTTGAAAGCGCCATAAAAGATTCTAAAATAAAATCATGGTCAAAAACAACACCCTTTTTATTTTCAAAATGATATAATTTTTTCTCATTAAATTGCCCCGTTTTTTGGAGTTTATTTGGTATTATCTGTATGATATTTTTTGAAATATTAATGCCTTGTTTTTTACTGCTGTAATAAATCAATAATGAATATTTTCTATTGGCAAGAAGAGACTTACTTAAACTATTCTTAATTTCATATGCATAACCAAGATAAGACAATATCTGGGTAAAAGTATAGTGAATCCTTTTACTGATTACCTCATCTTTAATATCTAAAATAATCAAAATCATAAATGCACCTTATGCCCTTTTCAATAATATAAAACCATTTGTGCTGTGTTCAGGCTCAAAAAATCCCGAATTTAGTAATTCATTTAGCTTATTATTGGTTTCGTTGCTGCCATGGATCCTTGCTGTCTGGCCATCAATAACAAGATATTTATAATCCTTGTCCTTCATCCAAGAATGCAGTTTATCTGCAGTCTCGTTGAATCTGTTTCTCATGAAATCCCTGTCTTCATTGCACCAGTTACAAATAAATTTATCAAGACCGTTTATAATCCCTGGATTTGAGAATGTAAACACTTTGGTATTTGACGGTAAATTCTTGAGATAAAGGTAGCCTTGCAGCTCTTCATTTGAAGTCCAAAATCCCCCTGGAGGCCAGATAGCAGTGTTGACACTATATTTTTGATGTGTAGAGGTAAGCAAAATAGCCAATATAGCAAGCGACAAAACAATAATTTTGAGAATCTTGGATTTATTTACGAGATTAAATAAAAACCACATTCCTAGCGTAGACAATAATGCTACGGGTATTGCAAACAACATCCAGAATCTGAAAGCAAAAAGTCCTATTGGCAGGTTGAAGGTTAAGCTGTTGATCCCAAAAAAAGTAAAGATGAGCCATAATAAGCTTATCAAAACCCATTGGTGGTCTTTTTTGAAAATAGTTTTATATTTTATTATTATGAAGATGAGGGATAAAACCAGGAGCAATGAAATAAAAATCCCAATCCCGACAGGGTTGTTTATCATATTTTGATGCTTTGCTACGAAAAAATCTCCAAACGAATAAACCCTGGTTGCTGTGCCGCTCCCGGGGTCAAAAGCCTTTCCCAGCACTCCAAAAAAACTTACAATTCTTTCCATTAATGTCAAAGTTACTCCTGAAGCCGCAATCTTTTCTTCAACCGGCTTTGACCATATGCTCAATTGGCTCTTCCATCTTGTAATCCACCATATCAGGGAAGTTATAAATCCAAGAGCTCCTGCTGAAAGGACTTGAAGAGACAATCTCCTGTTGTAAACAAACTTTACAATAAAATAAATGGCAAACATTACTGAAAACTTTATGGGCTGGGTTGGCTGCGTTACAAAGATTGAGCCTATTAACAAGGCTGAAGCAAAAATATATTTCTTATCATACTTAATCATTTCAAGGGAATAAAAGGCCAGTATGATTAAAACCGGGATCATTGAATGCGCCCATATGAAGTGGCTCAGGAAAGCCGGTATTGAAGCCAAAACAAATGTTGCAAACAAGGCCTTTTTTTTGCTTCCGATAAACTCTTTTGAAAAAAAATAGAAAAATAACACACTCAACGATATTATCAATGCATTAAAGAATTTCATTGTCCACATTAAGCTTGGGGAAGTCTGATGCAATAAACCAAGCAGGCCGTCATACGCTGGAGGATAAGGATCCAGATAACCAGTGCCTTTGCCGGGATTTAAAACCGATTTCTCTATTGATACATACTTAACGCCATTAGCATGGGACCATGAATCATCATCTTCTAAATAAGGATACATAAAAGCACCCTTCGCATACATAAACAAGGACAATAAGAATAAAATAAAGGCCGCAAATATATAAAAATCAGATTTCTTTATTTTAATGCTAAAGCTAGGTTTTTCTTTCTTTCTAAAAAAATTAAATGCTGAATATGCCGGAAAGATAACACTTAAAATAAGCATTATTTTCCAGTCAAGAGGTATTCTCAAAAAGCCCATCAGGACCATAAAAATCGGCAAAATACCAAGTCCAAATCCAATCCTCATAAGGTTCTTTTCAAGAAAATTATCAGGCTTCTTTAAAAAATATGTTGTCGCATACCCAAAACCATAAGTGTATATAAAGAACAGTGCTATTGTTATTAAATTCATATAAACCACTAAATCAAGGGTAAACCGCTTATTATAAATAATTTACTTTTTGAAGCTGTGGTGCAATCTTAGGCGTCTGTGCCATGAATGCCGTAAGCTAAAGCCTATATAATCATAATAAACAAGAAACATAGATGACTATTTCATCGCAATTACAAAATAAAAAAATGGGTATTCTCTTTTTCCGTAATGATCAATTTTGACTTTTTTGAATGCAGATAAAAGCTTTCTCAGTGAATGCTCGGTAAAGCGCCAATAGTCATTAGGCTCATCATGCAAAGGATAAAATGCAGGAACAAGCAGCAGCAACTGCCCATCCTTTCTCAATGACTTGTAAATATTTGCAATTGCAGCCTCAAAATCAAAGATATGCTCAAGAACACTAAAACAAATAACAACATCAAAACCTTTTGGAACTGATTTTGTAATATCCACAATTTTATGCCCATACTCGCTTTTGATATCCGACCTAACAACCTCATTGGAACTTTTTCTGAAAAAGTCAGCAACAGAATATATGAATTTTCCATTGACCTTTTTCCCAGAGCCTATTTCAAGTATTTTTTTGTTTCTTATCTTAGAACAATATTTCCTAAGAAATTTCCTTTTGGCCCTGCCTGGCTGGAAAACCAAATGGGATATTGAACGCATTAGCGGTTTTTTAATGGTCATATGCTCAGGGTAAGCAGCATTTATATAAATTTTTAGGTGGGTAACAGAAAAATATTTAAACAGTTTTAGGTTAAATACATGTTATGAAAATAGTTGTTACGATACCTGCTTTTAATGAGGAGAATAGCATAGGAATTGTTGTTAATAGGATTAAGCAGGTTATGGGAGAGAATGACTATAATTTTGAGATAGTTGTTGTTGATGATGGCAGCAGGGACAAGACTGTGGACATGGCAAAGCGTGCTGGCGCGATTGTTTATTCTCATCCGAGGAATTATGGGCTTGCGGAAACTTTTAAGACTGAAATTAAGAGATGCCTTGAGCTGGATGCTGATATAATCGTGCATATCGATGCTGACGGCCAGTATCAGGCAAAAGAAATTCCACTGCTTGTTAAAGAAGTCCAGAAAGGCTACGATCTTGTTTTAGGAAGCAGATTTAATGGCAAAATAGAAAAGATGTCGTTTATAAAACGGTTGGGGAATAAAGCTTTTTCTAAAGTGGTTTCAAGAGTGAGTAGAATGAAAATTTCAGATTCACAGACTGGTTTTAGGGCTTTTACAAGAGATGTGGCAAGGAAAGTGAAGATAATTTCCAATCATACTTACACTCAAGAACAAATAATCAGGGCTGTAAAGCAGAAGTTTAAGATCAAGGAAGTTCCCATATTCTTTGCAAAAAGGGAGGGGAAAAGCAAATTAATAAGTAATCCTTTTGAGTATGCGGCAAAAGCATGGATTAACATCTTTAGGATCTACAGGGACTATGAGCCATTAAAATTTTTTGGATTATTGGGTTTGTCTGTATTCTCTATAGGATTTATTATAGGACTCTACCTTGTATTTTTACACTTCACCAGCGGCATATTCGGCCATTTTCCTTTGATTATGCTTGACGTTCTGATTTTAAGCCTTGGTTTACAAATAATTATCTTTGGGTTTTTAGCAGATATGTATAGAAGGTAAGCGCTCTGGTTTCCAAGAAAGCCATCAATTGATTTTTCTTCAAGTTCTCTTTTTACTAATGGGCCAAATTGAAAATCATTCCCTAAAATATTCCATAGTCTTCCTCAGCCCATCATCAACGTCCACTTTAGGTGTCCACTCTAATTTTTCTTTAGCCAAACTTATATCTGGGCATCTTACTTTTGGATCATCTTTTGGTAATTCTTTAAAGACAATCTTGCTTTCTGATTTAGCAAGCTTTTTCACCTTCTCAGCAAGCTCAAGAACTGTAAATTCATCCGGATTCCCTAAATTCACAGGCCAACTGTACTTTGATTGCATTAACTTATAGATGCCATCTACCAAATCGCTGATATAGCAAAAACTTCTTGTTTGCTTGCCATCACCATAAACAGTTAATGGCTTGCCAGCTAAAGCCTGGTTTATGAAATTTGGAACTACTCTTCCATCATCTTTCCTCATCCTCTCGCCATATGAATTGAAGATTCTCGCTATTCTTGTGTCAATTTTATGAATCCGGTGATAGGCCATGACTAAAGCTTCTGCAAATCTCTTTGCTTCATCATAACAGCCCCTAACACCCACTGGATTTACATTTCCCCAATAACTTTCCGGCTGGGGATTAACTAAAGGGTCTCCATATACCTCTGATGTGGAGGCAAGTATATATTTTGCTTTTTTAGATAAAGCCAATCCAAGGGAATTATGTGTTCCGATACTTCCTGCTTTTAAAGTCTGTATCGGTATTTTTTGGTAATCTACTGGGCTGGCAGGAGACGCAAAGTGCAGTACAAAATCCAATTTTTCTTTAATTGTTATATGCTTGCTGACATCATTATCAATAAATCTGAAATTTCTATTTTTTTCTAGATGCTCAATGTTTTTCATGCTGCCCGTAATCAGATTATCCATGCACATAACCTCAAATCCTTTAGCTAGAAGAAAATCACATAAATGGCTTCCGATAAAACCAGCGCCGCCGGTTATTAGCACTCTACTCATTTTCAATTTTTCCCCTTCTTTCCTTCTCCATAATCAGTTTTGACGCCCTAAACAGGGAATCATGAGTTCCGGCATCTGTCCAAAACCCATCCACTATGGAAAATTTCATCTCATTATTCTTGATATAATGATTATTTACATCCGTTATCTCTAATTCTCCCCTGGCAGAAGGCTTAAGTGTTTTAATAATATCAAAAACCTTTGAGTCATAAAGATAAAAACCAGTAACTGCATAATTCGTTTTTGGAGATTTTGGCTTTTCCTCTATATTTACAATTTTGTCTCCCTCGATTTCCGCAACTCCAAATCTTTTAGCATCTTTCATTTCTTTCAGGAATATCTTTGCACCAGATTTGAAGCTTTTAATGTCATTCTTAAAGTTATCTTCAAAAATGTTATCCCCCAATATAACGGCAACATTGCCGTTATCTGCAAAATCTTTGGCTAAATCAAGGGCCTGGGCAATTCCTCCAGATTCATCCTGGATCTCATAAGTAAATTTTGCATTGAAATTTTTCCCTGAGCCCAAAAGCCTGAGAAAATGTCCTGAATATTCCGGTCCCGAGACTATTAAAATGTCATTTATTTCCGCATCCAGTAAAATTTGCAAAGGATATAACACCATAGGTTTTGAATATACTGGCAGGAGATGTTTATTGGTTATTTTTGTCAACAACCCCAATCTGCTGCCAACTCCACCACAAAGTAAAACTCCTTTTATTTTAATTTTCAATCACCTTTCAACGTATTGTTTATTATGATAATGCTTAAATTCTCCATTTTTGACTTTTTTCCACCACCATTTATTATCTACATACCATTTTATGGTTTGTCTTAAGGTTTTATCAAATTTATGTTTTGGTTTCCATCCTAGTTTTTTGATTTTGCCACAATCCAAAAAATATCTTTTGTCATGGCTTATCCGGTCCTTCACAAACTCAATAAGATTATCTGATTTATTGAGCTCATTTAGTATGATTTTTGTGACCTCAATATTGGTTTTCTCATTATCTGCTCCTACATTATATGCCTCCCCATCGACGCCCTTATTCATCAAAAGGTCAATAGCTTCACAATTATCCAGCACATATAACCAATCCCTTTTATTCAATCCATCACCATACAGAGGCAATTTTTTGTTTTCAATTGCATGTGTTGTAAATAAGGGTATTAACTTTTCTACATGTTGATAAGGGACATAGTTGTTTGAGCTTCTCGCTATTATTACTGGAAGCTTAAAAGCTGCAAAATATGAATAGGCTAATCTGTCTGCCCCTGCTTTTGACGCAGAATACGGATTTGTTGGTATTAATGGGCCATCCTCATCAGCTGAACCATCCTCAATACTTCCATAAATCTCATCTGTTGATATATGGATAAATTTTTTTATTTTATTATGTTTTGCTGAATTTAACAGGTTAAAGGTGCCTAAAATATCTGTTTTTACAAATATCCCGGCCTCCATGATGCTTCTATCAACATGGGTCTCTGCAGCAAAATGGACAACAATGTCAACATCCTTAACCAGTTTATTAACTAAATCATGATCGCATATATCTCCCTTTACAAAACTATAGTTTTTATTTTCACCCATATCTCTTAGGTTGTCTAAGTTGCCAGCATATGATAGTTTATCCAAATTTATTATTTTATATTCAGGGTATTTATTTAATATAAATTTTATAAAATTGGACCCTATAAATCCTGCTCCGCCAGTGACAAGAAGTTTCATTATTACCCTTAATAATTATTTGTTTTACTGTTTTCTAATTTTTATTATTTTATGTTCTCCGCTATATTTTTATCATTCTACCTTAACGTTTGGAATAGGGATTATATATTTGACTTCGCTTTTGTAAATTTTACTTGTCCTTTCCTTGATTTCTTTTGCAAAATTCCATGCAAGCAGCAGCAAATAATCAGGCTTGTCTTTTTCTAACCAGCTTGTATCGACTATTTCAATTCTGCTTCCTGGAGCAAAATGATGTTGTTTTGCACGAGTATCATCAATAATGAAGCTTACAAGTTCACTATCAATACCGCAATAGTTAAGCAAAGTATTGCCTTTTGCTGACGCGCCATACGCTCCTACTTTTTTATCTTTATTTTTTAAGTCTTTAAGTAGTTTTAAAAGCTCCCCTTTAACATTTATAACCTTCTTATTAAACTTCTCGTATGTTTTAATATCGTAAAGAGTTTCCTTCTCTTCCAATCTAAGAAAATCCTGGACATTAGTTTCATCTTTCAAGGTATTTTTTGAGGCATATATCCTTAATGAGCCGCCATGAATAGGGTATTTTTCTATATTGATTATTTTTAAGTTATGTTTTTCATATAATTTTTTCAATGGTTTGACTAAAAAATATGATAAATGCTCGTGGTATATTGTATCAAATTCATTTTTAGTAAAAAGATCAGATAAATATGGGACTTCTATGATAAATAAGCCGTCTTTATTAAGTAAAATATTTATGGCCTTTAAAAATTCATTTAAGTCATCAACATGTGCAAAAACATTTGTTGCAGTTATAATTCTTGCCTCGCCATATCTGCCCAGAATCTCATTGGCAGTTTTTATTGTCCAGAAAGAGCATACAGTTTCTATGCCTTTTGAATTTGCATCCTCTGCAAGGTTTTTTGCAGGCTCAACTCCAAGAGTTCTGAATCCCTTATTCTTAAATTTCTTAAGTAAACAGCCGTCATTGCTTGCAATATCAACAGCCAAAACCTCCTTACTTGGATTGGTTATCCTGCTGATTTTCTCTGCCATTTCCGCGCAATGATCCTGGAATGTTTTTGATATTGAGGAATGATAGACATAGTCAGAAAAAAGGATCTCTGGATTTACTACAATGCTCAGCTGAGACAAAGAACAATCTTTGCAGTACATCACTTCCAAAGGATATTTTATCTCACCATCAGTTTTTTCTGATGTATCTAATAGGGAATTTGCCAGCGGTGTTTCTCCCAAATCAAGATATTTGATGAGGTTTTTTGCTCCACATATCCTGCATTTTTCTATTTTCTTATATGTTTGCTCCATGCTTATTGGGGTTCCTGCACCGTATTTAAATGTTTTCAGAATGTAGTAGCAGACATAAATAATGCATAATCAATAACTGCTACTATGTATAGAAAGACAAACTATTATTATGCATTACTTTTGTCTTTCTCTAATGTAAAGTAAAGTTGTTAAGTATGCATAGTGGGCTTTGCCAACTAGGGGGGGTGGGTGGGCAGAATAAAGCAAAATGATAAACTAAAATCCGACGTTTTGCGTAGCAAAACTAGATAAGTCGGATTTAGTCTCACACCAAAATAGAAGATTTTGCATGTGCCAGGAAAAACGAAGTTTTTCCGCTGACAGTGCCGCTCTGGCAAAGCCCTTGGTTACTTAGAAACTTTACTTTACACAGAATATCCAAATTAAAGCCATAATGAGCTAAAAACAATAATCAAAAAATAATTCCAAACTAATCAGCTATTTTTTAAGATAAAATTCAACATGCCAGGTTAGTAGCTCATTAAGGAATGGAATTTTTGCAAAATTCGTAGCTAAAAACCTAGTTTTAATATTTTGAATTTTGAAACCAGATTTCCTAATGAGACTTTTAGCTTTCCTGATTGTCATGATATAAAGTTTCCCATATTTATCGTTATATCTATAAGATTTAACTCCGTAAATCTTTCTTGCTAAAAAAGTTGCAATTCTTTCCGGCAGGAATATATTAAATGGTTTGAAATGATGTCCGCCTGCAAAACTGTAAAATGGGGGAAAGCTGAGGTAAAATACCCCATTATTTTTCAAAACACGCTTAACCTCATTAAGGAGCAGGATTGGTTTTGGAAGATGCTCAATAAGGCTGGAACTAAAAACAAAATCAAAGGAATCATTTGCAAACGGCAGATTTGTTGCATCTCCATATACAAAAGAAGAGAATATTTCTTTATATGGAGGAGTCTCAATGTCTAAAGATACAACTCTTGCACCAGCCTTTTGGAATTCCTGAGTATACCCTCCGCGGCCACATCCAATGTCAAGCATCGATAAACCTTTAAGGTTTACTTTTTTTCTGATATCTTTGATCACATTTTTTGCCTGAAATCTTTGAAACTTGATATAGTCCTTTTCTGAGTCCAGGCGTTTTTTCACAAGAGAATAAAATTCCCTAAAATCATTAAAATTCATTTTTCAATAGTCTTCCTTATTATTTTATCAAATCTGTCTGCAATATTTTTCCAGTTATAAGTTTCCCTAATGTGTCCCTTTCCATTTTTCACAAGCCTTCTTGAAAGTTCCGGGTTTGACAGCAATTTGCTAATGGCAGTTGCAAGCTGTTTGGGATTTTTTTGGCTCACAAGAAGCCCTGTTTTTCCATCCTTTACTATGTCCGGTATACCCCCTACATTACTTGCAATAACTGGAGTCCCTGAAGAAATTGCCTCGAGCAAAACCACTCCAAGTCCTTCTGTGTCTCCATTCTTTGTAATTATTGAAGGCAATACAAATATGTCAGCAGAGGCATAATAGCTTGGCAACAGATCATTTTTTATCTTCCCTGTAAATATTACCCTGTTACCAAGGCCGAGGCTATTTACCTGTCTCATTAAATTACCTTTTTCCGGTCCGTCACCAATAATCAACAGGCGAATATCGGGAAACTTATTTTTGAGCAAATGTAATGCAGAAATCAGGTAAGTGAGCCCTTTTTTCTCCGCAAGCCTGCCAACAGACAAAATCAGCTTTCCTTTTATCCCATATCTTCTCTTAACATCAAGCTTCTTCTTTCCGGAAAACAAATGAAGATCAACACCCATAGGGATGACTTCAAGATTTTTAGGCTTTAAAATGGAATTTAATTTTGATTTGGTGTAATTTGAATTTGCAGTGCAAAAATCGGAGTATTTTATTGATTTTTTTCCAAATGCCTTAAGAAATCCTTTTTTTAAAGGAAAAACATCACCAGCATGCGCAGTTGTAATATATTTTGTTTTCAGGGTTCTTTTCAGAATTGATGCAATCCAGCCCTGCGGTATGATCCAATGCGCATGAATAAGATCAATTTTTTTTCTTTTTAGGATCTTTCTTGCTGCAACAAATTCGCTGATAGCCAGCAATGGAACCTGTATTATTGAGAGTAATGGCCTTTTTTTAATATTGGGAAGTATGCCTCCATTATAGCATAAGGTTTCCAGGCTTTCTGGCCAGAAATAGCGGAATCTATAAATTTCAATGCCCCTTAAATTTTCATATTGCTTTGCTCCCTTGAAATGAGGTGCAAGTACAATCACTTTATAGCCTTTTCCTGCAAGCCCGAGGGAAAGTTCATAAATGAAAGTAGGTTCTGTATCCCCTTTCCACCTGGGGAAGGTTGTTGCCATTACAAGGAGCTTTTTTCCGTTTGCCATAAAAACAGCTTATTCAAAAGGATATTTAAAGCTATCGTGCATATAAAATTGTATAAGCCTTCTCACCAGAGCCTTCCCACCCAAAGATTTTTATAGTTTTCTAGAGTTTTTTCAGCAATGAGCAGCGTACGCACAATATCTAAAAATGTAATATATCTTGGTGTAGGGGAGGTAGTTACAAAGCTTCTGCTTTTTGTTCTTGTGGCATATGCTGCAAGGAGTTTTGGCAAAGAAACCTTTGGCCTATTAAGTTTTGGCTTGTCATTTGCATTAATAATATTGATTTTCTATGATTTTGGAGCTTATCAAATGCTTGTTAGGGAAATTTCATACAACAAAGATAAAGCATTAAATTATATTTCATCATCTGCACTGTTAAAATACATAGTCGCATTAGCAGTATTTTTAATCAGTATGCTTTTAATGTTTCTTTTGGGATTCTCAAGAGAAGCTCTGCTTGTCTCTTTATTGATGTCCATTTACGCAATGCTTTCAGCCTTTACATGGATTTTCTATTCCCTGTATAGGGCATTCGAGAGAATGTATTATGATATGCTCATAAAAATAATACGGATGATTGTGCTCTTTACAACAGGGATGTTTGTAATTATATACTATAAAAATATCTTTCTTCTGATAATCTGTTTCATATTTAGTGAGCTTATATCGCTCATTATTGCTATGATAATTGCCAAAAGAAAATTTAATTTCAAAATTTATAGCCCCTTTAAACTTCTAAAAGAGGACAAAGAAACTGTTAAAAATATCTACAAAAAAAGTATTCCATTCTTGCTCTCGGGACTTTTCGGAGGAGTGTATTTGTACCTCGGCACTTTGATTTTACAAAGAATAAAGGGTGAAGCGGCAGCAGGTATATATGGTGCAGCATTCTACATAGCTTTTGCAACTCTTATGTTCCCAACCATTTATATTGCAGCAATATATCCGGCACTCTCAAAATATTTCAGTAATTCAAGAGCTAAGGCTATAATTATTTACAAAAGGTCTTTCAAATACTTGTACATAATCGGGCTTCCGATCTCAATAGGCGGCTTAATGCTCGCAGCCCCGTTGATAAACATCATCTATAGCACTGGATACAGTGAATCAATAATTGTTCTCAAGATAATTTCCATGTTTATCTTCTTAAGGTTCCTTAATTATCTTACAGGGACTGTACTTTCTGCAATTGACAGGCAGAATGAAAAAATGCGTATTCAGGGAATTGTCGCTTTGCTCAATTTATGCCTCAATTTTGTTTTAATATTTTTATTTAGTTTTATTGGGGCTGCGATTGCAGTCCTTATAACAGAAATCTTATTATTTTTAACATATTATTTGTCAGTATCTAAATATCTTGTTAAGCTCAATCTATTCCCTGTTTTATACAAGCCTTTAATCGCTGTCGGGGTTATGGCCCTATTTTTGTTTTTGTTCAGCATCAACATTTTTATCTCAATAATTATGGGAGCATTGGTATATGGAGCTGTGCTTTTATTGCTGAAAACCTTTGATGAAAGGGATAGTTCTTTTGTAAGAGTCTTATTAAGAGGTAACAACCAATAAAAAATAAATTAAAAAAGCGTTAGTCAAATCCTAGCCGTCTGTGCCATTATTGCCAATTATTGCCGAAGGCAATAATGACATCCTGAAAAATCGAAGATTTTTGGGATACTCGAAAATTGAAAATTTTCGGGAAACTGGAAATCCAAAGGATTTCCTTGTTCACCAAAAATTCACTTCGTGAATTTTTCAGTGTGGCCAGGCGAGACGTACCATGTCCCTAAATCCCAGAGGGATACCAGAAATGCGTAGCATTTCTCAGTACGAAGTTTAGGGTTGTGGTACGGCGAGTAGGATAGGATTTGACTAACGCCTTAAAAAAACAAATTTTTATAAAATCAATCACTTTTCTGTTTACAATGGTAGAGTCAATAAAAGACTTAAGGAAAATTGTACAAAAAAAGAAAAAGGAAGTTTATTATCTAAGATATTCGAGAATATTCTCAATATATATAACAAAATTATTCCTATATACCCCAATTACGCCAAATCAGGCAACCTTATTGGGCATTCTGATAACCATTACAGGATCATTGCTGCTGCTGGCTGATTTTCCATACCCTGTACTGGGAGGTTTTTTTCTTATTCTGGGGCTTATCTTTGACTGCGTTGATGGAGAAATTGCAAGATACAGGAAAAGTTCTTCATTGAAAGGCGCTTTCATCGACGATTTATCATTTTATCTGATAGAGACATTGCCTTTTGCAACCTTGACATTATATGCTTTGTATACTTATAATAATTATATCTTTGTTTTACTTGGTCTTTCATCTTTGTTTTCACTGATGATGACCAGGATCATGGTTGAGAGAAGGCATTTCCTCCTGTCAAAATCTGTTTTAGAAGATAGACAAAAAATCAAAGCGCAGATCTACAAAAAATCCAATAAAATAATTAATGCCGGAACAAAAAAAACAGGTAATTTTTTGTTATTGATGAAATGGTTTTATGGCAAAGTTTACCATATTTTTATACTGCCGGGAATTGTTTCAATAATAATCATAACCTCCATTTTTAGACATCAAGAGCATACGCTGATAATTTATGGAATCATAGCCCCAATTTTCCTTTTAATAAGTCTCATATACCAATTTTATACAATAGAGAATGACAAATTTTTAAATAAAATTTTGAAAAGTATAAAGAATAAAGGCAATTAAAATGAAGGAATTAATAAACAGCATCTTAAGCATAAAATTATTGGAATCCTGCGGATGCAATATCAACTCAGCTTTTTATTGTTTAATACCTAATATGGATGAAACAATTAGATTGCATACACAAAATTTGCATGATTTACCACGATTACTGGACTCATCAATGGAAATATTTCTTGGAAAAAATACAAGGGTTGCAAAGAACACGGTTTGTTATTTAATCCTCAAAAAAAATCAGGAAAAATACATAAAACTTTTTAATAATACCTGTGAATTCGCAGGATATGGGGGGCAAAAAAGTATAGGTCAAAATAAAATTGAAGCAGCTTTAGGTTACATAAGCGGCATTTATTTTAATACATATTTGACGCCAATACAGTTCTTTTTGCCGCATTCTTCTGTTTGCTCTGGAAGGTGGGAATTCTGGGATAGCACAGATTTTTTTAGTTTTGAGGAAAAATTGCAGAACAAGGAATTCATTTTTGCTTTTAGAGACAAAATTATGGAAAACAAAACATGGGATTTAAAGTTTGATTTGGATATGTTTCCTGAGATTGTCCGCAGAAGACTGATAAAAGAGGAGCCTCTTAATAAAAAATTAAATCCGGCATCTGTGATTAAGGCGATTATAATAAGGATGGGGGAGATGGGAAGGCCTTTTATCAACTATGAAGTCATTGATTTCTCAATAAGAGAATTATTTACTTACCTTGGCGAGAAGAAATATTTGAGGGTTGACAGGGAAATCGAGTTCTTGAGAAAACTGGATAACGAAATAAAAAAAGCTTTTAAGGAATGCATGGAAGAGTTAAGATGACTGAAGAGTGTAAATTCTGCAATAATAGTTTAATGATGGATGATGTATTATGGGAATCAGATAACTTCTTTGTAAAAGTCGGGATAGGAATACTTGCACCTGGCCATGTAATGCTTATAACAAAAAAACATTTATCCTGCTTTGGCGAGCTTCCAGGAGAACTAATCAAAGAGTTTTTATCGCTTAAAAAGGGCGTTTTTAACAGGATCAAATCAAATTTTTCTGAACCGATTATATATGAGCAGGGAGTATACAGTCAAAGTGTAAATCATGCACATCTTCATTTCCTGCCAAAAAAAGGAGATTTATACAATATAGAAAATATTGGGGGAAAAATATTCCGGGAATTAGAATCAATTGACATAAGAAATTTCTCGCAAATTATAGATTTTTTTAAAAAAGAGGGTTCTTATATTTATTTGGAGGAGAATGGCCAAAAATTTATTTTCCATACAAAAGACCTGCCAGATTTAAAATATACCTTTAGAAGGGAATTTGCAAAACTTACTGGCCTTGGACTGATACAGTGGCATAAGATGACTGAAGACCAAAAAAAGATGGACATTGAGTGGATAAAAAACACCAAAGATGTTCTTAAGATTGGTTTGGAACCATAATTTATCATATTTAAGCCTTTCGGTAAAAGCTTTTTATATATATTGTGTTTGTTTGGGAGTTCTATGAAATCTATTATTATAGCTGCGGGTCCTGCAAAAAGGTTAAGGCCATTGACTGATGATATTCCAAAATGCATGTTAAAAATAAATGGAAAACTTATAATCCAGAATACAATTGAGTTATTCAGGGCCAATGGAATAAAAGATATATCTGTCATTAAAGGTTACAAAAAAGAAAAGATAAATTTTCCAGATATAACCTATTTCGAAAACAATGATTTTTGGAACAATAACATTCTCCACTCATTGATGCATGCAAGACCAAAATTGGAAGAGGTCATTGAAACAGGTGAAGATGTTGTTGTCACTTATTCTGATATTTGGTATAATGATTCTGTTGTTAAGGCTCTTTTAAAATCCAAAGAGGCTATTGCATCTATAGTTGATACAGAATGGCAGGATTATTATAACGGAAGAACAGATCACACGATTTCAGAAGCAGAGAATGTCATAATGGATAATAACAAAAAAATGATAAAAATTGGAAAACATATAATTACCGATAAAACTCAAAGAGATAAACAAGGAGAATTTATAGGTTTATGGAAATTCACCCCAGAAGGCATTAAAACATTTCTAAAACACTTTGACAGATTGAATAATGAATTAGAAAAAACAGATCCATATCAAAACACAAAAGAATGGCAGAAATCATACATAACAGATATTTTCCAAGAGATGATCGATCAAGGAGAAAATCTCTATTGTGTTCCAATAAAAAAGAATTGGGCAGAATTTGATACTGTACAGGATTTTAAAAGAATTGGTGGAGAGATCCCTAAAGATTTATTGGAACAAATAAGAGGTTACTCTTGAATGAAAACAGAAAAAAAATTCAAATATTGGAGAAAAAGAATTTTATTCTCAGTTTGGATTACTTATGCTTCTTTCTATTTGGGGAGGGTAAATATGTCTGTTGCTATACCCGGAATTCTAGAAGAGTTCAGTATTACCAAAACTGAAATCGGAATTGTTTTGACATCTTTATTTACTTTGTATGCTATTGGTCAATTTGTGAACGGTCAGCTTGCTGATAAATTTGGAGCAAGAAAAATAATAAGCATAGGCCTGCTAATGTCAGCAATATTGAATATTATATTTGGTTTTACAGGAAAATTTATTGCAGGAATGGCTTTAATCTGGGGCTTAAATGGATTCTTTCAGTCAATGGGGTGGTCGCCAAGCGTCAAAACCATTGCAAATTGGTTTCCTCCAAAGAGGAGAGGAAGGATGGCTGGTTTATTAGGGACTTCATACCAAATTGGAAGTGCTGCGTCATGGGCCCTGTCTGGTTTTATAGTTGGTTTATTTGGCTGGAGATGGGCATTCTGGGTTCCTGGTATAATCTTGATTATAAGCCTTATTCATTTCCGTATTCGGGTAAGAAATGCCCCTGAAGAAGTCGGTCTGCCTACAATTGAGGAAGAAGAAAAGAAAGTCTTAGAAGAGAAAGAGAAGAGAAAAGATGAACATTTGGGATTTATGTTTACACTTAAGACTGTTTTGACAAGAAGAAGAGTGTGGGTTGTTGCTTTAGGGTTGTTTTTCTTGAATATTGTAAGGTACGGATTCATGGATTGGGCTCCGACCTATTTGTTTGAAGTACAAAAAGCAACTATATCAACTGCTGCTTTTAAAGCAATGATAATTCCAATCGCAGGTTCTATAGGGGCAATTTATGCAGGGTGGATGTCTGATAGGTTCTTTAAATCAAGAAGAGCACCGATAGCAGCAATAATGTTATATTTTCTAGCAATATTTAGCTGGTTTTATCCCAAACTTCCAGCAACTGATTGGGTAATGGGGCTTATATTCTTAGCCGTTATTGGATTTATGACTTATGGGCCTCATGTTTTGATGGTCACAACGATGCCAATGGATTTTGGCACTAGAAAAGCAGCAGCCTCTGCAGCGGGTTTTATTGACGGATGGGGGTACATAGGAGCAGCAATCACTGGTGTTGGCTCAGGATGGTTAATTGACAATTTTGGCTGGAATTACGCATTTTATTTCTGGGTTTTAGCAGCAGTTGGTGCAGCTATATTAATGACAACAATATGGAACTACGGCTCAATTAAAGGAGAGTACCACTAGCTTTTTTACTCTTTATATTAAAATCTTATTTAATTTTCCTGACAAAATCTCCCAGTCAAAATTCTTTAAATCCTTATAATAATTTACCCTGCCATTATCCTTGGCATTTAACTTTGCAATAATCTTATTAACCAAGTCATTTACATCATTACTTTTACACAAACTTCCTTTATACTTCTTAAGCATAAGTGAAACATCACCGGCATCAGTTGCCACAATCGGAACATTGCAGGCCATATACTCTACTAATTTATATGGGAAGCAGTATTCTGTAAAAGCATTTCTTGGACTTGGAATAACAGCAACATCACCGGCATTTATTGCCTTCACAACATCTTTTCTTTCTGGCAATGCCCTAAAAATAACATTTTTATGTTTTATGTTTATACCTTTATCAACCTGGCCGCTTAATAGGAGATAACAATCAGGATATTTCTCCCTAATTTTATAAAAAGCTGCTAAAAGAACGTCCCATCCTTTTAATTTTGCAATATGGCCAACATAAACAATTATTTTGCCTTTTAATGGCAAATCCAGACTTTTCCTGCATTTTATTCTGTCTAATGGCTTAAATAAGCCTTTTTCAATCCCATTTTCTATTATGTAGGTTTCTTTTCCCCTGAATTTTTTGACCATTTTCAAAAGAGTCTGACCAACACAAATAACAGAATCTGCATTTTTTGTAACATGCTTATCAATCTTTTTTACAAAAGGAATTTTGTATTCAGAATAAGTGTCAAAGCTGTCCTGCAGGTCATAGAGAAATTTAATCTTATATTTTCTCGAATAGAAATAACCAATAATCCCGAGTATTGGCGTGGTTGAAGCAACAATAATGTCATATCTATTTTTTTCCAGGAGATTTTTTATTTTTTTTAAAAATGAAAACAAATATCTGATACTAAATGGTTCAATATAGTAATCAATATTATTTTTTCTGATTTTTTTTGACTCAAATTTTTTATAATCCATACAAAGAAAATCTACATCATGGCCAAGTTTTTTAAGATGCTCAAATAATCTTATCTGCCTCCCAAAATTCTGCATGACTAAATCCTTATTTGTACCAAACCTTTTCATCAAAACTAGAATTTTCATATTATTTCTTTAAGAAATTTTTATACCATTCTATAGTTTCCTTTAATCCTTGCTCAAGTGTATACTTCGGCTGCCATCTGAGAACTTTTTTTGCTTTTTCAATTGATAAAAACTGCCTGTCAATTTCATTTTTCGCTTCACCAAGCACCTTAGGCTCTACTTTTTTGCCTATTAACTCTATAATTTTATTGTAAAGATCAAAAACACTTGTTGGGATGCCAGTACCAAAATTGAATGCTTCTCCTTGGATATCCTTCCTGTCAAGGTTCTCTGCCAAAGTGATATAAGCAGATACAGCATCTTTTATGTACATGTAATCCCTTTCCGGGCTTCCATCACTCCTTATTATTGGCCGCTCATTGTTCAGCACAGATTTTATTGTGTCCGGTATAAGCCTTGTGAAATTTAAATCAGCAGGGCCATAGGTGTTTGCATTCCTGGTAACTGCAATTGGCAACCCATAAGCCTTAAAATAACATCTTGCCAGAATATCAGCGCATGCTTTTGAGGCATCATAAGGGTAAAACCCGAGCAATGGGCTTTCTTCTGTATATGGCAGTTTTTTTTGCACACCATAAGCTTTATCGCTTGATGCAACGACAACCCTTTTTATAAATTTACTGAGCCTTGAAGCTTCCAAGATATTCCATGTGCCTTTGATGTTGGATTCAAATGTTGATAATGGCGAAACATTTGCAGTTCCGACAATTGCCTGGGCAGCTATATGAAAACAGGTATCAATCTCATACTCTTTCATAATCCTATTGCAAACATTAAGTTCAAGAAAGAC
>SDBT01005104.1_pt1 | contig 22133 bp, 18 predicted proteins | sample 2277101 | NCBI WGS metagenome assembly SDBT01 (sample SAMN10404973, study PRJNA504765) | marine sediment metagenome | isolation source: marine sediment core GS10_PC15, 103 cmbsf | place: Arctic Ocean: Southern Knipovich Ridge | collected 2010 | reverse complement strand
GTACATGACCATGATGGTCAGTCCGGCGGAGTTGGCGAAGATCACGGAGGGACTGCTGAGGCGCGGGCACCCGGAAGCCGATATCCGGAAGTTCTGGGGTGAGAACTATCTGAGGGTATTCCGGGAAGTGGTTGCGTGAGGCGCTCGTAGGGCGCGAGATCCTTCACGCGCTCGGGCACACATTCGGCACTCACCTGAGCAAGAACAGTGTCCCGCCCCGCCGGCCGGCTCGGGGAGGGGGCGCCTGCACTGGATAGGGTCAGGCCCCGATACTATCATCTCAGACACGTAGCTCCTCCTCTGCGTTCTCGGCAGCGGAGCAGCCCGACGTCGCACGTTCAACGGGAGGCCAACAGGTGAAGATCGAGGACATCAAGGTGCACAGGGTGACGGGCACTTCGCCGGGCGTGGCAGCTCTGGGGTCCGTCCCCAGGCCGGTACGGCTGCTGTTCCTGGAGATCCTGACCGACGAAGGGCTAGCCGGCTTCTATGGTCCCATCGACCTCGCGGCAGCTCTGCACGTCACCACACTGCTGAAGCCGGTGCTGGTGGGAAGGGACCCGATGCCCTGGCAACGGCTCTGGTACGACCTGTTGGCCCTGTACCGCCGCCACGGATGGGTCGGGGCCATCATGATGGCCATCTCGGCCGTAGACAACACCTTGTGGGACCTGCGGGGCAAGGCGGCCGGCGTGCCCGTCCACCGGCTGCTGGGCGGTCCGACCCGCGACAGCATACGCGCTTACGCGAGCATGGGGGGGTTCTCGCACGAGCCGGGGGCGTTAGCAGATCATGCTGTGGCGACGCGAAAGGAGGGCTTCACCGCACAGAAGTGGTTCTTCGACGCCGGCGCGCGCAGCGGCCGCGCCGAGATGGTGGAGGACCTGGCCCTGGTGCGCAATGTGCGCGAGTCGGTCGGGGACGACTACGACCTCATGTTCGACGCCGGGATGAAGTGGGACGTCGACTATGCCATCGGCATGGCGCGGGAGATGATCCCCTATCGGCCGACGTGGCTGGAGGAGCCCGTCCATGCCAGTCAGATGAACGGATACGTGCGGGTCAAGCAGGCAACAGGCATCCCCCTGGCCGGCGGGGAGCACCTCTACTCGCGGTGGGACGTGCGGCCGTACCTGGAGGCCGGCGCGGTGGACTTCGTGCAGACCGATCCCGAGTGGGCGGGCGGTATAAGCGAGCTCACACGGATATGCGCGATGGCGGCGGCGTTCGGCGTGAAGGTCTGCCCGCACGGACACACGATCGTGCCGGCGGCGCACGTGATCGCCTCACAGCCCGAATCGGTCTGTCCGATGCTGGAGTACCTGTTCACAAGCGCCGTCCCGCGGCAGTGCCTGTTCAAGGACCCCCTTGTGCCCCAAGGCGGCCGCCTGCCTGTGCCGACCAGGCCCGGCCTGGGCATCGAGCTGGACGAGGCGAAGATCGAAAGCCGGGAGGAAGTGACCTGGACGTGAGCTTCAAGTCGCCGACGAAGGCCACGGCATCCTGGCCATACAGATGGGCAGCCGGAAGGGCCCATCCACTTGGCACTCGGGCCCTCGCGGCACCGTTCCGATGCGTTCGCACTGCTTCAGCAGGCGGAGGGAAGAACCGTGGCCTATCCGGTCATCATGCACGTCAACTACTGTGAGCAAGGGCAAACCGTAGAGCAGATATGCCGGAAGGCTGCTGCCTGGGGCTTCGATGGGGTCGAGTTTCGCCGTAGGAGGGACGGCATCGAAGAAACCACTGAGGAGTACCTGGATATGCTTGAGAAGGGGGTAAAGGCCTCCGGGCTCAAGCAGGTGCTGTTCGGCTCTCCCGGGCCGTTGCTGGTGAAGGAAGACGCCGGCGAGCGGGAACGCGAGGTCGAGGAAGCAATCGCTTTCTACGGGCACGTGGCCGAGCGATTCAGCGTCAGAACGGTCAATCTGCTCACCGGCTGGCTTGGCATCCCGGATCCCCCCACCGACGAGCAGTGGGGGTGGCAGGTGAAGGGCTGCCGGGACATGGCGGACGGCCTCGAGGGCGTCGACATCCGCTTCGGCTTCGAGACGCACAGAGGCTACGTGCACGACACGGTGGAGTCCACCAAGAAGCTCCTGGAGGAGATCGATCGGCCATCGATCGGCGGGAACCTGGACTATGGCAACATGATGGGCCGGGAGGATCGACCGTCGCTGGAAGAGGCGGTCAGGGCGTTCGGCGACAAGCTGCATTACGTCCACCTCAAGAACTCGGCTTCCTTGCGCCGGGCCCAGGGGCGCATCGCTACAGCGCTCGGCGAAGGCCAGATCAACAACCGGCAGTTCGTGCAACTGCTGATGGAGACCGGCTACGATGGGCCGATCTGCGTCGAAGCTCCCAGGCCCGGCGACCGCGAGTGGTTCGCCCAGCAGGACCTGGCCTACATCAAGTCAGTGCTGGCGGACCTCGGTGCTTGAGGCGCCGCGCCGGCCCTCGATGGCCTGAAGGGACACACAGATAGGAGAACATCGTGGAAACGGTGAGGATTGGCAACAGCGACGTTAGCAGGTTCATCATCGGAGGCAACCCATTCAGCGGTTCATCCAGCGGCCGTGGGCGTGAAGCGGACAGCGAACTGCCGCATTACTACACCTGCGACCGCATCAAGGAGACGTACCGGCAGGCAGAGTCGCTCGGCGTCAACACCGCCGTGGCCCGGGCCGACGCCCACATTCTGAGGGTCCTGATGGAGTACTGGGACGAGGGAGGGTCCATCCAGTGGTTCGGACAGACCTGCCCCGAACTCGACTCGCATCAACGCTCCCTGGACCGGGTAGCCAAGGCCGGCGGCCGCGCCTGCCACATTCACGGCGGTGTTGCCGACCGCCTGCTCGCCAGTGGACGCATCGAAGACCTCATCCCCATCGTGGCACACGGACGCCAGCTCGGCCTCACGATGGGCCTGGCCGGACACAACCCCGACACCTTCCGCTGGGCGGAGGAGAACCTGGACGTCGATTATTACATGTGCTCCTACTTCCGGGGCCGCGGCCGGACCGCGGACGGCGGGGGCCAGCTCGACGTCGATGAGGAGTACATAGCCGCCACCCGCGACACAATGACCGACCTGATCCAGACCCTCTCCAGACCGGTGATCCACTACAAGGTCCTGGCAGCCGGGCGCAGCGATCCTGTCGAGGCGCTCGCATACGTTGCCCGCAAGCTACGTCCGAATGACGCGGTCTGCATCGGCATCTACACCCGTTACAAGCCGGACATGCTTCGGGAGGACGTAGAGCTGCTCGAGCAGGGGCTTGCTCAGCCCTCGGCCTGACGCGCCGAACTCGGCCGAGCTATGGGCCTTCCCGCAGTCCAGGACTACCCCGGAGGCCTGGGTCCAGTCGGTTGCTGCCATACCGTCTTGGTTGACCCTTGAGCCCGTGGTGCGAAAGGCACTGCTTGAGCGGCAACAGCAGCGAGGGCCTCCGGGGCGCAGTAGCCGTCGTTTCGGTTCTCACGGTAGTCTCAAGCCAGCACTTGGAGGCGGGAAGCATGTCGGCAGATTTGCCTGAAGGCGACGGTATCGCGGCGAAGTATCCCGGGGACCTGGGCATCGAAGAAGATCCGGCGGTGATACTCGCCGATGGTTTCGAAGACTGCTCTTCGCCCGCGGATCTGCGCGGCACGTGGGATGCGCTCTACCATGACGCCAACATGTCCATCACCGAAGAGCCCGCCAACGTGCACGGCGGGAAGAAGGCCCTGCAGTTCACCGTGCCGCAACGGAGGGAAGCACTCGCCATCGGCGTGGATAAGGAACTCGTGGAGAAGCAGGACGTCTTCTTCCTGCGTTGGTACGCGAAGTTTGAGAAGGACTTCTTCGTCCGGGGCGGTTCCGTCCACAATGGCGGGTCCATATCCGCCCACTACTACCTGGCTGGGCACGCGACGCCCGGCATCCGCGCCGATGGGCAGAACAAGTTCCTGGCCAACTACGAGAGCGAGAACTCCTCGGGCGGATCGCCCGGCATGCTGAACATCTACTACTATCACCCGGAGCAGGGGGGCGACTTCGGAGACCACTTCTATCCCCCTGGTAGGGTGGTGCCCGGGTCCGACACGCGATCGGGGGCTGCCACGTTCGGTCCGCGTTTCGTCGCCCGGCCGGACGTGGTCCCTGAGCTCGGCCGCTGGTACTGCTACGAGTACATGGTGAAGGCGAACACGCCGGGCCGGCGCGACGGGCGCATAGCCTGCTGGCTGGATGGGAAGCTCGTGGCGGATTTCGCCAACCTGAGGCTCCGCGATGTCGACACCCTCAAGATCGATCGCTTCGGGGTCGGCCTGTTCATCGCGAGGAACGACGTGCGCGCGAACACGAAGTGGTATGACGATGTGGTCGCGGCCACTTCGTACATCGGGCCCCAGGTGGCCGTGAGGTAGGCGCAGGGCCTCCCGCCGCCGTTCGGCAGTCCTTGCTCAATGCCGGCTCAGAGGTAGCCCAGTGCCTCGAGCATCTTTTCCTGCTTCTTCTGTGCTGCGGCGAGGCTCAGCGCCCCTATGCGCAGGCAGTCGTAGGCCTGCTGTGAGGATTCGAACGGGCCGGACACACGCGGCGACCCGTGCCACTTGGGGTTCGTCTGCATCGGGTTCGTCCGGCCTGTCTCCCGCTCGCGCCGCTCTATCCAGGCCTGCATCCGCTCCTCGAGCATGGCCACGACCTTCGGCTCCTCATCGGCCAGATTGCGCGACTCCTCAGGATCGGTTGCCAGGTTGTAGAGCTCTACTTCGGGCTTGAAGTGGAAGTCCGGCTCGAGGGCGTGTATCAGTTTCCATTCTGGGGTCCGCCACCCGTGCTTGCGCATCCACGTGCACTCGGTGATGTAGACCTCGATCGCCCCGGCTGCCACGTCGCCCCCCATCGCAGGTACCAGGCTCCTGCCGTCGCATTGGGCGTCCGACCGGACTCCCATCAACTCCAGCGCCGTGGGCACCACGTCCGCAAGGACCGCGTCCCCGGTCAGCCGCACGCCTGCGGGCACCCGGCCCGGCATCCGGAACACGAGGGGCACTCGCAGCGTGCACTCGTAGAGGCCGTGATGGTCGAAGTAGCAGTCGTGGTCGTAGAGCGTCTCCCCGTGGTCGCTGGTCAGCACGACAAGCGTCGCTTCGTCCAGTCCCAGGGCAGTGACAGCCGAGAAGATGCTCTGGATGCAGGTGTCCATGTAGGCGATGGCGCCGTCATACTGGGCGATGACGTAATCCTTGTCCGTGACGCCTGGGGGCAGCCACGACTCCAGGTAAGCGCGCAGCGGCTCGAACGCGAACACGGGCTCCATGGAACTGTTCGTCGGGCCGAACTCGTCGCCGCCATAGAACATGCGTTCGAACGGGGCGGGCGGCAAGTATGGCGAGTGGGGGTCCATGTGCCTGAGGAAGAGGAAGAACGGGGCCTCCTGCCTTGCCAGCCGATGCAGCTCGGGGATGGCCACGGCATTCAGGTTCCCGGCCTTGGGGCAGCGGCCCTGGGCCCACGTCCCCACCGCGTCGAACCCGAGGCGGCGGCCGAAGCCACGCGCCGCGGGATTGCCTCCCAGACCCACACAGGACGTTGCGTAGCCCTCGGCACCCAGGACCTCGGCCAGCGTGGTGGCCCCGTCGGCCATCTGGCCGGAGTGACGAAGGGCGACCACGCCGGTCCCGAAGCAGTCGCGTCCCGTCAGCATGCTGCCGTAGGCAGGAGTCGTTGGGATGCTGGGACTCAGGGCCGTCTCGAACACGACGCCCTCACGGGCAAACCGGTCGATGTGGGGTGTCGTCAGACGGCCATAGCCGTGCAGGCTCATGTGATCAGCCCGGAGGCTGTCGACACCGATGAGGATCAGGTTCGGACGGCGCTTGCCCTTGCCGGCTCGGACTCTCGCCATCACGTGGACTCCTGTGCGGGTCCCCTGGAACACCTGGGGTCAGGACCGACGGCACCGGTCGGTTAGCCCCCTGGCAGGCGCCCATGTTGCCAGAGCGGTCCGCCCCGTTCAAGGCGCGAAGGCTGCAGAGCGCTGCTTGCGGGGCGATCCCGATGGCCTGCCCGCGTCGCCGTTGACCGAGGCGACGGGCGGGAGTAGACTTGAGCGCGGCGCCGGGAGTGGGCCTGTGCCGGGCCCCCGGCCCGATCCGTGGAACAGGGGAGGTCCGATGAGCCATCCGGGAGTCTGTATCGCAGTTGTGGCCGTCCTGGCCTTGCTGGCGATTGCGCCTGCCGCAGTGCGGCCGTTGGGAGCCCAGGTCACCGGGCCGGGAGACCGCGAACGACCGAAGGCCGCCGCAGAAGGCCGTCCCGGCCCGCCTGTTGCGGGGGAGCAGGGCGCCGGCACGCAACGCCGTCGTCGCCGGCGGCGCCAGCCGGACGCCGGCAGGTTGATCGCCGACGCCATCGCCCCGATCGACGAGATGATCCGGGAGAACGGTTTCGCGTTCCGCGCGTCGCACTTCGCCGAGGACTGCCAGGACTGGCCGGAGAGCGGCTACGCCTACCACCAGGCCCATGCGGGCCGGTTTGCCTTCGCGATCGAGGCCGCGGGGGGCAGGGCCAGCGAGTACTGCCTCTGCGCCGCGCGCGGGCCGGACGGCGAATGCGGCCTCTACGTCTCCGTCTGCGAGTACCGGGTCGTGGACGAGCCGCGCGAGGGTGGAGGCGTGCGGCACCGGATCGTGATCGACCGCATACGCCTGGTCAAGCCGGACGCGCTGTCGCTGAAGCTGCGCGCCGAGATCCTGGACGAGTTGAGCCAGGGCAACTTCCTCCGGGCCTACCGAACGCACATCCGCGAACACCCGGACGGGACGCCGGAGGACGCGATCATCCGGCCCTGGATGAACTCCGGCGGCACCGAGGACGCCTGAACGGCGCGGCTACTCGGCGGGCACCTGCGGGCCGATGTAGGACGTCGCCGCGACGACGTCGTCATAGTACATCGTCACGTTCGCCCTCACCCGCCGGTTCTGGGTGTTGACGGTCAGGTCGATCCGGTTCGCCTTCAGGCTGTCGACGTTGCGCATTCGCAGGTTCGGGAAGTCGGCGCGCACCTGTCCGTCCACCCAGACAGCGATGCGTCCGTCGCGCTCGCCCGGCGTGTTCGCCTTGACCATCAGCTCATAGCAATACCAGCGGCCCCGTTCCGGAATGAAGTCGTCGCGGGGCACGAAGTGCTCGCCGAACAGCTCCCTGCCGTTCGGGTTGACCCGGCCGGACGGGTAGAACTGGTCGCCCCATCGCCCGCCCTGATCCATGTGGTAGACGTAGGTGACCAGGTCGCCGGGAGACGGCGTCTCCTCGCGTGGGCGGTACGTGTCCAGCCGCACGATGAACTGGTTGGCGCCGTCGGCGCGGATGCCCGGCGCAATTGACGGAACGCCCAGGCTCCTGCCGGCGATGGAGGGCCCGTTGTGGGCACCCCCGTGGTAGAACTCGCTGTCGGCGCCGAACTTCGCGTAGTAGCGCAGGAATAGCGTGTCGAACCCTTGTTCGAAGTACTTCTGGACCGCCAGGCCGCCGCCGGGCCCCGTCGGGCCGACCACGACCGTGAACTCCAGGCCCTTGCGGCCGCTGTGGACGCTCCCCGGATCCTCCGTGACGAGGCACGCGCCCCAGGAGTTGTCCCACTTCTTCTCCTCGCCCTTGGGGACGCCGGACGGCATGATGCCGGTCGGCGTCGTCTCGAAGTCGTCCGCAAAGACGACCGCCGGGTCATCCTGGATGCCTCGGTCACCGGGGTGGCGGGCGGCGATGCCCTCGCCTTCGGGAAGTGCCGACACCGCGTTTGCTGTCCCCCATGCATGGCCGGCCCCTGCCATCAGGACCGCAAGGCCAACGAGCAAGAACGGCAGTTCCGTCTGGCAAAGCATGCTCACCCTCCCGGCATCGGGAATCCCGAAGCCCTGTAGTTGTTGCGGCGGCCGGCACGTCACCAGCCTCGCCGTCCGATGTGCGAGAAACACCCGGCGATCTTACCAACGGAAGAACCTATAGACGTAATCCCATTCCTCGGGAATGTCAAGGTAGAGGCCGTCAAGCCGCCGCTCCTCGCCCCCTCGCCAAGCTATAGTACACGACACACGTGATGGGGAGTCGACGGGGGGCGTTCAAAGTCCAAAGTCCAAGGTCCAAGGTTCAACGGCGCGGGCGCCGCCACCAGTTCGCCTTGCACGGCTACCTCAACTGCAGGGAGTACCTGCCGTCTCCGCCTCTAACGTAATGCGACATCCCGAACCATTCGTCGAGACCCTCCAGGCCTACCCAGCCCATCGTGATCTCCCCATGGCCTCGCAGTTCATAGACATCATGCGCCTGGAAGAGGTCCAGGACCTTTGCGGCTCGTGCAGCTACGCGGGGCTGCTGCACGTTGCACGCCGAAACGAACCGAGCGACCCTCCTGCGGTCGGCCTTGCGTAGTCTGGCTGCGTGTCGATCGACGAGCAGACGTGCCTGAAGGTAAAGCGCGGCCCGCTTGAGATCGCCCAGGTCCATCCGGTCCCACCGAGCCATACTGCCGCCCTCGAAACTGCCGACGGTCTCCATCTCGCGCGCCCAGTCCTCTAGCCGCTGGAACAGTGAGGCATCGATCACCTCACCCCCAAACCGGAAGCCCATGTCGGGCAGCCGCACGTGCACTACCTCGTCGCTCACATACCCCTTCATGAGGGTGCAGACCTGCTGGATGCGTGGCGGGGGAGGCCCCTTGCGGAATGCCAGTACTCCGAACCCCTCACAGACGTCCATGACGAGATGAGTGATCTCATGTGCTACATCCACGGCCTGCCAGTCGTGTCTGAGGTGGACGTCGCCTGCTTGCCGGTGCACATCAACTATGTTGGTTGCCCTGTAGAGTTCGGTACCCCCGAGCGGCCTGAACTTCACCGGCATGCCGGTCGTCTTCTCGAACTGCCGAAGAAGCCGCATCGTAGCTGGGAAACCAGGGCCACGGCGCGTCCTGAGCTCTCGAATGATCCGCGTCTGGCGCATCAAAGGCATGGCATGGTTCGCTCCAGCATTGGCGAGGAGTCCACGGGCGCCCCGTATTCTCCTGTCTCTGCTGCCGGCTCTGTTCGCGCGGCGGGCTTCACATGGTGGGCGAGGTGGGAATCGAACCCACACGGGCCGTAGCGGCCCAGCGGCTTTTAAGGCCGCAGCGTCTGCCGTTCCGCCACTCGCCCACGGGCGGCGATATTGTAACAGATACGTCCTCACCGCAGGGCACGCAGAGGACGCGGAGAGAGGCAGAGACAAAGGGCGAAGGGCCAACGGGCGATGGCTACCAGCGGCCGTCAGATTGACCGCGCCGGGCCGATGGCGTATACTCAACGGCCTTGCCTCTCGGGGGCGGCGTAGCCAAGTGGACCAAGGCGAAGGTTTGCAAAACCTTTATCCACGGGTTCGAATCCCGTCGCCGCCTCCAACTCCTGCCGGACCTCCCTTCGCGCTCAGCGCGCCCTTCGATGTCGATGTCGACGTCGATGTCGGCCTTGCCGGCGACCGCGCCCGCGACTGCGATGGGGGGGGTCAGAACAGCGTATACAGGTTCATCAGGGCCGTCTGGCCGGACAGCGTCAGCAGGCCCAGCAGCAGGAGCACCACCACGACGGGGATCAGCCACCAGAGCTTGTACTGCCACGTGTAGGAGGCGAACTCCCTGAACAGCCGCCCCAGGTATCTCAGCCTGCCCAACGCCTTCTCCTCTAGTCCAGCACTTCCTCCGGCGCGAGAGCCGGCGCGGATCGGGCCGGCTGCTCCGTCTTGGCCAGCAGGAAGCTCTCCAGCACCAGGTAGTCCATCTCCGTGCGCATGAAGCAGTCGTAGGCGTCCGACGGCGTGCACACTATCGGCTCGCCGCGCTCGTTGAACGAGGTGTTGACGATCAGCCCGCAGCCCGTCAGCGCCTCGAATGCGCGTAAGATCTCATGGTAGCGGGGGTTATGCTCACCGTCAACCGTTTGCACGCGCGCCGAGTAGTCCACGTGCGTGATGGCGGGAACGTCCGATCGCACGCGGTTCGCCCACTCCCGCATGTCGCCGCCGCCATCATCTCTGATGCGCCGCTCCTCCTTCACCGGCGCCACCAGCAGCATGTAGGGCGAGGGCGCGTCCAGGTCGAAGTAGTCGCCCGCCCGCTCCGCCAGCACCGAGGGCGCGAAGGGCCGGAAGGACTCGCGGTGCTTGATCTTCAGGTTCAGGACGGACTGCATTCTCGGCGAGCGCGCGTCGCCCAGGATCGAGCGGCCGCCCAGCGCGCGCGGTCCCCACTCCATTCGCCCCTGGAAGAAGCCGACCACCTTCTCGTCCGCGATGTGGCCCGCGACAGTGGCCGCCCATTCCTCGGGCGCCAGGCGGCGGAACGGGTAGCCCTTAGCGGTCAGGAACTCCTCGATCTCCCCGTCGGTGAAGGACGGCCCCAGGTAGGCGCCCTTCATGCTGTCCCCCGCGCCGGACGGCTCGCGCCCGTTGCCCATGATCTGGTGCCAGGCGAAGAGCGCCGCCCCCAGCGCGCCGCCCGCGTCGCCGGCGGCCGGCTGGATCCATATGTTGTCGAACGGCCCCTCGCGCAGCAGCTTGCCGTTGGCCACGCAGTTGAGCGCCACGCCGCCGGCCAGGCAGAGGTTGCGTTTGCCGGTCAACTCCGCTGCGTGCCGGGCGATGCGGAGGATCGCCTCCTCTGTGACGGCCTGGCACGAGGCGGCCAGGTCCATCTCGCGCTGGGTGATGGGCGCGTCCCGTTCGCGCGGCGGCCCGCCGAATAGCTCGGCGAACCGGCGGTTCGTCATCGTCATGCTGTCCAGGTAACCGAAGTAGCGCTGGTTGAGCCGGAACGAGCCGTCGTCGCGCAGGTCGATCAGGTGCTCGCGGATGGCGTCCGCATATCGCGGCTCGCCGTAGGGGGCGAGCCCCATCATCTTGTACTCGCCGTTCGGCACGCGGAAGCCTGTGAAGTAGGTGAACGCCGAGTAGAGCAGCCCCAACGAGTGCGGGAACCCCATCTCTTTGAGCAGCCGCACGCGGTTGCCCTCGCCGACGCCGATCGTGGTGGTGTCCCACTCGCCGACGCCGTCCGTCGTGACGATGGCGGCCTCGTCGAAGGGCGACGGGAAGAAGGCGCTCGCGGCGTGGGACTCATGGTGGGTGGGGAAGTAGAACTTCCCGGGCCTCGCCATGCCCAGGTCGGCCAGGCCCGTCTCGATCTCATGGGGGATCCAGAGCTTGTGCCGCGCCCAGAGGGGGATGGCCTCCAGGAACGGCCGCAGGCCGCGCGGGGCGACGGCGAAGTAGGTCTGCAGGATGCGGACGAACTTGGTCAGCGGCTTCTCGTAGAAGACGACCGCGTCGAGGCCGTCGGGAGCAACGCCGCCTTCCGCCAGGCAGTAGGCGATGGCGCGGGCGGGGAAGGCGTGGTCGTGCTTGCGGCGGCTGAAGCGCTCCTCTTGGGCGGCGGCCGCAATGTCACCGTCCTGCACCAGGCAGGCGGCCGAGTCGTGGTAGTAGGCGCTGATGCCCAGGATGTTCATCCGAACTGTTTCTCGTAGTCTTCTTCGCTGAGGTCGCGCTCGGGGACGTCGCGCCAGTTGGTGCCTTCCGGGCCGGGGAAGCGCAGGGGGAGGGGCTGGCGGCCCAGCAGGCGGATGACGAGCGCGGCGGGCGTGAAGAACAGGTAGTAGGCGAGCGTCAGGAGCACCGCGCCGATGACGAACCCGCCGCCGCGCCCCAGCCGGTCCCAGAGCCGCGCGTGCCAATGGAAGACCCCGGGGGCGAACACCGCCGCGGCCACATTGGCCCCCGCGAAACAGCCCAGAAAGGTCACGACCCCCCAATGCCGCCGCCACGCCGCGAACGCGCAGACCAGCGCCATGACGACGACCATCCGCACCAGCCGCGCCCGGACGGGGCGGCACGCAGTGCCGACCCGTTCGGCCTCCTCCCGCCAATGCCAGACGGTCTCGCCGACCGTCGGCCGCTGCGTTGCGTCGTCCACGTGACGGACCTCATCTGTCGAGCCGGCAGGCCTGGGAAGCGGCAGGGGCGGCCCGCAAGCCGCCCCCGATCTCTGCCGCACGCCGGCCATTATAACCCAACGCCCGGCCGGCCGCAGCCCGGCGCTGCCGGGAGGCCGTCGTTTCCGTACCCACACGGGACGCGTTTGGACGTTCTCGGTCAGGAAGCGCGCGGTCCCCGTTTGCGCGTCATTTGCGCGTCACATGCGCTTCAGTTTCGCTTCAGTCGTCAGTCACTTCGCGCCACTTACCGAACCACATGAGTTCTGCTGTGAAGGTGATGAGGATGCATCTCTTCCCGCCGGCGCCAGCCCGGTACAGGACGCCAGCCTGCTTCAGTTCGGCCAGGCAGGTCCGCACTGTCCGCTCCCGAGCGCCCGCGGCGCGGGACAGCTCCCTGAGCGTCGTCAGACAGCTCAAGGACTCAGGTCACGCCCTACATGAGGAACAGCAGCGAGCCGACGGTCACCAGCGCCGAGGTGATGACGGCCGCCTTGCCGAAGCCGTCCTTCCAGTGCTGAATGCCCAGGACGAATGCCACGATCTGGCAGGCCAGGAAGAACAGGTAGAGGAGGGGATTGACGTCGCCTCTGTGCACGGCGATAAGCACGCACGCGAGGAAAGAACCTGCCAGGCAGACACACAGGGCCCATTGGCCCCCCGTGAGTCGGCGCCAGCTGCCGGATACGTGGACGGAGACGTGGGCAGGCGCCGTTTGCGCATCAGCATAGGACTCCGGCGGATCCATTTCCGAGAGCACGACGGTCGCGTCTGCCTCCGTTGCCGGCCGCCCCCCGGCGTGTTCTGCAAGTCTCTCGCGAATGTGCGCCTCCAGGTCATTCAGGATATCCTGCCTGACGTCCGGTGGGACGCTTCCCAGGCAGGCGGCCACGCTCTGGAGGTACTCCCGCACAGCTTCCGGGAACTCAGCCTTTTCCGCCATCGCTCTGCACCTCTCCGCTTGGTTTAGCCCGCAGAAGGTTAACCGCCGCGCACAGCTCCTTCCAGTAAGCATCCATCTGCTTCCTACGCAACTTGCCCAGGCGGGTCAGGCTCAGGTAGCGGCGGGCAGGACCGATCGCCGAGTCCTCCCTCCGGGCCTTCACGTACCCCTCCCGGCGCAGGCGGGCTATGGCCAGATAGACCGTGCTCTCGGTGATGGCCAGTTCCTTGAGGTCCTGAAGGCCCCGGACGAGGTCGTAACCGTAAGTCTCTTTCTCCGAGAGCACTGTCAGGACGCAGAACTCGACCAGCCCCTTGCGCAGCTGCGTAATCCACGCTTTCATGATCTACTCTGCATATTCAAGTAGCATCACGATACCGCGCCGCTGAGGCATTGTCAAGCCCTGCGGCCGAAACGCGAGGGAGCGCGCAGATCGGACTGCATGCGCCGCAGGTCCTTCTGAGGCGAGGGGATGAGGCGGAGGAAAGGACGTGACCTCTCGACGTGCCACTGCCTGCTCAAAGCCTTCCCGCCAAACCTCACGGAAGGTCTATCGCGACAACGCTATCCGCAGCCGGACGGATCGAAATCGTCCTTCGGGCCACCTCCACTGTCCCTCCTCTGCCGCCACTGAGGATGACCAGTGAGTACGACCCAGGAGGAATGGCGGTAACTGCGAACTCCCCTGTGTTCGGGTCAACCCTTGCGACCCCCATATTCGCGTTGTTGTCACCGAATAGTAATGCTATGAAGACCCGTGGATCGGTTGGCGCAATGTTGCTCACCCGCCCCCTTGCGGTGCCGCACTCCTCGAGCGAATACGCAACAAGCGGTCGGCACTGAACAACTGATTGGGACGAACTGCCCACAATGACGGTTTGGCTTCGCGCGCGTATCGCCATGCCTTCTTTCCCGAGGGAAACAGTGTAGCGCCCAGGCGGAAGGGCGCCAAACGCGAACTCTCCATTGCCGTTAGAACGAGTGCCCTTCAGGATGGCGTTCCCTGACGCGTCCTCTCCCTCAAGGGCGATTGGCGCCGAGTCCAAGCCGCGTCCGATAGGGTCCTGTACGGTACCGCGAATCTGTGCGCCAGACACTCTAATGACGATCTCTACCCGCGCATGCTCCCCGGGCGACAGATCGATCACGGACGCCTTGCTATCTGAGTTGACACGTGCAGAGACGACGTATTGCCCATCGACAAGCCCAGATGCCGAATACGTCCCCCGGCCATCTGTGAGACCCCTTCTGGAGGTGAGGACGTTCTCCTTCGTCCCTCCGTTCGACTTGCCAACCGTTATCGCGGCCCCCGGCACGGGCTGTCGCCTCTCGTCTTTCACCGACACGTCCACAGTCCCGCTGCCGGCGGGTATATCGACGTCAGGCAGCATCTCACCTTCGCCAACCAGGACATCCTCAATCCGGGTGCCGGGCGTGCGAGCAGTCGGAATAAGGAAGACCATGTAGCTCCCGGGCTCCGACTGCGGAAACGCGAATGTACCACTCGCGTCCACGAACGTAACGTAGTCGGGATGCTGGCCGGGTCGCATCAGAGCCACCTCCAGCGGCTTGTCAGGGTCACGCTCGATCCCGGCGGCTACCTTGCCGCGTATAACCTGGGGCTCTCCTTCCAGCTCCTCGTATCTTCTGAAATCTTCGTCCATCTTGCCGAGAAGCGTTGCTCTATTGGCCTCGCGCGTCTCTATGTCGTATATCAAGGCAATCAGCGTCTCGTCGATGGGCCCCATGAGCTCGGAAATGTCAAGGTCCACCAGCTCGCCCTCCGCGCCCCCTATCGAGATGCCTTCGGAGGTTTCCCTCGCGGCCGTCTCATCTGCAGGCCGCCTGTCCGGCGCATCCGGCAATGCTCCCGGCTGGTCGGTACCCCGCTGTCGGATGCCGATCCACAGAATAGCGGCAGCCATGAGCACGCATAGGCCTCCAACGATGATCCTCTTCATGTTCTATGCTCCACGCTCAAGTTCAGGTCGGCCTGCCCCCCTACGTGGTGCCACTCTCTAAGTCAGTCTTCCCCCAGCCGGCAGGGGCTGGCCGAGGGTGTGCGAGCCGGGCACGAGCCCCGATCATACGCCACGACCTGCTGTTGTCGAGGCTGATCCCTCGCCCCTTTCTTCCACGAGCTTCCACAACTCAGTCAGTGCTCCTTCTCGCTGGAACCGGACGGCCTGCTAACCGGCAGCGTCTACGTCCGTCACGCCGTGCTGGGCCATGCGCTTCAGTCCGTCTCAATATGCTTGATGGCTTCTGCGGCGGCCTTACGTATCTGCCAGTGTTCATCCTTCAGCAGACCTTTGAGATGAGGCAGGGCCTCTTTAGCACCTGGGCCGATATTGCCGAGGGCTCCGATAGCAGCCACGCGAACGCGCTCGTGACGAGCATGCATCTCCGCAATAAGGCGGGGAACAGCCCAGCTTTCTTCAGGCCCAAAGAGCTTGAGAGCGCCAGCTGCTCTGACCCACACCATAGTCTCCTCATCACCCAGTGAATCTAGAAGGACTTCAACTGCCTCTTCTCGTTCCGATCCTCTTGCACCTATCTTGAGAATGGCATAGGCGGCGCCGGCGCGAACCTCTGCATCCCCGTCCGAAAGCGATCTTACTAACTCGGGAACAGCGCTTCTTGCCGAACCTCCCACATTTGCAAGGTGAAGAGCTACCCAATTGCGAGCAACGGGGTCGGGGTCGTCTAGTCCATCTACCAGGGCCTGAAGGTGGTGGTCCGAGTCTCGCCCATACGTAATCAGTTGGCAACGTGCTCCAGCGACGTCACTCAGATGCGCCTTTGGATTCGTCACAAGTCTCTCCAGCGCATCTAGTGCCGCCGTAGACGAAGGATCTAGCTGCAAGAGGCTCTCACACAGAAAAAGAGTAATGGGATACGGGTCTTCCTCAACGCGCCGTGCCAAGGCTGGAACCGCCTCTCGAGCATCTGGCCCGATCGAAGCCAGAATCTGTGCTGCCTCGGCAGCTATTGATCGGTCTTGATGATCCAGCATCTCTATCAGATCAGGAATGGCAGCCTTCGCTCTCGGCCCGAGCCTTTTGAGCGCCCCCGTGGCGTACGGCAGTGTGTTTGAATCATGAGAGCGGCTGGGGTGCTTGATCTCTTCAACAAGGAAGGGAACGGTTTCCACAGGAATATCGCCAATGCGCATGAGAGCGCCCAGGGCCATCTGTCGATAACGCGGGTCGGGGCTTCGCAGCATTTCCACGAACTCGGGAACCATGTAATGATGCTGCGGACCCAGAAGTCTGGAGAAATCGTTGACGGCGTACGTTACGCCTTTCTGGTTGTCGCGCCGAGCCCGAATGAACGCCCTGATAACGTCCTTGCTTACAGGTCCTATCTTGAGAAGCGTTTGCGCCGCTGATCCGCGGACCCTTCCACTTTCATCCGCCATCGCCTTGATCAATGCAGGGACGGGATCGAGGTTCGTCGGGTCAGTCTTGCCAATGGCCTCGGCCGCCTGTGCCCGCACAAACTCATCTTCATCACTGAGTGCCATCATCAGGTCGGAAATCGCCGACCTACCAGCAGGGCCTGCAGTGTCAAGAGTTTCCGCCGCAGACACTTTGGCGGGTTCCGTGTTTGTCTGGTCCCCCTCGCCCTCCGGCTCACCATAGCCATGAGCCACGACCAGGATGGCGCATAGCACCATGGGGCCAACACCTGCCTTCCAGCTTGCCATCGTGCTTCCTCCTCGCGTGGGTAGCCAGAGCGACCGTCCCGACACTCGGTTAGACGCCATCGATCCCGAGAAGTTCCCCTCCGCCGGGCTGCCACGATTATACGCCACGACCTGCTGTCGTCGAGGCTATTCTGCATCACCTATGACCTCATCCCTCGCGGCTCTCAACATGTCCAGTACCTCATCCGGCACGACCTTCCTGAGTGCCCATCGCTGTATCGACTGCAAGTCAGGGATCAGTCGCGGAACTTGTCCTATGCGGCCTCGTCTCTCAGGGCCGGGGTTCCCAGCGCGCACACCGTCTTGGCGATCCTGATCCCGCCCAACAGATCGGCCGCGCATCTCCGCCTGGGCCAGCTCTGTGCGAAACAGACAGGGGCACACCTGTCCAGTGCCGTGTGCGATCGATTGCGCACAGCAGGGCGTGGGACAGTTGGGGGACCAGGCTGGCATCCGAACTGTAAGTGGTGGGTGGGTAAAGCGTTAGGTGGGCTTGGCGGAGGGGCCGGGAGTCTCGGCCCGGGTAGTCGTAACATCCTCCAGAGTAATGACATAAGTAGCAAGCCACGATCAGCGCCCGGGTTACGTCTTCACGCTATGTCACTCAATGCCATCCCATGTCATCCCAGCTAACGCCGAAATCGCATCGAGTTTGCACAGGCTTTACACAGATCCCGGTGCCGTCGTATTCGTAGGGGTCCCCATACTGGTGGGCCGCCGCGATGAACACATCCTTGTACGTGAGGCGCTCAAGGTCGTCGTGCTCGCAGCAGCAGACGCCCAGGGCACTCTCGCGCTCGATGGCGATGGGGTTGCCCTCAGCGTCACGGGTATAGGCAAACCTCACCAGCACGCTCCCGTCTGCGTCCTTCTTCGTCACCTTCTCCGCAAGCCGCCCTGCCCCATCGTATGCGAAGTATGTTGTGGTGCCGTTCGGGTTGCGTCGCACCATCGGCTTCCCCGCGCCATCGCAGTCGTAGTAGGTGAGAGAAGCCGTCTGCGCATCGCTGACCCAGGCCAGTGCGCCTACAGAATCGTACCCGAAGTACGTTGCGTGTCCCCCTGCCTGGTGGACAGATGAGCGCAGTCCGTCCGCACCGTAGGCGAAGTAGACCGTCATCGCGCGGGGGTCCTGCCGGCGGATGGGCCGTCCGAGGACATCATAGTCCCAGTAGGTGCTGCCCCACTCGTCGGTCATGCACGCCATGCGCCCAAGCGGGTCGTAGTCGTAGTGCACCGGCTCCAGGCCGAGAGTCAGAGCGGAAACCACCGCACCCTCACCGTTGTACTGGAAGTAGGTTGCGGCGCCGTCAGCGTCACCAACGGCCGACATCCTGCCGTCACCGTCGCGCTGGAAGTAGTCCGCTTGGCCCAGAGCATCCTCTCTGGACGCCAGCCTGCCCTCGGCATCGTACGCGAAGTAGGTCGCCCCCCTTTCACCGTCCACCATGAGAAGGCGTCCACGAGCATCGTAGTCGTAATAGAGGGTACCGAACGGAACGTGCTGGAGGGCGTCGATGCGGTGCAAGCCATCATGCCGGTAGTAGGTGACGTTGTCCCTCGGCGTCGTGAAGGTGCAGATGTTCCCGGCCCCATCATACGCGTAGTACCGAGCTCCCCCTGCGCCGTCAGTCACCGAATCGGGTTTCCCGGCCGCATCGTACGACATGTAGATAGCAACGCCGCCCACGCCGACGAACGCGGTGAGATCACCACGTGCATCGTACCCGAAGTAAGCGGACCGGCCCGCTGCGTCAGTCTTGGATGACACACGGCCAACGCCATCGAACGCGTAGTAGGCGGCGGTCCCATCGTAGTGCAGGATCGATGTGCGTCCGCCGGCAGCATCGTATCCGAAGTAGGTCGTCTGGCCGAGCCCGTCGGTCACTGCAATGAGTTCGCCTCGCTCGCCGCGATCGAAGTACAGTGTTTGAGTTGGCCAGGCGCCCCTGGTAGAGTGCGGCTGCCTTGGCAACTGTAGTCGTGTCGCCCGGGCCGTGATCCGGGCTGCCGCTTCCCGAGGTAGACGAACCGATGCCCTCCCCGCGTGGCCCTGCAACCGTCTTCCGCGTGGGACGCGGCTCGACAACAGCAGGTCGTGGCGTATGATTGGGGCGCACGGGGGGGCCGACATATGGTGTACGCCCCTCCTGTAATCGCGGGTGGCACTACCGGGCCGGCGGACCAGGCAGCGGGGACAGGAGTCCATGGCAGAGAGCCCGACGGAAGAGGCGCCGGAGCAGGTGCCGTTCCGGCAACGAGTGCGCGAGTGCCTGCTGATCTTCAAGCAGACGCCCCGTGTGCTGCGCCTGGTGTGGCAGGCCTACCCCGCCGCAGCCGTGGTCGTACCCCTCCTGACGATCCTGATCGGCCCCCTTCCGGCGGTATGGCTCTACTGCACCAAGAAGGTCCTGGACGGCGTGGGCGTGTGGATCGAAGGCGACGCCGCCACGGGTCGCCACATGGTTGTCCTCTACCTGAGCGTGGGGTTTGGCCTGATGCTCGTGCAGCGAGCCCTGGGGTCGGTGAATCGCTTCTTCAGGGAGATGCTCCGGAGCCGTCTGACCCACACCATCCAGGGGGAGATCATCGACCGGGCGGTGGGCCTGGACATCGGGTTCTTCGAGACACCCGGCTTCTACGACAAGCTCCAGAGGGCCAAGCGCGAGGCGGGATTCCGTCCGTGGTCCATCCTGGAGTCGATGGTCCAGGGGATCCAGGAACTGACCATGCTGTGCGGCTACCTGGTGGTACTGATGACGCTGGCGTGGTGGACGGCCCCCTACCTGCTGCTGGCCGCGCTGCCGGGGCTGGTCGTGAGCGCCAAGTTCGGCCGGCTGGGGTTCGTTATCGTCAGCGGACGCACGCCCGAGGAGCGGCGGATGTGGTACTACAACGACCTGCTAACCTCGGATGGGCACGCGAAGGAGGTGCGCCTGTTCGGCCTGGCCGGCTACCTGATGCGGCAGTGGCGGGAGGTGTTCTGGCAGTTCTACCGGCAGGACAGGAGCCTGTCAGCCCGGCGCATCTCGGCCGAGTTCGGCGCGGTGTTGGTGCAGACGCTGGCCACGCTGGGCTTCTATGCCTTCGCCGTCTACCGCACGGTGACGGACCCGGTGGTGACTGTGGGCAGCCTGGTGATGCACACCCAGGCCATGGAGCGGTCCCTGGGGTCGATGTCGTCGGTGCTCAGGTCCATCGGCGGGCTCTACGAGAACCATCTGTACCTCAGCAACCTGTTCGAGTACCTGGAGCAGGGCCCGGAGATCGTGGCTCCTGCGGAGCCGAAGCCCGTCCGCACGCCCATGCTGAGCGGCGTGCGTTTCGAGTCCGTCTCGTTCCAGTATCCCGGCGGCAGCGAGGACGTGCTCGAAGGGGTGTCCTTCGAGTTGGCCGCCGGGGAGAACGTTGCGCTGGTGGGCGAGAACGGCGCCGGCAAGACAACCATCATCAAGTTGCTGGCCCGGCTCTACGATCCCGGGAGCGGACGGATCACGGTTGACGGCACCGACCTGCGAGAGCTTGATCCTGCGCAGTGGCGCAGCCAGATCGGTGTGATTTTCCAGGACTTCTCCAGGTACCACGTGACGGCCCGCGAGAACGTGGGCTTCGGGGAGATCGCGTACGTCGACGACATTGAGCGGATCAGGGCGGCAGCGGACGCCAGCGGGGCGACGGCGGCCATCGAGAAGCTTGAGCACGGTTGGGAGAACATCCTGGGCAAATGGTGGGACGAAGGTCAGGAACTCTCCTCTGGCGAGTGGCAGCGGATCGCGCTGGCGAGGGCGTTCCTTCGCGAGGCGCAGGTGCTGGTGCTGGACGAGCCGACGGCGTCGCTTGATGCCAAGCAGGAGTATGACATCTTCGCCAGGTTCAGCGAGCTGACCGAGGGGAAGACGACGGTCCTCATCTCCCATCGTTTCTCAACGGTCAGGATGGCGGACCGCATCATCGTGATCGAGAAGGGACGGGTGGCGGAGTCCGGGAGCCATGCGGAGCTGATGACCCTCGGCGGCACGTACGCGGACCTGTTCACACGTCAGGCTTCGCGCTACCGCTAGCGGGGTCCGTTGCTGCACTCGCCGAACCCACCGATCCCTGCCAGTGTCTGCTCCATCGACATCCGCTCAATGCCGCCCCTGACGTGTATGGCCATCCCGCCGAGCCCGTGCTGGACCCAGGAAGTCACCAACTCAACGTGACCCCCTGGAAACTCGGGTTCGCGCTCTGCGAGGACGGGGTCAGGAAGACGGACTGCGTAACCGATCGGCATGGCAGTCTCAAACTGTGGATGGGGCCCGGTGTGACTCGCGCTGAGCGGCTGTTCTCGCTTCTGGATGGCATTGGCACGATCGAGGGCGTCTTTTCAGCCACAAGCAAGCTGCATCTGCGCAGCACCACGACACCCCAGATGGCGAGCGAACGTCAGGTCATGGGGAGGCAGCGTCGCGCTCGATCCGGATGAGGGCCTGGAGCACAGTCGTCTGCCTTTCGATCTTGACGCTGGTGGGGCCACGGGGCCTGAGCAGCTCGCCCAGCTTGCGGTCGGCCTCTTCTAGGCGGCCGGGATCGAATCGCGCCCGTAGCGCGCGGACCGCTTCTCTCACCTCGTCGGGGACGGGTGACCGCTTCCCGTCGGAGGCCAGCCGGACAACCGGCATCGCGGCCAAGAGGACGTCCACTTCGCCGACTTCGCCGACCAGGCGATCGAAGGCCTCCTCTGGAAGCGGCCTGATACGCTCCGCAATCTCAAGCACGCAGCGGTTACTGTCAGCCATGTCGGGCAGCGGAATGCTCCACGCGTCTTCCGGCTTGGCAGGCGAGCCGTTGCGGTTTCGAACGCAGCACTTGGCCATGACCGTCTCGGCGACGGAGACCTTCGCGCCTGCCATTACGGCCAGGGCCAGCGCGTCGCTCGGGCGGCAATCGAAGGCCCGAGCCTCGCCGTCCCGCTCCAGCACGATCTCCCCGTAGAAGATGCCCTTGCAGAGGTCCGTGACGCGCGCCTCTTGAACCGAGATGTTGAAGGCCCCCAGCACACGCAGGAGCAACTCGTGCGTCTTCGGCCTCGGCGGCTCCTTGCGTTCGGTGCCGCGCTGTATCGCCTGCTCCTCGGGCTTGCCGATGACGATAATCAGGGAACGTCCCTGGTCGTCAGTCAGCACCGCCCGCCCGGCATCCTGCGGGGATTCCTCTGGCCGTACTTCCACGTTCCCGATATGGCTGGTGGCCGCCTCGCCCGAGGCGGGTTTGCCCCGCGCACCGCTGACTTGTGGCATGCCCCCCGAGAACGAGTCCAGGTCGAGTGTTAGACTTGGGCCCCCGTTTTGCGATGGAAGGAGCTTCTCGGGATGGGCAGAAAGAGGTATACGCCTGAGCAGATCATTGGCAAGCTGCGGGAGGCCGAGGTGCTGCTGGGCAAGGGACAGACAGTCGGCCAGGCATGCAGGAAGCTGGGCGTGACGGAGCAGACCTACT
>SDBT01005103.1_pt1 | contig 22135 bp, 15 predicted proteins | sample 2277101 | NCBI WGS metagenome assembly SDBT01 (sample SAMN10404973, study PRJNA504765) | marine sediment metagenome | isolation source: marine sediment core GS10_PC15, 103 cmbsf | place: Arctic Ocean: Southern Knipovich Ridge | collected 2010 | reverse complement strand
GGATGACCTATGAACCAGTTGGCGACATCGAGGTTATGTACATGCTGCTCGACGATGTGATCGCCAGACATTTCGGTAAAGCTCACCCAGTTGCGGACCATGTAATCGGCGGCTGATTCACCTTCGTTACGCTCTTTGTACCAGAGTTGATTGCCGCACCACCAGAGACATCCACCGACAATTGTGCCGATTGCTCCTTTTTCGACAAGGTACTGGTTCTTTAGATACTTAGCCTGATGACGCCGCTGCGTCCCGGCAACTATAGAAAGGCCTTTTTCTTTTGCCAGTTCACCACTTTGTATAATACTTCGGCCTCCGGGAGGATCAACGCAAACAGGCTTTTCCATGAATATGTGTTTGCCCGCTGAGATCGTAGCTGCCAGGTGGGTCGGACGGAAAATTGGTGGCGTTGCCGTAAGAACAATATCAATGTCGGTTGCAAGCACTTTCTTATAAGCATCCGGACCTGAAAAACAGCGTTCCTTGGGGACTAAGTATTTTTCGCCTGCCTTTTGGGCCTTATCCTCGAACCAGTCCGCGATTGCGACTACTTCCAACTCACGGCCTATATGTTTTGCTGCTTCAACGCAGTTTCTTAATGCGCCTCTTCCGCGTCCGCCGCTGCCGATCAGGCCGACTCGAAACTTATCAGAACCAGCCGCAAAAATTCGACTGCTGTCGAAAGCCACTGCCGCTAAAGGAAGTGCCGCGGATGTTTTAATAAAAGCTCTGCGTGAAACGTTTTTGCTGTCGTTATTTTTGTTCATCAATTTCCCTTTCCAGAAACGCTTGCGCCTTTTTTATCAGGTGAATTAAACCGGTATTGTTTTTCCGGGAATAGGTAACTCCCTTACAGGCAGATCGCCCATTTCGAGTTTTTCAGGAGACAAGTCCAGCTTGGATGCGTTCATTACCCAATCCCAGCTCAGTGCTCTTCCGGTATATGCGCTGATGCGCCCCATAATTGCCGTGAGCGTACTTTCAGCAACCTGACGACTTTCATTAATGGGCTTACCATCGCGGATACTCTTTATCAGATCGGCATGCTCTATTACCATAGCATTAGGTCGCGCTCCATCGTATTTATAAGGTTTCTCACCTTCGATCACACCGGTACGACGGGTCGTATATGTTTGTCCCTTAGTGCAAACAACTCGTTCGGCTTCCTGGCTAGTGGTTCCTTTAATCTGGCTGCTCATGCTCATCACGCGGACACCTTCGGGGTATTCATACTCAATCGTGAAATGATCGAAGATATTACCGTATTCCGGTCCGATTCGTACCTGCCTTCCGCCGAGGCCCATGCATTTGATTGGGTGAGAGCCGATGGCCCAGTTAATAATGTCAAGATTGTGCACGTGTTGCTCACAAATGTGGTCGCCGCTTAACCATGTGAAGTAAGGCCAGCATCGGATCTGCCACTCCATGTCGGACCATTCGGGCTTTCGGTGTTCGAAGTGCCAGTCCTGACTTCCCCAGTTCCAGTAGCATTGCCCGCCGACAATTTTACCGAGACTGCCATCGTGGATTCGTTTAAGAATCTCGATGTAGTGCAGCATACGCCGCTGCTGTGTCCCGGCAACAATGGAAAGCCCTTTCTGCTTTGCAAGCTCCGAACTGGCGATTATCGAACGAATACCGACCGGATCGACAGCAGCGGGTTTTTCCATGAAGACATGCTTGCCGGCCTCGATGGCGGCTTTGAGAGTTTGAGGTCTAAAGCCAGGCGGCGTGGCCAGCACAACAAAATCAATATCACTGGAAAGGACTTTCGCACATGCATCGAAACCGAGAAAGACAGAATCCGGACTAACTTTAACTCGACCGGAGATTACCTCTTTTTTACGAAGCTTTGCAAGAGAGCTATCTACTTTATCCTGGAACAAATCCCCTATAGCCACAAGTTCGACATTCCGATCGGAGTTAAGGCAGTTAATAGCTGCTCCGGTTCCCCGGGAACCACAGCCCACAAGTCCGAAGCGAAGTTTGTCCGATCCAGCCGCAAAAACTCTATTCGCAATTGGCGAATCAAAAGCAACTGCTGCCAGCGACAGGGCGGCCGATGTTTTTACGAAATCTCTGCGTGTTACATTATTAGCGTTGCTTTTCATCGATAAACCCTTTCTGCGCTTAATCGATGGCGTCGATTATTCGCTACTTAAGTGGTACGATGTAAATATTCCGAAACTCGATAGGCGAACCTTCGCTTTGCAGACATATCTTGCCAGAAGTTTCCGTTGCGTTTGTACCTGTGTTCTGGAGAACTCCGTTTACCACATTGATTATCGTATCACCGTCACAGGTTATATCATAAGAGTTCCACTGACCGGCAGGCTTCTCGCTACTGTCTTGTTTCTTTTTAACTTTTTCAAATTTTTTCTTTGCAGTCTGTCTTAACTTGCCATCGACTTTAATACCTGTTCCGCCGATGAGTACAAAGTCTCCGGCATTACCCGCTTGTAACTGGCTTTCGATACACTTGGGCCAGACCTTATCAGGTCCGCTTGTGTGCAGGAGTACTCCGCTGTTGGTGGGTTTCTCGGCCCAGCGCCATTCAAGGTGCAGTTTATAATTGGAATAGTCTTTTACCGTTCGCATGTAACCTTTGGGTAAACCCTTGCAGTGAATAACACCGTCTTTTACAGACCAGACCGAATGAACATCGACATTCTTATCATCGACGTGGAGCTTCCAGCCGGTGAAATCTTTACCGTTCCATAGAAAAGTTTTCGATGAACCGCCACTGCAGCAAGTTTTCGATGAACTGCCGCTGCAGCAAGTCTTAGATGCGCAGCCGCTGCAGATGAGTATTGCGCAAACAGCCAGTAATAGTACGAGTTGTGTTGTAATCCTTCTCTTCATTAAAATTTCTCCTTAAATTAAAAATTATCACATGTTCGATAGGCTTCGAGGAATGCCTTTTCGCCTTCGATACCTTTTATGCTGTTACCGTGCTCAAGGCAAAGAACACCCTGATAGCCTTTGCCGTGAATATGCTTAAATACGTTGGTGTAATTTATCTCGCCAGTACCAGGTTCCTTGCGTCCGGGATTGTCACCAACATGAAAAGCCGCTATTTCATCCCACGCCATATCGATATTCGGTATCAAATTCCCCTCGGTAATCTGCTGGTGATAAATATCGTTGACTATCTTGACGTATGGACTGTTAACCGCACGACAAATCTGGTAGGCCTGTGGAATCCTGGTCAGAAATCCTCCCGGGTGATTGCGAAGGGTATTAAGCGGTTCAATCACCAGAATCAGACCGCTCGCCGCGCAAATCTCGGCACAGTACTTGAGATTTTCAATTACATTAGCCGTTTGATAATCCAGGTGGAGCTTCTCATGATAGAGTCCGGGTACTATCAAACTCCATTTGGCGTTGGTCCTTTTTGATGTTTCAATTGCCCTGATCATCTTCTCCTTCAGCATCGGACGCACTTCTTTATCGTTTGTAACAAAAGTCGCCTTTTTGAATTCGGCATAAGCGATAAACGGTCCCCACGTCAAGCCGAGACTATCAACTTTTTTCGCCAGGGCCTCCTGTTTGCTGGGTGGTTTTTTCACGAGCCAGTTGTCGAATACAGCGGTGAAACCCTGATCGGCCATGAACCCTAGTCTGTCGAGAGGGTCGTTACCGGCATGTTTTTTGAACTGGCCAAGACTCGGAGCATATTTAAGCTTGAAGGGCTTGATTTCAGACGCCTCAGCGATGCTCGAAGTTGCAACGGCACTGGCGGTGGCAACCGCAGCGGCCCCTGCGATAAAATTACGCCGTGAGATAGTTGCCTTATCTTCTGGCTTTTTCATAGTTTTTGTCCTTTTTAATTATGTCATTAGAAAATAGATTCTTATTTCATTTGGTCAATAATTCGCTGAGCACGCTCTTTTACCGAATCATTTTTTGATACCTGAAGAACCTTTTGCAAGACCGTTTTGACTTGCTCGGGATTCTTTTGGCGAATTGATTCGGCTATAGATACCGATGCGGCCGAGGCTTCCTGACCCAACGCCGCATCGTCGAGATATGTAGCGACTGTTTGAAGTGACTCGATTGTTCTAACATTACCCAGCCCGGAGAGAACCGGTTTCTTTTCATTGGCGTTAGGTGCCAGTGACATCGCTTCTTTGTACATGCTGAGCTTTTCTGCATCGGTTCGCTCGTTACCAATGCCGATCATACGAATAAAACCACGCAGCGACAGGACAAGCTGTTTCTGGTTGCCAGCGCTTTTAGCTACCTTTCGCAGAGATTCTATGGGCTTTGCATTGGGCCATTCCGAGAGTACGCGAATAGCCGTAATTTTTACTTCGGAATCTTCATCGTCCAGTGCTTGAACCATGGCTCCAAGTGCCTGGGCGCCCCCGATTTTACCGAGTATTCGCAGAAGGGAACTTTTAGCTACCGAATCTTGTGAATTGGCAAGTGCCGAAAGTACTTCATCTGTTTTTCGATTTTCGTCTTTGATGGTCCGAGCAATAGCGGCCACTGTGTTTTCGGCCTCGGTCCTGTCTGCATCGCTGCGGGCGATTACCATATACCTGATAATATTGTCTATGTGACTTTCATGACCGACAACTTGCAGGGCTCTGAGTGCCTCGATACGAACGTCCTGATATTCGGATTTTTCCATCTGTTCTAATAGCTTTAATGTTAAAACTTTGATGTTACGTTCAGCTGCGGCTTTGATAAGTTCAATTTGCACTTCCGGCTCGACCTTGGAGATGCTCATCATGATCTTCAAATCAATTCCCATTCCGCTCAGTCGATACAGAGCCTGACGCGCGGCCTGTTGCTCCTTGCTCTGTGTTGTTGCTGCCCTCTGGGCGAGAAAGTCAATGTGTTTGGTTCCACCAAATTTACCAAGGGCCTCCAGTGCTGCGATGCGAACGCTTACTTTGGGGCTCGCCGCGGCTTTGAGAACAACAGGTATCGTCGCTCTCTCTTTTCGCTCGCCAATAGCTGCAAGCATCTGTATCTGGCTTTGGCCCGAGAGTTTAGGCATAAGTTCGATCATTGTAGGTGTAATGGTGGTGTTGGGAACTTCCCTCAGAAGCGAGATAGCCGTCGTCTGCATAGTCTGGTTTTTGCCGCTAAGGATTTTGTTAATCGCGCCGGAGCCTTTTAGAGGATTTGCAAGGACCAAACCCCGAAGTGCCGCGATTCGGATAAGTTTAGGCTGGTTCGGATCAATATATATTTTTCTATAGACGAAATAGGCTGTAGCTTTTTCTTCGTTTTCGATTAACGTGTCGGCACAGAGCAGATACGCGTCGCCCCAGGCGATACCGAGCTTTGCGTCCAGATTCGCTCTGGTATTTTTAAGCGTTCGCGCAGCGTTTTCGGTTCCGATATTACCCAGGGCCGACAGTGCCGCCCGGGCCATTTGCTCGTTACTGTTGGCCGTTAATGCACCAAGTTTTTCGCAAGCTATATCATCGCCACGGGCTCCGATAGAGTTTATAATTCCGATTTTTACATTGCCTTGGGTCTTATCCATGGCATCTCGCAGGGCCTTGTCTGCTTTGATACCAGGTATGCGTTCGAGTGCATACCGGGCCATATCGGCAGGTTCAATTTCAGAGCTTGCCTTCAAAGTCAGCATGGCCGCAAGAGTCGGAACTGATTTTTCTGTACCTATGATACTCAACTGGCGACAGATAAATTGTTTCGATTGATCTGTGGCGTCGGAACCGAGAAATTTGATAAAACTTTGCTCGAGTTTTGCAAGTTTCTCTGACGAATCGCCTGATGAGCGAATCATGTCCGTTAATTCTGATAGCGCCAGTCGGCTCTTACCGTATTCGTAATTCTTGATCTCTGCCAGAATATCTTCCACGGGACGCTGCTGTCCCGGTGTTGCATCGACAAGCAAATCACCGAGCGCAAACTGAATCCCGGCAATGTAATGCTGTAGTATGGTCGGGTTCCAGCAAAGCTCCGGGTTGTGACCTATGGAACAATAGAACAAGCGCCCTCGTCCCTTGGTTTTGATCCAACTGATACCGGTATCTTTGTCGCCGGGCTTGAGGTTTTTAATACCGCTCGTGGTTGCATCGCTCATATCAAGACTCATCAGCACTCGCTGTTTGGTGCGCGAATATAGCGGAGCCGCGGTGCGATAAATTTCTTCTTTGAGCTTAAATCCCTTACCGCCAAAAGCTGCCATCAGCGGATGGTCCGGATCGTCAAGCTTGATTGCCCAGGTTCCCCCGCTGGTCCATGGATGACCGCTGAATTGACCGCCCATAAGCTCAGCCGCTTCGGGCCAGTCGTAGAAATTATCCGATGCTGCGTGAATTCCGACGATCCCTTTACCACCTTTGATAAAATCCATCAGGGTCTTTTTCAATTCGTCGTCGAATTTTAGCTTGGTGGTGTTATTAAAGCATACCGCGTCGAACTTGTGGAGATTCTCTCGTTTGAACATGGACATGTCACTGCTGACGGTCGTCTTCCATGCCCCGGTTTTGTCGCCCATAGCTTCAAGGGCTTTGTCCCAATACGGGATGGACTCATGGTAGAAGTCGTTACAGAGATTGATAACCAGAAGTTTACGCTCTCGAAGTGGCTTAACCGCCGGTTTCGCAGGAGCTGCCGCTTCGATTTTCGGCACTACTTTCGTCGCGGCCGCTTTGAACTTCGCAATCTCCTCGGCAGATCTTGCAAAACAGTCACTGCCCAACACGCTCAGAACAAAAACACCAAGCAGCAAAACTTTCGTTAATGTTGAAGTTTGATTGATTCGCTTCATTTTATTCCCTTTCTATTGTGCGAGTATTTATTTCGTCGATTCGATATTTCATATCTGCCACGGACTTCGCATAGGTCGTGACAGCATCCTGTTGGCTTCGTCGTCATTGGAAAATTTCTCGGTGACAGGATTCCATTTTAGTTTTCTGCCTGTCAGCATCGCAATCTCGCCCAGTAGCGCCACGCTTATGGAACGATGAGCGATTTCTACCGGAGCAACTGTTTCAGCTCGCGTGGCAATACAATCAAGGAAGTTACCCTTGTGGTCCCTGCTCTCATATAGGCGTATTTCGTCAGGGCCGATGACCTCATCGAGCACTGATTTTGGCTCGGCATCGAGTTTCCCCCGATTGACCTGTATCCAACCTTTGTCGCCGTACCATGTAGGACCTCGTCCCTTAGGCTGCTGGCTGTCATTGGCCACTACCATCTCCAGTCCATTGAAATATTTACACGTGAATTTGTAAGAAGTGGGTACATCATACAGCCCGTCTTTTTCATAAACGCCTTCTCCTTCGATCTCCACAGGACCGGTGCGCTCTAATCCCAGGCCCCACTTTGCGATGTCGATATGATGGCCAGCCCAGTCGGTGAGTTGTCCACCGGAATAATCCATAATCCAGCGCCAGTCCCAGTGGCAATTACCCCGACCGAAATCCATATAAGGACGCCAAGGAGCAGGGCCAAGCCAGAAATCCCAGTCGAGCCCTTCAGGAATTGGAAGAAGTTTTTTGATACCGGTTCCGCGTCCGTTCGGAAGACCGACCTCAACGCGACGGACCCTGCCGATACGGCCGTTGCGGACCAACTCACATGCGCGATGGAAATTTCTGTTCGAACGTTGCTGACTACCGGTCTGCCAAACAACGCCGTATCTTTTTACTGCGTCGCAGATCGCTCGGCCCTCACTTATAGTTCGAGCAAGAGGTTTTTGAGCATGAATATCAAGACCGGCATTAGCTGCAGCTACGGCTATTACCGAGTGCCAGTGGTCCGGAAGGGCGATCATAACAGCGTCAAGATCCCCACGCCCGATCAGTTCCCGAAAATCAAGATATGTCTTGCAGTCGCTGTTCTCGTATTTTTTGTCGCAGTTGTTCTTGGCATGATCGCGGTGTTTTTTGTCAACATCGCAGGTCGCAACCATCTGAACATTGTCCCTGCGAAGGAAACCCCTCAGGTCACCTGTTCCCATAGAACCTACGCCGATAGCGCCCATGACTATACGGTTACTTGGCGCTATAGTTCCGGCTTTACCAAGCGCCGATGAAGGCACGATATAAGGAAATCCCACAACCGCCGCGACACTGGCCGTAGCTTTTAGGAATTCCCTTCGATCTAATTTATTATTCTTTTGCACAAATAAAGCTCCTTACTGTAAGAATTAAAAACTCAAACTGACCGAATTTCGTTTCCATATTAAGATAAGTGATTGTTATATCATGTTACGACAATTAAAAAAAATCAATAAACCAGTCTCGACCGGATGCCGAATCAACAATTTTTACTTTTTACTTTCTACTTTTCAAACTGACCGATCGGTCAGTTTGAGTTGAAAATCATATCTGCCACGGACTTCGCATGGGTCGTGACAGCATTTTGTTCGCTTCGTCGTCATTGATAAACGTCTCGGTGACAGGATTCCATTTCAGTTTTCTTCCCGTCAGCATCGCTATCTCGCCCAGCAGAGCAACACTTATAGAACGATGAGCGATCTCCGCCGGCGCAACTGTTTCAGCTCGCGTGGCAATGCAATCCAGGAAATTACCCTTGTGGTCTCTGCTCTTGTATAAGTGTGTTTCGCCCGGGCCGATGACTTCGTCCAGAACTGATTTTGGTTCGGCATCGAGTTGCCCGCGATTGACCTGTATCCACCCTTTGTCCCCGTACCATGTTGACCCTCCCCCCTTTGGCAGTTGGCTGTTGTTGGCCACTATCATTTCTGGTCCGTTGGAATATTCACATCTGAATTTGTAAGAAGTGGGAACATCATAAAGGCCTTCTTTTTTATAAATACCTGTTCCTTCGATCTCGATCGGGCCTGTGCGTTCTAATCCCAGGCCCCACTTTGCAATGTCGATTTGATGGGCCCCCCAGTCGGTGAGGTTTCCACCGGAATAGTCCATTATCCCTCGCCAGCTCCGGTGACAACTGCCGCCACCGAAATCCATATACGGTCGCCATGGTGCCGGACCAAGCCACATATCCCAGTCGAGTCCTTCTGGAACCGGAAGGAGTTTCTTAATCCCACTGCCCCCTCCATCCCGCAGGCCCACCTCTACGCGATGAACCTTGCCTATTCGCCCATTGCGGACCAGTTCACATGCGCGGTGGGAATTGCGTTCGGATCGCTGCTGGCTGCCGGTCTGCCAGACGACGCCATATCTTTTGACGGCTTCGCAGATGGCCCGGCCTTCACTTATCGTACGGGCCAGAGGTTTTTGACCATGAATATCAAGACCGGCGATGGCTGCTGCTACGGATATTACACCGTGCCAGTGGTCAGGAAGAGCCAGCATGACAGCGTCAAGGTCCCCGCGCCCGATTAGTTCACGGAAATCGAGATAAGTTTTGCAATCGCGGTTCTGATATTTCGCGTCGCAGTTTCTCTTGGCACGGTCGCGGAATTTCTTGTCAACATCGCAAACCGCGATTATCTGGACATTGTCTCTTCGCAGAAATCCCTTACCCATGTCACGGTTTCCCATATGACCTACACCGATTGCCCCCATCACAATTCGGTTGCTCGGCGATATCGTTCCGGCATTACCCATCGCCGATGAAGGGACAATATAAGGAAATCCAACAGCCAACGCGGCACTGGCCGTAGCTTTTAGGAATTCCCTTCGATCAATTTGATTTTTTTGCACAATAAAACTCATAATGATAATAACATATTACAACCGCCATGGACTCCGAAAAGATTTCGAAAGCATTGAGTTGGCGGTTTCGTCGCCGTCTATTCGTTCTGTAACAGGATTGAACCGAAGCTTACGCCCAAGGTACATGGAAATAACGCCTAAATGTCCGACGCTGGCTGATCGATGTGCGGTCTCACACGGTGTTATTGTCTGCTTTTGGCTTTTGATGCAATCCAGAAAATTCTGCATATGGTCGTTGCTTTTGTACAGTCTTGTTTCTCTCGGACCGATTACCTCTTTCAGTAGGCTCTTAGGCTCGGCATCGATCTGACCGCGACCGACGAAAATCCATCCATCGGGTCCGAACCATTTGGCTCCACCCTCGAAACTGCTCGAAACCACAATCTCGACTTCGGTGAAATATTTGCACCTGAATTCGTATTCGGTCGGAGAGTCCCAGACACCTTCGGTTGGGTATTTGCCCCAACCATCGACCTCGAAAGGACCTGTTCGGTCATAGCCGAGCCCCCAGTGAGCGATATCGACATGATGGCCGATCCAGTCCATCAATCTACCACCGCCGTTATCCATCACCCATCGCCAGTTCTTATGAACTCGAGCCGGACAATAAGGTGCCCACGGAGCAGGACCAACCCAGAAATCATAATCCAATTCCGCAGGCGGTGATTCGGGAGCCTGCTTGTCCCTCGTTTTTTCGTAATCGCTATGTCCGCTGCCAAGGCCCACTTCCACATAAGCAACTTTGCCGATTCTGCCGTTACGAACCAACTCGCAAGCGCGATGAAAATTGCCGACAGATCTCTGCCAGCTTCCGGTCTGCCATGTTACGCCGTATCGCTTAACCGCATCGCATATTGCGCGCCCTTCGGAAAGAGTATGAGACAGAGGCTTTTCACCATGAATATGCAATCCCGCTTTGGCTGCCATTATCGCCGGAATCGAATGCCAATGGTCTGGCAGGGCGATATTGACTGCATCGAGATCTTTACGGGCCAGAAGTTCTCGAAAATCGCTGTAAGTTGCACAGTCTTTGTTTTTATAAGTTTTGTTGACTACTGTTTTGGCTTGTTCCAGATGGTTCTTGTCAACATCGCAGACCGCGACGTATTGAACCTCTTTTTTCCGAAGCAGATCCTTGGTATTATTGCCTCCCTGCCAGCCATAACCAATCGCCCCCATCACGATACGATTACTCGGCGCGATAGTACCGTCATTGCCCATCGCTGACGATGGAACGATATATGGAAAAGCAACCGCACCGGCGGTCAATGCGGATGTCTTCTTTAGAAAACTACGGCGTGAGATTTGATGCTGCTTGTTCATTAAAACCAGCCTCCAGTTTGAGCCAATCTATTTATTTCAATTTCCCCGCGGACCATTGAATGCTCCTGTGGATAAGTTTTTGGTAATTTTCGTTTGTGTAAGCGTGCTTGTCGTGACCCAATTGTAAGTAACAGACATTTGCTTTGCTGTATTTGCGAACCCAGCAGATAGGTTTATCACCATGAGGATTATCAGTGGTCAACAGCACCCGGTTATCGTTCTCGAAGCTGCATTTCTTATAAGTCTCATCATGGATCACAAAATCACTCATCCCGCGAGTTATCGGGTGACGCTTATCCTCAACATGCACTGCCACTTCAAGGTCGTGTTTGGGAATACTTTTCTCGTGAAGTACTCCGTCTTCTTCCATCGCGTTGAGGTAATACTTAGCACCTATGATTTTTTTGAACTCGGGCCACTTCTGATATGCAGCGATACAATGATGCATGGCAACTACGCCCACACCGCTATCCAGCAGCTTTTTTAAATTCGCCTGGCGTTTAACCGAGATGTTCTGAGTCATGTTATAAAAAACTATAACGTCGTAATCCCAGTTACTTATATCCTCGAAAAGTTCGCTGTCGTCCTTCTGCTCGGCCTCGACGTAATCGATATCTTCCAGAGCGTCAAAGACCGCAAAGAATGCTTCACGCTCGAATCCATGACCGGCAGTTACTACTACGACCTTTGTATTAACATCTGCTTTGCCTGATTCCAGCGATTGACCGCACGAACTCAAAAGAACCGTTGACACCAACAAAAAGACCATCAAAAAACCAGTGCGCTTCATCATATACTCCTAATCTAAATTAATCTTTTTAAATGATCGATACTTGTTTTAGCCTGCTCGACCGTTCCGCACTCAACGCTAAATACGATATCGCGATCAAGAGCACTACAAATCTCGATAACCTGTTTCCAGTCGATTACACCTTCGCCGCAAGCACAGCCGACCGGCGTACCGGTTACTTTACCACGCTCATCTTCGGATTGTGAGACGGAGATATCCTTGGCGTGAAGGTGAATGAGCCTGTCGGCAACACGTTTGAGCCATTCAATCGGATCGTGTCCGCAGAGATAGCTGTTACCGGTATCGAAATTAATCCCTATAGCATCCGAATCCACAAGGTTATAAATCTTATCCAACCCGTCCGGATTGCAACTGTACTGCTGGTGAGGTTCGATACCGATTACAATACCCCGGCTTTTAGCAAGTCCAGCCGCTTCGGTAAGAACGTATTTCATCAGCACATGGTCTTCGTCTTCGGTCGTCCAGCTCGGCTTGGGTCCTTCATCGGTATTGACCACCGGCGCTCCGCATTCTGCCGCGAAACGGACCGCCTGCTTTAGATACTCGCAGCTTATCTCCGGCTTGCAAAGTGGCGTATGCGAGGAAAGTCCCGAAAGTTTCACTCCGGCTTTTTCACACGCTCGTTTTACTCGATAAGGATCGTCCAGCATAGATACACTGTGGAAGTACCCGGCCTCACTGAGAAGCTCGCGACCCCAGTGGACCATCGGCTCTACATATTCATAGCCTAATTCAGCGGCCTTTTCGACGGCCCATTCGAAAGGCTTGTCCGCGTGACGAACGAATTCAAGATTTATCCCTATACCTATTTTTCCCATTTTTTAGTCCTGTCTTTAACTCAAACTAAACGATACTTGTTTTAATATTAACGTAAGTAATTGTTAAATATCATGTTAGGCCGAATCTAAAATTTTTACTTTTTACTTTTTACTTTTTACTTTATTAAAGTCGCCACGGGCTTCGCATCGAGCGCGTCAGTCGCAACGAAGCCTCAGGGTCGTTAATAATTTCTTCTTTTACCGGATCCCATTTAATCTTGCGTTTCGTGCGGATCGCGATATCGCTAAGTTGACAAACGATATCGGCCTTTACCGCTACGTCTATATTACAGACAGTTTTATTTCGGGTTTTTATGCAATCGAGAAAGTTTCTCGTGTGATTGTCGCTCTTGGTAAGGTGAATATCATTGGGACCGAATTTCTCTTTCAGCAGCGATTTATTACTTGCCGTAATACGACCGCGATTTACATGTACCCAACCGTCTTCACCCTCGAATCCAATCCCGTGAGCATCTTTGCCGTAACGCTCAAACCACTCAGGCGGCTGAGGACCACCAGCGTAATCCAATATCATTCCGCTGTCATACTTAAACAGAATCCGCCAGTCAACAGCCGTATTGCAGAAACCTTCGGTAGGAAATGTCCCGGTCCCTTCGAGTTCAACACCACATTCGACATCTTTGCCACCGCCCCATAACGCAATATCAAGCGGATGCACACCCCAACCGGCAATCCAGCCTAACGCATAATCCGAATGGAACCACCAAAGCTCGTTAGAGACACGCTTCTCTGTATAAGTCGCGTAAGGAGCAGGCCCCAGCCAGAAGTTATAATCAAGCCATTCCGGAACAGGTGCTGTTTTAGTTGAACCACCGGCTTTGCTGCTCGGAGACAGCACATTTATCCTGTTCACCTTACCCAGCCTCCCGTTTAACGCAAGTTCACATGCATGGCGAAACCTCTTGTTCGAACGCTGCTGAGTACCGAACTGAAATACCGCTCCATACCGATGACATGCCTTGCGAAGACTCTGGTCTTCTTCGAGACTAAGCCCCATAGGTTTTTCAAGATAGACGTCCTTTCCGCTACGAACCGCCGCTAATGCCGTCAGAACATGCCAATGGTCCGTCGTCGCGTTGAGAACACAATCGATGTCGTCCCGAGCCACAAGCTCCCGAAAATCGGCATATTCCTTGCAGCCTTTTGCTCCATAGTGCTCTTCGATCCGTTTTCGAGTCGCCTCCCGCCGGTTGGATTTTACATCACAAACCGCAATAACGTGCGCATCGTCCTGCCGCAGAAAATTGCCTAATACTCCGTTACCTTGAGAACCAGTACCGATACACCCGACAGTTATGCGGTTACTCGGAGCCACGGTTCCGGCTTTTCCAAGCGCAGAAGAACGAATAACGTATGGAAAACCAATAATACCCGCTGTTGTACCGGCGGCGGTCTTGAGAAAACCTCGCCTGTCGATTCGTCGATTATTCGACATAGTTTTGCTCCCCTTCACAAATAGACTTTTCTTGAAGCGTTTACTCCCGACCAACACCAAATACCCGGTATAAGCCGAAAAGTAACTTTATAGCCAAAAACACCCCCGCCGTCAAGCATAGAATGATTTCATAGCGGATTTCATGGATAACCGGTCTTCCCGCCGAATGGTACCGAAAACCCGCAAAATCCATCTACCGAAGCGGTTCCGCTGGCTCTCATATAAGCCACGGGAGACCTTTTTAAGTTAAAACCCTTAAGGAACCGCCATTCGTGACTGTCCCTATTTTTCCAACCAAATTATTTGCTTTTTTGGGGTGTTTCGAGCATATAAGCAGTTTTGCCAGTTGGCCAAAAGATTCGGTATTTCACCGTAAATAGCCGTTTTTGAGGGTAAAAATGGCTGCTTGAATCTTAGTTCTTTGACAAGTAAAGACGGATGTTTTATTTGGCTTGACAGAAGTTTTTAGCCGATGTAGTATATTGGTATGATAGAGCACCCAAACACAACACCAAGATGTGAACCTGATTGCCAAATTTATCATAGATGAGATAACAGAAAAAGATGTTCAGGGTGAGGCTGTCGGCTGAACAAAGTAGCGAGATTACCAAAAGAACTAAGATAGTGAAGTGGTCTAAAGTTGGCAAAGAAGAAAAAGAAATCTAAGAAGAAAATAACATCGCCTGTAACAAAGAAAGCGATCGTTAAGAAAGCGATCGTTACACCAAAGAAATGTAGGGCTATGTTCTATTCAGGGTCCAAAGTGATGGACCCCGCATTTGTTGGCCGAATTCGTGACTTGGAGGCCAAACTCAACAAGCGCGTTATTCTGTTGTGGCATAACGACGTTGAGGATAAATTCTCGGAGTTTAATGAACGTAATTATTTGACATTTGCGTGTCAAATTCGGAAACTCAAAGAAAATGAACCTGTTGCAGTGGTTATAAGCTCTCCTGGGGGTGATGCGCGATACGCCTTTAAGCTGGCGACTTTGTTAATGAAGCATTGTGGAAGCTTTATGGTAATAGTGCCTTATATAGCTAAGAGCGCTGCGACATTGTTTTGCCTTGGTGCGGATAAAATTATAATGAGTAAATTTGCTGAGTTGGGGCCTTTAGATGCCCAAATTATGGATATCGAAAAGGAACAACGGTTTTCCGCTTTAGAAGTGGTTCAAGCTATTGAACGATTGAACAGCGAATCAATGCGATCAGTAGATCAACAGATGATTTTTTGGCTACGCCGCTCCAAGAAAAAGGTTGATACGCTGCTTCCTTTGGCTTCTCATTTTGTAGCGGAGATGATGCAACCCTTGTTTGACAAAATCGACACTGTAAACTATACAGGTATGGCAAGGATTCTTAAGGTGGCTCAGGATTATGCTGAGCAATTACTCGAAAGGCGTGGGCTCAACAGTGAGCAAGCCGAAAGTATCGCCGACAAACTCACCAATGCCTATTCAGAACACGGGTATGTTATTGATTACGAAGAACTCAGGCGTGTAAAAATTGAGAATGTACAAGAGGCTACTGGACATTTGGCCGAGATTATAGAGGATATGCTTTTAATGGAGCCCAATAATACATTCTTAGGGCCCTTGGAGGAAATATGATGGATGAGACAAATGATACTAAAACAAATTCAGGATGTTCACCGGAACAGGCTATAAATGCCTCTAAATGGGACAAGCAAGCACCGTGGGAAATGTTTGCCACCAACTGTAAATCTGATCCTTGGGGGGTAGTTCAGTTGCCGGACATGTCGGAGCAAAAAACGCAAATTACCGATTTATCTTCTTGAATTTGCATCTCCGCCGTCTCTTACTGATTGACCTCCTGGCAAAGTAATTCCTATCGCACTCGCACGTTTTTGCTTAGCACTCTACTTTATTTGTTGCTCAAGCTCAGCCACAAGAGATTTTATTGCCGCCTTATCATTAGGGCCTTGAGGGTAGTTCTGATACCTTTGTTTTTAGATCAGCCCCAAAATAACTTAAAACTTCTTTCTCTTTTCCATGCGCATGGCTTCGACGAAGAGAATGATCTGGATATTATCCCCTACTGGTTCGAAGAGCTTGTCCATGCCATAGTCACTCCGCTTGATATTGAAGGAAGTCTCAAATCCAGCAAGGTGTTGACCCCACGGAGCGTCGATCTCACCAAGGAATGTGACCATGGTGGTGATAGTCTTGGTCACTCCGTGCAGGGTGAAGGAGCCGGTTACTTCGCCTAAATTATCATTTATTTTCCTGACTTGCGAACTCTTAAAGCTCATGGTTGGGTACTTCTTAACGTCTAAGAAATCTGCGTTGCGCAAATGCCTATCACGTGCCTTAAGATCCGTATTCACACTGGCAGTTCGGATCACTATCTCCACCGAACTGTTGCTAAGATTCTCTCTATCCACCCCAATCGTACCTGAAAGATCAGTAAAGCGGCCGGAGACGAAACTAATACCAAAGTGCTTTACCTGAAAAAGGGCCGTTGAATGCGTGGCATCCACTGTGTATGTTTCCCGAGCCGCTGAATGCGTGGGATCAACTGTGTATGCTTCCGTGGGTGCTGCCGCATGGCATCCGGTTATACAGAGGATTAGTCCCAAAATCATATATCTTAGATAGGTCATTGGATGCTCCTTATTTCACAATACTATATGTCTTTATTAGAGTTTTGTCAATAGCCAATATATGCCATTCTGCGGTAATCTAGTTAAACTTAGGGACAGTCACCTATGCGTAAACTCAATCTACGCAATACGCACGACACAATACGAGATACTCTTCACGAGATATTTTTTAACATACGACAGTTGCTCTTGGCTTGCTCGGCCATTATAATCAGCGTTTTTCTGGTGGTGATATTTCCACGACTGGTGGTGATATTTCCACGAAATGTTACCTGATGACGTCATTATTACTTTTGGAAAGGAAGGTTCTTACGATGAAAAAGATGTTTTTAACCGCAACTATAGCAATCTGTTTGCTAACTATAAATACAGATGCCGCTACGGATAAAGAGTTCACAAACTCTATCGGCATGAAATTTGTCCGGATCGAAGCCGGCAGCTTCGGGATGGGTAGCTCCCAAGGAGGCAATTTTGACGAAAGACCTGTGCGTCAGGTCACTATCACAAAGCCCTTCTATATGGCCGTAACCGAAGTCACAAACGCCCAATACGAACAATTCGACCTCGAGCACCGCCAGTTTCGTGGAAAACACGAGTTATCGAAGTCATACGACCAGGCCGCTATCTATATTAGCTGGAACGACGCAAAAGCCTTCTGCGATTGGCTAAGCAAAAAGGAAGGCAAGCCATATCGTTTACCAACCGAAGCCGAGTGGGAATACGCATGCCGAGCCGGAACCACAACGAAATACAATACCGGCGATGAATTACCCGAACTTTATCACAAGAGCCAGGACCGCGAGAGTTTTCCAAGACCGGTTGATCTGACCGTGGGTATGACACCAGCTAATCCCTGGGGACTCTATGATATGCACGGTAATGTCGAAGAGTGGTGCCTCGATTGGTACGGACCCTATGACGGTGCAAAGCAAAAGGATCCGCGTGGCTATTCTGACGGCGACTTCAAGGTCTCGCGCGGAGGTAGCCACAATACCAACGTAACATGGCTTCGTTCTGCAAATCGCCTGGGGACACTACCCGACGACAAGCACTGGTTCATCGGTTTTCGCGTGGTAATGGGCCAGATGCCCAAGACCAAACTACTAAAACAACCCCCGGCACCATTATGGGGACAAAATGTCTCACAGAAAAAATACAATTGGACAGGCGCGTCCGATCCGACAGAAGCGTATTTCGAAGGACCGCGTCAATATGTAAAAATCCCCAAAGGTTCCAAAGGTCCGCTGTTCTCACATCACAACCATCAGCCTGCGATTACCGCATGTCCCAATGGCGACCTGCTGGCTATATGGTACAGCACAACTGGTGAAAAGAGTCGCAAACTAACCGTTGTCGCCTCCCGTCTTCGTCGCGGACAAAAAGAATGGGAGCCCGCCAGATTATTCTGGGACGCTCCCAACCGAAACGACCACGGAAGCAGCATAATGTGGGACCAGCGCGACGATACCCTCTATCATTTCAACGGCCTCGGCGCAGGCGGAACATGGGCGAATCTAATCTTGATAATGCGCACCAGTACTGATAACGGCGCCACCTGGTCAAAAGCCAGAATAATCAACCCAATACACGGTCTAAGAAATCAGGTAATAGGAGGCTGCTTCATAACAAAAGAAGGATATTTCGTCGTGACATGTGACGCCGTCCCAGGAGGCAGCGGAGGCTCTGCCATTCATGTCTCACGCGATGGCGGCCGAACATGGATTGATCCCGGCGAGTTTCGCCCCAAGCCCGGCTTCAAAGCCGGAGAAGTTGGAGCCTGGATCGCAGGTATTCACACAGGATGCACACAATTAACCGACGGAAGTTTGCTGGCATACGGCCGCGGCAACAACATCGACGGCAAAATGCCCAAGAGCATCTCGCCAGACATGGGCCATAGTTGGACATATTCAGCCAGTGATTTCGACAGTATCGGAGGAGGCCAACGGATGGTACTCGAACGGCTCGTGGACGGTACTCTCTTTGCCGGCGTCTTTGTCCAGAAGCCAATGACACTAACCGATGCCGCAGGCAAGAAGCGCCAGGTTCGCGGTATGTATGGTGCCCTTAGTTTCGACGATGGCAAGACCTGGCCTGTTCGCAGGCTCATCACCGATGACAAACCCGACCGCGAAGTTGACGGCGGCGGAAATACAGGTAAATTCACACTCGGTCCCAACTCCGCCGAACCAAGAGGTTATTTCGCCTGCACCGTCGCGCCGGACGGCGTTATACATCTTATCGGTTCCAAGCAGCACTACGCCTTCAATGTCAAATGGCTCCATACCCCTATGCCCGCCGAATAATAATCCTGATTGGAGAATAGTACAATGAAGACAACTAATCTTTATATTGTCGTTGCGATCTGCCTCTGTGCCAGCGTGGTAGCTGCCGATTTCGATCCCGAAAAGCTCGGCGATTCCTTTACAAACAGCATCGGAATGAAAATGGTCCGCATCGATCCCGGATCATTTGCCATGGGGTACAGCAAAACGCCTCTACCGGACGAGTTGACCGGGCCGCTGAGCTATCCTACGCGCGACGAGCTTATAAAGAAATACCCACACGGCGATCCCGACAAATTCGAGATAACAATAGGCCATGTCATAAATGGCGACCTCGACGAAAAGCCCGCCCACAACGTAACCATAAGCCAGCCTTTCTACATGGGTGCATACGAAGTAACAAACGCCCAGTATGAAAAGTTCGATCCCTCTCACCGCAAGCTTCGCGGCAAGAACGGTTTTTCAAAAGCTGACGACGAAGCAGTGGTCTTTGTAAACTGGCCCGAGGCCAAGTCGTTCTGCGACTGGCTCAGCAAAAAAGAGGGCTTACCATACCGCCTGCCAACCGAAGCTCAATGGGAATACGCATGCCGCGCCGGTACAAAGACTTACTTCTGGACCGGCGACAGTTTGCCGAAGGTCTTCCACAAAAACGTTCGCCGAACATCATTCGATCAACCACAGGACAAAGTACCGCTAAACGTTGGCAAGACACCGCCGAATCCCTGGGGCCTCTATGATATGCACGGCAACGTCGAGGAATGGTGCTACGACTGGTACGGCCCGTACGAATCATCCGATCAGACCGATCCGGTAGGTCGTATCGTAAGTGATTTCAAAGTCACCCGAGGCGGAAGTCACGGCACCAACCTGTATTTCCTGCGATCCGCGAACCGACTCGGAACTCTACCGGAAAATCGCCAATGGCTAATCGGCCTTCGTGTAATCGTTGGCGAACTTGCAGAACCAAAACCACTTCCCGAAGTTGGCCCCCAGCCATTTCAATTAAACGTAAATCAAAAACCTCACGACTGGAGCAAAGCACCCGATCCCGACAAGCCATATTTCAAAGGCCCACGCAAGTACGTCAGAATTCCAAAGGGCATGGTTGGCCCGGTCTTCTACCATCACAACCACGACGCCGGAATCGTCGAATGCCCCAACGGTGACTTGCTGACAATCTGGTACACCTGCGTCCTCGAGCGCGGACGAGAACTGGCCATCGCCGCAAGTCGCCTTCGTTACGGCGCTGACCAATGGGAACAAGCATCGCTGTTCTGGGACGCCCCCGACCGAAACGACCACTGCCCAGCAGTATGGTACGACGGCAAAGACACGATCTACCACTTCAACGGCCTAAACGTCGCCGGAAAATGGGAACCTCTGGCAATCATCATGCGAACCTCGAAGGACAACGGAGCAACATGGTCAAAGGCCAGAATTATCGCCCCCGAACACAACTTCCACCAGATGGTCGGCGAGCCAGTCTTTCGAACACAAAGCGGCGCCATCTGCTTAGGCGCCGATGCAGAACACGGCTCGACAATATGGATCAGCGAGGACGAAGGAAAAACATGGTACGATCCCGGCGGCCATATCAGAGGTATCCACGCAGGCATCGCAGAAATGACCGACGGCAGAATCATCGCACTGGGCAGAAACGAAAACATCAACGGCTGGATGCCAAAGAGCATCTCATCCGACATGGGCAAAACTTGGGAAATTTCCGAAAGTCCATTCCAGGGACTAACCGGCGGCCAGCGCGCGACGCTTATCCGCTTAAAAGAAGGCCCGCTCTTCTTCGCCTCTTTCGCCAAAGACCCCCACAACATGAAAGCCACACCCGAGGGAGCCAGACCCCCACGCCATATATCCAGCCTATTCGGAGCTCTCTCCTACGACGACGGCAAAACCTGGCCGGTACGACGTGTCATTAGTGCCTCTGCAAACGACACAATGATCGAGTCCTTCGACAACGCCCCAGTCCTGATGAACGCCAACACCTCCGAACCACTGGCCTACCTCTCATCAACCCAAAGCCCCGACGGAATCATCCACCTGGTATCCAGCACGAACCACTTCGAATTCAACATCGCATGGCTAAAACAAAAACCAAAACCAAACAAAATGCCATTAGCAAAACCACTACCGGCCCGCGCAAAACTCGCGCCAATTTACAATCCTTCACAACTACCCACAAACTCAAATCCCAAATGGCATTTCCTAACACCAGATACCGATGAGAAAACCTGTGCAGCCGTCAATAGCACCGGCCTTCTAAACATAAAAGCCCCAAGCCGATGGTCAAACGAGCGAACCGACGGTTTCGAAAAAATCGACGTCTATAAAGGCCTAACCGCCGAGGTAGAACTACAAGTCCAAAAAAGCAGCGGCGACAGCGGTTTTGATTTCGAAGTCTTCATCAGAGCCGGAACCCTCCAAACAAACCATTATCGGATTACTATCACCACCGACGCCGTCTATTATCTCTACGACAGAAAGTTAATCCAAATCGCCAAAGGCCTCGACAATTCAAGCAAAATGCACAAATACAGATTATCAGTCCGCAAAGACACCGCCGTCCAGATATACCGCGACAACAAGCTACTCAGTGTCAAGCCGATTGACCTACTAATAGACTGGGACATCCCAGCAAGAGGCTCATACATAGAATGGGCCACAGGAGAAAATACCCAGGCTTTAGTAAAACAAATCCGCTGCGACTACTCAGGCCCCTACACTCCAAAATAAAATAGCGTAAAGCGTTTAGCGTACAGAAATAGCTTGCTGAGCGAAGCGAAGTCCCGGCGAGCCGGGATCATTGCGAAGGAGTTCCGACTTGTCGGGACGACTGCGGCAATCTCAAACTCCCGATGGCTTCAAGAATGTAGGGTGCGATGAATCGCACCAATTTTTCTTTTACCTTAAATGGATGGGATTATATACATACACCACCCAGATCACAGGATTGTTCTTCGGATAAACTATTGATACGTCCAGAACTGATGAATTTGTGAATATCGTCCATTTCCATATTTATCAAAATCAAATCATAGCTGTCGCTACGTACCATGTTAGGTAATATATAAACTCCTCGTTGTCGATTTCGGGTGTAAAGCAAGCCCAAGTCTTCTAATTCAACAAGTTTCGATTTAATATCAAGATAAACAATACGACCA
>SDBT01005102.1_pt1 | contig 22138 bp, 20 predicted proteins | sample 2277101 | NCBI WGS metagenome assembly SDBT01 (sample SAMN10404973, study PRJNA504765) | marine sediment metagenome | isolation source: marine sediment core GS10_PC15, 103 cmbsf | place: Arctic Ocean: Southern Knipovich Ridge | collected 2010 | reverse complement strand
CCCTTCATCACATCATCTATCTTATATCCCAAATCCTCATAACATTGGTCAACTGCAACCACTAAAGCTTCAAAGAATTTGGAATATTTTTGCTTTTCATCAGGTTTCAGCGCTTTGGGATTAAGTGCCATCGCCCGATTAAATCTATAGAAAAAATTAAGTTTATCCTGCTCATTCCCAGGGTTCAGCAAGTTAGCAATGTCTACTGTTGGCTGTTTTTTTATCCTTGGAGGAGTCACTGGCTTTGGTATTTTTTTTAAAGCAAGCGCGGTTAGGAGCGAATCACGCTGCAATTTACCTGTCGTATCATCAATATCAACCAAACATCCTCCCGTTGAACCATCTTTCATTACTCGATAAAGGAAAAGCAAGATCGGCTTTTTACTAATTAAAAAATCAATAATTTTTTCTCTTGTTTTAATGAGTTCTGGTTTTGCAATACCTTTCGTTTGCAACCCCTTACCGTAATACTCTAAATCATCAAGTTTTTTAAGAAAGTTAATTTTCTTCTTTTTATCGATTGGTGAGTTTTTTGGACTTAAATAATCACCGTCAAAATGCTTCTCTGCACTACCGCACTTAGTATTTTTCGACTCTATGACAAGTAAACCTCCATCATTTTGCGCAACGTATACCGCATCCCATCCATGATTCCCACCATGTTTACTGGTGAGTCTTGAAGTTCCAAAATCAAATAATGCAAGAAGATCAGCCGCAAGCTCACCTAAAAGACCTCGCTCATCACTATTAGATTTTTGATCACCTGAGATATTACTGAATCCTACTGAATCCTTTTTCTTATACTTCTTAACTGAAAAATCAAACTCATACTTAGAAACAATATTTTCATCACCCAGAAGCATTGCGCGTCCATCGGATGGAATAAGAGATAATACCTTTTTAATCGCTTGAATGGTCTTTCCTTGAATCTCATGCGGAAAAACATATCGATGAGCACCCTGTTCGAGTTCTATTTGTTGAACTTCATATTCACCAGGATCTAATTTTAAACTTGTACAGATTAGGATATTGTTTAACGGAGCAAGCACTTTTACTGATTTACCATTAAACTGAAATATTCTGTTTGGAAGGGATATCGATAAATTTCTGTAATAACGAATAGCAGATAGCTTGCGTTTCATGGTATCATACTCAGTCATCCTTATCCCTTTTTCTTGAGTTCTTTTAAACCTATAGGGGGCAATATGGATAACTGTTATTGCACCAACAGCTTGTGATAATAAACAAAAAGACAACAATGCTAAGCGTTTAAACATATTCATTCCTTTGTTCTAAATTTTGAAACCTAATACTATTTCATATTAGGAAATGAATCCACTATTTTCAACTGGCCTCATCCAATCGGCTTATCGAGAAAATACTACCAATTTGCGCTCTTTCTTGCCTACTTGATATGGAACAGTCTCCTTAAGATATTTTTCTTCTCCGGGAGCACATTCCCAATTTTTTGAAGCCCAATAGACTAAATCTGCATTCAGATAGGGGCTTGAAGGTTTAAACATTCGGAATAGCTCAGGAAGCTTTAAAGTAGCCCGAGCACAAAAAATATCTACTGGATAGTTGGTAGTGCGTAAAAAGGTGCGCCAATCAATCCCAAAAATCTCCACATTTTCTAATTCGAGCTGGTTGATAACCGCCTCCAAGAAATTTATTTTCTTTTGCACCACTTCAATAAGCAATACCCGCAGATGCGGATATTTAATTTTGAGTGCAAGGCCAGGAAAACCGGCTCCGGTGCCCACATCAGCAATCGTTTTGATGCTTTCCATATCTACCGCTTTGCTCAGCGCTAATGAATCTTTGAAATGGTAGGCAATAATGCCGGGTGTATCATCAATGGCAGTGAGGTTTATTTTTTTATTCCATAGGTGCAACATAGTGGAATACCGTTCAAACTGCTCTAACTGCTTATCAGTAAGGCCTTCTCGTTCTTGAAACTGCTGCCAGATATTTTTACTCATAAAAATTAATCCCTAATTGTAGATTTTATCCTTAGAAAGCTGTTAGAATAATAAAAAGGCTTCTAGGCTATAGTCTAGCGCACAGGGGGAAAAGATGAAGCGCATACTGCTTTTATGTATTACTTCTACGGTTTTTCATATATATCCAAAGCAACTCATTACCTTTTTTATCAAGCCGTATCCTATCGTTAATGGGGAGGATATTAAAGCAACTGTTCAACATTTGAAAAAACCAGGTATGATCAATGCTCATATTATGCGGAAAAAAACAGGTTATAATGCAGGTATATTTGGCACCTATGCTGGATACTTAGCACTCTCGGATACCCTAGGCCAAATGAGCTTCCCGCGCAAACAAGAGGAACCAAAAATCCAACTAATTGTTACAAAAAAAATTAAACCTATCTATATGCTCAAAGGTATTATTAATCATTGGAACGTACCAGAAGGCACAGATGTTGCTGTATATACTGTCCAACGCAAACAAGATCCTGAGGCAAAGTTCTATTATTGGAATGTGGCAAAAAGTAAATTGGCTGATGATCGCCAAGTACCTCTGAAAGGAATTGTATTATTTGCAGGACCTCAAAGTATATATGTCCCGACGGGCGCGACACCCACAGATAAAAGCCCGCAGTTAGTGCTTCCTCAAATATATGCTAAGCAAACTATTGCTGATGCAGCAAATGCAGTACAACTATTATCCATACGGCAATTTTTCGAACCGCTACGCAGCATAACCAAAAAGACGCCATTTGGGTCAACTCACATCCGGGTTGGATAACAAGTTTTGCAAAATTACTAATGATAGGTATGCTGACGTAATAATTCGGAAATAAAAGGATTCTATGAAGTTACAAATATCATTTGATATAGCAGATATAGACCAAGCGCTCGAAGTCGCAAAAAAAGTTGCACCATTTTGCGATATTATCGAAGTCGGAACACTTTTACTCCTCAAATATGGCATTCCAGCTATCCAACAGTTCAAAGATGCAATTTCTGATAAAACGATCCTAGCCGATACCAAAATTCTTGATCGTGGTAAGGATTCCATGAATGCCCTCAAGCCAGCTCCCTGCGAATGGGTAACGGTTCTTGGTGGTGCGCATAATGATGTGATCCATGCAGCCTGCAGCACAGCCCACAATCAAGGCAAAAAGGTGATGCTTGATCTACTTGATGCACCATCTCAAGGGCAAGCGGCTCTTGAAAGCCAAAGTTTAGGCGTTGATGCTCTTTTATTCCATCGGCCATACAGCGATGCGGATGCAGCCGTATTTTTAGAAAAATGGGAAATGGTGAAAGGCAATACAAAATTGCCTATTTTTGTTTCTGCTCGTATCACACGGGATACATTGAGGCCGATATTGCGCCTCAACCCATATGGCATCATCGTGGGCAAAGCAATTACCGATGCGCCTGATCCCGCAACCGAAGCTGAATTTTTCTATACCACCTGCTGTGAACGGTAAGTAATACTTTTTATTGACGAATTATCCTAGACAAGCAATCCTAAACGCTAGTTTTTGGCATCACATCAGATTAGGAATAGGATGAATAAGCTTTTACTATCATTACTTTGTATCTCATTTGGTACTCTTCAAGCGTCTGAATCGCATAAAGTTTGCGTAACCAAAGTGATTATCCCGGCTGCTGGGCTTGGCACACGCCTCCTACCATTTACTAAAGCTGTCCCAAAAGAGATGATTCCTATATTAAATAAACCAGCTATTCATCACATCATTCAAGAAGGCATCCAATCAAAGATTGAAGATTTTATTATTATCACCAATCCTAATACCAAAAATGCGGTGCATGATTACTTTGCGTATGATCCTGTGTTACAAAAAAAATTAATCAAACGTGGCAAAAAGAACTATGTATCAGAGATTAATGAGATCATCGTTTCGACCAGCTTTACCTATATCCCCCAAGATAACCCCAAAGGATTTGGGGATGCGATATACCGCGCACGCAATCTTATAAAAGATGAGTTTTTTGGCGTTATGCTGCCGGATGATATTATCTCAGGTAATGAGCCCGGCCTGGCACAATTGATTAGAGTAGCCAAGCAAGAAAATGCCACAGTGATTGCTGTAAAAGAAGTGCCTCGAGAAAAAACCTATGCATATGGCATTGTGGATGGGACTGATATGGGCAATGGCTTATTTCGCGTAAAAAGCCTTGTTGAAAAACCCTTCCCAGAAGATGCTCCTTCTAATCTAGCTATTGTAGGCCGCTATGTATTCTCTCCAAAACTATTTGATGCAATAGAGACCGTTGCTCAAACTGCTGAAGGGGAAGTGGGCGTCACTGAGGCAATTCAACTCATGATCGATCGGGGTGAAAAAGTGATTGCCTATAAAATTAAAGGGGATCGGTATGATGTGGGCAATCCTATGGGATGGCTTGAGGGTGTAATTGGCTTGGCGCTTAAAGATCCAAGATATGGTGAACAGGCCAAAAAGATTGTAGCCAAATTCAACTATATTATAAAAAACCCCCGGTTAAACTGAGGATCTTTTCCACTTATTTCTTCCGCTGTTTATGATGAGCTTTTTTCAAAATGCTTTGAATTGCATTATATCCTTTTTTCTCCGCAATCTTTAATGCCGAGAAACCCTCATTATCTTTTATGTTAATATCAGCCCCAGCCTCAACCAATTCTCGAACAATCTTTTTATTCCCACTATTTGCAGCAAACATAAGTGCTGTTTTGCCATGTTCTTCTTGAGTATTTAAATTTGCACCTCCGGCTATAATTCTTTTTACAGTTTTCACGTTACCGCTCACTGCTGCAAACATAAGAGCAGTTTGCCCAAAGTTATCAGCCTTATTAATATCTGCCTTTAAAGAGATAAGCTCTTCTACAACCTTATAATCTCCATAATTAGCAGCAATCATCAAAGCTGTTTCACCTTCATTAGCTACTTCATTAATAAGAGCACCAGCCTTAACAAGTTTTTTTATTACATCAATATTTCCAAGGCGAATGGAAAACATGAGAGCTGTCCAACCACTATCTTTATGCTTCGCATTAAGATCCTGCTTTTTTTTAATGAGAAGATTTATGATATCCTTATTGCCATATTTTATGGCTAACATTAATGGACTAAATCCTTTTTTGTTTCTAATATTTACATCAGCACCAGCTTTTAATAATTGATCAACAATTACTGTATTACCATAAAATGAGAGGTTATCGTATATTTTTATAAAATTAGTAATACTCAAAATTAATGGGGTAGGATAATCATCAGATTGTTGATTAACATCAACGTTGTATTTTATAAGTTCTTTAACAATTTTTGGATGATTATAAATAATTGCTGTTTTTAATGGGGTAAAACCTCTAAGATTAGCATGTGGTTTTGCTCCAGCTTTTATATAACTCCGTGTATCTTTAAGATTACCTGTTTTGATGATCTCTAAAAATCTATATTCAGGCGTAGCCGCATCATTTAAATGTACCCATTTAGATTCCTTGGTGTGAGTATAGGTATTTGTGAGGAATACAAAAATAATTAGATAAAAATATTTAGTACAATATTCCATGTTTGTCCCTAATAATTAATATTACTTCTTGCGCTGATCCTTAAACATCTTTGCAATCTCTTTCACGCTCGTTGCCTGCGTCAGCTTTTTCTGGGCGATAGTTCACATGGACTATCATCGATTTCTTCTTCGTTGATGCACCATAATTTCTTATCATCAATCGGACTAAAATCGTAAAGACTCTTTTTCCCTGATTCAATATCCATTAAATGCTGCTTAATTATTGCTGCAGCCTTTGGCAATTTCGAAGCAAACCATTGTGTGTTTTCAGTTTGCCCCTCATAATGCTTATGGATAGTAGCTAGCACTTTCTTTACATCATAATAAGTAGTTGTCTTTTGATTTACTTCTGATTTTGCCATCGGCTCATCTATGTTATCACCATTTGTGAATAGCTTTAGTAGTTCATTAGCATCATTTGTAGTTATTAGAGCATTTTCACTACCGATAAAAAATAGATCTCCTTTCTGCCGCTTAAACTGACTTTCAAAATACAGCAGAAGTTGAGGCTTAATTGCATCAAATGGTAAATGGAATGGTAAAGTAGTTTTAAATACCCAATCTGTTTTTAAAGATGGAACCTTCTGGATTATTTTTTCGATAATCTCCTTTCCCGAACCCATCGTCAGCATACCGAGCAAAACACCTTGAGCTGCGGATTTGGTTATAGGACTTTCATGGATTGCCAATCCTATAACAGCATTCGCAACTTGATCATCGGAAGATTTGGGATTATGAAACACTTGAAAAGCTTCCTGAATCTGTTTCATTTCTGGTGGAATAACAGAATCCATTCCTAAAAGAGAAGAGTTAATAATACTAACCAACAGTATCAAAGAATATGACTGTTTATACATTTTTTCCCCTAAGCAGATAATATATTACTTTCTATCTTAACAAACTGACATGATAGGTCAAAACCTCTATTTAAGCTACTTCTTCCGCTGAATTTTAAACATCTTTGCAACCTCTTTCACGCTTGTTGCCTGCGTTGACTTTTTATCAGGCCGATAATTTTGAAACCTTGGGAATCGCAAGCCATACCCTAAGAAGTCTTTAGTTTGCCCGGCCGTGTGCATTGGCGAGATAGTGATTTCATCTGCATAGAGCTCTACTACAATTTCTGGCAAAACCCACACATCTGGAATAAGCCCTTTGGCGCATTCCACATTTTTCGGTTTTTCTTTGGTCACAAATTCATCACATTTTTTTCGCAGCTCTTTCCAGCCAGCCTCAGATAGGCCGGTGCCTACCTTTGCAATCGTTTCAAACACATCTTTCTTTTTATTATAAACGCCTGTTAATATTGCCCCAATACCGAGTCCAACTCTCCGCCCACGCCCTAGATAATAACCCAGCACTACACAATCAATTGTATCATCCAGCTCGCTTCCTGCTTGCTTTTTAAGTTTGATCCAATTAAAGTTCCTTTTTCCTGGGCGGTAAATACCATCAAGCTTTTTGACCACTAATCCTTCCAAGCCAGAATCAATGCATTCCAAGAAATAGTTTTGGAGTTTTTCCGGATCAGAAAAAACTTTCTCTTCAATAAGCTCCACTTGCGGGTCCTTAAACTTTTTCATCACCTTTTCAAGCGCTTCGCGGCGACCAACATGTGTTTCATCAAGCATGCTTTTGCCATTCAGATATAGCAGATCAAAAAGAATCACCTTAAGAGGATACTCCTCTTTAGCTTTATCAATCCCATGCTTACGTTTTCGTTTCACCGTTTCTTGGAACGGCAGATAGCTCTTTGTTTGTGGATCAAATACAATCGCTTCGCTATCACAAATAAAAGTTTTTACTGGAATCTTTTCAAATGCCTTTTTCAAATCAGGAAACATATAGCTCATATCAATCAGATTACGGGAAAAGAATTCAACCTTTGGTTTTTTGCCCGTTTTATCCACATGAATTTGCAGCCGAAAACCATCAATCTTTGGCTGCGCAATTGATTTACCAATCTTTTTAATAATTGCAGCAGCATCAGGAAGCCGCTCCGCAGCCGCAGGCCGAATAGGAATGCCCACATTGATCTTCATCTTTTCAATGGCCTTTGGCCCTTTTTCTTTCAGTATTTCAGCAACACGCCCAAGATCAACACTAATATTATATGCATGCTCCAAAACAGGCCGTAATGATTTATCACCTTCTTCCATCACAGAAAGCGCATCAAGCACCGTCATATCAGAAAAACCAAGACGTAGTTTATCAAGGATAATACGAATAATAAATTTAGCAGAAACTGATTCAACTTTTTTAAGCAGCGATAAAGTCATTTTTGCTTTTTTTTCTTGCGACCCAGTACCGCTCACCTCTTCAATATCCACCAACGCATCATAAACCTGCCGCACAGTAAGATGTTTTGAAACTGGCCACTCATAATCTGCTAGCACCAATCCAAGATCACCAAGCTTTTTTTCATTCTTATTAACCGTTTCAACTGAGAGATCGAGCAGATTAGCAACCACAGGAATCAGACTCTTTTTGGCCATATTAAACTGATTGCCTTCAAATGGCGGGCGCAGCTGACCAATGGCGAGATTACAGATAATTCCTGCTTCGGCCGGATCAGTTTTTTTGAGTAGATCAGCTAATAGATTGGTAATTTTCGTTCGGCCAGAGATCGGCTCAATTTCCTGGAATGTTGTTGCTACATCGATAAACTTCATTTTCAACCTTAATCACTCTATAAGAGGAAACTCAAAACTACTATAGATGAAATGATATTGAACGTATAGGCGCCTGAATTACCTCTTTATCAGGCTTAACCAACTCTCAATGTTTGACAAACTGCAATAATTGGCTATCCTAATAAGAATAAGCGAGCAAACTCCAAGGATTACAATCCTTTATAAAAGTCAGGAATGAATAATGCTTCAAACAATAAAAAACATTGAAATGTTTTTCGCAATTCTTTGCATACCAATATTTGCCTCGAGTATGTCTTTACCGTCAAGTAGTACATCTGCCCAAAATGTCAACAAGCCAATAATCAAGTATCCTCAACTCAAAAATCTAGATCTAGGAGAAAATTATATTGAGGATATTGATTCCCTCTGCCAAACCATAAAAAAATTCCCGTTGTTAAAGAGTTTTTCATTTCCTAAGAAACTTAACACCACTAAAATAAACAATCTATTAAAATCCTTACCTGAAACTATAACCTCAATTACCATTAAAGAGGATGACTTAGTAAAGAATAATCATGCAAGAATAGCCGATTCAGAGACAAGAGGAATATTGAATGGCTTTGGTGAGCTAAGAACACTTCATGTACCAAGCCTGCTATTATTTTCTTGTAATCTTCCTCTAGAAAAAGATATTCAGCAAATTATCCCCCTTATCAGAAAACTCAATCGAGCTTGTATTACTCAAAATTGTTATGAAGTTCTTTCAAAGCGATTTAAAAATAATTCTGATTATAAAAACCTTGCAAAACTATCTACATTGAAAACAAATCCTTTGATCGACCAGATATATCAATGTATTAATTCATTAACACAAAAAGAGAAAGATCTATTTAATAATATCTTAAAAATAGGCCCTCCACTCTCTGGAAGCCTTGATTTTTCTGTAGAAATATTTGAAAAAGAGAAAAGGAATTTAATAGAGGCTGAAAATACAAGCCCCATCGATAAAAAATTTACTGAGGATACATTAAAAAGAAACATCTGCTATATTATCTGGGCCTTATTACAAAAAGGTGCATCTGTATCAAACGAGTTTTTAGAAAAAATTATTACCGATACAACTCTTTTAAAAATCATTCATGAATATATTGAAGTCCATAAGGATGATTACACGGCACGGACCATAACAAGTAAATTGCAGGCATTATTGCGCAGCAGTTCATTAAAGGGATTTGCAGGAATGGGGAAAGTCGGCCAAGAACTCTTCTATGCAGTCATCTGCGGCACAGCGGGAAACTCATCGAGACCTTTTTTATCGAGCTCAGAGATTGTTGAGATTTTAAAACAGTATGATCAGGGAACTATTTTAGATACAATATCAGTCTCACTTCATAAAAACCCCAAGACTATTCAAACAATCACTCAATGCTTAGGGCTCTTAGCGCAGCTGTATGATTACCAATATAACCCAGGATGGGAATGTAAATCTTTTGGGAAGCTCTTACTAAGTACTAATCCATGTACATGGTCTGAGACCTTCAACCCACGTTTAATCCTATCGGGATTGTTGAAGACATTAAAAGATCTGTCCCACATGGATTCTGGTCTTTCTCTAGCTGGTGGGGGAAGATTGGGTGGTACATCTCTCAGAGAGATCTTTATAAATCGAGTTTTCTTTTATGTGATACCTGGTTACCTATTCCAAAAGATTTTTAAATGATTCTTTCTGAGCTTGTACCATAGATACAAGAAGATGCCTGGAATAAAAATATGCTGAGATCAGTGAAAGCAGCACGGTAATAATTATTAATCCCCATTCAATTCCATTGAACATATTTTTTATACCCTCACGCTGATATGGATTCCAGATGATATAGGTAAGCATAACCATCTGAAAAGCCGTCTTTACTTTTGCAAGTTTGGAAACAGGAACATCCATATTTTTTTGATACGCAATAAGCCGTAGGCCCATCACAAACAGCTCTCTGCCAATTAATAGAATCACCCAGTAATAATTAATTTTCCCAGCCGCTAAAAGCGCAATAAGCGTTCCATAAACCAAAAATTTATCCGCTATGGGATCTAAAATAGTACCCAGCTCACTTTTCACCTTAAATTTACGCGCTAAATACCCATCAAATAGATCGGTAAGCGCTAGCAGGATAAAACAGCCAGCGAGGACATAATTAAAAATTTCATTATTGAGTGGCAATAGCCAGACAAGAAAAATAGGTAGAATTAATGGCGAGATAATAAGGCGCGAAAGCGTGAGAAGTAATGGGATGTTTTCTTTTTTTAGTTTCAAAAAATTCCTTAGAGAAACTGGCTATGCCAGTCATTTCTCTGATAAGCCCGCCTTCGCATAAAGCTTCGGCGCGCAGCCTACGCTTTGCTCTACTAATACTTCTTTTTATTTTAAAGACCATTCCTTAAAGAAACTGGCCTGTCAGCCGTAGCATTACTTATTTTGCTCACAGGCAAAATAAGAGCGTAGGCTGGTAGCGGCGCAGGGACTTGAACCCCGGACCTACGGATTATGATTCCGTCGCTCTAACCACCTGAGCTACGCCGCCAGAATAAACAAAGTTAATTTTGGTGGTTAGCAAAAGGTGGTTAAACCACCTGCTGTGTCCGTCGAAGCTTGCCGAGCCTGAAGACCCGGATAAGCGAAGACGGAAGCTACGCCCACCAAAAAAATATTTCAAAATCGCTAAACCACTCCACCGTCTCCAAGACTTATGCGTAGGAGGAAGCGGAGTTTATCCTGAGCTTGTCGAAGGACCGCCATAAAAACCTTACATACCCTTAGTATACCTACATTTTCACGCTTTTAAAACCAAATCCATCAAGCGCCACATTGAAGAGTGAACGCAGAAAGAAGAGGCCTGTGATCAGCGTAGCGATGATACCGATCAGAAGAGTAACCGCATATCCTTGGATCGGGCCAGTGCCGAATTTAAAGAGCACCACACCCACTATAAAGGTGGTTATATTGGCATCTAGAATCACCACCATAGCATTTGCAAATCCTGCCTTGAGGGCATTCTCAAAATTCAACCCAGATTTCAGCTCTTCTTTAATCCGCTCATAGATTAAAATCGAAGCATCGATTGCCATACCGGTTGTAAGCACCATCCCGGCAATACCCGGAAGAGTAAGGGTTGCATGGAACCGAGAAAGAATGAATAAAATTAAGAGTAAGTTGAATAGCAATGCAATGAATGCAAACAAGCCGGCAACTTTATAATAGAAGATGCTGAAGACAAAGAGCAACCCAAGCCCAATCAGGCAAGACATTAATCCCTGGCGAATCGATTCTGCCCCAAGAGCTGGCCCAATCCGCCGCTCTTCTTCAAAGGTAACCGGTGCCACAAAAGCACCCGATTTAAGAAGTGCTGCAAGTTCATTAACCTCTTCAGAACTAAATCGCCCGGTAATTTTGCCGCGGCTTCCGATGGCCTCATTGACCACGGGAGCAGAGATCACTTGGTTATCAAGCACGATTGCAATCTGTTTGCCTATGTTTTGGCGTGTGAGCTCATAAAACTTTTCACCACCTTCTGGCATAAATTCAAAAATTACCACCAGCTGGGCAGCCGTTTGCTCGCCAAAGCCGGCCCGTGCATCTTTAAATAATGCACCAGTAATATCAGTAAATTTAGGAAGGAGATAATAGCGCCGATTACCAAATTCATCCCGATCTTTTCCGGGCACAATCATAAGATCATCTGGCAACACACCATCATATTCATCAAGAAGCTCTTCTTCGCTCATGCCTGTTTGCTCTGCAACCTTAAATTCAAGCACAGCTGGTTTGCCAATCATAGATTTTGCCATTTCAGGATCATCCACATCAGGCAATTCGATCACGATATTGCGTTCACCTTGTGCTGCAATAGGAATTTCTGAAACAGACATTTTATCAAGCCGTGAACCAAGTACTTCGATATTACTTTGTACTGCCCATTCAGCGATCTTTTTTTGCTCAGCTCGAGTAAGAGCGAGTGTTAATGTGGTTCCCTGCGATGATTGCTTGAGCTCTGGCTCTTGCTCTTTAAGTAATTTTTCCGCTTCACGCACATCATTAATATTAGAAAACGATAAGATTATCGAATCAGCCGTCACCTTTTGATTAGTGGTAGCTCCAATGCCCGCTTTTTCAAATTTCGATCCGAATGATTTTGCTTTGCGATACAGCGCATCTTCAACCGCTTTTTCGGTTTGAACTTCAAGGGTAATATAGGTGCCACCCACCAGATCAATTCCATACTTAAGATTCTTGCGTAGCGGCAGAAGCATATAGAGCGCTATTGCTGCTACTGCTAACCAAAAGCCAAAACCTGAGAAAAATATTCGACGTACCGAAATGTTCATGTGCTCTCCGTAATAAAATATAAAAAAGGAAAAAAGTCGAAGTGGCCGTGTCATAAGCCCATGCTTCGCTTATCCAGGCCTTCAGTCTTGGCAAGCTACGCAGGGCACGCTTCTTATTTTATGCAAAAAATTAATTTAAATCTAATGCCTTTGAAAAACTGGCTGCGCCACGCGTAGTTCAAAGAACGAAGCGTGGTGCGCAAGAGAGGACTCGAACCTCCACAGGATTTCTCCCACAGCCCCCTCAAGGCTGCGTGTCTACCAATTTCACCACTTGCGCTAAAATAATACTTTCAAATTATACAAATAGCTAAGCTGGGGGCTGCCCCCTCCCTGTCCGTTCGTAGCTTGCCGAGTCTGAAGACCCGGATAAGCGAAGACGGGAAGGCTGCGTGTCTACCAGTTTCACCACTTGCGCAGAAATAATACTTTCAAAATTCAACCGCGCTCATGGTGAGCCTGTCGAATCCATTAAAAATGGTATCAAAAATAGGGAATTTGGCAAATTAAAACCAGCTTGTAACCCAGTTCCAAATACCTGTAAGAAGAGAAGTGACAGTATCCAAAATCCCACCAAAGAACCCTGGATCAGCCTCATCCTCATCTTCAACGTCCTCCTTGTCCGCCATAGCCTCGGTGTCGGCGGAACCTTCTAGGATTCGAAGCTGCTTTTTAAAATCGATCCCTTTAGCCTGGATAGTTGCCACTTCGCTTTTAATTTTGGCAATATGCATAGTGGCACTCGATTGTACGTCTTGGAGATACTGAGCAAGCTGCCCTGATAAGTAGCCCTTTATGGCAAGCATATCCTTATGGAGGGTATCGATCTTATAATAAAGCGCTTTTGCTCGTTGCTCATGCACCTTGGGAATCTCATCAAAATAGGAATGAGCTTCCTTATTGTACATCCCGGCTAAATTAATCTGTTCCATCACCCGTTTAACGGCCGCATCAAGCGAATCATCAAGATTTTTTAGCGATTCAAGATCAAGCTTAAGCTGCTCTAAATCTTTTTGCTGCTTTTCGATATTGAGGCGCAATTTGCGCTCAACAGCAGTTAAATCGCCCCGCTCTTCTTGTTCTTCTTTTAAAGATTCAAGCAGATGATCAAGCATCCCTGTTAATTTACCTTGATCAAAACCGAGCTCAATAAATGCTTCCTCGAGGGTATCATCTAAAGTATCACGTGCAACTAGATACTGTTGCCGGGTTGCCAATATATTGGAAAGCTCATTTGCAATCTCTTGCAACATATCTTGAGATCGCTCATACCAAACTCGCTTGCTCAGCCAATTACCGCCTGATTCAATACCAACCGTATCGATACTCACCTCAAGCTTGTCCGTTACAGCTTCAGGGTCAGCGGGTTTCTCTGGTGCAGTTTTTTCAGTCTCAGGCACTTCAACCTTATCTGGCTCTGCTGGCTTTACTTCCGGCTGTATTGGTTTTGGACCAGCCGACTTGACCGCTGGTTGTTTTTCAGGTTTGGCTTCTTTGCTTGGTGCTGGTTTTTCTGGCGCAGGCGTCTCAATCTTCTTAGAAGGCTCAAGCGGAATCAACTTTTGAACATGATCAGTTGGCTTTGCAGGCGCTGCTGGCACTTTTGGCGCAACTTTAACTATAGGAGTTTTATGAATACCTTTTGCAATCATACCCTTTGATTTGGGCACAGCTGCATTAGTAATAAGCCCTTTGACCCCTGTTGTTGATTGTTCGGCTCTTGCCTGATCAGCCCATAAATGGCCAATAAGTATGCTTAAGATAATTAATGTATTCATTACACCCTTATGCGTGACTACTATAAAGTTTCAGCTAATTGCTTAAGTTCATTATACAAACCATTGGTGAGCTCTTCAGCTTCCCAAGAAGTGTAGCTCCAGCGTACGCCAGAATCAACGCGTGTCAACGGTGAACGGTCACTTTTAATATCAATAATATCAATACGTACCACGTTCATAAGCGGATGGACTTGAGAAGGCGCGCGAACTACTCCTGCTCTTCCAAGCACACTATAGGCAACGTTATCTCCATCAAGAAAGCACATCATCACTTTCTTTTGCCAGACCATATTATGATAACCCTGATGATCCTTATGAATGCTAATCAAAAGACTTTCTTCGCCCTTTGGATAAACACATTGAATCGGCGTAGTATGAGGAACGCCCTTTTCAGAAAATGTAGCCAACACGCCAACCGTGTTAGTCTTTTTTAATACGTTAATTAAATCTTCAGGCAGTTTGACACCAACATGTTTTGCCATAAACCGTTACCTTATATTAGGTTAATAAACTTTTCATCATATCGACAATGCTAAAATTACTTCATTTTCCAGCGCTAATCCTGAAGGAGTAAGGGCAAGCATATCCCCCTTACGTTTCACAAATTTAAGCTGCTCTAATTCTCCGATTTTTTTACGAATTTTTTCTTGCCGTTTTGCTGGTAATACTTTGATTGAGGATTCAATATTAAGCCCTTTTATTTGGCGCAAGCCAAGCATCACCGTCTCGAGCCATTGCTGATCTTCATTTAATGTTTCTTCAAATCCAACGACATCTTCCCCATTATTCAAACCATTGATATACTTCATCAAATTTTTACTGTTTTGGTAGCGGCTTTTACCATCAAAAGAGCAAGCGCCGAGGCCTAAACCGATATAGGGTTTATGGTTCCAATAGGCTGAATTATGGCGAGATTCATATCCCGGTTTTGCAAAATTTGAAATTTCATACTGCTCGAATCCATGGGATTGCAGCTTTTCGCGCGTCCAATGATAAAGATCAACTAGTGATTCATCATGGGGGAGAGCAACCTTTTTGCGTTTAATATTAAAATAAAGTGGCGTGTTTTCATGCACCATTAAAAAATATATTGAAATATGTTTTATCGGCCAGGTGACAGCTTTTGCAATAAGCGATTTCCAATCATCATGGCTCACTCCTGGCAATCCCAAAATCAGATCTACTGAAATGCTCTCAAAATGATTTTGAGCTTTTTCGAGCAACGCATACACATCAGCAGCGGTTTGATGCCTATTTAATTTTTTCAAAACGGTATCTTTTAAACTTTGCACACCAATACTCAACCGATTAATCCCCACTTGTTTCCATAATGGCAACTGTTCATCACGAACCGTTCCTGGATTTACTTCAATGCTCACTTCAGTGTTGTCATCAAAGATGAATACACTTTTTAGTGTATCAGCCATGTCAAGCAGCAAATGATCGGGATAGGTGCTAGGAGTTCCACCACCTAAAAAAATCGTTTTGAGAGGAAGCTTTTTATCATATCGAGCGCCAAACTTTTTTATTTCTATGCACAACGCCTTATGATATTGCTCCATAAATTGCTCATGCGAAGCAAGTGCCACAAAATCACAAAAGTGGCATTTATATGGGCAGAAAGGCCAATGAAGATAAACATATTCCGGTTGAACCGCGTTACTAAATCGCACGTGGTAAGACCCCTAATTATTGTTTTTCAGGAATGGTTTGCTCGATGAGCTTCATAGCTGCTTTAATATCATTATGCATTTGCTCAACGGCTGCTTGCTGGCTGGCAAATTTAATAGTCTGCGAACCGGCAAAGAGCCTATCTATAGTTTCTCGCAAATCAAGGGGAAAATCAACCTCCAGTAAGGCTAAAACCAGTTCCTGATCGGTCTTACTCATGTAGGATTTACCGAATAAACCCTCTAGATACTGCTTAAGGATAGCTGTGAGGGAAAAATAAAATTGTTGATAATTTTCGGGATTAATGGTGCTTTCTAGCCTTTTTAACTGTTTTTCAGCTTTTTGGCTCGGAGTGAGCGCTCTTTTTTTGCTCAGCACCCGATAAAGCCAGAAGATAAAAAAGCCTAAAAAAATCAACGCAATGAATATCATAGGAATATAAAATATCGGTTTACGCCAAAAAGGAACGTAGATTACCGGATAAATATCGATCAGTTGTTGCTCAAGATTAGGGCTCTGCATTAATACATCATCCGACGTCTAAAGAAGTTAATAATATCGATCATAAAGGGATGGCCGCAGGTTAGATCCAGATAATCAATACGGTTTTTCTTAAACAGCTTATTTTGCTCATCAATGCGATGATGTAAAAGTGTATTAACGCTCGAGCGCACATTGGCAATATCAAGCGAAAGTCTCCCTGCCCCTTCTAATCCAACCACAGGAAGCAATCCTACGGCAGGCATGGTAGTTTCCACAGGATCCAAACACCGCAATGCAATGAGTTCATTTTTCCGGGCAGCAATCTTTAATGAACGCTCAAAATCATCATCGATAAAATCTGAAATCATAAAGGCAATCATGTTTTTTGCACGTGCTGCCCAATCGCAAGCGACCGTTAAATTAGTGGTGCGATCATTTGGTTTGACGGTGAGCACCGCCTCCATAATTGCTCGCACATGCTTGCTCCCTTTACGCGGTGGAATCACCTTATTAATTTCATCTGAAAAAAGCACCAGCCCCACATAATCATTACCATAATCAGCGACTAAGGCCAAAATGCAAGCAACTTCGGCCATCAAATCATATTTACGTTGCTCTCCGGAAGAAAAAAAGGTTGAGCCGGAGCAATCAAGCATCAGCATAATTTTTCGATTCCGCTCCTCAAAATATTGGCGCACCAAAAATTTTTGTGCGCGAGCGGTAGCTTTCCAATCAATGAAACGAATATCATCACCTTGGGAATATTCCCGCAGCTGATCAAACTCAAGGCCAAACCCTTTTTGGGCGGTGCGTGAATCGCCGACAAGCGTGCTATTAAGCAGACGCTTTGTCTTGATCTGGATCTCTTTTATTTTCTTCTTTATTTCTGGTGAAATCATAATGTAACCAGTTAATATAACCCATAACCCTTAAGCACATCCGGCAGCTCAATACTACCATCCGCTTGCTGATAGGTTTCCATCAGCGCAACCATTAATCGTGGAAGGGCTAATGAAGATCCATTGAGCGTATAAACCAATTGTGGCTTCTTCACACCTTCTTTACGATAACGTATTTTTCCCCGCCGTGCTTGAAAATCAGTACAATTACTCACTGATGAAACTTCAAAATAGGCATCTTGGCCGGGCATCCAGACTTCAAGATCATAGGTTTTGGCCGATTGGAATGAGGTATCACCCGTTGCCAGTAAGCTCACACGATAATGAAGGCCAAGTTTTTTCAAAATACCTTGAGAGCATTCAAGCATACGCTCCAGCTCTTGCCCCGCTTTTTCTGGTTCCACTAATGAGACAAGCTCAACCTTTTCAAACTGATGCAAACGGATCAATCCTCGCTCATGAGCACCGTAGCCACCCGCTTCTTTTCTAAAACAGCTTGTCCAGGATGTCATTCGCTTTGGAAGATCCTCAGTCGCAAAAATATGATCCCGATAGTAATTCACCAGCCCTACCTCAGATGTTGGAATGAGATAGAGATCTTCATCGCCGGCTTGATACACTTGATCTTTAAATTTTGGGAAGTTTCCAGAAACCTCTAATGATTTCGCATTGGCCATAAAGGGTGGCAAGACATACTCAAAGCCATATTCTTTATTATGTTTGAGCATAAACATGCTCAACGCATAAATAAGTTTCACTGCTGGTTCGTTATAGAGTGCAAAATTAGTACCGGCTATTTTGGCTGCAGTTTCAAAATTAAACCAACTTAACGTATTACCTAATTCCACATGATTTTTCGGTGTAAAACTATAGCTTGGTTTTTCACCCTCTACTAAAACAACCTTATTATTTTCTTTGCTACCAACCGGCACATCATCCTGAGCAATATTTGGTGCACGTAGATAGAGCACCTGAAAATCTTTTTGCACCTCTTGCAAGCGCGCATCAATAGCTTTTAGCTTTTTGCCAACCGTTATTGATTGCTCTCGTATTTCATCAGTGATCCCGCCTTGTGCCGCATCGGCAAGCTCATTTTTTTCATGCTGTAGCTTTTCCACTTGTCCAAGAAGATCCCGTCGCTGTTCATCTAAGGTATACAATTTTGGCGCATCAAACTGCGGATCTTTTGCTTTGATCTTTTCAATAATTTTATTGGGCTCTTGGCGGAGAAGATGCAGATCTATCATAATTATTTCATGTTAAATTAATGGGATTAGTATATCCCCAGTATAAAATAACCCTTAAAAAAAGAAAGACCGCCAAAAAAGGCGGTCTTTGCAGGTAATAGTCTTTTAGAGACTGGTCAGTCTATTACTACTTTTAGAACTTAGACGACCGTACAACTTCGCGTAAGTTTTTACCTGGTTTAAAACGAGGAACATTCATTTCAGGAATATCAATACGCTCTTTAGTCGCTGGGTTGATACCTTTGCGAGCTGGGCGTTTTGAAACTAAGAATGTACCAAAACCAGTTAGAGAAACTTTTTCGCCTTTTTTTAAAGAACGTTCTACGATGCGAGTCCACGCATCTAATACGCGAGCGATATCTTTTTTGCTGAATGATGTCTCTTCGCTCAATGAGTTAATGAGTTCAGTTTTGTTCATGAACAACTCCTGTTAAAAATAGTGGTTAACACTGCTACTTCACTGTACTTTCCTTTACCTCCAGTACTTGTAACCTAGCGTAGAGTCAGCTATGCTTTTGTCAAATAGTTTTTTGGCATTTTGAAGGAAATTGCATAAATTGCAATAAAAATGCATCCCAAATCTATTGAAAGTTTACAAAATGATAATAACAAAGGGTTTTTATGCTTATTGATACTCATTGTCATATGAACATGATGGTTAAAAAACCATTCGATATTTTGATCTCAGAGGCTGAAAAAAAAGCAGCCGATGCAATCGTGCAACAAGCAGCTGATGCAGGGGTCACACGCATTATAAATGTGGGTACCAGCCTGCCCGAAAGTCTTAACTGCGTTGAGCTTGCGCGCCATTATCCTGGGGTTTATGCAGCCGTTGGCCTCCATCCTAATGATTGTACAGAGCAATGGATGGAAGATCTGAAAGAAATTAAAGCGCTCATTAAAGAAGAAAATAAGGTTGTGGCAATCGGAGAATGCGGTGTGGATAAGCATTATCCTGGATACAATATACAGCGGCAAAAAGATGCTTTTAAGGCACAAATAGAACTTGCGCTAGAAAATGATCTAGCCCTTATAGTCCATTCGCGAGATGCCTATGATGAAACGCTGTATGTGCTTGATGAATTTGCAGGCCAAATCAAGCGGGGCGTGATTCATTGCTTTTCTGAGGATAAAGCATTTGCAGATCATGCCATAGCCCAAAATTTTCTGATTGGCATTGGTGGCCCGCTCACCTATCCAAAAAATAATGAACTAAGAAAGATATTCACGGAGCTTCCGCTTGAAAAAATTCTGCTTGAAACAGATGCACCCTTTTTGGCACCTCAATCAATTCGGGGTAAACAAAATTCACCTGCTCAAATAAAAACAATCGCTGAATTTTTAGCTGATCTGCGGGGCGTTGACTTGGAAACAATTGCAAAGCAAACAACTGAGAATGCCGTGAAGCTATTTCAGTTGCCGCCTGTTGACTAAGACGTCGAATAGTCGACATGTTCAGAAATAGGGAGATTGAGTTTGGTTCTGGTTTGACCAATATTCAGACAGTATGTAATCTGATTTCAAATTCAGGCCTATGTAGTGCTCTGAACACCAATAAGATTTCTTTATGAACCTTTCAGCGTAAATCAAAATAGTCCAAGAAGAGTTAATTCTTCTTGGACTATTAATAATTCAGAATATTTGAACTCACTCGAGATTAAGCATCTAACTCGTCAATGTTCATCTGTTTTAATAAGCAGCTTACCATCAGTATTAAAACCTGAAATTCATCATCATCCAAATCAAGGCCTATCGCTTGCATCATAGCTGGTAGCTCTGCTAGCCCTTGCTCAAACTGATCATCAAACTCCGCAACAGTAGGGATCTCAATATCTTCTTCACCCTCGACGGCGGCAGCTGCAACATCAAGCTCTTCATCAAGAAGAGGAACGATCCACTGCAAACCACCTGGTTGCCCAAAAGTCTGTGCCAATTCCGGATTATCATTGAGATAATTTAAAAGGTCTGGGAGCTCCATAGCATCAATTTCTTCTTGATTAAGATTCAGATTCATACCTAATTTGGCAATTAATCCCTTCATAGCATGTACAGACTTGCCCATTGCTTCCTGAACGGCCTGTGCGGCAAGCTCTTCAGCATCCATTGCAATTAAAGGTAAAGCCAAAGATATTGAAACAACAAATCCAACAAATATCTTCTTCATAGTAACATCCTCCATTTAGCTAATAATTTTGCTATTAGTAATAAATGTACCATAGTTTGAGTTATTGTCAAACGCCCTTTCTAGAGCTGCATCACAGTACTATCATAAACAATTTTGGCCTCGTTCGCACACTCAATGAACTATTCAAATTAGTTCCCATATGGGGGCAAAATCGATGTCGATATCGCCAACATCTCATATAATTACAGCCGCCATCAATTTGGCTATTCTTCCATAATCTAAGCTATATCATCATAAATTTTTGCAAGCTTTTGAGCACTCTCATTCAACAGTTTTTGCTCTTGATCATTAAGCGGGATATCCACAATCTGCTCAATACCTTTTTGCCCAATAACGCATGGCATACTCAGTGTGACCCCGAGGGATTCCACGTAGCAGGAAACTGGCATAATGCGGCGCTGATTGAAAAGAATGTTTTCACAATAAGCCGAAACGCAAGTAGCCACACCGTAATAGGTAGAACCCTTACACTTGATAATCTCGTATGCTTTATCACGTGTTTTTCGAGCGAGGGAATCAAGCTCTGATTGCGTGAGGCCTGGAAATTTTTCAATCGGCACACCTCCAATATCTGCATCTGACCAAGCAACAAATTGCGAATCGCCATGCTCACCAAGGATATAAACATGCACTGATTGCTCAGCCACATTCACTTTTTTTGCAATGAATCCGCGTAAGCGCTGTGTATCCAGCATGGTACCTGAACCAAAAATTTGATTCTTAGGCAAGATGCCACTTTCTTGAATAATACGGGTCATAATATCCACTGGATTAGTTACCACAATAATACATGCATTCGGATTAATCGGTTTCAGTTCTTGCACAATTGAGGAGACTATTTTTGCATTTGCTTGAAGAAGCTCTAATCGATCTTGATCTGGTTCTTGTGCTTTTCCTGCAGTGACCACAATAATATCTGCTTGTGCTGCTTGCTCAGGCGTGGCCGCATAAACTGCGGATGTGCTTGAAAATGAAAGTGCATCAGAAAGATCATCCACCTCGCCTGTGCATAAAATCTTATTAATATCGACCAGCATAATTTCTGCGGCAATATTACGCAGCATCAATGCATAGGCAGTAGTTGATCCCACTCTTCCGGCACCAATGATAGCAATTTTTGACTGTTTCATATTTACCCTTGCAACTTTTTCTTTTATTATTTAAAAATTATACAGGTAAGCGCAAGAAAATAACTAGTATCAAGGGGAATTTGAATGAGCAAGCTTATTCAGTCATTCTTATTGATCAGTTCAATTGCTATTCATGCTGAGCCAAGTGGAACCACTGCTTTACGTCAGTTTTCATAAATACATAAACTGCTTTGGTCC
>SDBT01005101.1_pt1 | contig 22143 bp, 1 predicted proteins | sample 2277101 | NCBI WGS metagenome assembly SDBT01 (sample SAMN10404973, study PRJNA504765) | marine sediment metagenome | isolation source: marine sediment core GS10_PC15, 103 cmbsf | place: Arctic Ocean: Southern Knipovich Ridge | collected 2010 | reverse complement strand
GCCAGTGGTACAGAAGATGATAATGGCTCAAACTATGGAAGATCGTAAAGACGCGTTAGCTAAAATTTTACCTATGCAGAAAGGAGATTTCTTAGAAATCTTTAAAATTATGGAAGGTAAACCCGTGACGATTAGGTTACTTGATCCTCCTTTGCACGAGTTCTTACCCGAATTGTCTACAGTTTTATTAGAGTATCAAGAATTGAAAATGACAAATTCTCTATCTAAATCTCTGCTAGATATAAGCCCTCTCGACGAAGAAATTAAAAAGAAGAAGAAAGTTATTCGCCTGATCAGGTCTCTCTCTGAAGAAAATCCCATGTTAGGTCTACGTGGAGTGAGATTAGGCGTTGTCTGGCCAGAAATCAACGAAATGCAGGTACGAGCTATTTTTCAAGCAGCTTGCGAGCTCAAACTGCTAGGCGTTGATGTAATTCCAGAAGTGATGATTCCGCTAGTTGGCATGATATCAGAACTTCAGTACGTAAAAAATCAATTGTTTGAAATAGCCGAGGAAACTATAAAAGACTACGGCGTAGAGTTACACTATAAATTCGGAACGATGATCGAAGTACCGAGAGCCGCCCTCACTGCCGACGAGATTGCGATGGAAGCCGAGTTTTTCTCGTTTGGAACGAACGATTTAACCCAGATGACGTACGGATTCAGTCGAGACGACGCTGAAGGTAAGTTCATTCCGGTTTATCTAAGTAAAGAAATTTTAGAGCGAAATCCTTTTGAAATTTTAGATCAAGATGGTGTTGGAAAGTTGATGAAAATGGCGATAGAGCTTGGTAAAAAAACGAGACCAGACCTTAAAACGGGAATTTGTGGAGAACATGGAGGAGAGCCGAGTAGCATCAAATTCGCACACTCAATTGGTTTAGATTACGTGTCATGTTCGCCGTTTAGAATACCTGTTGCGAGGATTGCAGCAGCACAAGCGGTAATTGAAGAAAATAGAAAAAAGTAGTTAAAATCTTTTTTCAACAAAGTATTTTTTTTTTTGCTTATCTCTTTTTGATTAAGAAGAAGACAAAAATTCAAAAGAGAGCTAAGATTTAAATTTTCGATTGTTCGTTAATACAATAAGCCAAAAATGTTAAGTAGGTTTAACTAAGAAAAGATGCAAGAATTTAAGGTCAACGAGCACATTACGTTAAAATTAGAAAACGGAAAAACAATTATTTATGTTGCGGGTAAGCTATTTCGGCAGTGTAAATATTTGTTATTAGAAATTCCTGTAGATGAAGTGGGTTCTTTTGACGAAATCCAATCAATCGACGAGGCAGCAGAGATGTTAGACCATACAATGGAGAATGAACTAACTCCTGAGTTACTAATCCCCCCAGAAGTGGAATTTTGGGGTCATTGCAGCAATTTACAAGCGTGGTATGAACAAAAATACGACCCTCGCCTTCTCCATTCGAATTTGGCGTTCCCATTGCTAAGAAAGCTTACAGATGTAGGGGATCCACTTGCTAGGCAAATATTTAAGGAAGTGCTTACCAAACGCCTTATAGGTGGAGCGTATGCGGTAATGGAATTGCTGATTAACGGGAATTATATCGAATTATTCAATAGGGATGAACTGTGGTATGCATTAGAGGATTTGCACAACAACGCTTTTAAATCTTCTGAAAGTTATATTAGCGTCAAATTTTATCTGTTAGAAAAACTTTTAGAAATGGGGGATAAGACAGCGGAAAAGATTTTTAAAGATGGGATTTTAAAAAGTCTTTCTGAAGGATTTACTTCAATCACATACTATTTTTATCAGAATAGATACATAGATTATTTATCGAGGGACGAATTCTGGAGCGTATTTGGAAACGACGGGATAGTTCTCCACGAAATAGAAAAGAAAGTTAAAAAATACAACCTAATTAATGGTGTCAAGATATATCAAGAACATTTCGACGGTTTTGATTATTTTAAGTTACGAGATGGTATTTATATGGAATCTGGACCAATGGTCTTTACATTTGAAGATGGAAGGATTACCAGAATTGGAATCTTTGGCGATGAAAAAGAAGTTTCCGAAGAAAACCTTGATTTATGCGGAGAAAGATTAGGATGTTTAGAATTAAAAAGACCACCAGATTTGATTGGGGAATTAGAATCCCTTAAAGAACTTACTTTACGGAATCTAGGATTAAAAATCCTTCCAAAATCTATTGAAAATCTAAAAAAATTGCAGGAGTTATCAGTAAGCAATAACCCTCAATTCAAAATCCCAAATTTTATATGGAACATCAAAACTCTCGAAATTTTGGATATAAGCTACCTTAATTTAACAACTCTTCCGAAATCAATCGAAGGGCTTGAGAACTTGCGAGAATTATACTTGTATGGAAATTACATGGAATCGTTCCCAAAAAATTCTATAGAAAAATTAAAATGCCTAAAACGTATTGCTTTAGATGGAGAAGAATATTTTAGCCGTCTAGATGATAAAACATATGAATGGTTAAGAAAAAAAAATTTAAGACCTTTTTGAGATTAAAATCCTAGATCAAATAGAGCTGAAATATCTGAATCTGATCTTGGGACAAATGCCAAAGGATATCGTTTAAATAACTTCATAATGGCATCAAATTCAGTAAAGAACTCTGAATCAAACCCTTCAAGTGTCTTAAATGCAGAATATCCTGATTTGCTTGATAGAAGGATTTCATTAAATTCCAAAGCCCCTTGTAGTATATTTAGAGCGCCGAGATATTCAAATTCTCTTGTCACTCTATCAACAGTCGCAAAGAAAAGTGTTTGCCGACCTTCAATCATAGCCCGTAATACGTGTTTATACTTAGGAAGAAATTCACCCATACTTGCGCCATCAAGTATCCAGCACCTCCAATTGCGTGTATACCAACGGTTTACTGAAAAATATTTTTCAATAAAAATATCCGAAGCTATAGTATCCATATCGTATTTATTTTTTGACTGCGAAATTTGAGCCATACCATGAGTAAATGTTTGCAATGGTATAATAACAACATCTTTATTCTCACCATTGTATTTGAGAGCAAGATTTTTCAAAGATATGCCAAATTGAGAGATTGGTTCTCTTAAATTATTCAATAAAGGTAAGGGCTCTAGATCTGATGACTTAGTTAATTCAGCTCTTAGATGTTTAAGATATGTTTCATAAACTTCGTTGTCTTTCCAATGTTCGATATCTCTTTGATCTAATACAACAGATTTAAAGATCTCTGGTACATTTCCGTCTAAATCTTTTAAAACAATGGAATGTCTTTTAATAGTTATGGGGTCTAGCATAAAATTTCTTAAATTCCTTCTATCCTGCTCTATTGGACCGCTCATACCCAATAAAAGTAAATGGTATAGATTATCTTCTACAAGATTCAAATAATATTTCTTATTTTCACCTATGTAATTTTTAATTTCTCTCTTTTCTTTAAACTTAAGTAGAATAACCTCTAATAACATCCGAGTTCCTTCAATATTGTTAATCTTGTCGGTAACTGTTTTTTTAAATACAATAGGATTGTAAGCAAAGACTTCTGATAACCAATAGGACAGCATACTAGTATAAATCAGCAGTTCATCTTTCCCTAATTGAATTGCATCCTCATATCTTATATAAGAAGGATTCCAATTGTCTGTAGGGATATGAGGAGTGTTAACAACAACTTCAACAGGGTTATCTCCAAGTTCTTTCACTACCATTAATCTTTTATTAGGACCAAAAATTATGGTATCCATAGAGTAACCTATCATTGACGAACTTACCGCCCCGCTCTCGGGAGGTAGCCCTAGTTTTTGATAAGCGTAATGCTTCAAAAATAAATTATTATGCCTAAAAGCATTACTAAAGCTATTCCATGTTGTTGTAATAAAGTGAAGATTTTCAAAATTTCTATAATCTACATAGAGTGAACCGGTGATGATTTTACTGTATGTATATCTTCCAAATATATCAATTACAGCACTGGTTAACAATTTAGCTAAAGTTTCATCTTCAAATTTATCGCTACCTTGTTGATATTCCTTCAAATCTGATCCAGGTGAGAAAATTCTTTTGCTTCCGTCTCTGAAGAACTTTAGTTTCCAATTTAAAATCTTCTCGTCCATCTTTAATAAATTAGGTTTTGCAATGCCATCTGGCGATTCATACGATTGAATTGCATCAAGAATTGTTACAAACCATTCCTTATCAGATATTTTAGGATTGTAAGTGGTGTGCTCAACATCTTTCATTTTATTGAAAAGAAAAGTTCCCAACCTACTAATACCTATAAGCTCTTTAAATATATATCTAAGTTCATTAAAACTTTGACCTTCTTTCAATACTCCATTTTCATCTACAAATGAATTTAAAACTTTTAATAAATTATTATTGATAGCCAATATTTTTGAAGTCTTGCCATCTACTCTAACAAAATCAACTTGGGCTTTTGCTAATTCAAAAATGGGATACAAATTCAAATTGACTAGTTCTGAACTTCTTTTCTTTATTTCATTAGTAATTGGATATTCTCTAAGAAATTTAAACATAGACAAAGATTTTGCTTTTGGTCGCTGCCTTATTTCATAGCTGTCGTCTTTAAACCGGTCATTATTGTAACTCCTATCCATGTCAAACTTTAACTTCATTGAAGTCAAATCAAGTTCATGACCCCAAATGTTGTAGTAATTACCATGTCGATTCACTTCGTAGAAAATCGTCTTATATCCGTACTTCACCCCCCTGTAATCTTCTAATACGTTGTTTTCATACCAATCGTTTCCGGTATTTTCCTTAGGAGTACACCAATTTTCCCCGTAATTTTGTAATTGATAAATGCCTTTCTTAGACACGAAATAACTAGTCTCGTCTAATCCGTGTTCTCCGCGTAAGATGTAGCCATTATCGTGAGTTATTACGACTTGAGGTATAATTTTATATGTATTTTCTCCTGTATCTTCGTTATGATGAATTAATTGAGGGTATCCAAGTTGCCACTCTGAGTCTCTTGGAAGTCCCTTTTTTATTTTTTCAACACTAAAAAGGCGATAAATTGGATTGTTATTTTCGTCCATTTTGAAACCGAGAATACAAGCTTCGTCTATATACATTTTATCATTACTCAATGTAATATCTTTTAAGCCTTCTATGGAATCTAAGAACGGAGTAATCTTTTCTACTGATAATTTCTGCCCGGTATCCATATACATTCTAATGGATCCTTGAAGGGTAAGACCGTATTGTTTTTTGCCCTTGGAATCGTGTTGAATTCCCCAATATTGTTCTAATTTACCATCTAGATTCTTAACGAAACTATCGCTAGATTTCGAATATGCTTGAGAAAAATCAGTTTTGTATTGATTGAAGATGTTTCGATCTGATCTTTCATTATATCCTAATCTTTCGTTAATCTGTGTAATAGCTGAAAATTTATGACCGTCAGAAATGGACAATTTGTCACTTTGGTGCGTCCTAAACTCCTGCCACACACCTGAACCTAAATCAGCACCTTTAGCCACTTTTGGAAGATAATTATCTCCAAAAGATGTTAATGTGTTATAGATAACTTCTTGGCTTAAGAAGGGGGCAACCACTAAAACTTCGGTTACCGCTGACTTGGGAATTTTACCTTCTATCATGTCAATATGGGTTTCGTAAGCGGCTCTTAAGGTATTCTCAATACTTCCACTTAAAGCTTTCATCTCTAGATTTATGGAGTTTTTGTTTGGCATGTAAACTACATAAAAGTTGTTTTCTGCGTCTTTGTAATAATATTTGCCAATGTCGAAATAATTTGCATCCCCACTAAGAATTCTTGCGTCTAATAAAGTGGCTGAACCAAATTTACGAGGTTTAATATTAGTCTCAACCGAGAGGTCGTGAAGTCTGAATTCTTCAAACCCTACAAGTTCAAACTCGTTTTTAAGCATCCAGTAATGCTCTCTCGGTAATACTTCAGACATGGAAAATAATTCTAATTCGCTACCAGGATCAAACCCATCTGGAACATAAAACCTGCGTGGTTTAAAAGAAAAAGTATGTGTGAGAGACGAAGCTAAGGACAATATCACAAATATTTTTGTATTAAAAGTATCACTAGCTTTGAAAACTTGTAGGTTTTCTGTTAATCGACTAAATAACTCACTTCTTTTCGTTCCTTTTGCGGAGGGTATTTTTCCGTCATTATTTGGGGTATCACAGAGTTGTAGGAAAATTCCAGTCAGCATTGCTTGTTTTATGACTTCGTCGGGATGCGGAAATTTCGCTGTCGAATCTTGAGAAAGAGCAATTGAATCTAAATAAATCTCTTCTATTCTTTTTACTTCTTCGTGGGCTTCCTGAACTATGATATTGTATTTTTCACTGCCCTTTGATAGACTAGGATCAAGTTCTTGTGCAGATGATACCCACATGAGTTCAAGAGGTTTTTTCAATCCATTAAAACCCGCTTTTTTGAATAGTTCAAACGATTCATCAACGATTAATTTCAGATCGGGTAGAAATTTACTGAAAAATTCTTTATTATCAAATACTGCAAAGAAATTCTTTTCGTTTTGCCTTAAAGCATTTTTAAAATAGTCTGTGAAACTATTTGCAATTTCAATGATAGATGAGTCTGTTACGCTATATTTTGTTAACAAGCTCTGCAAATTAACTTCGTTTGCGATAGGTTGACCGTGATGCATCGCTATCTCAGCTACGACCCCCAACCTAGAAGTTGTCTCCAGAATGCCGTTAATAGTTATATCAGGTTCGCTGATTAGACTTGTAACTTTTCCATCTTTTTTGTAGAAAATTCGAAGCTCAGGATAGTTTCTTGAAACTTTTAATTGTCTTCGAATTTCGGATTTGATTTGTTCTTTGTTTGCTCCACTTGGGATGTAGACCACTTTTTGATCTGGAGAGCCTACGACACGGAGCCATACTTTAAGCTCGTCTCCTGTATTTGGTTGAGGTATAAGTGAGTCAGATTCTATAACAATTGAAACTTTTTCGGGGTTTGTACTCATCTTCTGTTCGAGATCTAAACTAATTTCTTTTGTTTTACTTAAAGTTTCGATAGCTTGCATCTTATATCTTATTTGTTCGAGTTGAGTTTCAAGGTTTATAAAACTCTGAGTAGGAGTGAAAGTAACCGTCGAAGTAATAGGAGCGTACGCCATCGATGGAGAAATCGTCTCTAACTTAGAGTTCACGTAATCGTCGACCGATATGTCTATTCCGATTCTTGGGTTAGGGTTCGAACGAGCGATAGTACGAGTGGTAGGTATGCCGTATTTGGTCAATTTTCTCATCGATTCTTGAATGTCTTGAGGGTTCACATTTGCGGATTTAGCCATCTGCTTAATGGGGGCTGCTTCTTTTAATGCTTGACCTATCGCGCTAATTGCCGTTCTGTATTGGGAAATAGTTCTGGGTGCGCTAATAATCTTGGATCCAAAAGCAACGGCAGTCTTTACGGCACCAATCAAGGCAAAACCGCCGAAAAACATAGCGGGAGTGGCAAGACTTAAAATCTTAAAGGCCTTAGAGTTAGTAAGCTTCTTAAAGTCGCTTAATTGTGCCTCTTGTTGCCATTTCATTTGTTGTTGCTCTGCTTTGTATTGAGATAACAATTCGGTTTTGGATAGTTCGCGACCCATTTCTTGCTGAGAGAGGGCTTGAGCTTGCGCGACCCACGTTTTTAGATTAGTAGAAGTACTACTACCCGTGGATCTAATGCTACCAGCTGACTCTCGAAGGGAAGTTAACGCGCTAGAAAGCCAAAATCCTGCATCAGCCGACCAACCTTGCGACATGGCGAAGTTCTCGGCAAATTGTTCAACTAAGCTATCTATTGCTATTTCTTCGATAACTTCTGACACCACGCCTTTTACGAGCTTTTGTCCCAAGTCAGTTGCCATCTTTGAGATAATTTGAGCTTTACTAAAGATTGCACCGGCTTGTTGGAAGTATCCTTTGACCCCTTGAATAACCCATCCGCCTACAGCCATGAGAGCAACGCTTGTTGCCGTCGAAATTGCCGTCATTTCTGCCGTATATCCAATCTCAGCCGTCATTGAGGCTGCTACTTGGGCGTGAGTGTGAATGTTCACGAAATCTTGTAAAGCGTGAGTGGTCGCTTGTTGTAATGCTACTTTCATGTTCTGAGCGTAATCTACGCCGTTAGGATCGGCAGCAACTACTCTTTCAAAATTAATCTGTACTCGATAGAAAACCTCGTTTTTAGCACCGATAGCGTCAAACGATTCGGCGTTCGTATATAAGAAGTTATCGATTGGTTTTTTAAAGTAAAGGTTACCTCCTTTTAACTCGTAATCTGTTCCTTCGACTAAGTCTGTCGAGAATGGATCGAGCAAGGTCTCTTTAATGTCTTGGAATTCTACGATGTTAGGATATTGTCCTATAAATGTTATTGTAACTTCCCTATTAATAGGTGTAATTGAAACCGAAGTAATAGGATACATAAATCGACCGTCAGAAAGGGGTATCTTTGCGTAATAATCTTGTTGTTGTTCAAATATCGACATTTCGTAAGGATCGATTCCACCTGTCTCTTGTGCGTATTGTGATTGTAATTCAACAATTATTTGTCCTTCTGCGGGTTTTGATGGTAGGGCGTCGTATCGTTCTTTACTTAATACAAGCGGTTGGTATAGGGTAGATTGTGGTAAAACTAGAGCGTTAAACTCGTTGTCTTTGTCTACAAATGAATATTGAGGCATACAATAGCCGTATTCTTCGTTATAAACGGATTCTAGCTTAATTGTATCCAGATTTCCATTAGTGGCTCGGTCGATTTCCATCTGTAAGTATCCGAGGGTGTTTAATCGATACTCGTTGTAAAGTTTGTTGTGAATCGGACTTACGTATCCGTTGCCAAGCGCGTAGGAATAAAATTCTCGATCGTTGTACGAATCTAATTCGCTGTTTAATAGTAGGTAATCTAAATTAAGACCGTCAAAATCTAATTGTTGCATTGAATTGGAACTTCCTAAGACGGCACTAAGAGTACCTCCTAAGCTTTGTCCAAACCCTAGAGTGCGTAAAGTATTTGGAGGCGATGCTACGGCTTCTGCTGTGTATTGGTTTCCAATTGTTCCTCCTCTAACGGTTGTGTAATACGCTCCGGTATGACCTCCTAAAGCGGCAAACATACTATCTCCAAGCGCTCGATCTGCTACCGTGCGTTGATTTAACGAGGTAGGTTCTCGTCGATCTGCGTTTTCGGAGTAAAAACTTTCGGCGCTCGCTTGTGATTCGGCTTGATGCATCTTCACGTCCATGTTAATCTTTGTTAAAAGGGTATATACTCCAAAGAACGCGGCAGCACCGGCAGCTCTTCCAATAATTTCAGCGGCAGGAGCCCCCCATCCTAAAGTAGAGGCGGTTATCGCAGCAGTTGTGGCCCAATGAACGATTTCGCTAACAATTGAGCCGGTTATCATCATAGCAACTTGCGTTACTGCGTCTTGGATGAGATTCTCGTTGTGAATTGCCCAAGCTGTGTTATATGCTTTTTCTCTAATTTCTGTAAACAAGTTAGGCAACGCGTTGTAATTGGTAGTAATTTTATAAATTTCGAATAAACTGTCTTTTTGATCGTATCCGTCGAAATTATCTTCAGGGAATAATAATTTGTTGGTCTTAAGTTCTTTAAAGTGATACATGAATTTCGCACCAAAAATCTTGTTCGTCGTGTAAAATTGCTCTAAATCGGTCTCGGGTTCGTTATCCGTAAATTGTGTCTTGGTGTATGGAGCGAAAGTGTGATCGCCGTCGTAATTGTAACCAATAGACATAACGCGATAAGCTTCGTCTTCGTTTTTGTAAGGACTTAGAATGTACACCGTCTCGTAAAATCCGTTTTCGTCGCTATCGTAATATAGATAGTGTCCGTCTACTTTTGCTTTATTTTTAATGAACGCGTTTTTGTCCGAAGTATAATATACGCCGTCTTCAGGAGTAATAAACACGCCTTTAACATCAAAATTAACGTCTCCTTCGGCGTCGTTTATATCCCCTTTAAACGAGTCTTCAAAAGCGCTGAAGCGGTTTGGGATCGTAATTTTAACTAATTGTTCGTAGCGATTGGTTGAATCTATAATTTCTCCTTCGCTAATTACCGTTAAAGAGTCGTATTTAACTGAGACGTCGTCGTCGCCCCATACTTCTATTTCGGAATAGAGGGAGGGACGAAGTTCGGTTGGAACGTCGATTTTTTGTCCGGTATCGAGATTTGATATTCTTATAACTTGATCGTTAGCGCTACCATCTGTGATAAAATCGTCAGAATATATTCGCGTTTCCACGACTTCGTTTTCTTCCAAGTCAGAAATTGTTATAAATTCGTTCATTTCTCTAATCTGATAACTGCTAGTAGTGTTCTTTGTATATTTGTTATAGGTAGAAGACAAGGAGAAAGCTGTTAAATCGTCAAATCTGGAGTAAAGAAGAGAAGAATTCTCCAAAACATCTGGGGTTAAACTGTCTTTGAAGATTGGATCTTCGTTATTTCCACCGAAAAAGGCATCCCAGCTTTTAGTCGCGTAATTACCTATAGCAATAAAAACATTCATTGGTCTAGCAGCAATAATTGCAGATTCGCAATTAGTAATTTCGTAATCGGTAATTATCTCGTTGCTTTCGTAAGATATTTCTTGGTTTGCGTAGCCGTCTCTATCGGTATCTATCCTAACGCTATAAAATTTGGAAATAACTTCTTTAGTTTCGTAATGTTGTTGTTGGACATATTTACGGGCCCAAAAGTCCATGTCAGGTATAAATTGTTCTGCAATCGACACCAACCAATCTAAAGGATTAATTGAGAAAGTTGATTGATAAGTAGAAAAGTCTCTATCGTCTAAATCGAACCATTTAGTATTTCTTACCTCGCCTAAGCTCATGTTAACGAAAGTTTGAGTGGACTCGTAATCTTGAACGACCGTATACCAAATAATTTCATCGGAATTTTCTGCGTCGTCGATACCAAATTTTACTATATCGACAATACCGTCTTTGTCTACGTCAATCTCGTGTTTGTAATCGATGTTGTTATCCATGTCAATATCTGCTACGTAAATGACGCTAAATGGATCTTCGAACACTTCAAAGTTAGTAAAAATTGAAGATTCTTCGAACCCGTTCAAGCCGTTATTTTCGCTTATGTCGGAATTTCGGGTGAAATTGATCGATTCAAAAGAGCTATAACTAGAAATAATAGTCTGAGAATCTTCTGCAAATAAATATTCTCCTGACACGACGGAATAACCGAAAGAAATCGACAAGAAATCGTAGAAGGTGTCTTCTTTGTCGGCTAAATAAGTCTGGTTAAAGTCCTGAGACAAGAAAATCTGAGAGGTGGTGGAGATCGGACCGAAAGTAAAGTTTAATATTACGGTTATTGAATCAAATTCGTTTAACGAAACATCTTCGAGATTTTTGTCTTTAATAGTAACGTTTATATTAGAAGGATCGAAAGAAATTTCGTAATTAGTGCCATCGTCTTCGATTTCTACATCGGTGAAATTCGCGTATAATCCAATTACCTTAAACAAAGATAAATTAACAAAATCTAGGTTAAAATCGTAATCAGCGTCAAAAATGTGCGAATATTCGTCTGTATCGGCGTAAACCGTGAAAGTTTCGGAGTAATAATGAATAAACTCGTAATCAAAATCGCTATTTTCTATAATTTCTCCGTACCAATCTTCGTATCTTGGGGTTAACCAATAGTCGTAATTGTAAGTGATGTCGAGTGTGTCAAAATCGACGTTTTCGAAATTCAGATCGATTGACTTGTTCCACGATTCTTCCGTAGAATATTCGAAATACAACGAGGTGTTTGCGTCGACCATAAGAGGGAGTTCAATCTCCATACCCCAGTATTCTTGGAATCTATTGAAGCCTTCGTTCCAAGTGAAATTAAGAGTTATAGGGGACCAATGAAGTTGGTATTCGTCTCCTGTCAAACTGGCTGAATAATAGTTGTAATTCTCGTCGTATATCTTAACGTATTCTAGCCATTTACCTTGATCTGGATCGTTATAGAAAATCGGTTCTTCTTCTAAAATTAACGAGTAGTTATCTTTTGAAGGATCGGATCCCGACGTAAACTCTTCGAATTGAGAATATTGCCACACGCGTTCGTTCGTGAATTCATACATGTCAACTGGCTCGTTTGATACTTTCTGAACGATTATTTGGTCTATGGTAAGCTCGTAAGATGGGTCGTAAGAACCAATTATTAGGTTGGAAAAGTCTATGTAGCCATCGTTTGCGTAAGATTCCAAAACCGATAGATTTAAGTCAAATCTGACCGATCTATAACTTCCCATAAATTCTGTATCGAACGGAGTTAGATCAAGCGTTACGTTATAACTGTAAGGAGTCATAAATTCATCGTAATTGGTGGCACTGGAGGCGTTCAGTAAAACGATCTCCGCTTTAGGAATGATGGGGTTAATCGGTTTTTCTTCTAAATACATTTTACCAACTCCGATAGACACGCCTTTCTCAACGGGCGAATTGTATCTTACGAGGAACGAGTCTCCTTCGCTAAAAGTACGATTTTCTTCTGGATTGTCGGGGTTAATGTAAATACTCGGAATTTTTAACGAATAACCTAACACGTTACCAAACAAATCTTCAACTGTTGTCCAATTAATCGAAAGGTCTTGAGGTTGTTCGAGATATTGAAGTTTCTCGTTGAATAGATAAGCAATATCTAATTTGGTCGGATCGGTTAAAAGCACGTCTTCTATTTGGAATTCCAGATATTTAATACCATCATCGTAGGAGGTTAAGGCTTCTTGCCATTCGCCGAATTCGTATTGTGGAACTCCGATATCGTTGTCTTCGAAATACACATCGTCGCTTCTGAAAATTGGAACGATGGTAATATTTAGTAAAGTGTTCGAGCTTGTAGGTAAGTCTATTTTAATGGTGAAATCGTGCATTACCAAAGTTTCTAGCGAAATTTCTTTAGATAATCCTGACATTATTCCTTGAGAATCGATTAGTTCGACTCGAATTCCTTCGAGACTTTTGTAGTTTTGCATGTTAGTGTCAATGTGAAGTGAACTATACTTGCCAGCCCAAATGTTTGGTAGGAGCGAATCGAAAGTTTTAAATTGTTCGATATTAAAAGTTAAAGCGTTGTTGTTCTCTGTTGAATTTACGTAAGCAAATATTTGAGAAGCGTAGCAGAACATCTGCGCGTAAGTGCTTCTTTCTTCGTCGACGAAGTAATACGCGTTAAGGTTTGGAAACACGCTAGGAATAGCGGTATCGTTAACGCTCCAATAGTCGACGGTTAAAGAGTTCTGAATACCAGAGTTTGGATCGTAAGAAAAGTTGTAAGCGTCAAATTCTCGATCTTTTAGAGCAGGAACAAACGAAACCCAAAATGTCTCAATCGAATTTGGGTAAGTTATTGCGTTTCCGTCGTTCTTAAGAGTGACTTTGTGTGCGTTGGTATCAACTGTGTAATGCGACTGGTCTAAAAATTGGAATACTCCGTGAATATCGTAATAGTAAACGCTTACAGCAACTTCTCCATCCTCTTCGTACTCAGAAACGTAATCGTCTACTCCGTTTTGCATGTAATAAAAGTCTAACTCGCCAGAAGCGTAATCTATGGTAAATTCTTCTTCGAAATAATCTCTTTGGTTTAATCGATAGCTTAAGTAGAGGCTATACGTGTCGTCTATTGAAAGACTGTATTCAAATGGCGTAATTATTGAGCTTCCCGAAAGTTTTCTCCACCTTTCTCTGTAGGAGGAATCGTCTGAAGTGCCGCCTAATACATTATCTAAAGTAGTATCCCAAACGTTTGTCCATGGGTAGATTGCAGCAAGGAAGTGTTTTCTTTCTAATAAACCAGGTTGTAATTTAAATTTGTATTCGAGTTTTATTTGGGTATTGTTGCTGATATATCCGTTCTCACCGTACGCAGATTCATTAAAGTAAATGTAGTTGTTCTCGATCTTCAACACGTAGTCTTTAAATTCTGGTTGATAACTAAAAATCGGAGAACCTTGCCCAATCGTTAAAGATACATTGTACGCCGGATAGGAATCGCCTATATAGTCGTAATTAAACGGAGTATGGTTAATATCGTACCTAAGTTGGGTGGATTCGAAAGAAATTTCGACAATGGAGTAAGAATCGATTAGAATTTCGTAGTCTGGATAATATTGTTGAAAACTTTCCTTGATTGTGGTGAAATTAAGAGCGAAATAGAAACTGGCGTTAACGTCTTGAACGATAAATTCACGTAGTAAAGGTTGAGCTAAATACTCATATATAAAAGCGGTCGATTCGTCGACGGCATCCCAAATGGTTATGTAAATATTCGTGAACAGATCGGATTTATTGAATTGGTTATCAGGGACTACGTTTAATACGGAAAATTCTTCGGTCTCATCTCCGGTAAACAAGATCGTTAGGTTAGTTTTGACGTTTGGTTGGAATACAAATTGATCCACGCCATCGAATATGTAATTATCGTCAATGTAGTTCCATTCTAAAGCGGAAAACTCAGCGTAAAAGCTAGAGCCTTCGGTAAAGTCTGGATGCATAGTGTAAGACTCTAAAGAATCGATGTGGAAATCCCATTGTATTTTTGACACGTATGGATTAACTGGATCTTCAACAATATCGTAATCGAAACCCTCTAAAAAGGTGTAATAAGCCCAATAATCAACCATGATTTTGTTAAATAAGGCATAATTTTGAACGAAAGTTTCGTCTTCTTCAAATAATATATACTTGCTACCGTTCGATGCAAATTCGAGCCTGTAATGAATGCTAGAATTCAAAATTTGGTTATTTGTTCTCGGATCGAAAGGTTGGCTATCATCGTCTGTAACTACTTGACAATAAGTACCGACTTCATAATCGCCGTAAGGGAACCCTTGAACGCTTAAATCATAAGAGTAAGGCTCTCCAACTGCTCTGATATTAGAGATAGTTATTTCGTTTGGAATTTGAACACCGAAATATACTCCAGTATAGTTTAGCTCTAATTCTTCGAGTTGAACAATGCTTAGAACGTCGGTTGAAGTCAAATCAAATAATTGGTGATATAATACAGAACTTGTAAGAGAGATTTCGTCTGTGGAAAGGAATTGATCGGTAAGATTGAACATGTTATTCCAAGAAGTAACGTTTCCGTTGCTAACCGTGGCTTTATAACCTTCTGGAGTTGTTTCGAGCGATTCCATTTCGAAATTTATATCGTACTCGTATTCTCCATCTATTTCGGTTCCCGATCCGTAATAAAGGTCTAAATAAAAGTCTTCGTAGACCGTCTCTTCTAAATTGTAGGCATCTAAAAAGAGACCTAAGTTTTTAATCATGTATAAGTTTTCGTCGTTTATTGGTAAAGTTTCCATGGAACCTAGATAATCGAAGGAGTACCCCTCACTGCTAGCCGTGTCCAGAGATACTAAACTCGAATATAGCTGTCCTTTGAGACCTACGGTAATTTCAGAACCGTCCATCAAGTCAAATGGGGATTCGACAAAAGGGTTGGAGAATATTTGGAAGTAATGAGGAGTGTTTATTACCGACTCAACGTCTAAACCACCGTAATAATCGGTTGGCATGCGATCGTAAGTAGATATTAAGTGTTCGTCGCAAAGGTATTCGAATTTTTCTAAAATAACGTATGGAACGTAGTTAGAGTTGTTTCCAGTTTGCGAAATCGAAATGTATACGTCAAGGCTACTCGTACCAAAAGCGTCGTATATTGATTGCAAGTCTTTGTTGTATTGAATCGAATAAGAGCCGTCGGGGTTAAAATCTAAAGACATCTCGGAATAATCGAGAAGAAGTTCTATTGTATCAGAATAGTAAGAACCATAACCTTGCCCAGCAACGTAATAAAATTTTAACTCGAGAGTGTTTATATCTACTGTGTATACGTCTTCAATTTGTTCTAACACTATAGGATCAAGTTTTATAGTTAAGTTTATTTCAGGGGCGTATAATAGCGGAAGGTTGTAAAGTTCTAGAACAGTTTCTTGAGGAGAGTTATCTAAGCTTATGTAGAGAGCTGGGTCTTCGACTTCGATAGCTTCTCTTGGAATCTGAGATTCGTCTATTATAGGATCTGCGTTCGAATCTTTATAAATCAACCTTACAGAATCGCTATACGATTTATCTTGTTTCTGGAATCCGTATCCAAGTAGATACTGAGATCGAATTCCGTATGTAACGTTAAATAGTCCTAAAGGTGCTGGATCGAAGTTAAGTTGATAATGCCCCGAACCGTCAACGGATTTGGTAAAGGCCGGAAGTTCGTAGTTGTTGTAAATATAAATCTGATCGTCGTTCCATTGAGTTGTTCCTTGAATAGTGTGGTCTAAAGTAAAAGTTTCTGGACCTGAACCAGCTCCGTTGAAAGATTGGTTGTACCTCACAAACATATATTCTTTATTATTATCGCTATCGGGAAGGAAACCTTCTTGAAGATCAAATTCGATCGAGGTGATGTTAATGTCGTTTCCTTGATCTGGTCCTAAAGTAATCTGAGCGTAGTTTTTAGAGAGAAAGTCGAAGTTAAATTGGTAAACAACGGTAAATTCGGTATAATTGTCGGGTAAGTCGGTGCTAAATATTATAATCGATTCTTCTTGCACGTTTTCTGGAGTTGATTTAGTCAACCAATCAACAAAAGAATGTTCTATGCCGTCTTTTATTCCTTTAATTTCAAGCGGAACGATGGATTCAAGCTTAAACAACTCTAACAGTTCGCTACTCTCTTCAATTGAATATTCAAACACATCTGGTTCATAAGTAAATTCAACCCCGAGACCGTAGTCTATGTTATTTTCTGTACCACCTAACGACACTGCGCCGGTCTTAGGCTGTATTCCATTTTTAGGCTCGTAATCGATATCTAAATTAGCAACTGAAGAAGCGTCAAATTGATTTTCGTAATACGACCAGAGCGTGGTTGAAGTGTTGCTCGATGGATTTTTCTCCAATCGCAAGTCTAATAAGAATATTTCAACCTCGCGGTTATCGTCGTATATGTCAAAGGAGTTATAATCGATGTCGAACGATAGGTTTAATTTACAAACGGTTCCCATCAAAAAGGCGTCTTCGGGACCTAAACCAATGTCAAATTTCATAACGCCCTCTCTATTTCCCGGTTTTAACATGATACCGTCTCGCAATGGGAACGGATCGTTTTCTAAACCATTCTCGTCAAACGTGGTAACCATTAAATTAATCTCAATGTAATCTTGAATTGATTGCTCTTCTTCTTCCGAAGGCCCCCAGAAATCAGGTTCAATCCATAAAGTTCCTATCAAATGAGCGTAATTCGATTCGAAGGGCATGTATTCTTCGCCGTCAAAAGCGTTTCCCCACGCATTTATAAACGGATCGATAAGATCGATTATTGTGTTCTTTTCTCCGAATTTCGACCAATTTGGAGGTCTAATTTCTAAAGGTATTGTCATTACTGGAGAAGCTTTGTAATATTCCGTTTCGGGAAGATAAAACTTTAGCGTCGATAAACCCGGACCTAATTCGGTTAGAAGGTTCGCTATCGTTTCGTTGTCTATAGAAATAACTCCTCCGGTAAGAGTAGGAGTAACTTCTTTGTAATATTGTGCTCTCTGGTTTCCGGCAGGATCGTACACTTCAACAATCGCGTAATACGTGTAATTCTCGTCGTCAAATAAATTACCTTTCAAAGCCATTAACTCGGACGCGGGATGAACTTCAGAGAACCAACTCTTTGTTTTTAACTCAGCGGTAGGGATAGGAACTGCTTCCGATGCGTAAAGATTCACCGTAAGGTTTTGATAGTCTTGATTTAAGTCAGGATTTGGTAAGTTGTAAGTAATATAATCCCCTATTGTTAAGGCAATATCTCGCCTATGTGGGAAGAAAAGTCCCTCGGCGTATGTAGAACCTTGAAGCATTAATTTTTCAAAATCAACGGTCGTCGTATCGGTTCCGTCAAATACGGTACTATTTTCAGAACAAACGTACTGGTCGGGAGTTTCGATCGCAAATTTTTCCCATTCAAAATTACCACTGAACGCCCGAATATATAAAGGCATATTTTCGATGGAACTTACGCTTTCCAAACTGCCAAATATTTTAATAAAATCGTCAATGTAGTTGTTATCGAAAGATATGTCAAACGTAACTTCTCCTTTATGATCAGTAACGCCGTACGCCCAAATATATGGTCCGTAAGCAGTCTTATCTCCTGTCGGATTTTGTATTTCGTAAGTTAAAGGTCTACCAAACATTTTGTCAGCGCCTTCTCCTGGACCTCTAAATGTAATTTCTTCGGTGCCCAAAGCTTCGAAATAAGTGTTTTCACCAGTATCGTCTATCATTGCGCGAGTATTTACAAACTGCGATTCAGATTTTGGCATAAAGCCCATTTGAAGCCAAACCACAGAATCTTCTATATCGATATTATCGAAATCAGTTAATTTAAAAGTAAATTGATAATCTTCTCGAACGTATCCGTCCACGGTTAATTTAGTGTATTCTTCTCCTTCTTCAAGCGCTTCAAACGGATTGTAGTTAAACAAATATTCCCGTTCTTTTACAAAGGTCTGATCGATTACCATATTTTGGGAAGGATCTTCGACCAAGGTTAATTTAACTTTCTTTGGGACGGTAGTTATAGTTAGCGATTTAAACCAATTACTACCTTCTTCATGGGAATAAATCTTTCCAACGTCTGGATCGTTATAATTAATTAAAATAGAACTATTAGACGATTTGTTAAAAACATTTATAGGAAGGTAATTAAGCCTCATATGGACTTGTCTTCTTCCGTTTCCTATCGGTAGGGAAAGCGGACTATCTACCGCAAATTGTTTGCTATATTCGAAAAATCCTAGGTTATCTATTGAAACGGTATCAATCGGTAACTCGTTCCCGAATTCGTCTTGAAGCGTTAAGAGTAAGTTGTTAGCTAAGTCAACTCTTCGGGATAACAAAGCGTGGTATTTAATTTCGAATCTGTCGTAAATCGAAAAGTTTCCGCTTTTAAGGATTGAATTGTAAATATCTAAGAAGTATATGGTATCGCCTTCTGGAGAAATCGTATAGTCGGTATCGACAATAAATTCGTATTCAAATCCCGTAGCGTTAATAACTTTAACTGATTGAACAATGGATTCAGGTCTATTTAGTAAGTGAGTAATTGCAACTGGACTGTATCCAAAGTAAGAGATTTTGAAAACGTCTCCCACGGTATAATTAAGACCGCTAATTATTAATTTTCCGTCTTGATCGATATCCGAAGTATATCCTGAAGAATTAACTCTTGTATACGTATCAGAATAACTTTTATTGACATATACGCTATCGAGACTTATAATTCCGGTTTTAATTAATTGACCGTTATCGTAAGATATTCCCTCAATAATTGCGCTAGTGCTTACAACATCTTCAAATAGTAATATTTTAGGAATCGAAAATTTCTCAACAAAATCGTCTTCTTCTATCCAGGTCTTTGTTATCGCATCGTATTGTACGAAAGGAATTTCTATTAAGTGTTGGCGCTTATCGTTTCCGTACGCGTCTGGAGAACTAAACGACATTGGAGAAATTGGTCTTCCTTTAATAACTTTATAACTGATTAACAAATTCGTGTCGTAGTCTATAAAGTCGTTCGATTCGCTCTTCCAATAAACGTTTAAAACGAATCTATTATCTATATAACTCATAACGGGGTCGCTACTTAAGATATCCGTGTCCTTGAAACCATCACCACTGAAGTTTGAGTAAATAGGTATCGTCTCTAAATTACTATCGATGTAATAGATAGCAAATTCTTCCCTATCGATAAAATCGGGATCGCCGGTAGGAGATATTAATTCGAGATAATTAACGGTCTCACCGTCTAGAGCGTCTTGATAACTATACGAATAAACTTCGTCTTCTATTACGTAATGATCGTTGTCTAAGACGGCACCTTTTAATATTAAGGAATTTCCGTATTCTAATTCGTCGCCGTAATCTTCTAAGTAAATCGCTCCGTAATCGGACAGTTGTTCTTGCGTGATGTTTACGGTAAAAACAACGTCGTTGTTTCCGATGGTTATGTTGTGAAGTGGCGTGCCTTGAGAGTTGAAAAGTAAATCGTATTCTCCAAAGTATTGAGGGACTTTAAATCGAGAGTAATAATATTTGTGGTAAAACCCGTTAGGAGCGCTCTTGTCGTATCTGGTTATATATCGCAAACCTCCAAAGGAAAGAATCTCTAAAGATGTCTCGTTAACGAGCGAGACAGGCAACGATACTATTTCTCCAAGGGGGATTTGGGCAAAACTATTATCGTGCATCATATAAGCTTCGATATAATCGGAATATTCGATATCAGTGAAACTTGTCATTTCCTGTCCGTTATTAAACATTTTTACGCTGGTCATATCAACGTTCATTCTTTTAATTTTTAACTCGGATTTACCGAAGAAATCGTAGTAGTCAGGCGCCCTAAATTCAATTTCTGAGGTGACAAAACCTTCTTCGTCGGTTTCGATTGAATCGCTAATTAAATTGTAAAGCGTTAAATCTTTAATGCCTACTCTCTGGTAAGGAAGGTTAAGAACGTTATATTCTTGCTCTTCGAAATCTGAAGCAAACGATCCTGGCCACCTCTCGCTATCAGATATCGTAAACGAAATCGATTCTAATAAAGAAAGATCGAACGGACTGTTTGGGTTAGATAAAACAAGTTCAACCATGTCGATGTATAAAGGAATTGTTACCATCTTACCAAGGCCGAAAATAGTTTCGTTATAATCGCCTTCTACGGATTCCAAGAAGTATTTTCTTAAATCGAGGTCGAAAAACTTTTTCGCAAACGATTTTCCCAAAAAGTCGGTAAAGGAAACTACCAGCGTGTCTATAGTTGTATGACCGTAATAGAGCGCCGGCATAGTAAAGTTAACGAAAAATCCGTCAGCGTTAAGAAGCGAAAGTTGATCGTAAACTTCTGAAGCGCTATATTCGAAGTAAACTTGTTCGCCTTTAACTTGTGTTAAATTGATATATAACTCGTAAACAATGGAGGTTTCAAGGAACTTTACTTGTCCTGAATTGTCTATTATGTAGTCATAACCGTAGTTTAAATAAGTTTTTTCTTCTTCGCCTGTCGAAACGTTGTAATAATAGACTTGGTTCATTCTAACAAAGTTAGGGAGTCCAAACTCTCGATCGTAAAGGTGATTTAAATCTAAAGAGTTAGAAGCGTTGTAAGTCAATGGATTAACAATTACAACGTCAGAGTCAACCAATACGTGCTTAACAACGGCAAACACGTCGTCTTCTCTTACTCCCCAGCTAATTCGATTAAGCGGGTTAATATTGGAGTAAATATTATCGCTCATGAGCGATTCTGAATAGGCTATTAAAGTATTTTCGGAGTTTTCGCTACCAAACGATACTTTATAACCTCCTCCATTTAAAGTTGCGGTGCCGTATCTAAATCCGTTAATATATACGTCTAAAGAGGATATATTACCAAATTGGTGGTCGTTTCGAACCAACAATTCTCTATCTTGTCCGACGATGTTTAAGTCTAGTTTATTTTCGTTTACGCCGTTCCAGACAATAGGGATTGTAGACTCTCTGCTAAACAAAATGTTTTTAAATCCGTTGTTGTAGGTGGTGTTGTAAGCTACGTTTCCCGCGATGTCAAACACTCGATATTCGATCGAAAAGTTGGCTGGTAAATCGCCAAAATAGTTCATTATTTTAATTTGAGGGGTGTGGAAATCTATCCATTCGGAAGTAATTCCTGTGGTCAAATCGATAGTTCTATATTGTTCTGTAGGGACGAATTGAAACTCTGCTCTTGAAAGTCGATGTAAGGATTGGTATTTTCCTTGACCAAATCCGTATAACCATTTAACTTCCGTTGAAGTGAGGCATTCGTCGAACAGCCTTAGATCGTCTATACTTCCATCTAAAGGATCGTTATTCCAAGTAGAATCGGCAAATATAGAACCGATAGCTGTTTTTGTGGGAATTTCTCCGGAATAAACTTCGTTATAAATTACCGGCGTTCCAAACAGTAGCCCGTCTTTGTAAAAGCTGACTCTATCTCCCGTTTTAACTACTGCTAAGTGAATCCAAGAGCCGATCGTCATCAAATTGATACCACTTGTTGCGGCATTACCTGA